>Ga0209314_10001384_pt1 | contig 10697 bp, 10 predicted proteins | sample I19B2metaG_FD_184146 | JGI IMG/M metagenome (GOLD analysis project Ga0209314, IMG submission 184146) | Lake sediment bacterial and archeal communities from Gulf of Boni, Indonesia to study Microbial Dark Matter (Phase II) - ​I19B2 metaG... | ecosystem: Environmental > Aquatic > Freshwater >...
CAAGTAGGCTGTATGGATAGATTTCCATACTTCCAACATTATCATTTTTCTGTTCTATGCCGCCTACCTGAGGACCACGCTCACTTTCCTTTGGGCTGCGAGAAACTCTTCGACATCATCCAGCAATGGAAATTCTCCGCGTACGCGCGGTTTCATCCATCAGCATCCTAAATGAATACAGACCATAAACGCGCTCTAATGTTGCATGTCACGTGCGCACTTATCCAGAAACGGCCATATTAAAATGTTCATTTTCGCTCAAAAAGGATGTAGAGTTAGAATCTTAGAAGACATTTGACTCGATGATGCTTTTGAGGGTTGGGAGGGTGAGGGTTCCTCTAGTTAAAACAAGGGCTACCTTCTTTCCTTGTAACCTATCGCTGATCTTGAAGGCTGCTGCTGTTGAGGCGGCTCCAGCTCCTTCGGCAAGTTGATGGGTTGTCTCGAGGAGAGTTAGGATCGCCTTTTTCATTTGCTCCTCGCTTACGAGAATGATGTCGTCCATGAGCTTGTTGATGATGTTAAGGGTGAGTTTGAAGGGAACTCTTGTAGCGAGCCCCTCAGCAAAGGTTTCAGCAGACTCTGTTTCAACCATTTTCTTGTTCTTCCATGAGAGGTAGACTGCGGGAGCCTTCTCAGCCTGAACCCAAAAACCTTCACGTCAGGGTTTATGGATTTCGCAACAATGCATGCTGCCGAGGCACCACTGCCGCCTCCCATGGGCACTATTATGACTTCAACATCTAGAAGATCCTCCATGATCTCAAGGTAGAGGGGTCCAACCCCTGCGATCAATAGGGGTTCGTTGGCTGAGTGGATGTACCTGTAGCCTTTCCTTTTGGCTTCCTCCTCCACCCAAAGTCTTGTTTCATCAAAGTCTAAGCCGTGAAACTCCACTATGGCTCCGAGGTTCTTCATAGCTTCAACCTTTAACGGGTTTGATTCCTTAGGCATTCAAATGATAGCTTTTACACCGAAGAGGGAGGCTGCGTAGGCTATTGACTGACCGTGGTTTCCCGTTGAGGCCGTGATAACCCCCTTAAGCTTTTCCTCCTCTGAAAGCTTTGAGATGAGGTTTAAGCCACCTCCGCTACGACCCTCGGGTCTGTCGTTAGATTTGGAGGGGAGAGATACACCTAGTTGGGTTTGATGAACACTTTGTCGCCCCTCTTAACGAAAGTTTCAATTCCACCGAGGAGCTCAATCGCTTTAGGCACCCCAACCTTCGGGTCTTTCGTCTTAACTATTGAAACACGTGAGACCATTTTTCATCAGCTACAATGTTTTACGAGTTCTTTATAAAACACTTACGAGAAACAACAACCACATGCGGTAGTGCCGTCTGGAAGTTTCTAACGTACAAAGTAACGATGTCGCTTAGGCTTCTAAAGGTTTATGTATAAGATTCTAAACGTTTAGGTTTTGGTGCTGAGCCTTGAGGATTAGCGGTCAGATGGGGAGTATCCTCCTGGCGTTGTTGAAGGCTGACAGGGATCCGTCTTCAAAAATAGGTCAGGTTATGGCCAAAAATGCGGAGGTACATGGAGCTCGAGGGTTGGGTACGATGGATTTGATGAGCTTCTTAAAGGGTAAGCTAGCGTTTAACTCTGAGGGTAGATATAGACATAGTGTTAGGCGTAGCTACTGGAGGTCTCTGAAAAAGCTTCTTGAACATGGCTTGATCTCAGTGACTCTGGAGAAAAGTCCCGGCGAGCACGGGTACTTCTACGGGTTGACGCCTAAAGGTCGAGCAAAAGCTGAGGAAATCTGGGCTGAGGTCAGCATGTTCATCGAGGAACGCTCAAAACTGGTTTAAGCCTTCTTTATGGTGTGCCCCTAGTGAGATCAAAACAGCGCCATAGCCATGCCTTATTTACCCCTCTCTTGTCGACGCAAAAGCTTCTTCCAAGTTCCTGGAACTTCCGTCTCACTGACCTGCAGTCTCCTTTGAATTTCGTCGTGGAGCATGGCTAGTTGTTCCCTTTTCTGGGGCAGTCCCTCGATAACCATTATGTTATAGCCTTGTGCTATTCTCTTTGCGGTTTCATTTAACTTAGGAATCGCTACGAAAATTGGTAAATCAACCTTTACTTCAGAGATCTTGTAAGTAAAGAGTATCAGCGGGGGAGCGCCTACTTCAGTGTCTCCCACCGCGTGATCAATGGCTACAAGCTTTGCACGATCTCCGAACTCCTTCTTAGCTATGAGACTAAAGGTATGTTGAATGCCACTCTTTTCTCCAATCGCTAGGGCTGACGTTTCAACACTGAAGCCGAGTTCAGTTAGAAGCTTATTAATGCTCTCCAAGCTTGTAACGTTCTGCCTGATCTCCCGTTCTTTATCTGGGTTAAGAGAGTATCTCGATATTTCTCGCACGATGGCTGTTTGGGTTGTGAATTCTTTGTTGCATTTGCGACAAGTTAGGTTCAAGTGGGGATGCTCGAACTTTTCACCGCATTCTCTACAGATATACCAGAGCCCCATATCTCTGTATTCACCTTCGATTAACCTTGCTCCGCACTTAGGGCATACGGGCGTCCAGTGCCCTTGATAGTACTTTTCTCTTTCATCGATGTTCCCGCATGGAACATGCTCGGTTAGACCTGTCTTCACAATGTGGCGACCGCTACACTTTGGACAACGGTGGTGCAGTGTGAGAGATGTCGACCCGCAGACAGGACATGCTGAAACTGTGTCGAAGAACTTTTTCCCTAGAATTTCGAGGTGGTATAGTCGTTCCAAAAGCTCTTCTGCCTCTGCTGGTGAAACGTTTTCGTCGAAGACTGGCTCAACGGTTTTATATCTGAACCCAAAGAGGGGATCATAAGCGGGGAGGATCTCTGTCTTTTTCCCACCCTCCAGAAGGCTCTGCAAAAGTTTCTGTGTAGGACGTTCGATGTAAGCCTTCATCCTTTCCAGTTTAATTTCTTCCTCGGCTTCTGGCTTGGTAAGCATGAGTTCTCTAAGCTCATCAAAGTCCAATTTTGTGGATAGCCGTCTCTGTTCTTCTGCTGCTTTTTTGACTTCTTGCTGTTTCGCTGTTCTTTTCTGAGACCATTTGAGAGCGAACCAGATTATGGCGCTGGCTGTTATGAACGGCGCGAGAATCACGGCAATGTTCCATAGGATTACTCTGAATTCCAAGTCCAACCAGCGTATTCCTCCGCTATTCCTCCGTTATGCGCTGCCATTGTCCTAACCTTAGAACACATAATTCATTTTGTAAAGAATCTATTTAAACTGAGAAAGCGCGTTATCGGAAGAAAAAGAAGAATGCTAGGCCTGAAACTATTGCCAACACCATTGCGTGCTTCAGCCCTCCTGAGAATGAGTCTTCGTTAATCTTTCCGGCCAAGATACCGCCGAAGAACGATTCTAGTAGCGATGTGTGCAGAAAGACTCTTCTGGCTTCTATCGGGGTGAGTATCGGTTTGATAACAGGGATACCCCCTTTAGCCATTTCGCTTATAGGTACGAAAATCATCGTCGAAATCAATATGATGATGAATAGAAAGAGAACCACTGAGAAGTAGAATATGGCTACGTAGGGCATCGTTTGCATTCTTCTCCTTAAGCTCCATGTGTTAACGTTTTCTACGTATCGCGCGGTTGATTCAAAAATTTCGGAAAGGTCTCCCCCATGCATTCCTGCCTCTAAGATTAGAACAGTGGCCCTTTTAACGAGAGGTATGTCCACCCTGCGGCTGAGTTCAGCCAAAGCCTCGTTGAAGTTCATGCCCCAGCTCATGTGAGCGACCAGCACCTTAAGCTCAGTTGTTAGTGGACCGTACGCTCGTTTGGAGGCGTGCTCCAAGGCTGCAAATATCGGCACTCCTGTTCGAATCGATGTCGCTAAGTCGCGTAAGAACTCAGGCATCGCCCTCCCTATTTTATGTTTCCATCCATTGTGAATGATGCTCGCGAAGCTTGCAGGTGCCACGCCTACGGTGAAAGCCACGACAAGAAAGTAGTCAAGGTCGGGAGAGAAGCCGTAAAAGAATACTGAAACTATGAATACGGCAACTGCCGCTAAGGAAGAGATCATAGCAATTCTTCTGAGGGTTCTTCTAGTGATTTTCATACTTTTCAACCCGTGGTGAAAGTGGACATGACTACGATTAGGATGGATGCCATGATCGGGATGCCTACGTAGGCCAAGAGGTAAAGCATCACCGCTGGGTTCATGGCGCCTCCTCCCCCTAGCATTCCCAGAGTTGCAAACATCGCAACGAAAAGCAGGGGCATGGCCACTAGAACCATGACATAGATTTCGGCTAGGGCTGAGAGCGACTCCAGCATCAAATCTAGCTTAACCATCTTTTCCTTCATGATGTTCTCCGTGCATATCCGCAGATATTCTGTTGGGTTCCCACCTGTTCTGATTGTTGCCACATATCCGGTGAGGACCTCCTGCAGCCTCTTGTTCGGCACGTACTTCACGTTTTCCAGAATTGAGGTCAATAAATCTTGGCCGAAGACTTCTACGTCCCTGACTATGTTGCCGAACTCCTGCCGGACTTCACGAAGCGTGTCGATGTTAGCCATGGAACCGAAAATTCGTTTTGGCGGCACGTTTGAGCTCGAAAGCAAAGCCATAAAACTTGAGATATAGGGAAGGTTCAGCTCAATTGGGACCCTCCTGTTGCTGCTTTTCATTCCTGGATAAGCATAAATCAGTATGAACGTAGAAACTGCCGCTAAGAGTGCGAACATCAGGCTAAGTATAAAATTCTCAGCTGAGAAAAAACTGATCCGCAAGATGCTTGGCAACAGAAAGGGCAGAAGTGCCACGGGAACAATGAAGGCTATGATCGAGGCTAGTATCATGAAGGAAAGGTATGCTGTTAAAGCTATTTTCACCCCGCCCTTCTTTAACTGGTTGTGAAGGCCCTCGAAATGTGGTAAGAACCTCTGAACCCTCTTACCAAATATCTTGAAAGCGTATGTCCATGGCTCAAATTTCATTTTCTAGCTCACCTTCGCTTTGCGGTAAACTGCCTCTGGGTCGGAGAAGTAGTCCATCACGACGGCCGAAACTTCCTCGTAAGTGCGGATACCCTTTCGCACCAGATAGTTGAGGATAACCTTCCTTTTTTTCAATTCTTCCTCGATTTCGCTCATGGAATAGCCCCATTGATGCGCGATTTCCTCCATCAAGCAACTCTTTCCGGAATACTCGTATACATCGTTCTTTGCGTCCCATCTGAACACCTCATGCGTCTTAAAGTTGTTTTTCTCGTGGTCCCACCCAAGCATCTCAGAAACCATTGTCGTCCTCCTTATTGACACGTTCTCGATAACCATCCTACGAACAATTGCAACGGCATCTAGATTCTCAACCAAGGTATGTGGAATACTCATGGGCTTGGTTGTGAGGCGATGTAGAACACCTTGAACGTTTTCAGCGTGGATCGTTGTTAAACCCAGGTGCCCGGTAGACATTGCTTGAAACAGAGCGTAGGCTTCTTCGCCTCGTATCTCCCCCACAATGATGTAGTCTGGTCTCTGCCTGAAAGCCGCCCGCAAAAGATCAAACATGCTAATTGCGCCGAGTCCCGTTTCTCCAACTGCTCCCGCGCCCGTGACTAAGCCTTGCCGAGTAACCATCATCTGCCAGTTCTCGTGGGGTAATCGAATCTCTTGAGTGTCCTCGATGCTCACAATCTTCAGGTTCGGTCGGATGAAAAGGCTGAACGTGTTGAGCATCGTCGTCTTACCCCCTCCAATATCCCCTCCGATCATGACTGAGTGTCTGTTTTCGATGAGGAACCAAAAGTAGGCGGCCATTTCTGGTGACAGCGTGTGGTAATTAATAAGGTCCGTTATAGTGAGGGGGCTTCCCCTGAATTTTCTTACGGTGAAGGTGCTGCCCTTCGGAGTGACCTCCTTGCCGAAAGTGAGCTGAGCTCGGCTTCCGTCGGGTAGTGTTCCGTCGAGGAGGGGTTGAGCGATGGAGATGTGCCTGCCGCAGAGGTAGGCGATTTTTAGTATGAAACTGTCCAAATCTTCTTGCGTCTTGAAGACGATGTTCGTTGGGATGGATTCGTATACCCGGTGCCAGACGTAGAGAGGTTTGCCTGCGCCGTCGCATGAAATGTCTTCGATGTATTCGTCTCGCATGAGACCATCTATCTTGGCGAAGTTGAGGAAGTCTCGAGTGATATAGTATTGGTATTTACCTAGGGTGCGAGGATCCGCTCTAATCTTGTATTTCTTTGCCGTCTCCACCACTATTTCCTTCAAAAATTCCTCAGCTTCTCGTTTGCTTTCGAACTCTTTGGTGCTCAGAGTGAGCTCGTCCCATAGGATGTTCTTGATTTGGCTTATCCAAGCCTCGTCATCTGGGGTGAGAGTAGGCTCCAGCAGCAAGTATTGGACGCGTCCTTTAGTGTCTTCCACGATAGCGGCGCGAGAATACGGCTCCAGTAGAGGATAGTGTTCCCTGAAAATCGGCTGAATCTTTTCTTCTAAAGGCTGGGTCTCTAAAGTTTCCACTTGTGCTTCAGGATTTGAGTCTTCCGTTTTCTTTTGTTTATCTTTACTTTTTTCTGAAGACATCCGTTCTCGTCTCTGTTATTCATTTCCGAGGATTCGATATAAAGGATGTAAAAACTTCATGAAAATCTCCTTTAGGTGACAGTTACCGTGGTGCTACCACTGGTTAGCCCGCTTGCTGAGGCTGTGATCGTAGCGGTACCTGACGCACCTCGAGCTGTAAGAGTGATCAATGCTTGTCCTCTCGAATCCGTGGTTACCGTTACTGAGTCTCCACTTTGGTCTCCGTAGGTTAGTGTTGGCCTTCTACCACCACTGATCCCAGACAGTCTGACAGTTATGGTTATTCCTGCTTGGGCAACGTTTGCGTCATTCGCGTCAATGAGTTGAACTGTGATGATTGAGGTTCCTCCATTTCTTGGTATGCTGGTTGGGTTCGCACTTACTCTTATTCCGGTGGCTGGTGTGAAGTTCACTTTGCTGGTTCCTTCCACGCTTTGACATATGGCAGTGATGTATGCTGTTGCTGGAGAGGTCGAGGACGTCAAGGTCACGGTGGCAACTCCGTTTGCGTCTGTTGTGCGGCGAGTTGCTGATAGCGTACCAGCGGTTGTATAGAAGTCCACCCAGGCGTCTGGCACGGGTCTTCCACGGCTATCGGTTACTGTGGCTGTGATGGTTGAGGTGGAGAACCCGTCATTCCTGATGTTTTCTGGGTTTGAGGTCATTATTAGGGAGCTAGCCATTGACTCTGTGGTCACTAGCACAGCTTCAAAGGGGATTGTTTGACCGTAGGATGTGAGGGTGCCGTTTGGTTCCAGGAAGGAGCCGAAGAAGGTGAGGAAGTTGATGCAGGTAGTGAATGGAAACGTTATGGACTGCCTTGAAGCGCCGCCCTCGGTAATTGGCTTGCTCCATGTGTAATAGACGAAGTTGAAGACGCCCGGCTTAAAGGTAAGGGTGCCGAGCATGGGGTCAATATACCATGTCAGGGGGTCGGCTGGGGGAGGCTCGTTGCTGATCAGGGTGAAACAGGATTTTTCACTGATGATTATGTCTCGGTCGTCGATGTTTACCACGAGTATGCGCCAGGTTACTCTATCGGTGCCCGTGGGGATGGTCCAGCCGTTTCTCCAGGGACCTGTGCCGCTTCTCCAGTGGAACATGTCGAACATGAGCATCAGTGGACCTATGTAGAACTTCTTTGGACTGCCCGGAACCCAGGGTTCTCCCCAGATTAGTTTGGCTCCTATCTCAGACGACTTTGTGCCCCTTTCGGTTGTCACGGTCCAGTAAGCGTTTAGTGTGGTGGAATTTAGTTCGATGCGTACGTTGGGGTATAGCTGGATCCATAGGGTTTCTTTGGGGTTTATGTAGGCGTCTCCTGTGAATTTGGAGGGGTCACATATGAATTTTTGGCCGACGTACAAGGCTCTTATTCTAACGGTTATGGAGCCTGTGTTGTTGACTCGTAGGAAGCTGGCGAGTGTTCCTTCTGTGAAGTTTAGTGCTTCTGGTCCGATTAGGCCGATGCTTTCTTGTCTTCGTTCTTCTTCTACTTTCATTCGTTCGGTTAGGGATGAGCCATACGTGTGCAGAGCGGTGAAAAGCATGGAAAGGAGGACGAGGACCAAGATAGCCAGATAAACCGTAACAAAGATTGGAGAGATGCCCTTTCTGTTCCTCACAATTTTGGCTTTCATCATTTTCACCCACTTTGCACGGTGATGGTAACGTTTGCTGACGCGGTGGCACCATCATCGTCGGCGACTGTAAGAGTCACTATGTACGTTCCGGCAGCAGTGTAGGAGTGGTCCACGGTTACGCCTGTTCCGCTGGTGTCGTCTCCGAAATCCCAGAAATAACTGACAATGGAGCCGTCTTGGTCATAGCTAGTCGAAGCGTTAAATTGAATAACTTCGCCGGTGAGCACGGTGGTGGCGTTCTCCGTAAACGACGCAACAGGAGGTCTATTCAACACCGTCTTAGTAGCTTGGGTTGAGCCCACTGCATCGTCATCGTCGGCGACTGTAAGAGTTACTGTGTAGGTTCCATCGTCGGCGTACGAGTGGCTGGTTGTAACGCCCGTGGCGTTGGTTCCGTCGCCAAAGTCCCAGAAATAACTGACGATTGTGCCGTCGGGGTCAGAGCTTGCAGACGCGTCAAACGATATTGTTTCGCCAGTGTAGACGCTTTCTACTGATTCAGTGAACGATGCCACCGGGGGTCTGTTTAACACGGTTTTAGTTGCGTTGGCGGTGGCGGTTGCTCCGTCGTTGTCCGTTATGGTCAGGGTGACTGTGTAGGTTCCGTTATCAGTATATGAGTGGCCCACGGTTACGCCTGTACCGGTTGTGCCGTCCCCGAAGCCCCAGAGGTAGCTCACGATGGAGCCGTCCGGATCGTAGCTTGGAGTTGCGTCGAAGTTGATAACCTCGCCAGTGTAAACGATTTCAGCAGACTCGGTGAAAGACGCTATTGGGGGTCTATTCCCAACTGTCTTGATGGCGTAAGCGGAGTCGGTTGCACCTCTATCGTCAGTAACCGTCAAGGTGACGGTGTAGACGCCATTGTCGATGTATGTGTGATTTGTGGTGACGCCTATGGCGGTTGTGCCGTCTCCGAAGTCCCAGAAGTAGTTGACGATTGTGCCGTCAGGGTCGTAGCTGTCGCCAGCGTTGAAGCTGATTGTCTCGCCAGTATCAACGGTTTCCGCTGACTCTGTAAACAATGCGACAGGAGCCCCATTTATAACAACTGTTGTGGACTGACTTAGTCCCTGCCATGTGGCGGTTATGGTGGCTATTCCGGGCAACATTGACGGGTATAGCGTGACAGTTGCAGTTCCATTGGTGTTAGTTATTGCCCAAAGCGATGAGAGGGTTCCCAGGTCCGTGGAAAAGGTTACGTTAGCGTTGGCAACAGGATTTCCGTATCTGTTGTATACTGTGGCTGTTATTGTGGATCTCATAGCAGAATTCGCAAGAATTGTGGTGGGCCATGCTGAGATTTCGATGCCTCCTCCAGTCCTCACGCACAAGACAGCCTCAAATGGTATAGTTTGCCCGTATGGTTTTGTTGTTCCGTCTTTTTCGTGGAAGATTCCGAAGAAGGTTAGGAAGACTTTGTTGCGACAGACTGCGGTGTAGATGTCTCGTGGCTTTAAATTTCCCTTCATCTTGGGTGTTGTCCATATGTATATTAGGTAAGTGGTTTCGTTGACTCGTATGCGCTGGGTGAGCATTCCTTGGGGTGGTTCGAAGTACCAGGCTCTTCGGTTTGAGGGCTCGTCGTTGGGCACTAGGGTGAAGCAGCAGAATTGGTTGATGGTGATGTCTCGGTCGTCGATGTTTTTCACGGTGATGTTCCAGGCGATGGAGCCTGTGCCCACCTCTATTCTCCATCCTGGTTTCCATGAAAATGGATCGTAATAGCCGTCGCTGGTTGTGTTCGTGTAGTAGAATTTGTTGAAGTCGAGCATTAGGGGTCCTAGGTAGAATCTGCCGGATTCGTATGGGGGAGGTTCGCCGCCTCGTTTTAGCGTCCCCTCGTATTCAGACGATTTTATTCCTCTTTCAGTGGCGACGGTTAGTTTGGCTGCGGGGTTGTATTCTACTCCGGGTGGTAGGGAAATCCATAGTGCTGTTTTGGGGTTTATGTAGGTGTCGGTGGGGTTTAGGGTTGGGTCGGATGGGTCGCATAGGAATTGGTTGTCTATGTATATGGCTCTTATTCTGGATGTTATGGAGCTGGTGTTGTTGATGAGGATGGAGTAGACGTATTCGATTCCGTTTGATTCGTCTGTGGTTGTGGCTAGTCCGCAGAGGGTTATTCTTTCTTGCATTCGTTCTTCTTCGAGTTTGATGGCCTCTTGTACTGAGGAGTTGTAGTTGTAGATGGCGAAGAAGAGGGTGGAGGCCACGGCTAGGACTAGGGTGACGAGTAGGACAGAGGCGATTGCGGTGGATATGCCCTTGTTTCCTAGTTTTTTCATGGTTCTCTCCTCACTGCTGTTCGACGGTTATGGCTGCCTCGAAGGGTATGGTCTGGGCGTAGGGGGTTGTGGATCCGTCTTTTTCGTGGAAGACCCCGAAGAAGGTTAGGAAGACCATGCATCGGCATTCTGGGAGGTTCATCTTCGCGGCGGAGTTTTGTGATCCTTCCCAGGGAAACGCCTTGGGGGTTGACCAGATGTAGAGGAT
>Ga0209314_10001385_pt1 | contig 10694 bp, 6 predicted proteins | sample I19B2metaG_FD_184146 | JGI IMG/M metagenome (GOLD analysis project Ga0209314, IMG submission 184146) | Lake sediment bacterial and archeal communities from Gulf of Boni, Indonesia to study Microbial Dark Matter (Phase II) - ​I19B2 metaG... | ecosystem: Environmental > Aquatic > Freshwater > Lake...
CCATAGGACTTGTTGTAAAGCTCAATGAATGCTTTCTCGAGCGGTTTAACCGTCGTCTCCGTTAACACTTCACTTGGTAGTGGAACATTTAATTCATATGCTTGTCCAGCATATCTCATATCTACATTTTTAACGAATTCTGTTTTTATGGCTCCTGCTGCCTTAAGCACGTTCATGCCCTCTTGCTCCATCTCCTCATATAATCCACTCACCACTTTCAAGTCTACCTCTTCTAATCTGCTTACGTGCGTCCGGACAAAATCAAATTTTATATCAGCAGCCAGTAAACCCATGGTTGTGAAAACGCCAGGAGCTAAAGGCACGATGATTTTCTTCACTCTAAGGAGCTTCGCAAGTCTGCTTGCATGGACCGGCCCTGCGCCACCAAAAGCTACCAATGTAAGCATGCTGGGATCCAAACCACGCTCAACTGATGCTGCCCTCATAGCAAGAGCCATGCTTGAATCCACGACGTCATATATCCCTAACGCGGCTTCGGTGAGACCTAGTCCCAACGGCTTGGCAACGAATCTTTCAATAGCCTCGATTGAGAGAGCCTTTTGCAATGGTACCTCACCACCCAATAAATATTCAGGTAGATAACCCAACACTAAATCAGCGTCTGTAACCGTCGGCTTCACTCCGCCCTTTCCATAGCATGCCGGTCCCGGGTCAGCCCCAGCACTTTCTGGACCAACTTTAAGTCGCCCCATCTCCACGTGAGCAATGCTGCCCCCTCCAGCCCCTATCTCTATCAAATCAATGGTTGGAACTCTAACAGGATATCCGCTACCTTTCTTAAAGCGGTATCCACCTACTTCAAATGTTGTCGTTATCGCTGGTTGACCATGCCTTATAACGCAAACTTTAGCCGTCGTTCCGCCCATATCATATGAAAGCAGATTTTCATCACCAGTTAATTCTCCTAGGAATGCCGCGGCTAGGGCTCCAGAAGCTGGCCCTGATTCCAGTATTCTAACTGGATACTCAGCCGCTGTCTCAACTGGCAGGAGACCCCCGCCCGCTGACATCATAAAGAAACTTGCGGTAAATCCTATCTCTTTCAAGCCTCTTTCCATTTCTTCGAGGTACTTTCCTGTTCTGGGTAAGGCATAGGCATTTACTACAGTTGTTGAGGTACGCTCATACTCCCTCCACTCGGGCAAGATAGATGAAGATAAAGAAACTAAGATGTGGGGGAATTCGTCCTTTATTATTTCTTTAATTATTCTTTCATGTTTTGGATTGCTATAAGAATGAAGCAATGAAACTGCTATCGAATCAACTCCGAGCTTCGCTAAGTCCTCAATCACAGCCTTAGCCTGGTCACGATCCAGCTCTTTCAGGATTTTTCCGTTATAAGCCACCCTTTCGTCTACACTTTTCCTTAAATGTCTCGGCACCAATGAAGGGAGCCTATCCTCGAATATATCATACTGCGTAACTCTCCTCTCTCTACCGATTTCTAGTATATCCCCGAATCCCTTTGTAGCAATTAGCCCGACCTTTGCTCCCTTCCTTTCTATAACAGTGTTTGTCACCACAGTTGTAGCATGAATTAAAGATGATAATAGATCGGCTTTAATACCCTCCTCTTCTAAGGCTCTTCTTAAGCCTAGAAGAGCTCCTATAGCTGGATCCTTTGGAGTTGTCGGAACCTTTACGGCTCTCACATCTCCAGTATCCTCATTTAATAATGTGACGTCGGTAAAGGTTCCTCCTATGTCGACGCCTAACCTATATTTGGCCATGGTAACTCACATTAACGTAATCAGACAAAATAAAATGTTTTTCCTCCGTTGGAGATTGCAAAAAGCCTTTGGGAGCGTTTTAGAGGCAGGTCATTCTACTACACTGTAGCTGATTCACCATGCAAGAGGCACTTGAGCTTTTCGGAATTGAATGAGATCTTATTGTATTGCACAACCTCATTCAATTTTCGCCATCAAATCCAAAAAAGATTATAGTTAAGTGTGACGATTAGAAGTCATGTCTAAAAGAGGCGGCCAGTAGATTGCTAAACCGCAGAATTATCACAATTCTGGATGTGACTAAATATGGAAGAATTAGAATTTTTTAAGAAAACTACTGTATTGAGCATCGAACAAGCGACCACATTGCCTTTCTTGACGTATAGACTAGCGGTGGACGGGATGAACGTAATTAGAGTTGAACACCCTCAAAGACCGGACCCGAATCGCTTCGTCGGTGATAACGTTCTTGGCGAGGAAGCAATGAACTCGTACTTCATGCCTAACAATGTAGGTAAAAAGGCGATAACCCTAAATCTAGCTGATGATGAAGGCAAGGAAATTCTAAAAGATTTGATTAGAAAGATGAACGTTGATATCTTTGCCACTAACCAGCTGCCACGAAATTATGTGAAATTAGGGATCGACTACGAAACGCTTAGAGATGTAAAGAAGGACATAATTTGGCTTGGGATCACAGGGTTTGGACCCACGGTCTCAGAGGCTGCCTATGACCCAATATTGCAAGCAAGGGCTGGCCTTATGGACCTCACGGGAGAGAAAGACGGCGACCCCATGGTATTCGGTCTTCCCGTTGTTGATTTGTTAGCGGCTGAACACGCGTACGCCGAGGTTATGAAGGCGCTGTTCAGACGAGAAGCAACGGGTGAAGGCTGCAAAATAGATATTTCCATGTTTCAAAGTGCCGTTTCGTGGTTAGTAAACCCAATATTACTAACAAAAACCTTCAATTACAAAATTACCAGAAGGGGAAACACCCATCAATTCTTCGCTCCGGTTTCAGTCTATGAAACCAAGGATGGCTACGTTTACATAGCCGTTGGAAACGACAGGCAATGGGATTCCATGACCAAAATGTCCGGCTTCGAGTCTTTGTATAAGGAAGAATACGTGAGGAACGCAGGTCGCATAGCTGATGTTGAAAGATTAAACCAAGAGATCACTAAAATAACTAAGACTAAAACCACCGAAGAACTTATTCAACTATTTACCAGCATCGGAGTTCCTATCTCTAAGGTGAATACCATCAAAGACGTGATCAACGACCCATACATAGCTGAAAAAATGGTGCATTCTAAGGACTCCCGAACAGGAATAGAGATCGATTTACCTCCTCCACCGATCATTACCCCATACCTCAAATCGGTTAACTTGAAGATGAGTTTCCCTCCGAGATTGGGTGAGCACAACCAAGAAATTTACGGCAGTATTGTAGGATATAGCCTCGATAAAATAAACGAATTGAAGGAAAAGAACATAATATAAATTATGTCATCTCATTTTCAATCAAACGCGTGTCCGAAAGTGAAAATTTTATCTGGAAAGAACAACTAAGGCTCATAGATGAGTGATGAAACATGTTATATGACCTTTATCCGAAATATCTTAATCCACTCCTTACAAAACCCGAGAGGGCTCTTCCGAGGGAAGTAGCCATCATCGGAGCCGGAGCCATCGGTCCTGACATTGGATATTTCTTCAAGTTCGCGCTGCCTGATGTCAAACTCATTCTGGTCGACATCGTTGAGAAACCCCTGGAAGATGCTAGGAATAGAATTGAAGGTTACATCCAAAAAGCCTTATCGTTAAGGAAGATGACCGAGGAGAAGGCTAAGGTGGTACGCTCAAAGATCGTCTATACTACAGACTATTCGGATATAGAAAATGCGGACCTTGTTATCGAAGCGGTTCCGGAGAATTTACAGCTAAAAAGAAGGATCTTTGTACAAGTTGAAAAACTTGTAAGCGATGATACCATAATAACGTCGAACACGAGCTCTATACCAGCTGAAAGACTCTTTTCTCAACTAAGAAAACCGGGTAGGACGACCATAACCCATTTCTTTGCGCCAGCGTGGAGAAATCCAGCTGTAGAGGTCATAAACTGGGAAAAGGTCAATAGAAAAGTAGTGGAATATCTGTGCTGGATGTTCTGTGTCCTAGGTAAGGTTCCGGTCATTACCAAGGATGCTATTTGCTTCATGCTTGACAGGATATTTGACAATTGGTGTAACGAGTCTGCGCTTTTGCTAGATACTGCCACTGCTTCACAGATAGACAAGGTAGCTGAAGAATTCGTCTTTGCAGGGCCGTTTTATGTATTGAATCTTGCAAAGGGCAACCGGATAATAGTAGAGACGAACACGCTTCAGATGGAGGAGGGCAGTCACTATCAGCCAGCTAACATATTTCGATCGGTAGACGTGTGGGAAACTATTCAACCAGGAAGCAAGCTTGAAGTTCCCAAAAAAATTATGGATGTGGTGAGGGACCGGTTATTAGGAATCTTATTCTCACAATCTTTTGACGTAATTGACAGAGGCATCGGTACTCTGGCTGATCTAAATCTGGGCTGCCAGGTTGGTCTTGGGTTCAAAAAGGGGCCCTTCGACATCATGAGAGATCTTGGTAAACCCGAGGTTAGAAGAATCGTGGAGAAGTTCCAGCGAGAAAGACCAGGGATGCCCGGTCCCAAGAGAGGACTTTCTGATTATCAGCGTTTTAATCGGCACATTCTAGTTGATGAAATAGAAGACGTTAAAGTCGTCACTATAAAAAGACCGCAATTCATGAATGCCCTAAACAACGAGGTTAACGACGAGATTCTCACAGTCATGAAAGAAGACGAAGATAACCCGCGTGTCAAGGGCTTCGTTATAACTGGATATGGACCCTCAGCCTTTTGTTCTGGAGCTGAAATCGGTAGATTCACTGAAATGCTGGGAGACGCTGAAGCATCAGCGCAGTATGCTCGAGACTGCTCGAAGCTGTTGTTATACATCGACCGCACTGACAAACCCGTGGTAGCCGCTGTCAACGGTTACGCGCTTGGAGGCGGTTTTGAGCTGGCTATGCGTTGCCATAAGATCGTTGCAACAGAAAATGCGTGGTTCCAGTTCCCTGAGGTTACCCTTGGTATAGTGCCTGGCATTGGGGGATTGGTTGTTCCATTCAGAAAATGGGGAAAGGCAGCATCTTCTACCTTTCAAGACGCGGTAAGGTTCGCGAAAAGGATCTCGGTGAAGGAGGCACTAAATATTGGACTAGTTGCTAAGCTAACTTATGACTACGCGGATTTGATTAAGGCTGCCGTAGCGGAAGTAAATGACTTAGTAGGGAAGATTGAAAGGATTCGAGATGGACCTGTAGAAATAGATGATTTAAAAGTGGTGGAAAACCCGATGGCAGATGATCTACCACTGAGCAAAGAAGTGGATGCGATTGCTTGCAAAGCCATAAAGGAGGGCGCTGCCGCTTCATCTTTTGTGGAAGCCTTAGATATCGGATACAAAGCTTTCGGCGAAACAGCTTGTACGGAAGCAGCCAAGGAGGGCATTGCCGCCTTTATGGAAAGGAGGAAACCCAACCTTAGAAAACCTTTATAGTAACACCATCGCAAAATAAGCAAGGTGATTTGATGAGAAAAGTAGTACTAGTGGCGGGTGGGGTAAATAAGTGGGGGAGACGCGCCGCAACTTTTCGACAATTAGTCGCAGAAGCCGGTAAAGCTTGCTTTGACAGCAACCCAAATATATCTAACAAGGACGTCCAGGGTTTCATACTCTCTACGGCATACGCGGAACGCACAGGAGTTCAAATCCACCCAGCTCCATTCATGGCTCAAACTCTAGGTATACATCCAACAAAACTTTACCAACGAGTTGAAAACCAGTGTGGCAGCGGAACAACTGCTATACGTACGGCTTGGTGGGCTATCGCAAGCGGGTACATAGACATGGTTATGTGCGTAGGAGCCGAGAAACTTCTGATACCTTCTCATAGTGAGATCTTCTTTAACGCGTCGGCTGCCTGCGACAAAGAATGGGAAGGTTGCTTCGGGGTAAATCCGCCATCCCTTTTCGCCATGGCGGCACAAGCTCATATGCGAAAGTATGGAACTACCGAGGAGCAACTTGCTTTGGTAGCGCTGAAGAATCACACTCATGCCTTGAAAACTCCGTATGCTCACCACTATGAAAGTTATCAGAAGCGAGGTAAAGTTACCCTTGAAACTATAATGAAATCAAAGCCGATAGCCTATCCCCTAAAGCTATTTGACTGCTGCACGAACACCGACGGAGCTGCTGCCTGCATCTTAGCATCCGAGGAGAAGGCTAAAGAACTCACAGACAAACCCGTTTACCTCATTGGCACCAGTCAAATTTGTGCACATGGCAGCTGGACGCTAGCTCATAAAGACTGGTCTGAATGGCCACCTCTAAGAATGGCTGCTAAGCAAGCTTATGAGATGGCGGGTATAAAACCGGAGGAAGTCGACTTAGCTGAAGTTCACGATTGCTTCACCATATCAGAAATTATAGAGACTGAAGAGTTTGGCTGGTGTAAGAAGGGTGAAGGAGGCAAGTTCGTAGAAGAGGGGCTATCTGACTACGGTGGAAAAGTTGTTGTTAACCCGCGCGGCGGCCTGATCGCCTGCGGCCATCCTTTCGGTGCAACAGGAATCGCACAAGCCTATGAGATATTCCTACAGTTAAGGGGAGAAGCTGGCGAGAGACAAGTGTGGGATGCGAAGATCGCCCTCAACCACAATCTTAGCGGCTTAGGGGAGCACCACATCATAGTTTACAAAAAAGGATTCGATTAGATTAAGAGGGACTCATCATGAGCCAGAAGGAATATTCATACGCCATGGACATATACCCTCAAGAACATGGAGAAGAAACCAGGCTTTGGTCCTTCTTCGATAACCTCAAGCAGGGTAAGTTGACGACGACGAAATGTAATAAATGTGGGCATATTTTTTGGCCTCCGGAAGTTGTATGCCCCCAATGCCTCTCAGATGACTTAGAATATGTTGATATGCCTAAGAGAGGGAGGATATACGCGTTCACCGTTCAAGTGGGAGCAATCCCATCTGGATTTGAACCTCCGCTGGTACATGCAATAATAGATTTTGAAAATGGAATACGAATAATAAGCCCGCTGGTTGATACAAAACCAGAAGAAGTTAAAGTTGGAGACGAAGTAGAGCTCAAAGTGGTCAGTATACCACCCGACTCTCATGGAGATCGTGTGCTCTTCTTTTTCAAGAAGGTCTAAATCCTTTGATTTCGTTGCTTTCCTGAAGACTGAAAGGAGATTAATGGATTCGCAAGCATGGTTGGTTCAAATTCGCTTCATCTATAGTGAGATAAGTGCGGGATTGAGAAACCATCCGCCTTGATGAGGTTATTGTTGATGTAAGGGTGAAGAATAATCCTTATTCCGCGCGCCGAATTGCGGTAAAGAAGTTATAGTCATGATTTTAACCCATGCAATGGGAAGACAAGCTTCTTCAACCGCTCAACAGTGTTTTTCACCTCATCGAAGATCCTCTTGTCTGAAGGCGGCTGGGTCTTGTCGAAGAGTTCAGCGTACTCCTCTTTACACCTTTCTGGTAGAGCTTCAGAGATGGTTGCGAACATGATAGCCCAACACTTCGCCGTGTTGCTTGGGTCATAGCCTCCACCGCCGAATATTAGGTATCTGCCGTTGCAAACTTCGTGAGCCAGCTGATGCATCGTAGAGGCTACTGCCTCATAGGTTCTCGTTGTTAATGCCAGTCCAACAAGTGGGTCTTGGTAGTGGCCGTCTACCCCAAACTGGTTAAGTAATATTTCGGGATGGTATTCTCGGATTAATGGTGGAACCACTTCATTGAATGCCCAGAGATATACATCATCGGTTGTTCCGGGCGGTAGAGGTATATTTACTGAGTACCCCTTTCCTTCCCCCTCTCCGATCTCATCCACGAAGCCTGTTCCAGGATAGAAGAATATGCCCTCCCTATGCGTCGAGATGGTCAAGACGGGTTCTCGATAGAATATGTCTTGAGTCCCATCTGCGTGATGACCGTCTATGTCCACTATAGCTATTCTCTTCAAGCCATACCTGCTCTGGAGATGCCTAGCTGCCACCGCTACATCATTGAAGACGCAGAATCCTGCAGCACCCTCAGGTCTTGCATGATGCATACCCCCGCCCACGTTGAAGGCATGTTGAACCCTACCTTCCATAATTAGGTCGGCGCCGAGGACTGAGCCCCCAACCTTGAAGCACGCCGCCTCATAAATCCCCTTTACAGCAGGCGTATCGCCATAATCAAGGTAGCCTGAGCCTCTATCACTCATCCTCTTAATGAAATCGATATACTCCCTCGTATGAACTAGTTGAAGGGTCTCTGTGCTCGCAGGCTCGGGCTTAAAGCACCTTGCCTTGCCGTTGAATATCCCCAACCTATTGACTAGGTCATAAGTCAGCTTGTATTTAATGGACTTAAGTGGATGGTAAGGCCCAAATTGATATCTCAGGTATTCATCGTGATAGATGAAGCCTGTCACACCAGCCAAGCCGCCCACCCCTCCACAATTCGTCAACATAAGGGAAAACTTTTTCGCAGTTTACGAGATCTTCAAAAACATAGCGGTTCCAGTATTTATTTCCATCCAATGCAGTTCCGACGCTTGATAGGCTGTGAATATACGCTGGCTAGCTTGACGGTATGTTAATATTAGAGGTTTCATCTGCAATAAGTGGCACAAAACGGTGTCCTCTAACATCAACTAAACCTCTATCCGTTATTCTCACCTCAGGCAACGTTACAAAAGTGAGGAAAAGGAGTGCATGCAACGGCTTTTCGAAGGGGCACCCGCTACGCTTGATAAAGTCGTTTATGGCCCTTAACTTCTCTGCAACTGAAGGCAAAGGATCTAAGGACATGACACCAGCAAGGGGCATTGCCAAGTAATTAATCACTCTTTTATTGCTAACCACGACGATCCCTCCTTGAATATCTATAAGTTTGTTAGCTGCCAACGCCATATCCTCTTCATCTAAGCCGATAACGATAGCATTGTTGTTATCAAAATTGAGGGAGGTTGCGATAGAAATGTGCGCACCAAAGCCTTTAAGGAATCCATGACTTATCCTCTCTGTATTCCAATGCCTATCAATGACCACCACTTTAATCACGTCTTTCTCCGGCGCACAGACGATGTTACCATTAACGACGGACAGTTTTTCTATGGTCATCCTGGTGATGATCTCGTTCATTAATTCTATCATCCTAACTTTCACCATCCCTTCTCTAAAGGGGGCTTTAGCGTTAAGGTCCTCTGGTCTTAATTTACGAGGAATGTGGATACTCTTTAATGCGAAATCCGGGTAAGTAATGGACGGAAAGGGAAGGAGTAGCTTACCATCTTTCATTAACACCTTTCCTCCGCTGATTGTTAGCTTTACTCGTAGTTTTTCTAAATCGTCGAGGAGAACGATGTCTGCGTATCGGCCTGGGGCAATTCCCCCGATTTCACCATCCAACATGAAATACTCGGCTGGATGTACGGTAACCATTTGAATGGCTCTGACGGGGTCGATGCCTAACTCGACAGCTTTCCTCGCAACAAAGTCCATATGCCCGTATTCAACAGCATCCACGGGGTCAAGAGAGTCTGTGACAAGAATCACCCTTGAAAGATCTACACCTTGCTTTATTAAATCGGGTAAAATATTAGTCAGGTCTCGGCGAAGGCTGCCTTCCCTCAACATAACCCACATTCCAAGGCGTAGGCGTTCAACAGCCTCCTTCGCGTTTATGGACTCATGACATGAGAGAATGCCCGAGGCGGTGTAGGCTACAAGCTTTTTATCCTTCGCTCCAGCTGTATGCCCCTCCACCCTCTTTCTTAAGGAAAAGGCTCTTCGAATTTTCTCAAAATACTCATCATCGATGTTTAACAATCTAACCCAAGAGACGGTTTCACCTAAACCTACCACGTCTCTCCACCTTAATGCCTTACGAATCTCCGGCACGCTGATCATATGGGTGTTTTCAAAAGCCGGGTCTTGTGGGCTGCATAGCGGTAGCAGTATATAAACTCTCAGGGGTATTCTTCTCGCCTCTTTGACAAATAATTTTATTCCTTCGAAGCCTAGTACGTTCGCTAACTCGTCTGGTTCAGCAAAAACCGTGGTGGTGCCGTGAAGTAATGAAAACTTAGAATGCTCAGTTGGGGTGCAATAGAAGTCAACGTGCGTATGGGCGTCGATGAAACCAGGGACGATAAAGAATTTTGAAGCATTGATAGTTTGCGTCTTTTCACCAATAGTATGGGATGCGTCCTCCCCGACGTAGGCAATTCTATCGCCCTTAACAGCAACATCAATGTTTTCTAATATCTCACCGGAATAAACGTTGACAAATGTACCGTCTTTGATTACCAAATCACTCTTATACTTACCTAGCGCTGTTTGAACAAGTAAGGAGTTGACATCCGTTAAACGTGTTCTCTTCAAAGGCATCCCAAATAAATACTATTATAATGCATGACGCGACTAGTTACTTGCTTTAGTTGCAATGTTGGTTAATCGCCTTCCCTCATTTAAACGATTGAGTGATGGATCAACTTGGGTTATCCTGACTAGGAAATTGCTTTAGTTGCTCTGTCATTTCATTTATAAGACTTGCAAACTTCTTTCCCTCAGCAGCAGAGATCCATGCCACTTGCAGTCTCTCTGGGTTTATTCCCTTTGATTCTAACCTCTTTTTCACGCGTTCCATTCTTTTTTTGCACGCGTAGTTTCCAGAGATGTAGTGACAGGTGGGGAATTCGCAGCCTGCCACTAGGACCATTCCGGCGCCTCTCTCAAAGGCTCTGTAGATGAACTCATGATCCACTCGACCGGAGCACATGACCCTTATTA
>Ga0209314_10001387_pt1 | contig 10688 bp, 9 predicted proteins | sample I19B2metaG_FD_184146 | JGI IMG/M metagenome (GOLD analysis project Ga0209314, IMG submission 184146) | Lake sediment bacterial and archeal communities from Gulf of Boni, Indonesia to study Microbial Dark Matter (Phase II) - ​I19B2 metaG... | ecosystem: Environmental > Aquatic > Freshwater > Lake...
TCCATCTGCTCCAGGCCTTGAGACCAGTGGCTGCACGCTCGACGCCTCGGCCATAGAGATGTTACAGGAACTGGAAGATGTCTGGGGCCTGGGTGAGATGATGAGCTATGACAAGGTCTTGGGAGGCGATAATGAAACCCTCGGGAAAATTAGACTCGCCTATGAGAGAGGGATGGTGGTCGATGGCCACTCACCGCTGCTTCGGGGGGAGCGCTTCCAGGCCTACGCATCAAGCGGCGTCATGACCGATCATACGTCTAGGACTGAGGAGGAGGTGTTGGAAAGGTTGAGAAGTGGTGTGCATACGATGATCCAAGATAGGCCGGGCGAATCCTCCTTTGAAGCCATAGTCGATGTCCTGAAGAAGGTTGACACTAGGAGGGCCATGTTCTGTACTGATGATATCGAGCCGGACGAAGTGGAAGAGAGAGGGCATGTGGTATCGCTGGTGAGAAAAGCAGTTGATCTTGGGCTCGATCCGATCAAAGCAGTCCAGATGGCTACACTGAACGTCGCCGAGACTTACCTGATTGAATCAGAACTGGGAATCATAGCTCCAGGCCGTTATGCAGATCTAGTGGTCTTCGACGATCTTAGGGAACTCACTGTGGACAAGGTTTTTGCGAATGGCTCTTTAGCGGTTTCGCAAGATGTGTTACTTATCGAAAGACCAAAGTCTGATTTTCAGCGGTTCAGACATACGGTGAAGCTCAGGCAAGATCTAACGCCAGAAGATTTCCTTCTCAGAGTCAAGTTGAAGAGTGGACGAAGTCTGTCGAGGATTGTGACCGTGGACGGAGAATTGATGGAAAGAGAACTGGAAGTATTAGACCATCATGTGGCACCAAACCCCGCAGATGACACGGTGAGGATGGCTGTGTTAGAGAGGCACGGAAGGAATGGAAACATAGGTAAAGGATTCATATCAGGAACAGGATTGAAGCGCGGCGCTATTGCTTCAAGCATATCCCATGACGCGCACAATCTTGTATGCATTGGTATCTCCGAAAATGACATGTATCAGGCCGTGAGGGAGGTGGAAAAAGTGGGTGGAGGCATGGTCGCGGTAATGAGCGGAGGGGTGCTCGCAAAAGTCGAACTGCCCTTCTTTGGCCTCCTCAGTGATGATCTGAACGTGTGTAAGGCCATTAAAGAGTTGAGGAAGGCTGTGCTAGATATGGGTTTGAAGATCCCTTTTCGAAAGCTAATGTTTCTGTCATTGCCTGTAGGACGGGGCAACTACAAGATTACAGATATAGGACTTGTGAGCTATGCCGAAAAAGAAGTTCTTTCTCCTCTTGTCTCCTTATCCTCTTAGCACCAGCACATCTCCCGGAGCATAGCAGACATAGGCATCATCTCCAATTGAGAACTGCTTAGCTGAGGAGAGAACAGTTAGTTCTCCAAGAGCGGTTTCCAAGAAATACTTCACCCTGTCCCCTTTGAAGCTCTTATCAGTGATCTTTCCCTTTATCTCCTCAAGGTTCGGTTTCGGCTCCGTTGATATCATGAGTTTTGATGGGTGAAGAGCGACATATTTCCCATCACGATCCAACTCCTCAACCCTCAACGCCACATTCCTGACCGTTACGCTTGGCTGCTCCCCACCTGTCACGAGCTGTATTGGGAAGATATTCTCAAATCCCATGAAGTCGGCCACAAAACTAGTCTTCGGCCTCTCATAGATTTCCGTAGGCGGCGATATTTGCTCAATCAGTCCTTTGTTCATCACCGCCACTCTATCAGCGATTCCTAGGGCGTCCTCTTGATCATGCGTTACGTAGATGGTGACCACTTCCAGCTCTCTCTGCACTTTCTTGATCTCAGCCCTAACCTTCTCTCTGAATTTCGGATCTATGTTGCTAAGAGGCTCGTCCATGAGAAGAATGTCGGGCTGTATCGCTAGGGCTCTGGCGAGAGCGACCCTCTGCTGCTGACCGCCGCTGAGTTGAGACGGATACCGATCCTCTAATCCCTGAAGCCCAAGCATGTCAGCAATCTTGTTTGCTCTATTCTCCATTTCGCCTCTCTCTATGTTTCTGATTCTCAGGCCGTAGGTAATGTTCAGCCGCACAGTCATGTGAGGGAAGAGGGCGTAACTCTGAAACACTATGCCAATATTCCTCTTATGAGCCGATGTCTTAGTGACGTCTCTACCCTCTATCGTCACGTTCCCTCTCTGAGGGATGATGAATCCAGCTATGACGCGCAGCGTGGTTGTCTTACCGCATCCACTTGGACCCAGCAAGGCCACAAGCTCCCCCTTGTCGACCTCAAGATCCAAGCCCTTGAGCACTGGCTCCTGTTTCGAGTAGTAGACCCAGATGCCTTTGAGCTGAAGATACTTCATCTACCTCACCTGAGATACGAGCCCCACGGTCCTCTCGACCGCAAAAGAAAGAGCCACAGTGAAGGCCACCAGCAGAGCTGAGAGAGCAGCTATTGTTGGATCGTAACGAATCTGGAGATAGTTGAGCATTGCTATTGGAAGAGGCATAGAATCGCCGAAGCTTAGAAAGAGGGATATCGATACAGCGTTGAAGGAAACCATGAAGCATGTGAGAGATCCTCCCACAAATCCTTGCTTTATGTTTGGAAGAACCACATCCATGAAAGCTCTGAGCCTGTCTCTGCCGAGACTCACAGCTGCGTCTTCAATATCTCCGCCAAGGTTGGATAGGCTGGCGTAGATGACTCTCATGCCAAAGGGCATGACAACAAGCACGTGACCTATAATGAGTGAAAGAGCGGAGATTACACCCATCGCTCGATATGCGAAAAGAAGAAGCATGTAACTCAGAACGATCTCCGGCATGAGCATAGGGAGTGTGAAAAGGCTCTCGATGAGACCTTTCAATCTGAGAGTCTTGTGCCTGTAGAGAACATAGGATGCGGGTAAGGAGAGAGCTATCGCCAAGAAGGAGGCTGTGAAGGCTATGGAGCTACTTGCTATGAAGCCCTTGGCGAAGCTCTCATAGTTGAATATGTTGCCAAACCATCGTAGGGTGAAACCTTGCGGGGGAAAGGTGATGGTTTCCGAGACGGAGAAGGAAATGAGCAGAGGCATGATTATGGGAGTGAGCAGAATGGAAAGAGTCAGGAGTGATACAGCGTAGAAGGGAATTCTCATTTCGCCTTCACCCCTATCTTCACCCCGTAGGTGAGCAGGAGGTTCACAGAGAAGACAGTCAGCATTATGATGATGGCTGTTGCCGCCGCCGCGCCCCAATTCAGCCTGACATCTATGTACTCGTACAATAGCATGCTCAGGGTTCGATTTCTGAAGCCTCCCAGAAGCGATGGGGTGACGAAGGCAGCTGCACAGCCCGCTAAGATCACTGACAACCCCACTACGTAGCCTTTGAGAGTAAGCGGCAGTATTATGTTCATGAATATCCTCAATGGTCCTGCCCCGAGACTCCTAGCGGCCATTAGAACCTCCTCGCTCATGTTCTCCATGGCGCTCAGCAGAGGGATGAACATGAAAGGAAAGAACAGTTCGAGGAGACCTAGCTCCATCGCCCATTCTGTATATAGTATCCTCACAGGCTCCGCGACTACTTGCAGTCCTGCAAGCATGGAGTTCAGAAGCCCCTCTCTTCCCAAGATTATGATCCAACCGTAGGAGCGGACAAGTGGATTCACCATTAGGGGCAGGAATACCATCGTCTTGAAGAAGGATTTGAGAACTGGTGAAGAACGGCCAACATAGTAGGCCAGAGGATAGGCGAGTACTGTAGCCAGCATGGCCACTGTCGCGCCGACACGGATCGTTCTAAGGTATACCGACACAAACTCCTGATTGTACACGGTCTGGACGAACGTAGAGACAAAGTCAGGTGTGTATGCCATCATGTAAAAGATCGGTGCAATCAGAAAGATTATGACAAAAAAGAGGGAGGGGGCCGCGAGTAGGTAGGGCCTTAGGTTTCTATACGCTTCTTCCAGGTATCGACCCATCCTGACAGATCCTTAGCCAGTATGATCGGATCTAGATATATGGGCTTCTTGAAGACGGGGGCGATGTTGAATGGGTGATCGGTTGCCAAGGCGACCTCTGAGTTCACAGGAGCGTCAACACCGGCCAGTGCTTCTCCTTTCTGGATGTCCGTGCTGAGCCAGAAGTCAATGAGCTTGTAGCCTAGCTCCGCATTCTTACTTCCCTCTAGTATCGATATCATGTTAAGGACGTACATCGATCCCTCAGTCGGGTAGATTATCTCCACGGGCTTGGCTAGCTTTTGAAGAGGTGCCCAGTTGTATCTGAGGACGACGCCAATCTCAACCTCTCCCCTTTCGAAAAGAGTTTGAGGGTCTGAGGATCTTGAGTAGAATGTGACGACGCTGCCTTTGAGGGTTTCCAGGTTCTTGAACCCAGGTTCCACATTGCTCATGGTGCCTCCGTACGCCAGACTTGTCATCGCCAGTGCCATCGGTCCTGATGTGGCAGTTATTGTGGGCAGGAGGATCTTGCCTTTGAAATCGTCTCTCCACATATCCTTCCATGAGGTAATCTTTGGATGCTTGTCGCTACGGTAGGCTAGGCCCATGTCTTGAATTGTGAATGGAACGCCGTAGTTTGAAAGTGACGGGGGGATCTGATCCACAAGGGCCTTGTACAACTTCTTGTAGTTTGATATCTTTGTCAGATCCAGCTTCATCAGCAAACCTTTCTCAGCAGCTTGGACTGTGTAATAGTCCGGCAGAAACACCAAGTCGGGAATGGGTTCAGCTTTTGTGGAGAGCTTTGCAAACCTCTCACTAGTCGTACCTGCGATTAAGGTGATCTTCGCATTGTATTGCTTCTCAAAAGGGTCAATGACGATTTTCTTTATGTCATCCCATCCGAAGCCCCAGTGCGAAAGATAAAGCGTCTTGGGAGGCTGCGGCAACGTGCTAAGATAGAACCAGTATCCCAAAGAAGCGGCCACGGCCACTAAGGCAATGAAGAATATTGCTTTCTTCTTCATGGCACCACCAATACTTCATACCTCTGTTAGTTTTTATGTCTTTGCGCTCCTATTCCGTGAAGCACTATCTTTCTCACCAAACGCAGGTTGGATTGACAAGCGCTCACGGTGATGTTCATGTTCCCGTTTCTCAATCATGTGGAATGCCACGAATCCGTTGAGAAGTGCGAGGGCTTAGGTGATAACTCAAGTCCAGATTCAGCGACATTCAAAATAGAAGATGCGCGCGCCTGTGCGGAGGGATTCGCGCGCTAGTTTACCCGTGGATATCCATTCAAGAAGCATCTTCCGAGGCCGCCCAGTAGGCTTTTCATGTGTACACCTGCTACTTTCAGTCGTTCATTGTTGTGCCGGTAGGCTTGTGTTCCATATGTCTCTGTGCAGTTTCCATCCTTCAGGTGTGTGCTTCCAAGCAACGAGGTACTTGCCTTTATCCTCCATCTCTTTCTGACCTTTTGGCTGAATCTTGAGCAGGTACTCCCCCACTTCTGTGACAATGTCACCTGTTCCATGCAACTCTACCGTGGTCAGAATGGCGTCCTTCAACCCGAACCCCGATATTGCTCCTCCCCAGAACTCCTCAATCTGCTTTCTACCTCGAATCATACCGAAGTTTGGAGGTAGAAGACAGGCATCTTCCGTGTAGAGACCAGCTATAGCTCCAGCGTTACCGTCACGGACATGCTCCCCAAACCTCACATTTCCTTCTCTAATAGCCTTCCGAACTTCTTCAGACAAATTTCTCACCTCCCCCAAGTATTGGTACTTGTATGGCTCCCCACCTTGGAGCCTAGCCTCCACTTGAGGACAAGACAGTGGAACACCGGACTATCGGTATGATTGGCAAAGGTAGATATGACTTTCCGTTATGGATTCAGGACTTCTGAATCTCCAGCGGAAGGACCTGCTGGAATGGCTCGCACGCTAGGTCCAACGCATGTCTCACATGGACGAGCAGCGCAGAGAAGGCGCCATGTGGCAAGACTCTGATGCCCTAAGCCAAAGTGACAAGTGGCTCGCGCTTGCTGACCTTAGCACCTTCCAATACATGAATCTGCTTCACTGTTCCATCTCGAGGAGCCGTGATTTCATTTTCCATTTTCATGGCCTCTAGTATCAGTAGTGCCTGGCCAGCAAGGACAGTTTGTCCGATCTGGACTGTAATTGACTTGATGCTGCCTGACATGGGAGCGTAGACGACTCCCGCCTCTCGTGTTTCCTTCATCTGTGGTTTCAGTTCACGTTCAATTGTGAACGATGTCTTGAACTGTTGGCCTGCGGCGATCGCATCTACTTCGCTATCAAGTCGCGGTACACTCAGCGACACTTCATGCTTTGTTGGTTCTTGGGTTCTCTTCTTTAGAAACTCCAAGGCCATTTGGGGAAAAAGCGCATAAGTTAACAGGTCTTCATCGCTTTTGACTAGCGTCCCTGCCTCTTGCCGAATCTTCTCAAGCTCAGGCGGAATTAGATCTGCTGGCCTGCATTCTATGATTTTCTCGTCTCCAAGAATCTTTCTTCTAACGGTGGGGTCTATTCGTCCGGGATGTCGGCCATAAAGCCCCTTGACATAGTTCTTGACCTCTCTTAGCGCCGTTTTGTATCGTTCACCTGAGAGAACGTTCATCACGGCCTGCGTACCAACGATCTGGCTGGTCGGTGTTACGAGCGGTGGATAGCCAAGATCTTTTCGAACTCGAGGGGTTTCCTTCAGCACATCGTTGAACCTGTCCATGGCGTTTTGTTCCTTGAGTTGTGATATGAGATTGGATATCATTCCTCCGGGAATCTGATGGATCAAAACGCTCGCATCCACAGCCTCGGATCTTGGATCTATCTTCAGCTCGCCAGCAAAACGCTCTCTGAGATCTCTGAGGTAATCTGAGATGTGAACAAGCTGTTCCAGATTCAATCCTGTATCAAATCTAGTTCCTTTCAGAGCACCGACGATGCTCTCAACAGGTGGCTGCGACGTTCCCCCGGCAAAGGCTGAGAAGGCTGTATCCAAGATGTTGGCCCCTGACTCACAGGCGCTCAAATACGTGAGCGGAGCCATCCCGCTTGTGCAGTGGGAATGGACGTCGACAGGAAGATGGATCTGCTTCTTTAGTGCGCCTACTATCTTGTGAGTATCTGCTGGCGCAAGTATGCCAGACATGTCTTTGAGGCAGATGGAATCACAGCCTAGGCGCTTCAACTCCTTCGCTACTCGAACATAACTCTGTACCGTGTGAACCGGACTTATGGTGTAACATATGGTTCCCTGCGCATGTTTCCCGACTTTCTTCACAGCTTTGACTGCGGTTTCCATGTTTCGTGTATCGTTCAGAGCGTCAAAGATTCTGAAAATGTCGATTCCAACATACGCAGCAGTTTCAACAAACTTGATCACAACATCATCTGCATAGTTCCGGTAACCAACAAGATTCTGGCCTCTAAGCAACATCTGTAGAGGAGTCTTTCGCAGCTTCTTCTTGAGTTGTCGAACTCTCTCCCAGGGATCCTCTCTCAAGTATCTGATACATACGTCAAATGTTGCGCCTCCCCAGACCTCCATGGAGAAGAAACCCACTGAATCCATCTTCTCTGCAATCGGCAGCATGTGTTCGGTCCGCATTCTAGTGGCAGCAAGCGACTGATGGGCGTCTCTGAAGGTTGTGTCAGTTATCCTAACTTTAGCCAAGAATAGATCCTCCGAAGCGAACTCTACAGACGGATATTTTCGTGCTTCCTAGGAGATTTGCTCTCTCGCTCAATCGGCTGTGCCTCAAGAGGATGCACTATCTTCTGACCTAGTTCCTTGGGGCATGCTATCAATGCGTGCCCTCTCAACACCAATCTGCGGGTTGGCATACTGTCCATGTCTTCAGCCATCAACTAGTCGATTCTTTGTTCTGAATCATCAGCTTATGCTATTTGAGTCTTCGAATTGAAATGTTGGCCGAGAGAAGTCTTCGCAACGTACCATCTTTGGTTTGAATGAGTAGCGCGCCGTCAGAGTCCAAGTCCACAGCCATGGCTTCAAAGGACGCTTTATCTTCATAGACGAGGATTGGCTGCCTCAACATATCTGTGAGGCCCTTCCACTGCGTGACTACCTCTGCCGAGTCGTTAGCTAGTATCCTGCCGTAAACTTCGGCAAACTCCTTCAGGTTCTCCTGCATCAATTGATCGATGTTGATCTGAGAGCTTAGCATATCTGAGAGAGAAATTGCCTCGTCTCTTAATTGAGGTGGCATGGATGTGCACGAGTTATTGGCGTTGATTCCAAAGCCTACGATTACGTAGTAGCCATCTGCGGCTGTGAATGATTCTGTCAATATTCCCGCGACCTTTCTTCCGCCAGCCATCACATCATTAGGCCACTTCAAGACGACACTGAGCTTGAAAAGACGGCGAATTGTTCTAGCGGTCGAAACTCCGGCAGCAATGGGGATAAGTGATGTGCTTGAGAGTGGTGCCCTTGGTCTTAGAATGACTGAAAACCATAGCCCTCCGAGTGGAGAGAACCAGCTCTTGTCAGCTCTTCCTCTCCCTAGGTGCTGCATCTTTGCGAGGACTACCGTTCCTTCTGGTAGGCCTTTTCTGGCAAGTGTCTTCGCAATATCGTTAGTTGAACTAATGCTTTCAAACCGAAGAAGTATTTCTCCGAAGTGTAGTGCATTTGGTTCAGTGCCTCTGTCCAGGATGAGATTCACCTTTCCTATTTTGATGAGAGCATGTCGCCTGATGCTAGGACATTCAAGGTGCTAGGTCGGCTTCTTTGATATTGCGCTTCAAGCGATCTAGCTGCTTCATAACCTGGTCTACTATTTCATATGCTTCACGTATTTCTATCTGCTTGAATCTGAGGCTATCGCCGGGCGTTAATTGGGCCACTTGGTCAAGGTCCGAAGAAATGACGTGTGCGATCTTGGGGTAGCCGCCTGTTGTGCCTGCATCTTTCATTAGAACTATGGGCATTCTATCTCCTGGCACCTGAATGGATCCTACGGTGGCTCCATCTGACACTATTTCCGGTTCCTTAGAGTGCTCTATCGGCTGACCGCTTAAGCGGTAGCCCATTCTATCAGAGTCAGGAGTGACTTCGTAGGTTGAGTTGAGAAAGGTCTTGATGCCGTTCTCAGTGAAGAAATCCTCTTGTGGCCCGAGAACCACCCTTATGGTCGCAGGCGATGTGTAACTTGGGATATACTCTGATGGAACGCATCTTATTCGCCTCATTGGTTCCGAGAATGTTCCGCGAAGGACATCACCTTTCCTTACGGCTCTTCCTTTGTATCCTCCGAAACCTCCTCTGACATAGGTTGAGGCACTTCCCAGCACAGAGGGAACTTGGATCCCACCGGACACTGTCAAGTATCCCCTGCATCCACTTTGTGCGCTGGAGAAGGAAAGCACATCGCCTCTTTTCACGGGCCGTGTGGCCCACGTGTCGATTCTCTCCCCGTTCACAGTTGGCGAAAGATCGGCACCGGTGATTGCGATGTTACATTGATTGATGGCCTTCAAGGTTGGTCCTTTGATCGTCATTTCTAGGCAAGCGGAGTTATCGGCGTTTCCAGCAAGGATGTTGGCAACCTTCGCAGCAAAGCTATCCATGACACCGGCCACTGGGACCCCGTAGCGTTGATATCCAAATCTGCCGAGGTCCTGCACGGTTGTTAGTATTCCGGGCGTAACAACTTGAAACATGTCAACAGAGGATGAGCTATTGTTTCTCAATTTGTTGGATCTCCGGCTGGTAGTCTCCCGCTTGAGTTTCCTTGAGAATCCGCTCATAATCGGTCTCCGTGATGCTGAGGAACTGGATATAGTCTCCAGCTTGCAGTAGGGAGGGAGGATTGGATCTTTCGTTGAAGAGCTTCAACGGCGTACGTCCTATCAGCCGCCATCCTCCAGGACTTTCACGAGGGTATATCCCTGTCAAGGTTCCCGCGATTCCTACAGAGCCAGCTGGCACTTTGACTCTTGGAGTAGTTAGTCTTGGACATGCGATGGATCTCGGCGGCTCTCCAAGATAGGGGAATCCTGGAGTGAATCCGATCATGTAGACTAGGTAGTCTATGCTTGAGTGGATGCGGATAACGTCTTCTGGAGTGATCTTGTTGTGCGCAGCTACATCTTTGAGGTCTGGCCCATACTCTCCCCCGTACTTGACGGGCACGGTGATTCTTCGTGATCTGGGAAGCGGCATGTTTGCTGATTCAAGAATTGCTTTCTCGAGTTTGCTTCGAAGTGTTTGGAGAGGCAGTTCAAGGGGGTTGTAGTGAATCATTAAGGAGCGGTATGTTGGAACGGCCTCCTTGATACCTTTGGGCGTGAGCTTCTCCAAGTAGAGAAACAGCTTTCTCACTTTCACGTAGATGTCCGGTGAGACCTTGTCACCGAACTCCACGACCAGCGCGGAGTCACCTGCGAGCAAGAAGCGCGGCCCAGCATACATCTTAGGAACTCCTGAGCTGCTACAGGAATTCTGCCATCGGCCTTACCTTGATTCCTTCCCTCGTCAATGCTGCCTGGATCGTTGATGCTATCCTAACGGCCTCTGGATTGTCGCCGTGAACACAAATGCTGTCTACTCTGCCCAGCTCGACAGTTTTTCCATCTACCGAGTAAGCTTTCGATTCCTTGGCCATCTTGATGACTCTGTCACTGATCTTACTCAGATCGCTGAGTACAGCCCCAGGAACTTTTCTTGATACTAATGTACAGTTA
>Ga0209314_10001392_pt1 | contig 10668 bp, 13 predicted proteins | sample I19B2metaG_FD_184146 | JGI IMG/M metagenome (GOLD analysis project Ga0209314, IMG submission 184146) | Lake sediment bacterial and archeal communities from Gulf of Boni, Indonesia to study Microbial Dark Matter (Phase II) - ​I19B2 metaG... | ecosystem: Environmental > Aquatic > Freshwater >...
TCATCTGACTGCGCAAACTCGCGAGCCTTCTTCAAATCATCCCACTCAAGGAGGATCACCAGTTCGTTCGGGCTGTCGGCATTTCGGAAGACACGATCTCCTTTGGAGCCGGCAGCCTTTCGTATCGCCCTACGTTCGTCGAACACTGACCTCCATGTGCTATAGTCTCGGATCTTGCCTCTGAGCATCAAGTATGCCATCGCGCCGAATCACCGCACACACTGATCCAGCGCGTCACGCTGTAAGCTACCTATTGACAGCACTGTGCGAACTGCGCAACGATCTTGACATCCTGATCATTCTCTGAGTCCCGATCTTGCTGATGGAAAGATGTACTCCTGCCGATTTGCTTGTGTTAAGCAAACCAGGCCCATAGTTGCAGGGGGTCCTAGTGGATCGCTGCCGCAAACGAGCATGTAGGCCTCAGGAGCATGAGAAGAGATCTCTCCTTTCTGCGTGCGCGTATGCAACAATAGTCCTGAGAGGTTCTGCGCGAACCCCTTACTTGCCATCGCGGCAGCGCTTGCGCTGCAAAATGCTTTGCGTCATCGCACCCCTGCTCGACGTTCGTTTTCTCATCGCTCAGTAACTAGGGGGCAAGCCGATTTCCTAACGACCTAGTCGTGCAAGTTTCATGCTGGCCATACGCTTAATCCTGAAGCGTTCACCGCTGTCGCACCGATTCCGAGGCTACGGTAGACTAAAATGGTGAATGGCGGCTTCTCGCTCTGGAACGCTGATGTTGCGGCTGAATCTGGATGATTTTCCCACAGCGCGTCGCGTCACCTATCTGAACTCGGCGTCTATCTCGTTGATGCCTCAGCCGGCAATAGACCGCATGATTGAGTTTCAAGGGAAGATTGCGTCGGGAGGGACGATTGGTTTCGATGAGCAGGCGGAAACACAGGCGCTTGAGGATGCGCGGAGCGAGGCGGCATCTCTCCTTGGTGCAGATCGGGAAGAAGTCGCTGTGTTGTCCAGCGCTTCCGAGGGTATATGCTCCTTTGCTTGGTCCGTGGATCTCAAGTCGGACGCCAATGTTGTGAGCACTGACGCGGATTTTCCGAGCGTCGTGTACCCTTGGATACGACTCAGCCAGGAGAGGGGTATCAAGGTGCGCCTTGCCAAGAATCATGACGGCCTAGTTGACGAGGACGAGTTGGAGAAGCTTGTCGACGATCAGACGGCCGTGATCTCCATCAGCCACGTAGAGTACGGCACTGGTCAGAGGTTTGACCTCAGGTGGCTTTCCGAATTGGCGCACTCGCACGGCGCCCTCCTCATAGTAGACGCGACGCAGTCCGCTGGGCTCATGCCCATCGACGTACACAGGGACGGAATTGACGCCCTAGTCGCGGCCGGGTACAAGGGGTTGCTGGGTCCTTTCGGTGCTGCTATCTTCTATCTCAGGCGAGAACTCGTAGAGAGACTCACGCCGGCTTTTGTGGGCTGGCGTAGCACCGCTACTCCGTTCGAATTGGACGCGGCCGAATTCACTTTGGCGAGCGACGCGAGAAAATTCGAGTACAGCACAATGAATTACGTCTCGCCGGTCGGACTGGCGAAGTCGATGCGGTATCTGAGGGAAGTCGGCTACGAGAATGTGACCGATCACGTCCTATCCCTCACCGAGAAATTCATCGGTATGACAAGAAACAACCGCCGCCTGTCCGAGGCGACCCTTCTGACACCTGAGGACGAGAACTTTCACGCAAGCATAGCCTCGTTCAGGTTCAAAGGCCGCGACCAATCAGCCGTTGCCACAGAACTTGTCAAGCGCGGCGTCATCGTCTCGCAGCGCTTCAACGGCGTCCGCTTCTCGTTCCACGCGTACAACATGGAGCAGGACTTATTGCGCGCAAATCAGGCTCTTGAAGAGACGCTTGTGAAGTGAAGGTAGGCAGGTCGAGCCGTTGAAGATCGTGATATTCGGACCGCCGGGGTCGGGAAAGGGAACGTACGCGTCCAGGCTCGAGAAAAGGCTCGGCGTTCCACACATTTCCACTGGCGACCTCGTCAGGGAGGAGATACGCAATCGGACGCCCCTAGGAAGAACGATTGAGAAGTACAGCAGCTCGGGTACGCTCGTGCCGGACGAGATCATTACGGAGATACTGAAGAAACGCGTAGCCTCGGAGTTGTCGAGAGGCTTCATCCTCGAAGGCTATCCAAGAACCGTCGGCCAAGCCGAACAACTCGAGAAGATCACAAGGGTAGATGTCGTTGTGAACCTGAACGTTCCGGATAAGATAATCGTTGACAGGTTGTCAGCGAGGCTACAATGCAAATCCTGCGGAGCCATTTACAATGAGAGGACTATGAAGCCGAAGGTTTCTGGAAAGTGTGACAAGTGCGGAGGCGAGCTGTTCAGACGCGTGGATGACCAACCCGAAGTCATTCGCGAACGCCTCAGAGTCTACCGAGAGGCGTCTGAACCCGTCGTCGACTTCTATAGGTCGAGAAATCTCCTCAGGGATGTCGTGAACGATGATCCGAACGCTGACCCGGGTCAGATTGTAGATCAGATCCTGAAACTGATCTGACCACGCGAAAATGGGAATCGTGAACGACAGGACCAATCACATCTTCATCTGTCCTAAGGGAGACGAGTGACATGGACCAGAATGACCCCGCAATCGAATGGCTTCTCCAGTCGGAAGATCCATCGATACGGTACCTGACCCTCACTGAGGTCCTTGGAGAACCGGTCGACTCGCCCGAAGCGCAGTCGGCACGAAAGCAGATTCCCGCTGGTCCTCGGGTCCGTGCGTTGCTTGCTGGGCAACGACCGGATGGCGGGTTCGGTGTACACCCGTATCAGAAGTGGGGTGGCGCGCACTGGCGCCTCGTGTCGCTAGTGGAACTCGGTTTTCCGGCAGGCGAGCAACGAGCACTTGCTGCAATAGGTCAGGTTCTAAGGTGGCTCACGGGTGACACGCACCGTAGAGCGATCAAGAAGATCAACGGCCTGACTCGCCGGTGTGCTTCCCAAGAGGGAAATGCGCTGGCCGTTTGTAGTCGTCTGGGCGTGACAGGTGATGAGCGGGTCAGAAAGCTTGCTGAGTCATTAGTGGAGTGGCAGTGGCCGGACGGAGGATGGAATTGCGACAAGGACAAAGACGCTCACCATTCCTCGTTCTACGAGAGCCTCGCTCCTCTCTGGGGCCTGATAGAGTACCACCGTAGTACTGGCGACGCGGACGCGCTAGAAGCCGCTAGGCGCGCTTCCGAATTCTTCCTCAAACATCGACTGTTCCGCTCCGACAAGACTGGTGAAGTTATGAATCCGGAGTGGCTTCAGCTCCACTATCCGCTGTACTGGCATTACGACATTCTTCAGGCGCTGAGGGTTCTGGCACGATTTGAAAGGCTGACTGATTCGAGGGTTGAAGAGGCCCTAGATGTCGTCGAGAGTAAACGTCTTCCAGACGGCTGTTGGCAGCCTGAAGGCTACTATTGGCGGCCGCCCGGCAAGCGGGCGCCATGTGTGGAGGTCGTTGACTGGGGGCGGCACGGTCCGAACGAGATGATCACACTAAACGCTCTCCATGTGCTGAAGAGATTCCGCATCACTGAAAAGGAAGACGCGATGCCTTGTCTGGGTTGAATGGACAGTTGTCCTTTGGATCAGCGTCTTTGCGGAACTTGCAGTTTCATCCTTTGACGCCCGATCGGTGGCGAGATTTTGAGCACTTGTTCGGCGAACAGGGCGCTTGCGGTGGCTGCTGGTGCATGTGGTGGAGGCTGAAGCGATCAGAGTTCGCAAAGCAGACGGGGCTGAAAAACAAGAGGATGATGAAGAGGATAGTTGACTCGGGCGAGGTTCCAGGCCTTCTTGCTTATGCGGGCGGCGAACCCGCCGGCTGGTGTTCCGTTGCCCCCAGAGAAACATTCCCTGTGCTGGATCGATCGTCGACGCTGAAGAGGATTGACGATAAGCCCGTCTGGTCTGTGGTCTGTTTCTATGTCGCGAGACCTTTCAGATCGAAAGGTCTTATGACATCGCTACTCAACGCCGCCGTAGAATACGCGAAGAAACAAGGCGCCAAGATTGTCGAGGGCTATCCGGTTGAGCCCAAGGGAAGACGAATGTCAGGGTCCGAAGGTTTCACTGGCCTAGTGCCCGTGTTCAGAAGAGTAGGATTTGTGGAAGCGATTCGAAGATCAGAGAACCGTCCGATCGTGAGATACTTCGTATCGTAGGACCCGGCTTCAACAGTGTCCTCGAGGGTTCGCCGAGACTAGCTGGGTATACGTGCCATACCGGCGAGGATTTTCCTCTTCTCCGCGTCCTCTTCTATCCTAATCAGCTCGTTGAGCTTCGAGATGCGCTCGCCGCCTATGACTCCGCACTTGATCATCGGGCAAGACAGGCCGACGGCCAGCTGCGCAAGTTCTCCTGTGCAGACTTCACCTGACCGATGTGACATGACGGTTACGTAGCCTGCGGATCGAGCCTTCTCGACGGCTCTTCTCGAGTCCGAGAGTGTTCCCACCTGATTCGTCTTGATTATGATCGCGTTGGCGGACCCGTACCTCATTGCCTGCTGGATCCTGGCGGTGTTCGTTACCAGAAGGTCGTCTCCACAGATCAGAGCGCCTCCCGCCTTCTTGTGCAGCTCCGCAAACGCTTCAAACGCGTCTTCATGAAGCGGGTCTTCAACGTAGACAAGCCTGTACCGCTCGATCAGGCCAAGGATGAGTTCAATCTGCTCGCCTTCGCTGAGTCTCTTCGCGTCTCGCTTGTACACGTACGCTTGCTCCTTCTCGTCCCAGAGGCCCGAGGCTGCCACATCGAGGCCGATTCTAATGTCAGCCCCCGTCGCGAGTGAAACAGTTCTACAAGCTTCATCGATCAAGTCGAGCGTCTGCTCAGTCGACAAGTCAAGAACATAGCCGCCTTCGTCTCCTTTCCCGATCATCGTTGACCCTTCCTGCACGGCGAGCCGTGCAATCTCAGAGTGAACCTTGAGATTGGCCTCCGCTGCCTGAAACGCCGACGCGGCCTTCGTCGGGACCACCAAGAACTCCTGTATGTCGGTTCGTTTGCCCTTCGCGTGTGCCCCGCCGCCTACCACATTTCCGAGCGGCAGCGAAATCCTGACCTTCGCGGAACCGGCGAGCCTCTGATACAGCGGCTTCTTCTGAACCGCTGAGGACAACAACGCGGCAGCCAACGACACAGCGTATGCAGTGTTCCCGCCGATCCTACTGAACCGTTCAGTTCCGTCGAGCTCGTGCAACTTGTCGTCGATCTGCTGCTGACGGTCCGCGTTCATCGCCGACAGTTCAGGAGCCAAGAGCCTCCTGACGCGTTCAACGGCTTCATCAACTCCGCCGTCGGGGAAGGGCTGAACCTCCCACTTACCTCGGCTTTTTCCTGACGGCGCAGCCGCGCGTGCCATCAGGCTCTTGCTAAACAAGTCCACTTGAATGGTAGGTTCGCCACGGCTGTCGAGGACTTTACGAGCTGCTATCCCAGTGATCTTGACCGGGGCTGCCAAAACTGAAGCCTACTGAAACTGGCTGCGCTTACGCGCGGCGACCTCAGGGTACTTGAGGAACTCGTCGATCACTTCTACGTGAGATATGAACATCCGTCTGCAGCAGTAGCGTTTCATGCCCAGCTCGTCGAGTACCTTGCCCGGGTTCTCTCCTTGCCTAGTACGACGAGCAAACTCCTCCCAGCGATCGCCGATGACCTTGCCGCAGGTGAAGCATCGGACAGGAATTATCATTGTGACATCAACTCGCCCGGATCAGCGGTAGGATTTCTGCCTCTTGCGTCTTGCGCCGGGGCCTCCGAACTTCTTCGGCTCCTTCCTTCTAGGGTCTCCTGCGAGCATCGTCCTGTCGAAGCTTGTGAAGACCCTTCGAAGTTCAGCGCTTCTAGACCACTCTACTAGAGCGCGTGCGATCGCCATTCGGGCAGCCTCAGCTTGCCCCATGACTCCGCCTCCGCGCACCTTGACTCGCACGTCCACAGCGTTCACTCGGTCACCCGCCAGATTCAACGGCTCGGAGATTCTTGCCCGAGCAAGCTCAGGGGCGATGTTGCTCACCGGGAACTCGTTCACCGTCACGTTGCCGTGGCCCGGCTTGATGACGGCCCGGGCGATCGCGGTCTTCCTCTTTCCTGTGACCAGAATTATCCTCTTTCGCTCACTCATGCTTTGAAGGGCCCTCCTATCTCGCCAGAGAGTTCACCTACTGTGATGTGTTTGCATCGAAGCTTTGAAGCCTCCGCGCCCGGTATCTTCACGGTAGACTTGTCGCGGTACTCTTCGGGCGTGCCGATGTAGACGCGAATCCGTCTGAAAGCGGCGCGTCCCTTAGGCTTCTTTCGTGGCAGCATGCCGCGAATGACACGGCGCACGTACGTGTCGGGCCTTCTTGGATGTGTTGGAGCCTTGTACTGAGCCGCCAACGTTCTTGTCCTCAGTCTCCGTTTTGCCTCTTCGACGATGTTGGTCTTGGTTCCGGAGATGACCGCATTCTCGGCGTTGTAGACCACTACCTCATCTCCCTGGAGAGCACGCTTGGCGGCGAAGCTTGCGACTCGCCCCAGTATCAAGTTGGAGGCGTCGACGATGACGGGTTGCTTCGACATTCTCTCGTCACCGAAGGATTCTGACTTTGCTCCCCTTGGGATGCTCATCTGCCAGCTTGCCTAGACTGACGCATGATCCGCCCGCCCTCTCGATCTTGGCCTTTGCGGTCTGAGAGAACTTGAACGCGCCAACGTGGATCGGGTGGCCGATTGATCCTGCTGCCAAGACTTTACCCGGGACCACGACTATGTCGCCCTTCTTCGTGTTCCGTGCGACCCTGCTCACGTTCACCGCGATTCTAGACCGCTTCGGCTTTCCGAGGAGTTCTGCTACGCGCAGCCAAATCGCAGACTTGTTCTGCCTTCCCCTCTTCTTCAGGAGCGCAATCGCATTGTTCAGTTCGGGATTCGTGATTCTTCTCCGCATCATCCGGCCGCCTACTATTTCTGCACGGTTTCGGCTAGGACAGTCATTGCCTCGGCTTTCTTTCCGAGAACCGCCGCCGCCTCCTTCAGGATTCTCCTCGGCGGAAGTGAGCCAGTGGATTCGATCTGGAACAGGAAACTCGTATCGTCACCCTTGACCTCGACCGGCGCGGGCTTCCGGTGATCCAAGGGACCCGCTTGCTCGACACAGGCCATGCACAAAGTACAGTCAAGCTCATTCTTGATGAAAATCTTCCGAGAAGCGTCGGAACCATACACCCGTGTGGGGCAGCACTTGACAACTTCCTCTGGGTTAGAGAGATTCTCAGGCCGCAGCGTGATCTTCGGCATGTACTTGTACGCGGCTACCGAGGCTGCCTGCCACTTCGCGTGCTCTGAGCCCCTTCCCAGACGCGCATACGCTTCGAGCCTTATCTTCTGTCTTGGTGCAAGTTTCACGATCGGTATCCTGTCCGACGCTGGGACGATCTCTGTCCCCGGTTTCAGGTCGCCAGAGTAGACAGTAACGACTTCGTCGGCTGCCTCAGCCTCGAGCACGAAGGAAGCTGTACACTTCGGGCAGCCCAGGTCACTCTTGCAATCGCATTCTTCACGGGGAACGAACGCGTCCAAGTTGGTCCTCAAAGGAACGAGCCCGAGTCGATGCGCAAGAATTTCGTCGTACATGACGGAGGTGTTCTCGACAAAGATCACGTCCTCGATGGCCATGACGGAGATGTCGGCAAGCATCGCTCGCCGAATGGCGTTGGCGAATGCGGGGAAACTGTCTCGCAGGATGAGCCTGAGCGAGTCCCCTCTTTCCTCGAGGATCTCAACCTCCATGACGCGCATGACCTTCCGTCGTACTACTCTTGGTTACTTTTGGCAGAGCGCCTGTGTAGGCTTCCAAGGCGCTTATAAATGATTACTGGATTGGAGTCGCGATTGAAAACCGAATAGCGAGTTAGCTCACTCGTGTCTCAAGAAAGATTCGATGAAGATCTTCGTTGAGAGTTGATACTGAGTGAATTCTGCGAGCACGCTCTCTCTTCCGTACAGTTCGTCTCGAATCTGTTCTGATGACCTGCCCTGAGTGTGGAGTTCGATGATCCTATCTCGTGTCTCTTCTAGATATGCTCGCGTTTTCCTGATGATGTCCAACGGGTTAGGCACGATCTTCCCCAAAGAGGCGAACATGATCTTCGGGTTGAGTTCCTCGAACTTTCTCAAGTCCGCGATTATCTGATGAAGATCCTCCTCAGCTCTAGCTGTCTTGGGGCGTTCTCCAACCCAAATGTCGCCGGAAAACAGAATTCCGTGCCTCTCCTCGAAAAGGGAGATGTGGCCCCTGCAGTGCCCGGGGGTCTCGACGACGCGTAGGCTGATGTCTCCGTCGTCGACAGTAGCCCCGATCGGGTCTGCAGTGCATGGCATGGGGTATCCCCAAATTTCAACTCGATACTGGTGCATTTCGTACTTCTCAGCCATGAGGCGGATTGTCTCCGGGTGCGCGAGTGTTGGCACCCGGAAACGGTCGACGAGTAGCGCGTTTCCTCCGACATGGTCTTCATGATAGTGAGTGTTCACCACGATGGAGATTTTCTTGTCGTTCAAGAAATTCGCAAGCTCGTCCTTCGTGTAGTCACAGCCTGTATCGATTAGGATTCCGTCCATCAGGTATGCGGCCACCCAGTAGAGGACGGTCACTCCGTCGAGGGATCTTCCCATCTTGATCTCTGTGACATCTCCAACTTGCGTTGCCTTGAGCATCCTCTGCCGCCGAACCGGACCGTTAGGATGAGTGAGGTTCCCTTAGTTCTCTTCGGAGGACTATGCCGACGAACGTCTGGTTTCGACAAGTGGGTTTGCAGGACCAAAATCGGCCTTTGAAGAGAACTCTGGACGCCGAGGGGTAGGGCAGTCCTTTCCAGTCGAAAATGGGCCGGCTGCTGTCTATGTTGGCGCTATCGTGACCGGCACCTGCTCCGTCCCGGTCAAAGGCGCGTTGCAGTGAGGACAGAATCTCTGTCGCAAACCATTGGACTTGATGTAGTCGTGGAGGCACTTCGTGATCTCTGTGAAACTAAGAAGCGATCCTCTCGGACGACCTGTCAGCAGGGAGAGCACGTCATCAACAACGATGCTCTGCTCAGTTAGCGCATTTCTCTTGCTCATTGAAGCTTTCCTCAGGGATCATAGCGTCGGCGGTGCTCATTTGAGAATTCAGTATACAATCACCGTCAACAACAGGTTCCGTGAAGCGTCTGCTTAGACAGTTTTGGTTCTATCTTGGACGCACTCACTCATCCACGAGCAGGGCTCGGCTGAACCAGATTGAAATACAGCAACATCTCCATCGCTCGCAAGACGATGATGCACATGTCTGAGGATGTCAAGAGCTACCTTGACAGAGCAGGTGTGCCGTACAAGATTCACACTGCCAATGGCCCAGCAACGACCGCGCAAGAGGCTGCAACCCGGCTGCAAGTTCCGCTTTCGACGATAATCAAGAGCATCGTCTTCACAGATCAAGACGGGTCACCTGTCGTGGCAATACTGTCAGGAGACAAACGAGTCGACAGGAAGAAACTCTCGTCCGTCGTTGGAGCGTCGAAGGTCAAGATGGCTAGCGCACAGGACACAAAGGCACTCACTGGTTTCGAGGTCGGTAGCATGCCGCCCTTTGGCCACAGAAAGCGAATAGCGACTGTGATTGATCACAAGGTCATGAGTTTCAGCAAGGTCTACGGCGGCTCGGGAACATCTGACGCTCTGATCGAAATCGACCCTCACGACATAGCGAGACTCACAGAAGCGAAAGTGGCGGACATTACGAGTGAGGAACACAAATGCGTTGCTGTGCGTCTGAAGTGTGAGCCATGACGAAGAGGCTGAATGATAATGGGATTGAAGATTTTCCAAGTCGACGCATTTACCGATAAGGCGTTCGCGGGGAATCCGGCAGCGGTTTGCATTCTCACCGAGGGTCGCGATGGAATCTGGATGCAGAACGTGGCAAGAGAGATGAATTTGTCCGAGACAGCCTTCCTGCGTAGGCAAGAGGACGGCTATGACCTACGATGGTTTACACCGTCCGTGGAGGTTGACCTGTGCGGTCACGCGACACTCGCAAGTGCGCACATTCTCTGGGAGAGCAGCTTGCTCCCGCCGCAGGGGGAGGCGAGGTTTCACACGCGAAGCGGACTGCTGACGGCCGAACGCAAAGGCGGCTGGATCGAACTAAACTTCCCGGCCACGCCTGATCAGCCAGTGAGCGCTCCTTCTATGCTCGGCAAAGCATTGGGCGTCGCAGCGAAATACACCGGCAAGAGCAGATTCGATTACCTTTTGGAAGTGGACTCAGAGGAGCCCCTGCGGAACCTGAGGCCGGACTTCAACTTGCTTCGGGCGATTAATGTCCGGGGCGTCATTGTCACGAGTCGGGGAACGTCCTCTGGGTACGATTTCGTTTCAAGATTCTTCGCGCCCGGAGCAGGCATTGACGAAGATCCTGTCACGGGTTCTGCTCACTGCTGTCTCGGCCCGTTCTGGAGCAAACGACTTGGCAAGAACGAGTTCCTAGCGTATCAGGCCTCAAGACGTGGAGGCATCGTTCGTGTTCGCGTAGCCGGCGAACGCGTGTATCTGAGCGGGCAGGCGATCACGATTCTACGCGGAGAACTGGCGGACTA
>Ga0209314_10001398_pt1 | contig 10642 bp, 9 predicted proteins | sample I19B2metaG_FD_184146 | JGI IMG/M metagenome (GOLD analysis project Ga0209314, IMG submission 184146) | Lake sediment bacterial and archeal communities from Gulf of Boni, Indonesia to study Microbial Dark Matter (Phase II) - ​I19B2 metaG... | ecosystem: Environmental > Aquatic > Freshwater > Lake...
GTACAAATAAAATGACAATATGAAAAATATTTTAAAACAGATTGCCATAAATGACAGGCAGAATGAAAAAGCCGAAAGAGAGGCCATTAAGGCTGAGATTGCAAATCCGGCAACCTCGTCTGACAGACGCAATTTCCTCAAAAAAGCAGCTCTCGGCGGTATTGCCCTTGGAGGGATGATGCATCTTTCTATTGAGGATACTGTTGCCCAGACTACACAAAACGTCCAGAGATCATCAAAACCTTCAGATCTGAAGATAACTGACATGCGGTATGCCACTGTTATGGGTAAGCATATAATCAAAATAGATACTAACCAGGGTATTTATGGCCTTGGTGAAGTACGCGACGGAGCAGATGTAAGGTTTGCTCTTTTTCTCAAGAGCAGAATACTGGGACTAAACCCTTGCAACGTGGAAATGTTATTCAAAATAATAAGACAGTTTGGATACCACGGTCGTCAGGGCGGAGGTGTTTGTGCTGTTGAAATGGCACTCTGGGACCTTACAGGAAAAGCATACAATGTACCAGCCTGGCAGCTTCTTGGAGGAAGATACCGTGACAAAGTCAGGCTTTATGCCGACACTCCCGGCGCTAACGATCCTGTAAGATTTGCAGAGACAATGAAAAGAAGGGTGGAAGTTCAGGGATTTACCTGGCTGAAAATGGACCTTGGCATTCATGTTGTTGCAAAGAATCCCGACTCACTTGTAAACAGCAAATTCTGGGATGGTGCAGCGGGACAATATGATCTTCGTGATTACATGGGTTACGGAAATACACTGCATCCTTTTACCCAGGTGCAGATAACCGAGAAGGGTCTTGACGGGCTTGCAGAGTATGTCAGAAAAGTAAGGGAAGCTGTTGGTTATGAAATGCCTCTCTGCGCAGACCATTTCGGTCATTTCGATGTGAACAATTCAATACGCTTCGGTAAGCATATGGAGGAATTCAGGCTTGCATGGCTTGAGGATATGGTTCCATGGTTCGATATTGAAGGCAATAAGGTTTTATCAACAGCGCTGGAAACTCCCATTATAACAGGTGAAGATATTTACTGTCTTAATAATGGATTCAAACCTCTTATTGATGCACGTGCTGTTGATATTATCCATCCGGATCTCGGAACATCAGGCGGCCTTCTTGAAACAAAGAGAATAGGTGACTATGCTGAAGAACATGGTATTGCAATGGCAATGCATATGGCAGGATCACCTGTTTGTTTCATGGCAAATGTTCACTGTGCAGCTGCAACTCAGAATTTCCTCTCTCTTGAACATCACAGTGTTGATAATCCAAACTGGGAAAGCCTGATTAAAATGACAGGCAGCCAACCAATGGTGACAAAAGGATTTGCTAATGTGCCTCTTGATGCTCCCGGTCTTGGTATTGAACTCAATGAAGAGGCATGTAAAAAGTTCCTGAATCCAAAAGATAAAACATGGTTTGATCCGACACCTGACTGGGATGAAAAACGTTCACACGACAGGCTTTGGAGCTGAGATCTTGTTAAATAGTTAACAGAAGAAAGCTGTCTTAAAAGACCGGTATTACTCCCAATCCCCCCTGGAAGGCTTTTAGGGAAGGAAAAGTCCATTTAGGGGTAAAAGCAGGAAGAGATTGAAATAAATATAAAAATCAAATACCTATGAAAAGTATAATCAAAAAGATCACTGAAGAAAACAGGAAGAATGAAAACTCTGAAGCAGCTGCCATTCAGGCGGAGATCAATAATCCCCGTACTTCCAGTGACCGTCGCAGTTTCCTTAAAAGGGCTGCAATGGGTGGAATTGCTCTTGGTGGTCTGATGAATCTGTCTATTGAGGACACAATTGCACAGACTACCCAGAATGTACAGAGATCATCAGCTCCTTCTGACCTGAAGATCACAGATATGCGTGTTGCCTTAACAAATGTGCTTGGTGGTACTGCAATGATCAGGATCGATACTAATCAGGGCATCTATGGCCTTGGAGAGGTACGTGATGGTGCTGATCCGCGTTATGCACTCATGCTGAAAAGCCGCATTCTCGGATTGAATCCCTGCAATGTTGAAATGATATTCAAGATAATCAAACAATTCGGTTTCCACGGACGGCAGGGTGGAGGAGTTTGTGGTGTTGAAATGGCTCTGTGGGACCTGACAGGAAAGGCATATGGCGTTCCGGCATGGCAGCTTCTGGGAGGAAGGTATCGTGATAAGGTAAGGCTTTATGCAGACACTCCTGAGGGAAATTCCGAAGCGGAACAAATAGCAAAAATAAAGTATCGGGTAGAAGACCAGGGTTATACGTGGTTGAAAATGGACCTTTCAATTAATGATCTCAAAAACACTCCCGATGCAGTTGTGAATCAAAAGTTCTGGGATGGGGCATCGGGCCAGTATGACATGAGGAGCTACATGGGTTATGGAAATACAAAACATCCCTTTACCCAGATACAGATTACGGATAAAGGACTTGAAGAAATGTGCAAAATTGTTGAAGATGTTCGCGGCCATGTTGGATATGAGATACCAATCTGCACCGATCATTATGGACATTTCGATCTGAATAATGGAATCCGGCTGGGTAAGGCCATAGAGAAGTACAGGCTTGCCTGGATGGAGGATATTGTATCGTGGGAATATACCGACCAGTGGAAAATATTATCCGATGCACTCGAGACACCTATGCTAACAGGTGAAGATATCTACCTTCTCAGTGGTTTTAAACCTCTCATAGATGCAAGGGCTGTTGATATTGTTCACCCAGACCTTGCTACATCAGGCGGTCTGCTTGAAACCAAGAAGATTGGTGATTATGCTGAAGAACATGGTATTGCTATGGCAATGCACCAGGCCGGAACACCTATTTCGTTTATGGCCAACGTTCATTGCGCCGCCGCAACACAGAATTTCCTTGCCCTTGAACACCATTCAGTTGATCTGACATGGTGGGAAAGCCTCGTTAAAATGACTGGAAAACAACCCATGATAACAAAGGGATACGCAAATGTTCCGCTCGATGCACCGGGACTTGGAATCGATCTGAATGAAGAGGTCATTAAGCAGCACCTGCATCCCAGGGCAAATGGATACTTCCTCCCAACACCCGAGTGGAATGAAAAGAGCTCACATGACAGACTATGGAGTTAAACCAATTAAAATAAGTACAATGAAAAAACTTCTTTTCTTTTTTGTGGCGGTCATTTTACTGATCCAGCCTTCAAAATCACAAATGGTTAAATGGAACCCGGATGACATTAAACTTCTTACCAAAGAATGGACAGGAGAACGTACTCCTGACGGCCGGCCAAAAGTTTCCGATGCACTTCTTGAGAGATTAAAAGCAGTATCCATGGAAGAGTGCTGGGGATTTCTTAAGAGCAAGGGATACGAAAACCAGTTCGAGAATTTCTCAGGTACACTTGAAAACGGATGGGTGATCATACATCCTGAAAAAGTTATGACAGGTCGTGTGGTAACTGCACAGTTTATGCCAATGCGAAAGGATTTTGATTCTTATATACAGGAGGTTGGCAAAAAGCAAAACATGACTTCCCCTGTTACTAATTATGCTCCTATCAATGCACTTACTGAGGGTGATGTTTATGTTGCCGATAGCTATGGAAAAATTGCAAACGGAACTCTTATTGGCGATAACCTCGGGAATGCAATATATAAAAACGGAAAGCGCGGTATTATCTTCAACGGTTCTGTAAGAGACCTGGAAGGACTTAGTGAAATTGATGGTTTTAACGGCTGGATAAGAGGTTCAGATCCCTCTGCAATTGAGCAGATGTTATGTGCAACAGTGAATGCACCTATTCGCATTGGCAGAGTAACAGTTCTCCCCGGTGATGTGGTGCTTTGCAAGCCGACAGGTATTACATTTATACCACCTCATCTGGTGGCAGAATGTGTTATCTCCGGTGAATATACCGCATTACGGGATCAGTTCAATTTCTTCTGCATTCAGACCAAAAAGTTCAAATATGACAATGAACGTTTTGTGGATGTTACACCTGAAGAACTTGATAAGGCATTTGTTGAATGGGTAAATGCCAAAACAGACCTTCCTATGGACAAAAAGGAACTCTTCGACTATATGGACAAGCAAAAGGAAGAAAGAGCAAAAAGGAAGGTAGAAGCAGAGGCAAAGAAGAAAACAAATTAATAACCTGGAAATTAATAAGATGAAGAAATTTTATTTTTTGGTCGTATTCCTGTGTGCAGTTTCAATATCATCATATTGTCAGTCAGCTCAGGATAAAGATGTTGCTGCAGCTGTTGAGAAACTTATGAAAGGTATCGTTGATGCTGATAAAAGTATTCTTCAGGACATTACAGCCGAAGAACTTGTTTATGGTCATTCAAGCGGTAAAGTACAGAACCGGAATGAATTCATTGAGGAAGTCATTGTAAGCAAGCCGATTGACTTTACAAAGATTGACCTTTCAGAACAAACCATAAAGGTAATCGGAGATGCCGCTGTAGTGCGTCATATCCTTTCCGCTGAAATTACCAATAACGGAACTCCCGGTAATCTGAAGATTGGGAATATGCTGGTATTTCAGAAGCAAAAGGGAAAATGGAAACTGATAGCCAGACAGGCATATAAACTGTAAACTGTTTTAAAACAGATAATTCTGAAAGCCTGGGATAAGATTTAACCCCGGCTTTTTGTTTTCACTGACTGTCAATATTGAGGGACTAAAGTCCCGGTTTAGAGAGAGCTCTTTTAACCGTCGGCTGAAGCCGACGGCAATTGAAGCTTTTAATCCAAACCCAGTAAATAGCAAAGTTTATTTTCAGCTAAAGACGAAAATAGATAAAACACCTAATCCCAATTCAGAATTCAGGTTAAGATCTCCTTAATTACCGTTGGCTTCAGCCAACGGTTTACAGCCAGGTTATCTATCAGGGCTTTAGCCCAACATATTTGTATTTTAAGTCAGAATTTATTATATTTATTGTGTTACTCGCTAAAATTCCTGAACATGTCGTTTATCAGAATCTGGGTTCATTGTGTATGGACTACAAAAAGAAGAATTCCATATATGGAAGACCATATAAGAGAAGCTGTTATTAAGCATATATTTGACAATGCGAAACAAAAAGGCATTTATATTGATCACCTTAATGGATATCATGAACATTTACATTCCCTTATTTCTTTAGGTTGTAAACAAAATGTCTCTGAAATTATGCAAAATTTAAAAGGAGAAAGCTCTTACTGGATCAACAAAAGCAAACTGACAAAGCTTAAATTTGAATGGCAGGATGATTATTATGCTGTTTCTGTTGGAATGAATCAAATTGAAAACCTCAGAGAATATATACGGAATCAGGTCCAGCATCACAGAAAAGAACACATTGAGGATGAGCTTGATAAGCTAATTAAGGAATATAAATTGGAGAGATTCAGGGACTAAAGTCCTGATTTTTAGAGAGCTCTTTAAACCGTCGGCTGAAGCCGACGGCAATTGAATCTTCAATCCTAACTGAGTATGAGGCGAGGTTAATTTTCTTCTGAAGCCGACGGCAATTGAATTATCTAATCCAAACTCAGTATATAGCAAAGTTTATTTTCGGTTAAAGTCGATAGCAGTTAAGACACCCAATCCATTATCAGAAATCAGGTTGAGATTACCTCAATTACCGTTGGCTTCAGCCAACGGATAACAAAACCCCTCCAATCCAACCTCAGTTTATAGCTGACACCGATAATAAAAACCATTTAGTATATTTACAATATCAGGCGAGTTAAAGTCAATATTACTTAATATGATCAATTTGCGTTTGGTTTCATCCCTGCTGCTTGCTATTCTTGCTTCAGCTTGCTCACAAAAATCAAGTGAGATAGTTGTTTGCGGTGATGACAAGGTCCTGATTTTTGATGAATCAGAATCTGAAAGTACAGATGTTAAAGTTACATGGCAATGGAAGGTATCGGATGCAGGGGAATTGGTATATACCAAAGGTGAAATCTCATGGTGGACCCATAATATCTACTTCATTAATCCGGAAAAACGATTAATAATTCCTGATATTAACATTTATAAAGTCAGGGTAATAAAATAGATTAATATGACCAGGAGAGAAAGATTATGGGCCACTTTAAGGGGTGAAGAGGTTGACAGGCCAGCAGTTAGCTTTCATGAAATAGGTGGCTTTCTGATCAATCCTGATGATCCTGATGAATATAATATTTATAATTCACCATCGTGGCGTCCTTTGCTTGAACTGGCAGAAAATGAAACTGATATCATAAGAATGGTCAGCCCTGTCAGGGCGCAGTCGCATCTGGCATGGGATGGAAGTGATCATACCGGAATCCGCGATAAGTACGTCAGGGAAAAGACCTGGGTAGAAAACAACAGCCGCTTCACACGACTTACTTACCACATAAACGGAAAGGAGCTTACCAGCACCACCCGTCGTGACAAGGAACTCGATACGGTATGGACAGTTGAACACCTTCTTAAAAGTACTGATGATGTAAAGCTATTTCTGCAACTACCGGATGAGATATTTGAAGAGAGAATAAATATCAATCCTGTGTTGTTGCAGGAGAAGGAACTGGGTGATAAAGGAATAGTGATGGTCGATACCGAAGATCCTATTTGTGCGGTATTTACCCTTTTCAGCGTGGAGGATTTTTCGCTGTTTGCTTTTACCGAGCAGGAGCTTTGCCACAAGATGCTGGAAAAACATGCAAGGTACATTTATAAACGTACAGAGGCGGCTTCTGAAGTATTTCCGGGTCGTTTCTGGAGAATTTACGGACCTGAAATTGCAGCGGAACCTTTTCTTCCTGTTTCTTTATTTGAAGATTATGTTGTGCGGTACACAGGTCCTATGGTTAAGATGATTAAGGAAAAGGGAGGCTATGTCAGGATACATGCTCATGGCAGGGTAAGAGATATAATAGGGCATATTGTAGAAATGGGAGCAGATGCAACTGATCCTCTTGAGCCTTCTCCCCATGGAAACGCCGATCTGAAGCAGATAAGGGAAAAATACGGGAAAGACCTCATTTTATTTGGGAATATCGAAGTTGCTGACATTGAAAATATGCCTTCGGAGAAATTCAGAGACCTTGTAAGAAAAACCCTGGCCGATGGAACTCATGGTGAAGGAAGGGGATTTGTTCTGATGCCCACTGCCTCCCCTTATGGCAGAACAATTTCTGATCAGACATTCAGGAATTATGAAATAATGGTTGAGGAGGTGAACAGATTTAAATAGCTTGTGTGATGAAATGATATTACAAATCCCCCTTTGAAGGGAAACCCCTGACAAATCCCCCTTTGAAGGGGGTAGGGGGATGTTTTTAATTAGAATATGTCAAAAAATAAGATTTTTCCATATAATCCAAACTTAAAATCTCTTGCAAGGCAATTGCGAAGTAACAGCACATTGTCAGAGATTATATTCTGGAATAATATTAAAGGTAAAAGTTATGGATATGAATTTCACAGGCAGGTACCTATTGATAATTATATAGTTGACTTCTTTTGCCATGAGTTAAATCTTGCGATAGAGATTGATGGAAACACTCATGATTATAATTTTGATAATGATGAGAAAAGACAGTTGGTTCTTGAAAGTCTGGGTATAATTGTACTAAGATTTAGTGACATTGAGGTGAAGAAAAGTATAAATGAGGTTTTAAGGATTTTAGAATCGAGGATAAGTGAGATTGAAAAACATATATCCCGGAAAGACATCCCCCTGCCCCCTTCAAAGGGGGAATGAGGACCTGCAAAACCTTTGTCATATAATGAAACAGCAAATAGTAACAAAACTTAATATAATGAAATATAGTTTATTATTTACTCTGAAAGTTTTCATATTCTTCGTTGTTTCAGGAATTTCTGAAGCACAACAGGATGTCAATAATTATCCATTTCAGAATCCCTCTCTTCCCATTGAGGAAAGAGTAAATGACCTTGTATCGAGGATGACACTGCAGGAAAAAGCAGACCAGCTACTTTATACGGCACCTGCAATTCCGCGATTGGGTGTACCTGAATATAACTGGTGGAATGAAGCCCTTCATGGGGTGGCAAGAGCCGGGTATGCAACAGTGTTTCCCCAGTCTATCACAATAGCCAATACATGGGATGAATCACTAATGTACAATGTCGCAAATGCCATTTCGGATGAGGCACGTGCAAAATACCATGAATTTCAGAGAAGAGGCAAACGTGGTATTTACCAGGGACTTACATTCTGGTCACCAAATATCAACATATTCCGCGATCCGCGATGGGGAAGGGGACATGAGACCTATGGCGAGGATCCCTACTTAACAGGCCGCATGGGAATGCAGTTTGTAAAAGGCCTCCAGGGTGATGATCCAAAATATCTCAAGACTGTTGCCACTGCAAAGCATTATGCCGTACATTCAGGTCCGGAATCAACACGACATTCATTCAATGCCCTGGTAAGTGAAGTTGATCTCCGCGAGACATATCTGCCTGCATTCCGGACACTCATTGTTGACGGGGGAGCCTGGTCAGTAATGGGAGCATATAATCAGTTCCGAGGTTATCCCTGCACTGCAAATCCTATTTTATATGGTATTCTTCGTAATGAATGGAGTTTCAAAGGCTACATTGTCTCCGATTGCTGGGCTGTTTCCGACTACTGGCAATTCCAGAAATATACCAAAGATGCTGCTGAAGCTGCAGCTCTTGCTGTGAAGGCGGGTACCGACCTCGAGTGCGGAGTTGATTACAAGCAGCTGATGAAAGCAATTGAAAGAGGCCTGCTAAGTGAGGCAGATATCGATGTTGCAGTGAAAAGAGTATTTACCGCTCGATTCAAACTGGGTATGTTTGATCCTGATAATACAGTTCCATATGCCCAGATCCCGTATTTTGTGAACTGCTCTGATTACAATAACGGACTGGCACGACTTGCCGCTCAAAAATCAATAGTACTGCTGAAAAATTCAGGTAGCCTTCTTCCATTGAGTAAAAGCATCAAATCAATTGCAGTAATTGGTCCGAATGCAGATAATTTTGAATCGCTGATCGGAAATTATAACGGTATACCAAAAGATCCTGTAACTGTCCTTGAAGGAATCACAGGAAAAATTTCAACCGATACCAGGATTATCTTTGCAGAGGGAAGTGATCTTGCAGAAGGTGTTCATAACCTTACAGTTATCCCTTCCCGGTATCTTCAGACTCCTGACGGAAAACAGGGTGCATCCGGAGAATACTTCGATAACAGGGATATGAAAGGAGAACCTCTTTTCACAAGGATTGATGATCAGATCAATTTTTACTGGGAACACCTGTCCCCACGATTTGACATGCCTGATGATGATTTCGGTATCAAGTGGACAACAAATCTTATTGCTCCTGAAACAGGAACCTTCTATATAGGAGGATGGGGCTCTTCAGCCTATGAGATTTTACTTGATGGCAAAAGCATTATCAAATACAGGGGAGAACACCATGCCTTCCATACAGAATATGCCGTTGAAATGAAGAAGGGTGAAAAATACAAACTTGAAGTATTCTACAGAAACTATGCAGGTGATGCTGATATGAAGCTCCTGTGGGCACGACCACGTGTTCAACTTATGGAGAAGGCGGTTGAGGCCGCAGGAAATGCTGATGCTGTGGTACTCGTTCTTGGATTATCCCAGAGACTGGAAGGAGAGGAGATGCCCATAAAGATAGAAGGATTCAGTGGGGGAGACCGGACCAACCTTAACCTGCCTGCAGTTCAGGAGGAATTACTCGATGCTGTTACTGCAACAGGCAAACCTGTTGTTGTAGTAATGGCAAGCGGTGGTGCAATGTCTATAAACAAAGCACAGGAAAAAGCTGCAGCCATTATTCTGGCAGGTTACGGTGGCCAGCAGGGAGGAAATGCTGTGGCAGATGTAGTTTTCGGAGATTATAATCCTGCAGGAAGGCTTCCTGTAACATATTATAAGTCAGTTGATCAGATACCTGCATTTGACAACTATGATATGAAAGGCAAAACATACAGATACTTTTCGCAGGAACCACTGTACCCATTTGGGTATGGACTTAGCTATACATTGTTCAGTTACAGCGACCTTGTTATTCCTCAAAATATTATTGCAGGGGAAAAGGTGAAGATAAGTGTTACGGTCACTAATACCGGTAAAGCTGAGGGTGACGAAGTGGTGCAGCTTTATCTTACTGATGAAAAAGCATCAACTCCCAGGCCCATCAGGCAGCTGGAAGGATTTGTCAGGATCAGTCTGAAGCCTGGTGAAAGCAGGGTGGTCGAATTCAACCTTGAACCCAGGCAGTTCTCAGTTATTAACAGCAAGGATAAGAGAGTTATTGAGCCCGGATATTTCACAATTTCAGTTGGAGGCAAACAACCCGGCTTTAAAGGCTATCTCGATCCTCAGTTCACTCAGGTCCTCACCGGGCGTATTCGTCTTACCGGCAAGGAAGTAAACTTTGAAAATTGAGTTTTTTTACCACAGAGGTCACAAAGAATTATTCACAGTGGACACAAAGATAGGTATATGATATCTCTGTGTTTGTGTAATCCTTTGTGCACTTTGTTTGTGCCGTGAAGATAAGAATTTAACTTAAGTTCTTTAACATGCTGTAATGAAGATGATACAATCAGGCTTAGTGTTATACCTGATGAAGTA
>Ga0209314_10001399_pt1 | contig 10641 bp, 12 predicted proteins | sample I19B2metaG_FD_184146 | JGI IMG/M metagenome (GOLD analysis project Ga0209314, IMG submission 184146) | Lake sediment bacterial and archeal communities from Gulf of Boni, Indonesia to study Microbial Dark Matter (Phase II) - ​I19B2 metaG... | ecosystem: Environmental > Aquatic > Freshwater >...
GCATTACTCCGGCATCAATAAAAATTTTCTTTATATCCGGGGTAAGTTGCGATTTTTCTCCGAGAAGAATACCAGCAAGAATTTCGCCTTCTTCCGGAGGTAAATTTTTGGTAATGATTTCCAAGAACTTTTTGCGGGATAAATTTGTCCAGTAAAATAAAGAGTATTTATTAGCCGAAGAAATTTTTTTTATCTTCTCTAATGAATTTACATAAAGAATTGAATAAATTTCTTTTCTGGCAAGATATTTACGGTAATCAAAACTGCCGGGATTAGATGCAGATTGTGGTAACTTGAGTAGTCCAACAATTTCAACTTTGTCACCGTAAGCGTAAGGTTCACCCTGCCCTCGCCCTGAGCTCGGGCCGAAGGGAAAGTTCACCTTGAAGGGGAAAGAAAGATCTGTCTCATCACAAGGACAATAAACTAAAACCTTACCTTTAACAATATTTGGAGTGTCAGAGAAAACAATTTTTTCTGCGTCTAAAAGAAAACTAATTCTTTTTCCTTTTGTCTCGGGTAAAGAGATAATTTTACCGTTTAATGTAACTTCTTCTTCACTAAGAGGGTAAGCACCCTCTCGCAGAGGGTAAGCACCCCCGGGCAGATAATTTGCCGGATTATTTTTTGGCGGGTAAAGGAAATAGTTGAACTGTTCAAAAAGGATAATTAAGATGCAGTAGAGAAAGGCAAAAATGAATAAAGGTCGGCTCAATTATTATAAGTGATTACAGTGATTTTTAAGGACGATTACGGCGATGTTTTTCTTGGTATTTTTATAATCTCTGTAATCGGTTTTTTTAATCGCTGAAATCAAAAGTAACTATTTGAAGAAGACTTCCATTAATTTAATCCACTCCGGAGATACTGTCTTCAATTTTGCCGTTGCTTCAGTTAAAGGCACAGAAACAATTTGGTTACCTTTCAAAGCAACCATCAGTCCGAATTTACCTTCAGCAACAAGTTCTGCGGATTTCGTTCCTACACGCATTGCTAAAATACGGTCAAAAAGCGTCGGTTCACCACCGCGCTGAATATGTCCGATTACCGCAACTCTTGTTTCAATACCGGTATTCTTTTCAATTATTTCTGCTACTTGTTCACTAATCCCGCGTTTTTTCAAAATCATATGTCCGTACTCGTCAAGTTCTTCTTTTTCCGCTTTCATTCCGGGTATGCTTACTCCTTCAGAGACAATTACTAAAGCATAATTCTTACGCTGGTGTGCCTTTTTCAAATGTGCACACATTTTGTTAATTTCCGGTTCTTTTTCCGGGATAAGAATCCAATCCGCACCGCTGGCTAACCCGGTGAACAATGCTACCCAACCGGCATGGCGACCCATTACTTCTAAAATCATAATCCTACGATGCGAACGACCGGTATCAATAAGTCTTTCGGCAGCATCAACGGCAACAGTTACCGCGGTATCAAAACCAAAAGTGTAATCAGTTGCCGATAAATCGTTATCCATAGTTTTTGGGACACCAACAATTGGCATTTTGTATTCCTGGTAAAGTTTTGCCGCTACCCCAAGTGTATCTTCGCCACCCATGGCAATAATTCCATCTAAACCGAGTTTTTTCATATTCTCAACACATTTTTGGGGACCGTTCTCTTTTTTGTAAGGATTAGTCCGTGAAGTGCCTACGATTGTGCCACCTTTATTGACGATACCTTCAACATCTTCTAAGCGCAAGGGGATGTTCGTCCCCTCGATAAGTCCCTTATATCCTTCAAGAACACCTACTGCCTCATAACCAAAATCGGTTAACCTTAAAACACAGGCACGAATTGCCGCATTTAATCCCGGACAATCTCCACCCCCAGTCAAGATACCAATCTTTTTTACCACGCCTACTCTTCCTCCTTATTCTTGAACCCGAATTCTATGCACTTCAACCAAAAATAATTTGCCTTTGTAATGATTCATATCCTGATGAGTTGATAGTTGTTCTTTTAATCTTTCCATAAGTTGTGGAATAATCTCAGGGTGGTCTCTAACTTGCAGAGCAATAATTCCACAATAGTTACCCGGAGGATATCTGACGATGTCAGCAAAGTCACTGTTCAGTGAAATCAAAATTGCACCGAGTTCCTGTGCTTTAGTGATAACAATATCATCAGGTGAATCAGCGGGGATATAATCTCTAAGTCGTAGAACTTCATAACCAGCGCCCCTAAGAGCACTTATGATTGAGTTAGGAACACAATGGTCTACAAAGAACTTTAGATTCTTCATACAGCAATCTCAAATTCGGATAAACTACGTGCATAGTCCAAACAGGCAGAGATTTGTTCCTTGGTAAGGTCGGGGAATTCTTTTATAATTTCGTCAAATGTCTTCCCTGCCGCCAAGTAACCCAAAATAAGACTCACCGGAATCCTTGTCCCTTTAATTCGTGGTTTACCGCGGAGCACATCCGGACTACTTACGATATGTTCTCTCCAATCTACTTGCATTTTACCCCTCCCTGAACTAAATCAGTTTGTTATTTTGTATTTTCTTTGTTTTCTGAAATTATCTTTTTAACCCATTTTTTCATTAGAAAAAATGTCCTGCGGACAGCCCTTTCCAAGAAAGGGCTGGGTTAACCCCGCCCATTTACCCATGCCCCTCGTAGAGGATCGGAGTTTATTTTCACTTTTTTGTTCGTATTCATAACAATCTAGACACCGGTCACTTTTCCAAGATAAAATGGGCGGTCTTACAGACATTTTTTGTCCGCATTAGGCAGACAAAAAATGGGTTTAATCTCTTCTTTAGTCATTTTCTAATTTTAGTCCGCACCTTCATTTTTCGGATATAGTTTTTCTGATTTTGGTCTTTCAATTGAGACCGGCTAAAATTTTCTTTATAAAGTTTTTTAGTTCACTGACAGTTTTTATTGATTTTTCCAGTTCATCTTTTTCAAATGTAACTTCATACCCTACCGGATATCTACTTTCCACATAGAAATCGGTCATTATTTCTAAGTCAGGAATAAATTTTTCAAATCCTTTATCATATTTGATTGCTTCTTTAGCCAGTTTGACTAAGTCATGAATTTTTTCTAATTCCCAATCCCGAGTGAGAAGAAATCCTTTTAAATATTTTTCCGCTGACTGATGGACAAAAAATGCGACATCTTCAAGAGGTCGGCCATTCGCTAAAAGAAATTTTGCTTCCTCTAAATCTTTATCTCCTTTAGAAATCCACTCTTCGCTCTCTTTTTTAACCATAAACTAATTTACCCTTCTTAAGGATTTTACCAATAAAACTATCTCCTATTTTTGACCTTTGGGCAAGTTCTTCCGGAGTATAAACAAGTATATCCATTGCCACAAATTCGTTTTCTTTACTTAATATTCTTCTTAAGTTTACTGCTCTCTCCCGGTGTTTTTCTTTCGTTTCTTTAATTATAAATAGGTCAAGGTCGCTATCTTTTGAAGGACTCCCCCAAGCGTAAGAACCAAAAATGATAATTTTTTGTGGATGGTATTGGGTTTTTATTTTTTCTACAATTTGGTTAATTATTTCCATATTTTAATCGGCACCTTCAAATTTTTCGGTTTTTGGTTTTTCCATGCCTCTTCGGCCATGCCTCGTCGGCAGGTCGCCGAAGAGGAGACAGGTCACCGATGAGGTGACAATTGGCACGGGAACAATTTTTACATATTTTTTTACTAAATTGGTAGTATTGGTGACATTAAGTTTTTGGAAAAGGAAAGAGAATTTTTCTTCTAAATCTTTGGAGATAGAATTTCTTACTTCCTCCGGTAAAGACCAGACATCTTTCTTAAACTGACCAAATGCTTTCTTGCGGGTTTTATAAAGGAATTGTTGTTCGGTATCACCTTCTTTTCGTTCGGAAGCACATTCCTTTTTTAACCAGTTGTTAATCTCATCTTTAAGTTCTTTGGGGAAAAGTTGATGGTCGTAAATCATATTTTGAAATTCAGTCGCTAAATGGATTTCCGCAGTTTCGGTTTGGGGAAATTTGTCAAATAGTTCCGGAGGTAGTGTGGAGGCACCGTGCTGGACAACCCCGGCTAATTGGTATTCTTTCTGGGCAACCTTACCCAATCGTTCTAAAGTATTAAAATCAAGTTTAACTTTTGCTACCCCACCACCGGGTAAAGGAACGCCCCCGTGAGTTGTTCCGGTTTGCACGGCAACTTTAGTTAGTCCTTTAACCCTAACTTTCTCCCGGTAGCCATTAAGGTAGGCACGCAATTCTTCTTCAGTAGAATTTTTTCCACCAATTTCACCGATTTCACCACCGATAGAAACAGTGACTCCAGAAGGAGCATTTTTTTGAATAAATTCAGTTAAAAAAGCGGCAATTTCAAAATTTGTTTTTTGTTGTTCTTTAATTGTGGGTTGGGATAGGTCAACCAAGGTTGAAGTATCAAGGTCAAGATTATAGAATCCACCGGCAAGCGCTTCTTTGATTATTGCCTGGATTCCGGAAATTTCTTTTTCCGGTTCTTTTTTATATTTTGTGCCACTAACCTGGAAATGGTCACCTTGAATGAATAGGGGGAAAGAATAGTTTTCTTTAATTGCTGCCGCAATAATAGAAGCAGTATATTCGGCTGGTCTTTGGTCAGTGTAAGAAATTTCCGAACGGGCAATTTCAAAAATTAAAGTGGAGGTATTATTTTTTTTCGCTGCCCTAAAGACACTGCGGGCAACATCGTAGGTAAGTCCGCGGATATTTATTGCCGGGACAGTTAATCCGGAAAAATCACCTCGTCCGCGGGCAAGATAGAAATCGTATATTGATACAGGACACAAACCAAACTTTTGTCCTAAAGAACGAATCAGCCAGAAAGAAAATTCTTTAACTTCTTTATTTGGATTAAATACCGCCTCATAAATAAGCCGGTCAATAAGTTGATTCCGCAGTTTTTTTTCATCTGAAACAGCAATTTTTTCCTTTTCAATTTTTAAACCTGAAGAAAGATAATCCACCAAATCGTTTAAGTCCATTTTTTACTTTTGAGTTAATGACGCGGAAGAAACTTTCTTTTTTTCCTCAACAAAATGTCCGATTTTACGAAATTTTTGGTAACGCAACTCAACTAAGTCCTTTTTTGGAATAGTTTTCAACTGGCTGAGATGTTGTTTCAAACATTTACTTATATTTTCTGCAGTAGCAACATAGTCACGATGTGCACCACCGAGGGGTTCGGGGATAATTTCGTCAATTATGCCCAACTTATAAAGGTCATTAGCGGTTAATTTTAAAAACTCCGCCGCTTCCGGGGCTTTACTTGCGTCACGAAAAAGTATCGCTGCACATCCTTCCGGTGAAATTACTGAATAGATAGCATTTTCTAACATCAAGATACGGTCACCGAGGCTAATCGCTAAAGCACCACCGGACCCACCTTCACCGATGACAATAACAATTATTGGCACCGCAAGTTGAGACATTTCTTTCAAATTTTCAGCAATCGCCTCTGCCTGTCCTCTTTCTTCAGCACCAATGCCCGGGTAAGCACCGGGAGTATCAATAAAAGTGAATACTGGACGGTTAAATTTTTCGGCTAATTTCATTAACCGTAATGCTTTACGGTAACCTTCAGGATGGGGCATACCGAAATTGCGTTCTATATTTTCTTGCGTTGTTCGCCCTTTCTGTTGCCCGATTACTACCACCGGGTCTCCATTAAAGAAAGCAAAACCACCAACAATTGCTAAATCATCAGCAAAACGACGGTCACCGTGTAGTTCAAGAAAATCAGTAAATAAAAGATGGGAATAATCTAAACTGTAAGGACGACGGGGATGGCGGGCAAGTTGCACTTTTTGCCAGGGGGTCAAGTTACCGTAAATTTCTTTTTTTAATTTTTCACATTTCTCTTCTAAGACTTTTATTTCGTCAGAAAAATCAACATTTTGTTGTGCAGCGAGCGATTTCAACTCATTAATTTTATTTTCAATTTCAATAACCGGTTTTTCAAACTCTAGGACTGAGACTGAAGGTTGTATTTTTTCTTCTGCCATAATTTTCTTATCTGTGTAATCCAGTTGTTAATCCGTGCAATCTGTGTTTATTAGAATTTTCCTTTATAGTTGACTTTTAAGATGCGTTCACTACCAATTTTTTTATTGTCGGTTAAATCACGGAGGGAAAGTTCAAGCGCCAGTTGTGGTGTATGCTGGTAACGGAAGCCAGTATTTACCCATTTATCTCCTTCAAGTTTGTAAATCCCGTCAGTTTCCAGAAGAAAAGAAAATTGCTCAGTAATCGTCCAGGAAAAACCAAGAAAAGCACGGAATTGTTGTTCTTTAAAATCGTAAATGTTTAAACCCAGATGAAGTTCGGTTTGCGGGAAAATTTCACGGGTAGCCACAAGATAAAGTCCTTTTTGCGGGTAAAGATATTTTTCTTCATTATTTTCCATGTAGTAATGATATCCTTGTGTATCATAACCGAGAGCAAATGCCGGTACCTTTAATGTCCCATCGTAAAAGCGAAATTTTATTTGGAATTTTGGTTCTTTCAGGTTAATTGTTTCTATTCCAATAAAATTGGTTACATCAACACTTATTCCCAAGTTTACCCGTTTCCCAATACCAAAAAGAAAATGACTAACAATTCCCCCGTGTTTATAAATACGGAAATTAGCGCCGTAATGGTTCGCCTCAATTACCTCTGCAGTGGGGATGTCAATCAGTTCAATTGGTTGGGCAGAGAGTAGATTAGCGAAGAGCAAAGAGCAAAGAGCAAAGAGCCAAGAGCAAAGAGCCAAGAGCAAAGAGCGAAGAGCGAAGGGCAAAGAGCAAAAAATAGAGAGTTTTTTCATCTTTCGGTACCTCAAGATGACCCTGAGCAAAGCCGAAGGGTCATCTTTTCTTCTCTTCGGGTGCTGGCGGTGCAGGTGGTGCAGGTGGACGCCAACCCAAACGGATTAAAGAAATTTCCACCGCATTTCTTACCCACAGGTCAGGGTCTTCACGCAACTTTTCTAATTCCGGGATTGCTTTCTTTTCGCCAATGTCACCCAAAGCATTAACTGCTTGTGTACGAAAATAGGGGTCATTGTCCTTAAGCAATTCAACCGCTACAGCATAGCCTTCTTTGTTCCCTAATTTACCGAGTGCATGAGCACCGGCTAATCGGACTCGTTTTTCGGTATCTTTAAGTAAAGGAATTAATTCTTTGACTGCTTCCGTTGCCCCAATTTTACCTAAGGCATTCGCGGTCTCGCTACGTAAACGGGGTTCTTCACTTTTTAAAAGGGGTAACAAATCTTTAACTACACTTTTTTCACCAAGTTCGCCAAGAGCGCGCAGAGCAACCAGACGCATATCTACACTTTTGTCTTTTAAGCATTCGGTTAATGCGGGTACCGCTTCCGTACTTTTCAAAAGCCCTAAAGTTTGCCCGGCAGCAAAACGGACACCATCATGGGTGTCTTTCAGGGCTTTAGATAAGGCAGGTGCTACTTGCGGGTCACCAATATAACCTAAGGCGATGGCTACACTTTGTCGGGTTTGCGGGTCAGGGTCATCAAGAAGTTTGACTAAGGGTCCGGTTGCTTCACGGGCACGCAGTAAACCTAAAGAATCAACCGCATTCCGTCTTACCGCAGTATGGGTATCAACAAGAACTTCAATTAAAGCACTTACTGCTTTCATTTCTCTCCGAAACCCGAGTTCAGCGGCCGCCTGTTGTCTTAAAATTGAGTTCGGCGATTTAAGTTGTTTAATTAAATCGTCAACCGTTGGTGGTCCCGGCGGGGCTGCTGGTGGTTGCTGAACTTTGGCTGGTGCGGTTGGTTTCTGCTGGGCGAACAAGAATGAGTTCATACTTAAAAAAGAAAAAAATAAAACGGTTACCAAAACACTGCTACATCTCAGAACTAACCCTGCTAATTTGAACTGCCTTTTCTTCGCCATTGGTTATTCCTCCTTCTCCACATTTTTCTGTGGATTTAATTTTCAATATTTTAACATTATTTTTTATTTTCTGTCAACCCCGCCCTTTCTGAACCCAGCCCTTGCACGCAAGGGCGGGGTGAAAAGACCTTGAGAAAGAGCGGAGTCAAGTTATTTCAAAATTGCATATCGCAAAAGGAAAAGTAAAGCAAAAAGATAAATTATCCAGTGCACTTCTTTCCCGCGCCCGGAGACAAGTTTAAGTAAAGCGTAAGAAATAAAACCAAAGGCTATTCCTTCAGTGATGCTGAAAGTGAAGGGCATAACAATTAAAGTTAAAAACGCAGGTATAGATTCAGTTAAATCATCCCATTTAATTTTGGTTACATTCCGCAACATCAGACTGCCGACGATAATTAAGGCCGGTGCAGTGATTGGATAAAGAATTTGTCCTTGAGCAATTTCGTAACCACCACCAATCATCCTTACTAAAGGATAAAAGAATATTGCCAGTAAAAAAAGTAATCCGGTTATAATGTTTGCTAATCCGGTTCTCCCGCCACTGGCAACCCCAGCCGCACTTTCAATATAACTGGTGATTGTAGTTGTTCCCATCATTGTTGCCGGCAAGGTGGTGACACCGTCAGTGAAAAGTGCGCGTTTCGCATGGGGTAATTTACCGTTGACCATGAATCCGGCCTGCTCCCCTATCCCGATTAAAGTGCCGACTGTATCAAAAATATCTAAAAACAAAAGAATAAAAATAACTACGATTAAATCCGTTCTCAAGGCACGGAGGATATCTAACTTGAATAATGTTGGTGCAAGTGAAGGCGGGGGACTGACTAACCCATAAAATTTTGTTATCCCTAAAGGAAGACCAATTAAAGCACAAGCGATAATACCCCAGAGGATTGCTCCTTTAACCTGGCGAACCATTAATATAGCAGTAAAAACTATCCCAAAGATACTCAGGATTACCGGTGGACTGGTTAATTTGCCTAATCCAACAAATGTGCCTGGTGTGGCTACAACTATGCCACCCCATTCAAAACCAATAAAGGCAATGAGTAGACCTATACCTACAGCGATAGCATTCTTTAACGAATCCGGTACGGCGGCCAAAATTTCATCTTTAAACCCAAATAAAAAGAGAAAAGTACAAATTGCTGCCGAGATAAAATTTGCTCCCAAGGCTACCTGCCAGGGTATACTCATCGCTAAACAGATGTTGTAAACGAAGAAAAAATTATGTCCCATCGCCGGGGCTAAAGCAATTGGGTAATTGGTTAATAGACCCATCATAAAAGTTGCTAAAGCCGAAGCAAGACAGGTTGCCACCATCACCGCACCGAAGTCCATCCCGCAGAGAGATAAAACTGCCGGCTGGACAAAAATAATGTAAGCCATAGTCATAAAAGTGGTAATCCCAGCGATGGTTTCCTGACGAAAGTTAGTGTTCAATTCTTTAAGTCTAAAAATTCTTTCTAACATTTTTTTAACCACAGATTACGCAGAAATGTCATTGCGAACGAAGTGAAGCAATCTCTAATGAGATTGCCACGGGCTACGCCCTCGCAATGACCCCGCCAAGGCGGGGTCATCTGTGTAATCATTGTCCTATGGTGGAAAAAATTCTAAAAAAATTGGTGCCAATTTTGAATTGATAATTATCTTTTGCGTTTGGGGAAAAAGGGTAAAACTATAAATTGTCACACTCACAAAAAGTAAACCAAAAATTAAACCAAGCAGTGCTCCAAGGGCACGGTCAACAAACTTAAGAAAAGGAAAATTAAAAATTTTGCTTACAATCCTGCCGGCAATAAAAGTTGTTCCTGCGGCGAGGGAAAAAATTAAGATATAACTTATCAATGGTGCGTGAGGTATGTTTTTGGGAAGGTAAGGGAGAATCATAGGGTGGTAATAACGGGCAAAAAAAATACCCAAGATAAGGGAAAGAAGATAAGTTAAAATGCCAATGATACCGCTACGCACCCCTAAATAAAGTGCGAAAAATAAAAAGATAATAATTAGACCATCTAACCAGTTCATATCTATCACAGATTATCCGCCACAAGGCGTTGGCGGACCCGCCAGTTCGTGTGGCGGACACAGATAGAATCCTTACCACAGATTCCACAGATTTTATCCGCGGTAATCCGGAATCTTCATCTGCGGCAATCTACGTCCCCTTAAGGAATATATTACCAAACCAGTTGGTATTTTCGGATAAAAATAAGTTGATTTTTCCGGCATTATTTCACCAGTTTTTGCAACTATTTTTAAAATTTCTGCTTTTGGCGAAGAGAAAAAGAAAGCAATTTTGCCCGTGCCCTCATCCACCAATTTCACTGCTTCCTCAAAATCTTGAGTAAAAATTAAGTCTTCTTTTTTTGTTGCTTCAAGAATAAGTTGGTCTAACGCAGTTAGCGGTAAATGCCGATAAGCCTGCGAGCTTTGAGGAAGCAATTTTTTAAGAACTTCTTTTCCCTCTTTTTTTAATTGGAGGAGATAGAACTTTCTCTGGGAGTATAAAGCAAGATTCTTTTTCAAGCGGGGAAACAATTCTTTCTTATCTTTCAAAGGGGTAAAAGAAAAATATTTTTCTTTCTCTTTCTTCCATTCCTCCCACTTTCTACCTCCCCCGCCTACGCCGCGGCTTCGGCGGGTAGGCACCCTCCACCTCCCAGTAATTACTCGGTAGGTAGGAAGCATAAGTAAACCTTTCTCTTCAAGAGGACAGAAATAAGTCAGGATGCTCTTTGCTC
>Ga0209314_10001400_pt1 | contig 10637 bp, 9 predicted proteins | sample I19B2metaG_FD_184146 | JGI IMG/M metagenome (GOLD analysis project Ga0209314, IMG submission 184146) | Lake sediment bacterial and archeal communities from Gulf of Boni, Indonesia to study Microbial Dark Matter (Phase II) - ​I19B2 metaG... | ecosystem: Environmental > Aquatic > Freshwater > Lake...
AAATTTTTAATCTAATTTCGAATCTCTGTTTCGCTTTTTGTGGAACTGGAAAGAAGATGAAAATATGGCTACTTTAGTTGTGGTAGGTACTCAGTGGGGTGACGAAGGCAAAGGCAAAGTTGTCCACCTTCTTTCAGAGAAGGCCGATTATATTATTCGCTACCAGGGTGGGAACAATGCGGGGCATACTGTTGTTTTTAATGGTCAGGAATTCATTCTCCACTTGGTTCCAGCGGGAATCCTCGAGCCGGGTAAGAAGTGTATTATTGGAAGTGGAGTGGTAGTAGATCCCCAAGCACTGGTAGAAGAGATTCACTTTCTCGAGGGGAAAGGAATAAAAGTAGAAGGCAGGCTCTTTGTCAGCGATGCCTGCCATATTATTTTGCCATACCATCGTTGGATAGACCATCTCAGGGAAATCCAGGAGGGTAAACGTAGAATTGGCACTACTCGCAAGGGAATTGGGCCAGCCTACGCTGATAAAGTAGCGAGGGTGGGCATTAGAATGGCCGATTTCCTTTCCCCACGGCTGTTCAAGGAACTAATGGAGAGGAATCTGAAAGAAAAGGCACCTCTTCTGAGGAAAGTCTGCAAGCTCTCTCAGTTGAGGCGAGAGATTCTGGAAAAAAGAAAGAAGCAGCTACCTATAATTAAAGACCTTGTTGTGGATTCAGCAATAACGATTAACCGGATAATTTCTCAAGGAAAGAATGTTATCCTGGAAAGTGCTCAGGGGACCCTCTTGGATGTTGATTATGGAACTTATCCTTATGTTACCTCTTCCAATCCTGTGGCTGGTGGAGCCTGCGTGGGTATAGGTATAGGACCTACTCAGGTCGACCGAGTTTTAGGAGTTGTCAAGGCATATACTACCAGGGTGGGTGAGGGACCATTTCCCACTGAGTTGACCAATAGGATAGGTAGACTATTACAGGAGAGGGGAAAAGAGTTTGGAGCAACTACAGGTCGGCCTCGACGCTGTGGCTGGTTTGACGCCTCCGTTGTCCGACATGCAGTGAGGGTAAATGGTCTAGAGAGCTTGGCCTTGACTAAGCTGGATGTTCTGGATGGGATTGACCCTTTAAAAATTTGTGTCGCCTATCGCTATCGGGGAGAATTGATTAAAGAGTTTCCCACTAGTAGAGAAATTTTCAAAGATTGTAAACCAGTTTATATAGAGTTAAAAGGGTGGAAAGAAAGGACTAAGGGGATTCAGAAACTTAATTTACTACCTGCAAATGCAAAGAGATATTTAAGGAAAATAGAAAGTCTGGTTCAGGCAAAAATCTCCATAGTCTCTATGGGTAGAAGTAGAGAGGAGACAATCATAATAGATAGAGACTTGTTAGATTTCAATTTTTAAGAAAGGAGATAATTAGGAAAATCTAAATTGTAGGGGTTCGATTCATCGAACCCGTTATTGTAATTTAGAAAAGTTCAATTTCTTCGGCGCTGGGAAATTTTTTCACGCTCGAAAACTTCGGTCTCTGCAGGGCGCAGAATCGAACTCCTCCGATAAATCGGAGTCGAACAGGATTCTGCTTGTAAGCCAGATTGGTCGGTCTCGTTTTCTCGCTAAAATTTCCAATGCTTCTCAGAAATTGAACCTTTTCCTGTGATGAGTGAGAAATTGCTTTTTGCTAAAATTTCTAATGTCATCGCAAATCGAACTTTTTTCAAAGTCGTGTAGGGGTGACCTTTATGGTTGCCCGATATCCTAAACTTCCACTTTAGTGGAAGTAAGGAGGTCACAGGAGGTAGAAAATGGCGCGAGTTGTTTTAAGGAAGGCGACTAAGGTATATCCTGGAGGTGTTATCGGCGCCAAGGATATTAATCTGGAAGTTAGTGATAAAGAGTTCTGTATTCTGGTTGGACCCTCAGGATGTGGCAAATCGACGACGCTACGCATGATAGCTGGCCTGGAAGAGGTTACTGAAGGAGAAATCTATATTGATGATAAACTGGTCAACGACATTCCTCCTAAAGACCGAGATATCGCTATGGTTTTCCAGAACTATGCTCTCTACCCCCATATGACCGCTTATGAAAACATGGCTTTTGCACTAAAATTGAGGGGATATCCAAAGAATGAGATACAGCAGAGGGTAGAGGAGGCGGCAGATATTTTAGGTATTCGGCCTCTTCTAAATAGAAGGCCAAAAGCACTCTCTGGTGGAGAGAGGCAGAGGGTAGCAGTGGGAAGGGCAATTGTTCGCAAACCAAAAGTCTTCTTGTTCGATGAACCCTTAAGTAATTTGGACGCGAAGATGAGAGTTCAGATGAGAACAGAACTCAGCAAGCTTCACGATCGGCTGCAAGCTACTATGATTTATGTGACTCACGACCAGGTAGAAGCTATGACAATGGGAGATAAAATAGCGGTATTGAAGGACGGAGTCATTCATCAAGTGGCAGGTCCGATTACCCTCTATGACTATCCTGTAAATAAGTTTGTGGCCGGGTTCATCGGCACGCCTCCAATGAACTTTATGGAATGTCGGGTAATAAGAAAAGAGACTGGAATATATATAGATGAAGGAAATTATGAGGTAAAAGTCAATAAGAAAATGGAAGACGCCCTCGAACCCTACGTGGATAAAGAAGTAATCTTTGGTATCCGACCAGAAGATATTTATGATAAGCTCTATTCTGCGGGAGCTACCCGGGATAATACTATTTCCAGTACTGTGGAGGTTGTCGAGCCTATGGGTGCTGAGATACTGTTACATTTGACCACTGGCAATAGTAGTTTTATTGCACGAGTTGGCTCACACAATAAAGCAAAAGTTCATCAGGATATAGAAATGGTCTTTGATATGGATAAGATTCATATTTTTGATAAAGTGACGGAAAAGGCGATAGTGTAACCTGAAAAAAATTTACAAAAAATTTACAATTTTTATACACAAATGTTACATTTTGGATATAGACTTTTAAAAGGAGGACATTATTTATTCTGACATCGGTTCATCTCTATCTGATTTTACCAGGAGAGGAACCATGATTCAAAAAATAGATTCCAGCCGAATTATCGAAGATTATGGCATCGGGTAATTCGGCTTTTTATTTTTAGGTGAGAGAATTCTCCCAGGAACAATTTTTTATAGGGAGCAAGTGATGGGGAATGAAGATATAGTTAAAAGAATGAAAGAGCTGGGAAAAGAGTTGGAGGAGAAGACCTCGGAGTTGGTCAAGACCAACGGTAGGTTAATGCAACTCAGGAAAGAATTGTCAAGAAAAGTAAGGCAGAAGACGAAGGCGCTATCTTTTCTTTACAGGATAGAAAGGGATGTTTCAAGTAAGTTGAAGCTGGAAGAAGTTTTAAAGCTGACGGTGGAAAGGGTGAGTTCGATTCTGAATGTGGAAATATGTTCTATCCTCCTGATGAATGATAAAACTGGCAAGTTGACAATAGAATGTGCTAAGGGATTGGACCCAAAAATCGTGAAGGAGACAAAACTTGATGTGGGAAATAAGATTTCAGGGTGGGTGGTTAAACATAATAAGGGAGTTTGGGTAAAAAATATTGAGAAAGATGTTCGCTTTGCTAAAAGAAGTGAGGAGAAGTATTATACTAAATCTTTGATGAGTGTCCCGCTGGCTATAAAGGATAAGGTTATAGGAGTTCTCAATGTCAACAATAAGAAGTCGAGAAGAATCTTTAATCAGGAAGACTTTCGATTGCTCAAGCAGATAGCTGCTCAGGTTGCCATAGTTATCGAAAATGCCAAACTTTATAAGAGTTTAGCCGACCTTTATATGCTCACTATTACCACCTTAGCAGCTACTATCGATGCGCGTGACCATTATACCAGTAGACATTCGGAGATGGTGGCTAAATATGCTGTAGTTATTGCTGAGGCGATGAAACTCCCTCCTGAGCGAGTAGAGCTTATCAGGCAGGCTTCCCATTTACACGATATCGGTAAGATTGGAGTGCACGACTTTATCCTCCTTAAACCCAGTAAATTAACCGATGAAGAATGGAATGAAGTAAAGCTACATTCGACTAAAGGTGCTGAAATACTGGAACCGCTGGTTGTTTTCCTTGATGGAGTAATTGATATGGTCAGGCAACATCACGAAAGATACGATGGTAGAGGCTATCCGGGCAACTACAAGGATGGGGAAATAGATATAGGAGCAAGAATAATGGCTGTGGCTGATGCCTTTGATGCCATGTTATCAGAAAGACCTTACAGGAAAGCGTATTCTAAAGAGAGAGCAATTGAAGAATTGAGAGAAAATAGCGGAACACAATTCGACCCGAAAATTGTAGAGACTTTTCTTGAAGTGCTAAATAAGGAGCCAAGGTTAATCAAAAATAGATATCAATGATTACCTGATAGATTGGCAAAAAAGGGGACTGTCCCCCTGGAAAAAGGGGACTGTCCCCTTTTTTATTTCTAATATTAGTGTTATTATTAAAAAGTTTGACTTTTCAGACCATTTATGGTATATTTGAATTCAGAAAAATCTAAAGGTTTATTTGAGATTTTTATAAGATAGAAAGCAGGGAGGGTGTGGTGGTATCTCGAAAGAAGAAAGTCATAATGGATGGGAAGGAGATTTTTTGGACAATAAAGAGGATGGCTCACGAAATTGTGGAGAAGAGTTACGGAATAGAAGACCTGGTCATCGTGGGAATTCAAACTAGAGGAGTCCATCTTGCCAAGCGGATTGCCCAGGAGATAAAAGGTATTGAGAATAAGGAAGTACCTGTGGGCTCTCTGGATATCACCCTCTACCGCGATGATGTGGATTCAATAGCACATCAGCCTTTGGTTAAGGAGACAAGAATACCTTTCGATATTACTGGTAAGAAGATAATTCTTGTTGACGATGTCCTATTCGCGGGAAGGACTGTAAGGGCTGCTCTCGATGAGCTCATCGATTTCGGACGTCCCAGAGTTATAAGATTGGCAGTTCTAATCGACAGGGGTCTTAGAGAATTACCCATCCAGCCCGACTTTGTGGGGAAAGTTTATCCCACTACCAAAAGAGAGCTTGTCTGCGTCAATTTGAAAGAAGTGGATGGAGAAGATAGCGTAGTGTTAAAAGAGGAGAGATAAATGCAGCTAAAACATAAGGATTTGCTCGGCTTGGAATACCTGGACAGAGAAGAGATTAATTTAATTTTAGAGACGGCCAGACCCTTCAAAGAGCTGTTTACCCGCTCAGTAAAGAAAGTCCCTCCCTTACGGGGGAAGACCGTCGTGCTTCTCTTCTACGAGCCTTCAACCAGGACCAGAACTTCCTTCGAGCTGGCAGCCAAGAGGTTAAGTGCCGATGTTTTGAATATTTCCGCCTCTACTTCCAGTGTGGCGAAGGGCGAAAGTCTAGTAGATACTGCAAAGACTTTAGAAGCAATGAAGGCGGACTTCGTAGTTATTCGCCATTCAATGGCCGGAGCCCCCCAGATTCTTGCCAGGACAATAAATGCTTCTATAGTTAATGCTGGTGATGGAACTCATGAGCACCCCACTCAGGGATTATTAGATATGTTTACTATCTGGGAGAAAAAGGGGAGACTCTCAGGCTTGAAGGTGGCTATTGTGGGAGACATTCTCCACTCTCGCGTTGCCCGTTCGAATATTTGGGGGTTGAATAAGATGGGAGCAAAGGTATACGTGGTAGGGCCAGCAACTTTGATACCTCCCAAGATTGAGGAGATGGGTGTGAAAGTATACTACGATCTGGATGAGGTAATTGGTGAACTTGATGTGATTAACATTCTGAGAATTCAGATGGAGAGACAGAAAGAGAATCTGTTCCCTTCTGTGCGGGAGTATAATGAGATTTTTGGCATTACAGATGAAAGATTGAAAAGGGCAAAGAAGGACCTACTGGTCATGCATCCCGGCCCAATGAATAGGGGTATAGAGATATCTTCCTCGGTGGCGGATAGTCCCCGCTCTGTAATTACCGAACAAGTCACCAATGGGATTGCTGTCAGGATGGCAGTCCTTTACCTTCTGGCTGGAGGTGATAGCCGAGGAGTAAGAAAATAGAAAATACGATTATATCGGGAGGAAAGGTTGAAATTAGTCATTAGAAATGGCAGGGTGGTCGATGCTAAGAACAAAATTGATAAGAAAGCAGACATCCTGATTGAAAATGGAAAAATAGTCAAGATTGGAGAATCTTCACAATTCAGACCAGGAGATGTTACCAGGTCTACAATGACAATTAATGCCACGGGTAAGGTCGTCACCCCTGGCTTGATTGATATGCATACCCATTTACGAGAACCGGGAAGGGAAGATGAGGAAACAATTGCTTCAGGAACCCGGGCTGCTGCGCAGGGAGGATTTACAACTATCTGTTGTATGCCAAATACACAGCCTGTTGTGGATTCGGTCTCTGGCGTAAAATTTATTCTCACTACAGCTTCCCAAGAAGGGGTGGTCAATGTTTATCCTATAGGAAGTATAACCAAAGGACAGAAGGGAGAGGAACTGGCAGAGATAGGGAAGATGAGAATTGCTGGAATTGTGGCGATTTCCGATGACGGTAAACCAGTGACGAACGCTCAGATAATGCGCAGGGCATTAGAATATGCCAAGATGTTCAATTTGCCAGTCATCTCTCACTGTGAGGATTTAAACCTTTCTATGGGTGGGGTAATGAATGAAGGATTTACCTCTACAATTTTAGGTTTAAAGGGAATACCCAGGCAGGCTGAGGAGATAATGGTGGCTCGGGATATCGCCCTGGTGGAGTTAACAGGTGGAAAGTTACATTTAGCCCACATTACTACCCGTCGGTCTGTGGAACTAATTCGCCAGGCGAAGAAGAAGAGAATAAGGGTAACTTGTGAAACAGCGCCCCACTACTTTTCTCTTTCCGAAGAGGACGTTCAGGGTTATAATACTAACACGAAGATAAATCCCCCCTTAAGGACCAAGGACGATATTAAGGCATTGTGCGAAGGATTGGCTGATGGCACAATTGATTGTATAGCCTCTGACCATGCGCCCCATCTCGATGTGGAGAAAGATTTAGAATATAATATAGCTCCTTTTGGCATAATCGGACTGGAGACGATGCTACCCTTGATTCTTACAAATCTGGTAAGGAAGAAGATACTAAGCTTAAATCAAGCAATAGCAAAATTGACTGTAAACCCGGCAAATATTCTGGGACTGGAGAAAGGGTCTCTCTCCATAGGCGCTGATGCTGACCTCACCATAATCGATTTGAATCTGGAAAGGAAAATTGGCAACGAATTCATTTCACAGAGTAAGAATTCTCCATTTATTGGCATGGAGTTGAAGGGGTTCCCTGTAGCTACTATAGTCGGGGGCAAGGTGGTAATGAAAGACGGAAAGCTCGTTTAAGGAAGCTTTCGGGAATTTTTCTTCACTTCCTAGGGAACTCCTTTTTTTTCGCCTTTGGCGAAAAACCATCGCCTCAAGTTAAGATATTTGAAAAATAGTTTGCTCATTCCTGAGGAATTTCTTGACGCCAAAAAACTCTATTTGACCGAAAGTTAGTCTGCTCGTCGCTGGAATTTCTTGCTAACAAAATCTAATGCGAGCTACACTAAATTTCAAAAACTCTCCCGATAAATCGGGGTCAGACAATTGAAATTTTACCGTTTCGCTCGCAAAGATTTAGTAACGCAAGAAATTAAGTGCTCCTTGCAGACCAACTTTCTATATTGAATAATTTTTGATATTTGATTTTTGATTTGTATAGATTGTGTCCTCGTTTTTTGGCTAAAATTCCTGAAGTTCTTCGCAAACTATTTTTTCAAATCTTGAGATAATTGGAGTAGCCCCGCACTTTAAAAAATGCGGGATAAACTCCGCGAAGCTTCGCCATTAGAATTTGAAATTTGTAATTTGGATTTTGGAATTTAGCATTTGGAAAATATGGTACAGGTTGATGCCAAGATTTTAGAGAATAGAGAGATTGCACCAGAGCGGTATAAGATGGTGCTTTCTGCTCCTCAAATTGCTCGCCAGACAAAGCCAGGTCAATTTATTCATGTAAGAGTCTCTAAAAGTTTTCCTCCTCTTTTGAGGAGACCATTTAGCGTCCATCGCCTGGAAGGTCAAAAGATAGAGTTACTCTATAGGGTTGTGGGAGAGGGCACAAAAATTTTAAGCGGAAAGAAGAAGGGTGAATATCTGGATATTCTGGGTCCTTTGGGGAATGGTTATAGGTTACCATCTGCCACCTCCAAGGTGTCGGATATTATCCTTGTAGCCGGAGGCACAGGGGTAGCCTCCCTTCTCTTCTTAGCAGAATCGATTTCAGTTCCCGATTCTGAATTATCAATTCTCGTTCTCATCGGGGCTAAGAGTAGAGAGGAGCTCCTTTCTGAAGGAGATTTTAGAAGATTGGGTTGTCGAGTGGAAGTAGCTACTGAAAATGGCACAAAAGGATATAAGGGTCTGGTCAGTAATCTTTTAGAAAAGTTCCTGCCACTTTCAGGGGATAAATCCAAGCCGTTAGTCTTTGCCTGTGGACCTACTGAGATGCTTAAAAGGATAGGAGAGATTTCCCGGAGACATCGATTTCCCTGCCAGGTTTCCTTAGAGGAACGCCTGGCCTGTGGAGTCGGTGCCTGTCTCGGTTGCGTGGTTAAGGCTAAAGGTTCTACTTACACTTATAAACGAGTGTGTAAAGATGGCCCGGTCTTTAACGCTGGTGAGTTGATTTGGGAATGATTCGAAAGGCAAAAGAGAAAGGCCCAAATTTAGCAATAGATTTTGCGGGGATTTCTTTGAGAAATCCTGTAATGGTCGCTTCCGGGACATTTGGCTACGGAGAAGAGTATGCCGAGCTCGTAGATTTAAATAGGTTAGGAGCAATTGTTACCAAGACCATTACTTTAAAGCCCAGGCTGGGAAACGAACCTCCCAGAATTGTGGAGACTGCCTCGGGAATTCTAAATTCTATTGGTCTACAAAATGTTGGTGTAGATGCGTTCATTAGTGAGAAGTTACCATTCTTGAGGGAATACGATGTTCCTTTAATTGTGAGTATTGCTGGTGAGACCTCCGATGAGTATGTTGAACTGGCGAAGACTTTGAGAGGAGAAGGGATTTCCGGGTTGGAATTGAATCTTTCCTGTCCCAACATTAGATATAACAGGAAACTTATGTTCGCACAGGATCCCAAAGTGACTCATCGGGTAGTGAGTAGAGTAAGGAAGGCGACGAGCCTACCTCTTATAGTGAAGCTTTCTCCTAATGTTACGGATATAGCCTCTATTGCCAGGATCTGCGAGGAGGCGGGAGCAGATGGAATCTCCCTGATAAACACATTTCTCGGCATGGCAATAGATGTGGAAAGTAGAGAGCCCATGCTGCGCCAGATTACAGGTGGACTTTCGGGTCCGGCAATTAAGCCGATTGCTCTCAGAATGGTCTATGAAGTTCATAAGGTAGTGGAGATTCCCATAATCGGTATGGGTGGAATTATGGCCGCTGGTGATGCTTTGGAATTTATTATTGCTGGCGCCAAGGCTGTTGCCATTGGCACAGGTAACTTCGTTGATCCCCGAACCCCAATTAAAGTTATTGACGGAATAAGAGCATACCTGGTAAAAAATAAAATTAGAGATATAAAATCGATAGTGGGGAGCTTGAAGTGTCCGAAAGGCTCATTGTAGCCCTCGATGTGGAAAGAATAGAAAAGGCAGAGAATTTAGTCGATTCTCTAATTCCCTATGTGAAGTTATTTAAAATTGGCAGTTTCCTGTTCACTAGTGAGGGTCCGAAAGTTTTAGATATGGTAGTAAGAAAAGGAGGGAAAGTATTTTTAGATTTAAAGTATTGTGATATTCCCAATGTGGTGGGTAATTCTGTCAGAATGGCTCAAAGACATGGGGTCTTCTCTTTGACTCTCTCTATTTTTGGAGGGAGGAAGATGTTAGAGGAGGCAGCTTCAATTCATCCCCGACCCCTCCTTTGGGGAGTTACAATTTTGACCAGCATAGATTCTCTCGATATGAAGGAACTGGGAATATCCAGAAAGATTGGTGATGAAGTTGTAGCTCTGGCGAAGATGGCTGAAAGCGCAGGATTGGAAGGCGTCGTGGCTTCTCCTCTTGAAGTTGAGCTCATCAGGAAAGCTACCAGAAAAGATTTCATTATAGTGACTCCGGGAATAAGACCCCTAGCAGGGAAGAAGTCTCTCCCCGACAACCAGAAGAGGGTAATGGCTCCCGGCGAAGCTTTAAAGAAGGGAGCCGATTATATCGTTGTAGGAAGGCCAATCACAGAAGCTCCCGACCCTGTTAGGGCGGTTAAAGCGATATTGGAGGAGATGGGGGATTTGAATTGACCCAGAGAGAGATTTTGGAGATATTTCAGAAATGCGGTGCGCTTCTTTCCGGACATTTCAGGCTCTCTTCTGGATTACATTCGGGTAAATATCTTCAATGTGCGCTGGTTCTCCAATATCCGAGTTTGGCTGAAAAGCTTTGTGGGGAACTTGCTTCCAGGTTTAAACTTCGCGGGTCAAAGATAGATGCTGTCGTTTCTCCAGCTATTGGAGGAATAATTGTTGGTCAGGAAGTGGCTAAAGTTTTGGGCTGTCGAGCATTATTTTGCGAGAGAGAAGAGGGGAAGATGAAGCTACGCCGGGGGTTTGAAATAGGAAAAGGGGAGAGAGTTTTAAT
>Ga0209314_10001402_pt1 | contig 10635 bp, 12 predicted proteins | sample I19B2metaG_FD_184146 | JGI IMG/M metagenome (GOLD analysis project Ga0209314, IMG submission 184146) | Lake sediment bacterial and archeal communities from Gulf of Boni, Indonesia to study Microbial Dark Matter (Phase II) - ​I19B2 metaG... | ecosystem: Environmental > Aquatic > Freshwater >...
GACGGAAAGGGCCTGCAAGAACTGCAGGTACATCAGCAACGGATCAGTTTGTCCAAACTGCAAGTCGACTAACCTTAGCGACGACTGGACAGGCCTCGTAATAGTTGTCGATCCCGAGAAGTCAGAGATTGCCAAGAAGATGAGGATCAAAGCTCCAGGCCGATACGCTGTCCGAGTAAGATAGTCAGCAAACCTCGGCGTTGTTGGTTGCGGATTGCCAAAGCTCGTTCTAACCGAGCAGGTCAGGTCTTCTCTCAAAAGCCCGCTCGGTAGGCTTCTGCCGGGAAGCGGCCCGGACATCTACAAGGAGATTGCTCAGCTGATATCTGCCAAAAAGCCGCCAAGAGTTGTCCTTGTCGGCGACGTGGTCTCAAGAAACGCTGTGGCGGCAAGCCTTCGTCGCGATGTCATGATCATCGATAACAGAGAGATGAGAGTTCAGACGAAACCCTTCGATGTTCTTGCAAGGAGAACGTTCCGTGTTCGAAATCAGCCTGGGACGATTGGGTCGGACGCTTGGGCCGCGGTCGACGACGCGATAGAGTCCGGAAATGCGGTGTTGATCGTGGACGGAGAGGAGGACTTGTTGACCCTTGTTGCGATGGCTGTGGCACCCCTCGGCTCTTTTGTGATATACGGTCAACCCGGCGAGGGGTTGGTACTGGTGGAAGTTGACGACCTAGCCAGAAAGAAAGCAAATTCCTTCCTTGAAGCTATGTCCCAAAACGTCTAGGCTGAGCTCGTCTTTTCAACATAGTCTGTGAAGCTGCAGGATCCGCATGTCCAGCGCTCCATTGGGTTCTTGTGATGCGCCATGAAGTTTCCGCATCTCGGACATTTCTTGTTCTTGAGTTTGGCCTGTCCCTTTGTGATATCGAGATCGTACAGCTTGCTGGCCCGGGCTTCATGCTCTTTCTTCGGGGCCTGCTGTTCGCTCATCTATACCGACTCGCTATTTCGTCGGTTTCGTTGTCTTCGCAGGTTCAGCTTCGGGCTTTGCCTCTGTCTTGACGCTGGGCTTCGCCTCTACCTGTTTGGGAGGTTTGGGCTCTTCCTTCTCAGCCGGCTTGGCTGCTCTCTTCTCTACTTTCGCAGATTTGGCCTCTTTGACCTTGGTGCGCTCCTCCGCGGGTAGGTTTCGAACGGCGATATGTTCCGGAACGATCCACAATGCCATCTTCGGATCATCGTAGATCTGCAATGAGCAAAAGGTCTTCTGCAGTCCTGTCGAGGTGCGGAGAGCCACTACGTAGACATTCTCGATCTTTGCCCCGAGCTTAGAAGCCATCCGTTTTCTTATGTCGAATCGTTGCGGCGTTCCCTCTCCTCTGTGTTCGATCTCGAGGTTGATCTCCTTCCGTTTTAGCAGAGGGTTGTACGATTCATCGCTCACCTTGATTTCCATGGCTAACACCGCGGCTACTTCTTCTTCCTGACCTTCTTTGTAGGTTTCTTGAACGGCTTAGCTTTCTTCACCGGAACTTCCGGAACCCTCGCCGGACGTGGAGGCGGCTTGACCTCACGTACGACCGCCGGAGGCGGTTTCTCCGGAGGCTTCTCTTCTCCAGTCGAGATTACTGTGTTGATCTGGTATGTTTCGTCGGTAACCATTCGACCTCGGACTAGCTTTCGTCTGCGTTCTCCTACTTTCTTCGGTCTGAACCCAACCCCGCCGGAGAGGACGACGTACTTCTTCGCTCCCCCGTGGACATCTGATCGCATTGGGACGCCGTCTCTATCACAGCCACCAGTGATTCTCAGTTTGCTACCCGAGAATCCAATCTGTGAACCGTCTATGATGTCGCCGATGTTCCTTCCGACCAGAACTTGAGCTCTTGATCCTTCAAGCTCCGCTACGGTCGCCTTGCGCGTCTGCGGGTCAGACACAATCATCTTGAACTTTGCCATGATGCGCACCAAACCGGAGCGAAGTCGTACATACGCGAAGTGACGCGTTTATTAAGGTTGCAGCTCGTGTTCGAAAGACGCGATGTTGCCTACGTTTCTTGTCTCCGCAGGTAACTTCCAAGCTCTTTCAGGCTGAGAAATGCCATCTCGCGACTTGGCTCGCTTCGCTTCTCGAGCCACACATGGCGCGTCCTCATTCCTCTCAATCCGTCCAGCAGGGCCTCAAGAGTTATGGAATCAACGTGCGCCTGAGTTTTGGAAACCGATACCGCGTCCAAGAGCGCTCGGCGAGCTTCCGAGGTGCGAGCGGCCGTCCTGGTCCGGAAGTACACAGGCTCAGACTCAGCTGATTTTTGGATGCCGAAGATCGTTCCGTCTCTGAGCTCCACCAAGATCACATCATACTGGTGGATCTCGCTGATTATGTGAAGGATCTCGGCCTCCGAAATCATCGAGGACAAGTCCGAACGAGTGAGGATACTTTCACCTAGGCCCTTAAGATTGTTGCGTGATCGCGTGTCCCGAATGACTTCGGTCTCAATCAATCGCAGGAGAGATTTTTCTCACAGAAACATTGATAAAAGTAGGCCGGTTGCATAGACTAGCCGCTGGCAGATGTGCAGGGGAAGCGAATGCCAAAACCGTCCTACGTCAAGTTCGAGGTCTCAAAAGAGACCGTCGACAAAGCGTATCAAGTCGTTCAAGTGGCAAAAGACTCGGGCAAGATAAGGAAGGGAACTAACGAATCTACAAAAGCGATCGAACGTGGAATCGCGAAGCTGGTGCTCATAGCGGAGGATGTTGAGCCGCCTCAGGTGGTGGCTCATCTGCCTGTTATCTGCGAAGAGAGAAAGATTCCGTACTTGTTCGTCCCGAGCAAGTTGGACTTGGGCAGATCAGCCGGCATCGAAGTGGGATGCGCGGCGGTGTCAGTCATCGACGCGGGAGAAGGGGCGAACACACTGAAGGATCTCACCGTCTCAGCCGAGCGCCTTAGGACTGGCAGCGGGGCCAAAGCCTAGACATGTCTTCAGCACGCGAGAAGTCCAGAGAGGAACCAACACCCGCCGAGGTCACGCAGGTCATAGGCAGGACCGGCGTCACCGGTGAAGTCATCCAAGTGAGGGTCAGGCTACTCGAGGGTAAAGACAAGGGCCGAATCATAACCCGCAACGTGAAGGGGCCGATCAGAGTCGGCGACATTCTCACTCTTAGGGAGACTGAACGTGAAGCGAAGAAGATTAGGTAGTGCTCCAGATTGCCAAGGACGAACAAGTGTTCCTTCTGCGGTAAGCCCTTCCCACCTGCCACGGGCATGATGTACGTCAGAAACGATGGTGCAATACTGTATTTCTGTTCCGCAAGATGTAGAAAGAGCCTGCTCGTGTACAAGAGAGATCCGCGTAAGCTCAAATGGACGTCATACTACGGAAAGAAAGAACGAGGCTAGCGTGCACAGCTACGTTCGGCGCTAGCCAACTGGCCTTGCACAGGCGTTTGGTGTCCGAAATCCCGAGGTCATCCATACCGATACGAGATGCCTGCTCCGCCCTTTGGGTTGACCCACTCGACAAAGGGGCATGCGATTCTGCAAGTACCGCACTCAACACAGTTCTCGTACGCTATGAAGACTTTCGGCTCCACGTATGAGTACACGTTGGCAGGGCAAACGTCGAGGCATATTCGGTCTGTGCATCTTGCGCACGCCTCTTGATCGATCTTGATATGCGACTCTTCGTCGACGACATGTCTGAGGAGATACAGCTTCTCTTCGAGTCTCATAGCAGCTTCCTCCCGAGCACATACAGATCCTTCAACACTCTCGTGGTTTTTCGCTTCGCTGAGACAATGGATCTGATTCTCCTGATCTTCTCGCTTCTTGTGGAACCGTCCACCCTAAACCATTCACTGAGCATCGCGTTGATCGCCTCAGGGTACGCACTCATGATCTCGGCATTGCTCTCAATGTACTGCAGCAGGCCCGACTGCTTCTTCATGTCTCGCACAGCAAACGAGTTCTCCAACAGTTCCTGATACTCTGACAGTGTCCGAGAGGCGTAGTCTCTCATCCCATGCGCTCGCAGAGCAACTTCGCCTGCCATCCTGCCAGAAAGCACCGCCAAGTCTGCGCCCTCGCCTGTCACAGGGTTCGCAAGCATCGCGGAATCGCCCACTACGAGCACTCCGTCCGAGAACAGCTTAGGTATGCCTGCGTATCCGGCTTCAGGTATCATGTGAGCCTGGTACTCCTTTACCGCACCGTCTCGTATGAGCGGTTCCACCGACGGTTCCTCCTTGAATCTTTCCATCAAGTCATAGGGTTTCATCCGTCCTCTCATCATAGTCGAGATGATCGCACCGAACCCGAGCGAAAGCGATTCTCTGTTCGTGTAGAGGAAACCAAATCCGACCAGACCCTTGAATGAGGCCCCTATGTACTGTATCGCTGCGCCTTCATCTTCCTCCAGCGCAAACCTTTCCCGAATTCGATCGGACGGCAAAGCAATGATCTCTTTGACCGCGATGGCCATTTGGTCGGGACGGGGTTTCGTGACCAGGCCAGCTTTCTCGCATAACATGGTGTTCGCGCCCTCAGCCACGACTACTAGGTCAGCTGAAACGTCCCCTCTGTCCGTTCTGACACCGTCAATCTTGCCTTCTTTGGAAAGTAGCTCGGTTACGTTGGTTTTTGTGATCAGCGTAGCTCCTGCCTCCTCAGCTTTTTTCGCGTACCACTTGTCAAACTTCGCACGGAGGATCGTGTAGCCATTCGGAGGCTCGGAATGAGCTGCGCCCTTGTGTGTTACAAGCGTATGCCCTTTGCTTCCAATGAGGCAGTAGGAGTGTTGTGTAATCCTGCGTTCCAGCGGAGCCTCCTTCCAGAACTCTGGCATTACATCGTTCAGGGTCTTGACATAGAGAACGCCGCCTATGACGTTCTTGTTTCCCGGGAACTCGCCCCTCTCGATGATGACGACGCTCATCTCATTCTTGGCCATAACATAAGCGGCGGTGATGCCCGCTGGCCCTGCTCCCACAACTACCGCGTCAAACTTCTCCGTCAATCCAGACGAACCTTCTCTGTGTCTAACGTCTTGCCTCGTCGATAAGGTGGGGCAGTATTCTTGTTGCGTCTCCTATCACGCCGTAGTTGCAGGAGTTGAAGATGGGCGCTTCTGGGTCAATGTTCAACGCTATGACCGTCTCAGCGCCCTCTATGCCAACGAGATGCTGAATAGATCCCGAGATGGCTACGGCAATGTACAGTTTTGGTCTGATCGTCTTACCTGTTTGGCCAACTTGGCTTTCTTTGTCAGCGAGACCTGATTCGACGGCCCTCCGTGAGGCTCCGACAGCACCTCCCAAAGCCTTCGCGAGATCTCTTATCAGACTGAAATTACTCTCAGAGCTTAAGCCTCTGCCACCCGAGACCACTATGTCGGATTCTTGCAGCATGCTGCTCCTTTCGATCCACTCGAAATCAAGTATCTTCGTAGGGATTTCCTCTTCTCTGAAGTTTGCCTTGACTCTCACAATCTCCGCCTTACCATTGGTCTTCTTCTGGGGTTTGGGGAACACCCCTGGTCTGACGGTGCTCATCTGAGGCAGATGCTTTGGCGTCATGATGACTGCAAGTTGCCTTCCTCCCCAAGTCGGCCTTATCTGAAGCATGAGCCCTGTCCCGGGCTCTATGTCAAGAGATGTACAGTCAGCCGTCAGGCCAGTGCGGATACTAGTGGCTACCATGCCTGAGAGGTCTCTTCCGTTTCGCGTCGCTCCGATCAACAGAATCTGAGGTTTGTGGGACACCGTGATCTCCGTCAAGGCTTTCGCGTACGGCATCGTCCGATAGTGCTTGAGAAGAAGATGGTCGATCAAATAGACCTTGGAAGCGCCGTAGCTTGCGGCCTCTTTCGCGATATCTTCAGCTTCGTGTCCTATCACGACTGCCTCAAGCTGAGTGTCCAGTTTCTTTGCAAGCGTTGCCCCTGCGCGAAGCAGTTCCCAAGAAACGTCAGCCGCGCGTCCCTCGTTCTGCTCGACGTACACCCAAACGGATCCACGGTTCAGTCTTGCGTACCGGCTAACCACTGGCTTCACTTCATCGGCTGATCCGGTGAAAGCGGCGACCGGCTTTCCACTGAACGGCCTGCTTGCGAGGATCTTCTCCTTTAGCCAGTGAGCCGCACCGAGCGGGTCGTTTCTTCCGTCAAAGATCTCACCTCTTCCTCTCGGCTTGGGGATGAACATCTTTCTGACGATCGTCGGGGAACCTGGAAGCCCTAACTTGGTTGGATCAGCGTTGATTGAATCCCTGTTCCAAGGCTCCACCTGCGTCTTCTGCGCGCGAAGTATTCCTTCTATGGTGGCTCGTCGAGGCTTGTTCACTTTCTCGACTACGGAAACGGCTGCCGGTAGAGAGACCTTGACTGTCTCGGTCATCTCATCTGCCTTTCTAACGGCGACAAGGATCCTCTCGCGAAGATCAACTCTGACGATGCGAGTTGCATAGGTGATGATCGGAATCGCGAGTCTGGCTGCTACGCCGGGTCCTACCTGGCCGGTCTCGCCATCTAAGGCTTGTTTGCCGAAGAATAGAAGATCCGCGGAACCCTCGTCCTTCTCAAGTCTTCGAATTGCTGTTGAGAGTGTGTAGCTGGTTGCGAACGTATCGGCGCCAGCCATTGCTCTGTCAGTTAGCAAGATGGCTCGGTCGGCTCCCATCGCCAACAGGTCTCTGAGGGCTTCTTCCGCTTGGGGCGGCCCCATAGTCATCACAGCGACTTTCGCGTCATAGAGATCCTTGAGTTTCAAGCATTCTTCGACAGCATTGACATCGGTGGGATTGATGACGGACGGTATGCCTTCTCTGATCAGGGTTCCCCTTTCGGGGTCCATCTTGACTTCCGTAGTATCTGGAACTTGCTTGATGCAGGCTATTACAAGCATTTTGTAACGCTTCGGCCAGCTATGCTTACCTAGCGCTATTTATTCGGTTCTGCGACTACTGCGCGCTCGTTCTCGTTCGTCACTACAGTCCCCAGATCGGATTCTGGCGACGTTTCAATTCGATCAGATATTTCACAAGCTCAGCCTCCTCGGGAGTGAGCTCTGTCATAAGTCGTGATTGCAAGATCTTGACGTGCTTCTCAGGAACGTCAACGGTGAGTGTCTGTCCCTCGATCACGTTGCGACCGACCACTGCCTTGTCGATAGATGCAGCGACCTGCATGCCTTTGTTGGCTTCCTGCAAGTCCTTGCCCTTGTCTTGGATTCGCATGATCTCGCCGATTCTTCGTCCGTTCTCACCGATGAGAGGATACTTTGGCCGAATTCTGCCGGCAAGAACCTCGACGCCGACGACAGCTGGCTTGCTTCTCCGAAAGATGAAACCGGGAAGAACTCTGAGCGACCCGGGTCTGATGAGACTGTCCAGTTCCGCCTTGATACCCGCCGTCCTTTGTTCCTCGAACCACTTCAGGTAGTCCTCAATTAGGTGGTAGATTATCTCGGCTTTGAAGATCGGGATTCCTGACTTCGTTGCCTCCTCATCGGCGTCTGGAAGGACTTTCACGTTGAATGCGAGCACTACAGCATGCAGTCTGTCGTCAACCCAGACGGCTTCCGCTTCGGCGATATCCCGTTTCGAGACGTCGCCAACATCCGCAAGTCTAAGCGGAACGTTGTAGTCCGAGAGTGAATTGGTGATCGCCTCCAATGATCCCAGCGTATCGGTCTTGAGGATGACTCCGTCACGGTCGGTCTGTATCCTCAACTTGTCTACCTCTTCCTCTATCATCCGAGCGTACTCTTTCACGTTCTTGCCGTGCGGAACAGCGTAGAGGGCAGAACCTGCGAGCGCCAGATCGAGGTTTGGTGCTGCAACCTTGACGCCCGACGCGGCGCTCACTCGCTCGGCGTTCAGGAATCTGTCTCTCGGGTCGCGAATCTCGTCAAGAGGCTTAGGAAGAAGCAGCGCGCGGACTTTGGTTGCGATCGGTCCCTCCCTTCCTCCAAGCACGATCGTGTCGTTCACCTTGAGCACGCCGTCGTAGATGATCGCGTTTATCGTCATGCCTAGGCCCGGTTCCTCTTTCACCTCAAGAACGGTTCCAAGAGCAGGCCCGGCCCGTGTCTCCAGTTTGTCGTGCATGTACGCTTGAGTGAGCCCAGCAACTATTGCAAGTAGCTCCGGAATTCCCTCGCCGGTTCTGGCACAGGTCGGGATTATGGCAACTGCCTTCGTGAAGTCCGTGATCCTGTCGAATCTTTCAGACCTGAATCCGAGCCTCGACAAGGCACCCATTATCGTGTAGACTCGATTGTCGAGCTCAGTCTGGATTTCAGGCGCCTGCTGCTTGAAGGAAAGCAGAAATGAGGCGTCTGCTGTTGACTTCCATCCTTTTATCAGATCAATCTTGTTAGCAGCGACCACGAATGGGGTCTTGCGCCCCTTGAGGATGCTGAGGGACTCGGTGGTCTGGGGCTCAACGCCCTTTGAGACGTCGATGACTAGGACCGCTATGTCTGCCGCTGACCCGCCTCTGCGCCTGAGGTTAGAGAACGTTTCGTGCCCGGGCGTATCGATGAACAAGAGCCCCGGCACCTCGATCTTGATCTTGAATTGCTCCAGCAGGGGACCGCACGTTTCCTTTATGACGCTGGATGGTAGGAGGCTCGCGCCTATCCACTGGGTTATCTGCCCAGGCTCGCGAGCGGCGACCGATGTGCCTCTAATCTTGTCCAGCAATGTCGTGTTGTGTGCTAGCACCCTTTCTGCCAGAAAATTGTGGGCACTAGGGATTGTGAAATCGTAGACGAAGTCGTGAGTGTTGCTTATACTCTCCTTTTGCACAACTTCGGTGCAAGTTAGTTGGGCGCCGAGAAAGTTCTTCAACCGCCTGATGAAGTTGTTTGAGCTGTATCCAAAATGCTTCGCAATCTTCTCTAAGAAGGGCCTCGACAGTCGAGTGTACTGCCTGTACCTGCCGAAGTATGGTATTGGCACACTCCAATCTTTCCCGGCGAAGGACGGGAGAACGCCACCTGGAACAGGAGTTTTCCCGAAAACTCTGCTCGTAGAACTGACCAGCTCACGCATTTGAACAATTTGACACTTTTTCCGACACTTCGGATCAAAGTTATTCAGGAACCTCCTAAGGTAGGGCCTATTGGCAACCCTAACTGTGAAGTATCCTCTCTTCTCTGAGACTTTTGCTAGGATCCCAACGTTCAGCAGTCTGATCGCAACCTGTCTTGCGAGTCTCACACTCTTGGTAGTGATCTCGATCGAATTGTTGACAGGTGAGACATACCCGTCGGTATCCAGCCAACCTGCAACAAACCCTTTGAAGATAGGTTGATAGATTTGTGCAGCTACAGGCAGATCGACTGTCTCGCTCTTCTCAAACATCGGAAAGCCAACGATCTCTGTGAGAAAGCGTTCGAATGTTTTTCCCCCGCTTGTTCGGATGCGCCAACCACTCCTGACCTGATAGATCGCGGTTTCTAACCCTAGAGACGATCGGACTGCAGCCTGGTAAGATCTCTGCACATCGGGGTCGCTGTTGTCCAAAGTGCCTTCTCGTACGTACCCATCGCCGGCCATGCATCCCAGGACGTATCCAAACTGCTGAAAGTCATCACATCTCTTTGGGAGCGACATAACCCCGCTGGTATGGCCGCAGCGTTGAAGCTCTCGCGAGTTCTTTATGCCCCTGATCATGTCGTAAGCCGTGTCAAGCTTGAACCCTAGCCTACCTGCTAACGCGAAGAAGTCGCTAACTCTAAAGCGAAGATTCAGCATGCAGGTATACGGATCCGTTGTGAAAAGGCCTTCTCTCTTGAGAAGTTGGAGGTTCTCGCGACTCAGACGTGCAAGCAACGGACCAGCCGCTTGCTTATCAAGGAATACTAGGAAGTCCCGGCAGCTTGAGAGCTTAGAGGCTATTTGGCGTTTGACTTCACGGACACTAGATCTTGTGCTAACCCTCTCCGGAACAACCAGAAAGTGGCCAGGCTCTATCTGATCCGCTCTCCTGAACACGAGCTTGAGATTAGAGTCTACAAGGAGAAACGGATGTTCCGCGGTTGCGTCGATCTGGTCGCCTGATGCCAAGCGTAACCTGGTCATCTTCCCGGGAGCGAATAGCTTCCACAGAAGTGTTACCCTCTTTGGAGCGATCTTCTCTCCGTCGAAACTGAGGAGTTCGAGTGGCTCATGAGGTGAAACCACCCAGCCATCGGAGACCCGGCGCACGGTGCCTCCGCGCGAATACAGCTCGAAGATTTCTCTTGCTGTCCCTACTCTGCCGTCAGCAAGAGGGATCAGCGTGCCGGGTGCCACGCACTTTCCGTGATCTACGTGGCCGAGTACGGCAACGATGGGTTGTCTTAGAGGCAATGCGTGTTACCTCGCGAGAGGGCGAGGCTTGATGAAGACAAGACTGCTCTTAAACGTTTGAGGAAACGCGTTCGCTCGATTACGAGTCTCTATGCTGAAATCCCATCCGATAGTACTTCGTGACATTCAGGTGCGATGCGAGAGTCCATACACAGCGGAACCATGAGTTCGTTCGTGAGCGCGCCGCACACCCTGTCCTTTTATTGAGCCATTCCCATTTGCAGCCGAGGCTGCGTTCACATGGAATTCGCTGAAGGTAACGTGTTCTCGCTGCTTGCGAGACCAATTCTAGAGGCGGTCCGTGAACGCGGTTTTGTTGCTCC
>Ga0209314_10001405_pt1 | contig 10622 bp, 7 predicted proteins | sample I19B2metaG_FD_184146 | JGI IMG/M metagenome (GOLD analysis project Ga0209314, IMG submission 184146) | Lake sediment bacterial and archeal communities from Gulf of Boni, Indonesia to study Microbial Dark Matter (Phase II) - ​I19B2 metaG... | ecosystem: Environmental > Aquatic > Freshwater > Lake...
GAACAATTGATGAGATACTGACTGATGGTCCTATCTCTTGTACCGGTGAGGATGGCATCGCCTCTTTGGAAATGGTCATGGCATTCCATGTCTCACATGGAATGAACAACTCCTTCGTCAGATTGCCACTGGAGAAAAAGTATCGTGATCTCGAAGTGAACTTCACGTGAGGTCCGTTCTTAAGATCCCGAAACTTTGGTGACTATTCTCAGTACGTTAGCCGATGAAACGTCGTCACTAGATATTGTTCGCAGTCTTTCTTAGATTTTGTGTTGTCCCATCGATGCCGCAATTAGTACCGCGATTCGATAGGACGCTTTGCCATCGGCAAGGTGTGCGTATTCCGTGACACAATTCCTTCTTCCTTGATCGAGCTCTGCCAGCGTCTTTTCCTTACTCAATAGCGTAGCGATTGCGGGCGGTATGTCTTCGTATCTTCGAACTACGAGTGCTGCTTTGAATTCTTCAAATGGAAACTTATCTGGCTTGCCCGAAAGATTGATTGATACGACAGGCTTGCCGATCATCATTGCTTCGAGAGTCACGTTCGAGAAGCCATTCACAAGAACTTCGCAGCTGCTCAACAATGAATAGAGATCAATATCTCTTGTTGCGACCACCTTGTCTGGTGGATATGTTTCTGTCATCTTCCTGTAAATGTCAGTATCTTCCCTGGGATGAATCTTTATTGCAAGCACAGTTTGATCCCATTTGAGGATTTCAGATATCGTTCCCTCAATCATCCTACTTGTTTCTGCGAAAGGGATGTTCTCTGTGGCGAAGACGACGATTCTTTTCTTGGTGTCAATGCCATGTCTCCTAAGTTCCTCATGATCTTGCTGTTTGTGTCTGCGAAATATACTATCCCAATGCGCCATACCGGTCACTACTACTCTGCTGGGATCCACGCCCTTCCTAAGATAGATTCGTCTCGCCTGTTGCCCCATCACAGCGACTTTGTCAGCGATCAGGATTCCATTCTCAGGATGCTCATCGATCAGTCCGGCCTGAACGGTCAGCGAGGGAACATGGTGTCTCCTCGCTACCTCCACACCTATTCTTCCCGTCCGCCCCCTGTCAGGTATGGCGAGAAGGATCTTCGGCGAAAGGCTGGTTATCAATGACTCAAAGAAATTGATCTGTATAAGGCCTGTATAGTAGTTGCTGAACATTCCTTGAAGTACCAAGGGCAATGTCAACCTCAATGAATCATCGCGACATGCTGCTCGTACCAGAAATTTCCTCAACCTAATGAAGCGTAACATCACATCAAACAGGAATCGAGGCAATTCTCGTAACTTAGGTCCCGAAACGATTTCATAGTCAAGACCATGCTTGTGGAGCAGTTGGCCCATCACGAACATATCAACGACACACTTGAACCGTATTCCGACGCTATGACATTCCGTTAGGATCGATACAGCTGGCCTCAGATAGTAGTCGGTCAGATCACCACTTCTTGTAGTTGAAGCTCCAATCAAACAAAGCCCCCTAGCGCAGCTCTTTGATCTGACACCAAAAGAAATGTCCGCGCTTCGGGTGATTCTGCCAGATCGATGACAATGTCTCCGCAAAATCCCGAGAAATGCCCTTAACTCTCTTAAGCGAGGCCCATAGCACACAGTCACAATCGAAGATGCGTTGAGCGTGGGGAACTTCCGGTTGAAATACTTATTCAGGATGATGAAGGCCACTTCATAGCCTGCCTTGGCCAGGTCAGCACAGAGCGCCCTCACTTTCAACATAAACGCAAAAGAGTCAGAGCTGAACTCCAAAGCGTTAACTCCTAGATATGTCGAGGAGGGACAACTCTTCAAAATACTCTTCCATTGCTTGACGAGCCTATGGGAGATGTGCCAAACATCGAAATCTTCACTGTAGTCGACCAAATCTGACGGCAGGCCTATTGACCTGAGCCTGTAACATATCAAGTCATCTGCACATAGAATCCTATACTTAGCTTTCCCGACCTTGGATACCAGTTCTTCCACTCGACGCTCCAAATTCTCTTCAGAAAGGAACCTGCAAACCACAATCTTCAATAACAATCACATAGCTACATCAGAGACACAATTCACCAAGCTTTCTTCAATCGTATTGGAGCTGCCTTCTTTTTGAACTCGCTGTAATAGACTTCTTGCAAGCTTTGATTTATCTTTGCAATCTCTGGGTGCTTGTCGAGTAGCGACAATATATCTCTGATGCCAAAGACCTTGCCAGGCACGTACAACCTATTAAACACTTGTTTCGTGAACTCTAAGTCTTCGGGGTAATCTAGAGTTATGCGGACCCCGGGGCGTCTTAAGTCTTCATCATCCGCGTGAACCGTTTCAACTTTAAAAAGACCTGACTCAGTAAAGTATCTTCCCCAACCCGTTTCCGTGTCTCCTGTCTCTTTCAATCGACAGATCGTTTCTAAAGCCTCTTTCGTGAAACCAATAGGAGCCGCTCCCAAAGGAAAGCCTTCAAAGTTGACAAAATCTGCACCTGTCTCAATGTGACGTGTCACGGCAGCGCGAACAAGTTGTGGCTCGCAAAACACGTCATCTCCGTCTACGTTAACAATAAAATCGACACTGAATTTTTCAGCCGCGTCGAAGAACCTTCTAATGATGTCCTTCTCATTGCCAACAAAGAAGCGGACTCTGCATCTCCTTGCGACTTCTCCTAGGACTGCGTCCTCGGGCTGAGTCGTCGTGCAAAGCACGATCAGTTGGGGAACAGCAGCAGCCTTCACTCGATCGATCAAGTGTTCTATGATTGGCTTTTCTTTGATCAGGATAAGAGGTTTCCTTGGCAGCCTTGTCGAGCCAATGCGAACCGGTACGAATACAGCAGTCTTCACACAAGGTCACCACTAGGGTTACATCTGTCTAACCATCGTTATTTCTCTGGATGTGAACACATGGAGTCGTGCGCAAATCAGTGCGTCATCAACGGTCATGACGAACCCTCCATCTGCTGCTAGACTACCCGGCAGGGCTACTAGATTAAGGCCAGTCCTGCCCTCATACCATGAACCCCTAGACGCCCGACAGCCAGTGCTCTACAGGTATAGTTTAAGATAACCTTATCAGGATTGTCACTTGTCTTGAGCATGCCACTGTGAAGCAACAAGACACGCTTGAAGCATCTGACTGAAGGGCGTGTCATACGAATGAAGCAGCAAGGCTCAATGAAAAAGATAGCGTGACAACAGAGTGAGGAAAACTATGCGACCAGCCAAGTTCGACAAGGAAGGTAGCCGCCTTTTTCAAGTCTACACATCTTCCAAACAATGCAGAGCATGAGGGTGCAAAGGAATCTTTGGACAACTCGAAGGTACTCATCTTTGTTGAAGGCCGATATCATAAAATCAGACAGAGGGTCACGAAGCTTCGAGACTCGACAAACATCTTGGTAGTTGGCTGGACTTCGGCTGAGCACGAATGGTTGACGGGCCTGGGCGTAATGAGCCAATCATACGAGGAGTATGAGCAACTGTACAAGAAAGATACATTCGAAGAGGCACTTTCTCTGCTACAGGTTCTCTCGAATGCGCGGACTATAAAAGGAAAGACTTTCGAAGAACTGCTAATCTATGAAGGCTTTTCATTGTGGTGGGCTATTAGAGAACCGCTCTATTATAGGCTAGATGAGATTGTCAAGAGAATCAAGACAGTCGACGCGATAATAGAGAAAGAGAAACCGACTGAGATCATGTTCTATGGGAGAGGAACCTTGGCAAGGAACATCATCGAACTGCTCGCCAGTCGGTATGGCATTTCAGTCTCATATGTTGGCGGTACGTCGCTTCTGCACATGAGCTTGCGTGGATTTCGTGAGAGCGCGCGAAAAGTCTTACGGCCATCCCGCGTTGTCTTCTTTCGCGTAGTTGTTCCAGCACTTCTCAATCTTTTCAAGGTTGTGGGTGTAGCAGGAAGAAGTAGGAGAGTGAACGCTCGAAAGATTGTTGTGACCTCCGCCACCGTCTATAGAACAAATGCCACAGACGTAATGATGGGCCCAATCGTGAAAGAATTGACCAGAAGGAACTATGAAGTTGTAGGTGTGGTCCGAAGAACGAGGCCCTACCCTACGATGATTTCGATCTTCAAGGAAAGCGCTCCTTGGAACCCCTACGAGAGGTATGGGGGCCTAAGGGTGTTGAACAGATCCCGAATAGCAAAAAAGATGTTGCTAAGAATCTGGGAAGACTTGAAATCCGACAAAGCGTTTTGCAGACAGATTCGCTTTGGCGAGCAATATCTCTGGAAGGTGATAGAGGACACGATCGCAGGTATATTTCGAGGTACATTGCTACGTTCAGTCGAGCACGTTGAGATGTGGAAGAATGTTGTCGCAACCGAAAAACCTGATGCGATAGTCCTAGAAGCAGAATACAGCGCTTTTGGAATAGCCGCGATCATTGCTGCAAGGCTTGCTGGTTTACCATCAGTAGGGATACAACACGGAACAATTTGCCCTAGGACCTTAGGCTATGTGGTTTCAATAGGTGAAGGCGATGAACACTCAATCACAGAATCTACTGCACATCGACCAATACCGCATGTAACCGCGGTGTACGGCGACTATGCAAGGTCAGTACTAACCCGTTTCGGCAGGTATCCAGCTAAGGCTGTTGTTCCGACAGGTGCACCACGATATGACACATTGATTCGGGCCAGGAAAGAGACAGATTCCCGAAAGGCTCGCGAGAAATTCAAGCTCAGGAAGGACAACAAGGTAATCGTGTTAGCTACGGAAGGACTTCAGAGAAAGTACGGTTACCCTGATCATGACCGGGATCTATTAGATGCTGTTCTGGACAAGATCAAAACACTTCACGGAATGGAACTCGTGATTAAGCTTCACCCTATTGAAGACGGGGAATTGCAGAAACGAATGATATCCGAAAAGGGCACTCCCGCCATAGTAACAAAGGATGGCACCTCTGAACTATTAGCTGCTTGCGACCTCTTGATAACGAAGGCTTCGACCATTGCAGTCGAAGCGATGATCTTCAATAAACCAGTGATTATTGCCAATTTCAGTCAAGTTCCTGATATCATGCCGTATGTTGAATCTGGAGCTGCACTGGGCGTGTATGACCGAAGATACTTCGTGGACGCAATTCGAGCCGCCATAGAAGACCCTGATGTTCGAAAGACGTTAGCCAAGAAGAGAGTAGCGTTCCTTGCCAGCCACCTCTACAGGCTAGATGACGGAGCTACAGCCAGAGTCGTGGATGTGATTGAAGAAACGCTGAGGAAAACAGAAGTCGACGGCTAGGCGATTGCCTACGTGCGGAAGATATGTGTGCCCACTTTGCACCGAGTGAAATCCTTACCTTTCTATGCTCAATCTTGAACCGTGGTGCATAGGAGCAAGAAGCGGCCTGACAACCTGAGAACGGGAATTCGTTCTACATAATTCTCCATTTTGAGCTGTAGGCTGATGCCACAGATTGGAAAGAACACGAGGATGCATGATGCCACCTCGATCGCCTTGAATCTCATGTTGGCTAGGAACTTGATGACAGACCAAGGGTATGCAAGTTTTCTGATCTGGAGAATATCTGAAGGAAAGGAACGCCAGTATAGAGGGCTTACCGGGTTGTTCAACTCAAATATGACCGTTGCCTTTTTCTTAGCGGTTCGCTGTATCTCATGGAGGGCTGGCCTGTGAATTCCGAAATTTGTTGTCGAATGAAACTGAGTCACACCCATTGCTATCAGTGCGTCGAACGCACTCGATCTGAGAGGTAAGTCATACATACTGGCGAGCACGAACTGAGCTCCCGGGGCCTTTCGGCGTGCCACTCGAAGCATGTTTATCGACAGATCGATGCCGACCACCTGAAGTCCTTCGTTGACAAGAAATGGGATATATGCTCCTGAGCCGCATCCTAGGTCAATCAATAGTGTTCCCTCTCTAAGCAACCCGTACTTGTCTAAACACTTGAGAATGAACTGTCTCTTGTGCATGCGGACAAGATGCGATCGCTTGCTTTCTCTGTCGTACTCCTCCGCAATCCTGTCGTATCGGTTTCTTATTCCGCGGAGAAACTCGGGCGAAGGTTTTTCAGCTCTTATTCCCAAACGAAACAAAGTATAGACACTCATTCTTCGGAGATGCGAGTTAGGCCAACAGCCTGCAAGACCCTTCTCGCATTGATCTCCCAAGTGTAGTTGGCAACTACTTCACGTCGCGCCGCCGCTCCCAGCTTCTCCCTCAAAGTTCTGTCTGAGGCCAGCTTCAAGATACTACGCGCCAAAGCGCTTGGATCACCTGGTGGGACCAAGAGGGCGGTTTCGTTGTGGCGAAGTATTTGGCCCATCTGGCCCAAGTTACTCGCTACGATTGCCTTCTTCATGGCCATGTATTCAAATATCTTGACAGGAGAACCGAAGAACTCAGATCCATCTGAGAAACCTACATGCGGTGACACCAGGATATCACAGGCAGCTAGATGTTCCGGCAGATCCACAAGAGGAACAAGACCTGTCAAGATGACGCAGCCCTGCATATTCTTGCGTTCTATGATGTTCACAATTCTGTTACGAAGTGTTCCATCTCCGATCAATAGAAATACTATGTCGTCAGTCCTATCGGTGATAGCCGACGCGGCTTCCAAAAGCACTTCTATGCCATGCCATGGCTCGAAAATGCCGACAAACCCAACCACTATCTTCTCGGTAAGATCATACTTCTTCGCAACCGCAGTCCGATCGGCTTTGTCCCTAAAAAGATCTAAATCAACTGCATTAGGATTCACCAATATCCGATCACTACTGCATCCCACTTGGATCAGTTTGCGTTTCATGACCTCAGATACTACCACAATCAGATCTGCCTTGCCGAGATTCAGCCTCTCAATAGCTTCTAAGACAGGAAGGAAGCGAGTTCTACCAGTAATCCTAGCTGTCCAGACAGCGGAGCTATTGAACTCGAGAACTAATGGTACCTTCAATAACGACGATAGGATAACGCCTGAAAAGTTGAAATACGAATACCGTTGGTAGAGGAATGAAACTTTTCTGTCTGAAAGAATCCTACGAGCCGCCAAGGCGAAAGTGATGTTATACGCTACCAGAAATGCCTCAACTATGTCTCCAAGAACATAGGAGTGGGGAATCAAAAAGTTTGGCACATCTACGATCTTCTTGTCCAGAATAGAATCAGACGACAAGAAGATCACCTTGCAGCCGTTGTCCAATAAACCCTTTATGAAGCCCAATGTATGCGTCACCACACTCGAAGCCCTTGCTGCGGTGTCAAATCGGTGAGGGTCTGTCCTCAGATAGGCTACCAGACGTGTATCATCATAGGGACGACTACTCATAGATCGACTTCGAGGAAACGCAGAGAGAAAGACACATAAGACATAGAGCGACCCCAAGAGCAACAGTCCGAAAGCTATCTCCAAAGGTAGATAGATGGCCGATACAACAACTCTAGTCAGAGACGATCTTTCCATTCGACCCGCCCTGTCAACGATATACTTTTCTGTCGACCTCGGAAAGGCAAGCAGAATTCTCAGAAGACGCATGTTCAACTGTGCTCCAATGTCGTCGACGCAAATAATGAAGTGGTCCGAATTCACTTCACTCAGGTGACGCAACATATGAAGCTTATCGCCTTCGCTAGAAAATATCTCGACGACTGCCGTTGGATGTCTAGCTCGAAAGTACTCTTCGAAGTATCGAATGTCTTGTGAGACTGGATATAATACAATCCTCAAGATGAAAGCGGTCCCCGCATCGTTAGGCTCAACTCTTCTTGGAGTGCTTCCCAGAACTCACATACGTGTTGGTCAACTGATACCGAGTAGGCGCTTATACGCGTTAACGAGTTTTACAGATTCGCGGCTCCAGTTAAATTTCTCTGCGACAAGCTGCAGCCCCCTTGTTTGCAGTGTGGACCTTAGACTGCTATGCTCACGCATCTCAAGAATGATTTCAGCCAGCCTTTGAGCTGACATAGGATTCCAAACCGCAACACTAGAGGAAAGTAGTCTGAGTATCGGGCTGAGAGGCGATACAATCACAGCCTTACCCAAAGCCATATACTGTGTGACTTTGTGTGGAAAAGTTCTATCAGTCCTGTATGTCTTCGAATGTGGAACCAGACCCACATCGCTACTTGCAACAATGGACATCGCCTCAGCAAAGGGCAAAAAGCCGGTGAAGAGTACGTTATCCGCGCCGAGCTTCTGCGCCAGTTTCTGAAGGTTGATCTTGGCTTCACCTTCGCCAACTATCACAAAGGAGACATTTTGATCCCTCATCATTGCTGCTGCCTCTAGAACAGGTTCTAGGTTCCTCGCAGCCTCTACGCCTCCTACATAGCAAACCTGGAACTTGTGAAGCTCACCCCGACGTGGCTTCATCTCCCCAACAGGGGGGAGCATCGACAAGTCAACTAGGTTCATTACGGTTACTGTCTTGTCCCGACCTATACGATATCTGTTAACGAAATATCCCACTTGCTCATCTGACACGGAGACCAATAGATTACAGAGTCGTGAACCTATCCACTCAAGAATGGAATAGTAAGCGAAGAGCCACAGCCTTCTCAGGCGAGGAGCCTCGACGTTCTCGAGAGCAAGGAAAGGCCAGATTTCATGGGCATCGTAGATCGCAGGCAGAGAAAGCATTCTTGTATTCAGAAGGGCAAGAAGAAGAATAGGCGTATCCTGGATATGCACCACATCAATATTGTCGAGTAACAAAAGAGAGCGAATCGAAGGAATCGAGCCTATGTAGCATCCAAGAGCTACTATGGGATTAAAGTACCTTACTGCTACGCCATGAAATGATCTTACTCTGTGTCTCGACTGCTTTGCGTTTGCGTACACGAATACTTTGTAGCCAGCTCTTGTCAGCGCTGATGCTTCGATCTCTATCCTTGTATCCGGCGGAAATCCCCAATGAGTCACCATTCCAATGTTCATTTCGCATCTCTCGCAGCGGGGAGTTCGAACCTTCTAGACAAATCTGCTCTCACCGTTCCTAATCACTGATAAGGTTCAATGCCGGATTATGGCACACAACATCAGGAAGCGACCGAAGAATCGAAGAATGGGAATTTGTGCCACATGCCTTTCCATCTTAAGCTGAAACCTGTGATAAACCGGAAGCAACAGGAAGACGCATGATGCTACTTCGGCCACTTTGAATCCAAGAGTGGTCATAAACCTGACAACACTCCAAGGATATGCAAGCCTTCTGAGCCTAAAAATATCTCTCGGATAGGAACAGAAGTAAAGAGGAGTCAATGGGTTGTTCAAGTCGAATACTACGGCTGCTCCTCTCTTTGCTGTTCGTCGGATCTCGAGGAGAGCTGGCTTGTGAATTCCGAAATGCGACGCAGAATGAAACTGAATCGCAGGACCCATTGCTATCAATGCATCGAATACAGCAGATCTGAGAGGTAGGTCATACATGCTGGCTAAGACAAACTGTGCTCCAGGCGCGCTTCGGCGCGCCACTCGAAGCATGTTAAGCGACAAGTCTATGCCGATCACAAATAGGCCTTCGTTGACAAGGTCTGGTACGTACGCTCCGCTGCCGCATCCCAGATCGACCAATATTCCTCCTTCCCTGAGCAATCCGTACTTCTCCAAGCATTTGAAGATGAACTCTCTCTTGCGTACTCGAGAAAAACGCCACACCTCCCCCCCCTTATCATACTCTTCGGCAACCTTGTCGTACCGACTCCTTATTCCTCGCAGAAAACCTGACGAAGGCCTTTCAGTTCTAATTCCCAAAAGATAAAGCCCAAGAGCACTTATTGAAGGCGTGTCTGTCTGCTTCGTGGGGGCGGTTGTCTTGATAAGACTTTTGACAACGGTTGACGCGGAAAGCATAAAGAGCGTAGAGGACGGTAGAATTCGTCATCTTCGCTATGAAACAGACATAGCCATGCCATGCAAAAGGATCATGAAAATAGCTGACAAGTACGAGGCGAGAATCACGTTCCTGCTTCCAATTGGAGAGGTCTCAGCTGACAACAAAGCGGTTTTCGACCTCGCGAGGGAGATGGGAAAGAGACATGACATCCAAGTTCACCTGCACCGGCCTTTCCCGCTAATGAGCGATGATGAAATAGTCGAACTGATCAGAACAGAGATAGAACTCATAGAAGATGTTGTAGGCTGCAGACCGAACTGTATACGTGCAGGAGGTTATAACGTAGGCGAGGGGAGAAAATGGGTAAACTGCGTGTCTAGAGCAGGCCTTCAAATGGACTGCAGCGTGTGGTCAGGAGCGAACGTCTACACAACACGATCTATTGTTGACTCAGCGCTTCCCAGAGAAGAAGAACGTTGGGGGCGTGGCGCACTTCGTTTCGACTTCAGAAATGCCCCGTTGGCCGGCGCCTACACTCCTTCAACCGAAAACATCGCAGAAGTTGGAGACTCCCCTGTGGTAGAGATACCTATTTCAATGAGGGGATACAGCGAGATTGACCCTTGGAAATACAGACTAGACCCTCAGACCCAACAGCTTGACGAGATGAAAGAGACCTTACTCGCCTACCTGAAAAGAGCAGATGAAACTCGAGACTTCGTTCTGGAAATGATTTGGCATACAAATAACAATTTCTTGATTTTGAAACCTTTCGGCGTCGTATATGGG
>Ga0209314_10001408_pt1 | contig 10612 bp, 11 predicted proteins | sample I19B2metaG_FD_184146 | JGI IMG/M metagenome (GOLD analysis project Ga0209314, IMG submission 184146) | Lake sediment bacterial and archeal communities from Gulf of Boni, Indonesia to study Microbial Dark Matter (Phase II) - ​I19B2 metaG... | ecosystem: Environmental > Aquatic > Freshwater >...
GCTGCGTCCTAGTCGAAGCTCACCTACCTTGCGGTTGCCGTCGATGCGCTTCCCTTTATGAAGGATGGTTGTAAGTTCAGCCTCGATTCCGAGTCGCCGGCATGCTCTCTCCTTCACGACGCTGATAGTTGCTCTCGGAGGAACGTCAAGTTCTATTTCTCGGACCGAAGGCATGGAGAGCTTTACTTTCAACTAGCGTTCCTTTCGCTCCCTCTCAGGAATTCGGAAACGTATCACATCCCCTGGAGGAATTGTCTCTCTCGACGGTGCCTGAGGAACTGGGACAATCGTGAATCGGAGAACGTCGCCCTCTTGCGCGGGGCTCTTCCGCTTCGACATCTTTGGGAATCCGTATGATCTGCAGACGCTTGCTGCCTTGAGGCAGTTCGGATGGTCAAACACGTTGTCCGGATTCGGGTCAGATAGAAGATAGTAGAGCGCGTTGACGACGGAGACGAGTTTCAAGTCAGGGCGCCAGTTTTCGCCTAGAATCGAAACGCAGACGGCGTTCATGATCTTTGGGACTATGTTAGGGTGGGCTATGTCCGAAAGCCACATGGCGGTCGGAGGCTTCAGCGGGTATTCGTCAGGCAGTTCAAGCCTGAACCTGTTCCAGTCAGCGTACTGGGTGAACGGCCAGATCTTCTTCTCAGCGAGCGCCTTGACCTCTCCCTTCTCGCACCTAAGCATTCCCTCGTAGGCTGTGGGAGGGTCGTTCAATGCAGTGACGGTTGGGAACTGATGGTTTGTGAAGTTCTTCTCCTTGTACAGGAGCGGGATGTTCACCTTGCGCTGCCACCGATGATGTTGTACGGCATGAGTGCGAGCTGGGCGTTCTCGGGGATTCCGGCCTTGCTTACTGTACTGGACTCGTCCAGTATGATGCCTCCGTACATCAGCGCGACCGTTGCCGGGTCGACTCCAAAGGAGGTGCAAACTTGCTGCTTGATCTCTCCGATCGTGTGGTCCGGAATGACGTCGATCTCCGCTAAGCCTGTCTGTGGTCCGATCGGTGCTTGAACGAAGAGTTTCAAGTTCTTCTCTCACCTCCGAGAAGTGTTTCCATGTCTTCGCCAGTCATCAGATGATCTTAAGTTGTACGTTGCTAATGTCATGCGAGATGGTGCCACCGGTGGTGGTGGCGCTGATCTTGACCGTGAACAGGTAGAGGTCCTTCTTGGCTCCTGACTCAACCTTGAAGACAAGGTTGTAGTTGAATTTGGCCGTTCCTTGGTCGTCGATCTTGTATTCGATCAGTTCGAGTCTCCAGCTTATCTTGCCTTCCAATTTCTCCAGTCCGGTAACGGTGACCTTGAAGGCATTTGGCGCTTTGAAACCGTCGTTGACTGTTAGCGTCAACGTGTAGGGAGGGGCTTCATGGTCAGGCTTGACTTCATTATACCTCGGCTGTATATCGAAACTGAAATCCGTCACGGTCAGTACGAGCGTTATTGGACGTATGAATTGCACGGCGCCCCCTGGTGAGTATACCGCTTCGATTGTGACATCGTATCTTCGAACGATCTCTGCATCGCCAGTCGCCGTGATCCGAAGCACAGCCGGCTGTTTACCTGGGACGACTGGAGACGGCGTTCTTATGCTTACTCCGGCGGGTGGTCCCGGACTTCCGACCCTGATTGCGACGGCCAAGTCGAAATTGTTGATGGAGTGCAGGTCAAGTCTGACTTCGCCTGAAATTGTCCGAGTGACGATCACCTCGTCAGTCCGGTCAAGCGTCCAGTCGAAATCTCCCACGGAAAGGTTGTACACGTCGCTGCGAACCGCATTGTTCGAACCATCGAAGGCCGAGATGTAGTAGTTGACATAGACTCCCGAAATTTCGGACGCCGGTATCGTGTAGGAGTACGTGTCTTTTCCTGCAGCCTTCAGAAGCATGGGGACCTTAACCAAATCCCGGACAACGAGTCCCCCAGCGGTTTGTTCGATAATCCTGTACGCGAGCGTGACATTCTTGAGGTCAGTCCCCGTGACGTTCGCATCAAAGGTTATCGTGTTTCCAATCCTGAAGGGTCCTTTGGGTGGGGTGTGTGTTATCGCGAGATTTGAGACGGTGCCTGGCCCTCGATAGTAAGCCAGGGCGATAATGCCGGCGGTCATGGCCAAGGTAATCAGCAGCACCACCAGCAATATTGTGCGAGTCGATACGGCCACCGGAGGCGTTGGGGCGGGGGCTTGCGGGTACATTGCCTGACCAAATGGAGGGGTCACAGGGGTCGGCGCTGCTACCTCGGTTCTGACGTTCTGTGGCGGAATCGGTATCGCCCCCTTGGTCTTCGAGTCTGCTCTGAAGAAGCCTGATTTCCCGGTCTTTGAGTCAATCACCAGTGCCGTCACCAGCGGGGAGAACTGTTGAAGTTTGAGCTGGGTCTCCACATCCGTCTCGGACATGAAGACGCCTCCACGGACATGAGAATGATACCAACCTACAATACTACCTCTTATTCTCTTGTTAATTATATCATCTGCTATCTTCGCGATCGAGTCTCCGGTCAGAGTTGCATGGGTAGAGTTTGATTCGGCTGCACCCGTTGCGGCGCCCTCAATCGTAATTGTGCCTGCGGACTGTCCACCGAGCAACACTCCAACGACCTGCTCGTCTGGATGCTCTCTCGCCTCCCTGACCACTTTTTCCATGACTTGCCCGGAGATCGCGACGTATGACACGAAAGACACACCAAACATGTGGTAGGTTAAAGAAAAACCTGGGGTAGTTTTAGGCCTATCGCCCTATCATGCCCATGATGCCGCCGACGATTCCTAGCACGAAGCCCGCGATGAAGCCGCCGCCGATGATGAGGCTGAAGATAGCCATTGGGAAGATGACAATGCTGCCGATCGTCCCGTATCCGAGAATCATCAGTATCGACCCGATAATGATGATGAGGCCTATGACCGCTCCAATGACGAACGAGATCGAGCCGGTCGCCGTAGAACCGCTGGGCAGTGGACATACTGGCTGGCTGTCGAGTCTGCATATCCAGAAGAATATGTTCGCCCACAGGAACGTGCCGCCGTAGAACTGCCATGCTAGGAGCAGACCTGCGTTGAGCAGTACCAAGATTCCCGAACACAGAGTGATGATGAATCCCCAGAGCGACCTTACGGGCGCAGCCGGCATCATCGGGGCCGCAACCGGACCGAACATCGGCCCGGGAACCGGGGCGAACGCAGGCGCCGGCGCAGGAGCGTATGCTGGTGCAGCCGGGGCTGGCGGCACCATGGCCATCGGTGGAACAATTCCTGCGTAGCATTGCGGGCAGAGTACTAGATCCATGTAGGCTTTCGAGTCGTCACGACATATCGCTCGACCGCACCGGTTGCATATGTAGACGGCAGGCAGGCTCGGGTGGTAGAAGCACATTCCTGGCGGTGGGACTCTCATAGGGACGCCTGGCGTCACTGGGGTTACAACACGAACGGACGGCACTGGTTTCATCACTGGCGCTCCTGGGGCAGCCAACGAACCGCCGCAGCTCGAGCAGAAAACCGCGTCATCTCTGTTGTTGTATCCGCATGATGGGCATCGCTTGACCAATATTCATTCTTCCTCCTTAGGATTCGTTGAGTGGGTGTCTGATGACGAAACGGTCTTAAACGTTTCCTAAAAATACTGAACGAACGGCGAATGTACAAAGCCCCACTTGAGTAATCGGACGGCCAGCCTTCTCGGCACCCTCACGTTCTTGTCATTCTTGGATTGTCGGGCTCCAGAGAAATGTCGCTGAAATGCGCTGTTTGTCATGATCGAAACATTATTAGAAGACAGCTTTGGACCTGAACCGATGCGGCCCCGGTGGCTCAGCCTGGTAGATGCTTACGCAGCCAAAAGCATTGCCTTGGTAACAACGCCTGAACAGGCAAGGGTCCCGAGTTCAAACCTCGGCCGGGGCTCCACACTCTAGAGAACCTGATTTGCATCCATGCGCATGAGGAATCGACCCTTCGAGTTAGCGCCGACTTTGCAAGGTTCCGGCCAGTGCCATCCACTTCTCAAGCTCGTTTCTAGTCGGGCTACCTCTGGTTTCAGGCTTGGTTGCTTTCAACGCACCGGCCCAGTTAGCCCAATGTAGTGCTTCCTCGTCGAGGAGGCTGAGTGCTTTCGCGGCCGAGAATGCTCCAAGGAAGGCGTCGCCGCAACCCACAGTGTTGACGACTCTCAGCCGGTGCTTCCCCAGATCTATCCCAGGAATTCGGGTCTCTGTTTGTTCCTTGAACATTGTGCAACCCTCTTTGCCCAACTTCATAATCACCTTCAGTTCCGGATTCATCGCCAACAAGCGCCTCACAGCCTCTGCCCGGTCTTTGACTCCTGTCATGTACTCCACCTCAACCTCGTTTAGAAACAGGTAACTCACGCGCAGAAGCATGCCTCGAAGTTGTCCCATACCGGCCTTCGCTCTGATCCCTGGATCCCACGCGATCGGCCTGTCAGCCTGATGCGCAATCCTGGTGATTGTTTCGACAGTCTCCTCCGGTGGGTCTGTGATGGCTGTGATTCTCGAAAATCGTAACATCTCTGCGCAAGTTTTGCCCAAGACATCCGTGGGCGCGAACATGGCGTTGGCTCCGAAGTAGGTGTGAATCACATTCTCTCCCGACTCCTCTGTGACAATGTAGGCTTGGCCAGATTCTGTTTCATCTTTGAGACTGATCGCGGAAGTGTCGACTCCTTCGTTGCCGAGTAGCCTTATCTGCGTGTCCGCTATTTCATCTCGTCCCAGCGCGCCAAGGATACCAACCCTCTTGGGTCCCAGTAGCCTAGCCGCGGCCACTGAGACATTGCCAGCCTTTCCGCCCGGCAACCTCGTGATCTTGTGAACCGCTGTTTCTTCGCCCGGTCGAGGAAACTTGCGCACGAAAAGATTGATGTCCCAGTTTATCGCGCCGGCCACAACAACATCCGCCAACCTTGTCACCTCATAACCTCAAAGTTAGATGCCCAACAATGCGTAGAGACAAGGTATTGTGATGACGCCGCAGGAATATAGATCAGCTACATAGTCCTATACGAGAGAGCGACAGGATCTCCGCGCATGCCTAGCGCTCTAGGAGAACGTCCAGTATCGCCGGTTTGAGAGTTGTGATAGTTGAGTTCCAGGGCCTTGGTACTAGATGCGATGCACGGCAAGGCGACTAGGATACCTCTGTACTTCTGGCTAGCCGATCCTCAGCTTGAGGCAAGCGTAGGCGACATTGTTGGCGTCCGATGCTGGTTTGAACAACTCAATTTCCTAGGCAGAGGCGGACCTTTCAAGAGAGGCGCGGAGACTCGCCGGGAATGGTGCGATAGACTTCAACCTGCCGCCTACGACTGGCCCACAGTCGACGGCCTTGTCACGGAGATGGAGAGGATCATGGTCGATACTACGAAAGTGAACGGAGACAAGTCGTTTCAGCTTGAGATCTTGGGACCAACCGAATACTCCGAGTACTCATGCAGCCCGGGCATGAGTTCTAAGGAGAGGAGGATGGATCAAGTCTCACACCAGTTCGATTTCTCCGTCTTGACTGTGCTCGACTCTCGGAAAGCGGACATGATTCACAGGCGATTCTTCGATCTCCTTCTTGATCTGACTAGACGAGCGACTGAATACCAGTCAATAGATTCTATCCGGATTGCCGACGACTTCTGCAGCTATGCGGGGTCAACATACCGGCCGAACTTCACTGAGACAATCGTACGCCGACAGGTCGAACTTGGCCGAGCAATAATCGATGGTGGGAAGTACTCCGTTCTTCATGCTGACGGAGACATCAGAAGGCATCTCACGGCGCTTGCGCAAGGATACTCTGGTTTTCATCCTCTGGACATAAGGCCGAAGTCGACTGTCGCAAACGCGCATGACTGGGCAGGGGAGTTGGTGCTACTAAGAAGATCTCTGCCGGAGGCCGTCTTCTTTACAGGAATTCCAGTTGACCTGTTGTGTAACTCGGGGGTATCAGCTGAAGAGTTGGTCAGTGTCGTCAGACACGTCATTGAGAGTGTCGGTCGAGAGCGTCTGGTCTTGACTACAACGCACAGGCCCTACCCGGGTTGGTCTTTTCGAGACTTCGAAGAGAAGGCGTACGCAGTCAAACGGTTCCTGCAGTCCGCCTCACGCTCTTAGGCGCGAGTCTGTCATCAGACTGCTCCTGCTTCAGTGCGTGAGGCGTAGCTCAGCGACGGGTACCAGTTCTTCTTTCCCTTGACCTGTCTATCCCGGTCCCATCTCTCCAGGATCTTCACAGCTTCGACGGCACACCGACATGATCTCATGATGTACTCGGGTTTTGGTTGAAACGCTTCTTCTACTGACACTTCTTGTCCGGGCGTTTGGATTGAATCTGCCATGACGAGATCAATGATTGAGCAGACTGACCCCGCTCGCAGCCGAAATAGGTTTGCCAGCGTGAATATGGTCGAGGCTTCCATCTCCGCGCTTACGACGTTTGCTCTTATGAAATCGGCTTCGATACTCTTCATCCAGCTCTGCTGGTATCCTCCGAATGACATGCCCGCATAGAGGCTGTCACCGGATTTGGTAATGCCGACGTGATAGTCCACACCTATCCGCTCGGCAGCCTCAACCAGCGCCATCACGACTTCCGGCGTACTGACGGCTGGGTACTCGATGGGGACGTACTGGCGAGTGGTTCCTTCCCATCTGACCGCGCCCGTGGCTATCGCGATGTCGCCAATTTTCTGCTCCTTCTGGTATCCGCCGCATGTTCCTACCCGTATGAACGTGTCAGCCCCACATCTCGCGAGCTCCTCCACCGCAATCGCGGCGGATGGGCTGCCGATCCCTGTCGATGTCGTCGTAATCTCCACTCCTGAAACCTTGCCCGTGTACGTGATGTATTGCCGGTTCTCGGCGACCTTGTGCGATTCATCCCAGAGGGAAGCTATGGTCTTCACGCGGGCAGGATCTCCCGGTAAAAGGACGTATCGAGCGACATCTCCTTTCCTGCACTTGATGTGATACTGCAGAGTGTCAACCATCGTCAGATCATTCCCTAGCCGCCCGGTCTCACGTACTGGATGCCGGTCATGAAAGGAACGAGACCCCGTGTCCATATGATGTAGATGAAAACGCAGGTCATCACAGCCATGATTATCATGATGGCATAGTCTGAGGCTTTCAGCCTCGGGTCGCGTAGCATCACCTTCTTCACTGGAGCGCTGAAGCCGCGCGACTCCAGTGCTATCGCTCTTATCTGAGTCTGGTTGATTGCCCCAAGAGTCAAAGGAATCATGAGGACGACGATGCTTTTGAATCGATCAATGAGCTTCGCCTGAACATTGAGCCCCCTGGATACTTGAGCTTGGTAGATTGTCGTTATCTCATTCGTCAAGATCGGAATAAGCTGAATCGTAGCTAAGAATGCGTACGCGAACTTGTACGGCAATCGGCTCTTGAGCATGATTGCCGCTAGGTCGGACGGATGTGTCGTTACATACGCGAGAAGCGCCGCAGTAATCGTAACAGCCAAACGGGATGTCCAAACGGACACATAGACAGTTCCTTCCAGATAGAATCCAATTGTGTATCCGAAAAGTTGCACCGCGGCGATGGCGGTCCTATTGTGCGCGAAGCCGAATGGGCCGCCGATTATTCCAATTCCCAGCAACACTATGGGTAGCACTATTATCACTAGAACGGTCACGACGAATCTTTGAATACGAGCGACAAAGGCGAGCAGCATCACGACCACGAAGGATACGACGGTCACGTAAAGGTCGTAGAAGATGTAGTTGAAGATCGATATCCAGAGAAAAAAGAGGAACTTGGTCCGTCCGTCGAGGCGATGCACGAACGTGTTGCGTGCCACGTAGCCGGACCGAAGTATTCCGAACGCGGTATTCGACATATTGTACTATGCCTTCGGCGGGCGAAGTGTAAACCTGGCTGGCATGCGTGAGGCGACGACGGCTGCTAGGATGAGGCTGATGAGTTTGTCTGGGATCTCCGAGGCGATGCTACTGACTACAGAAGCCGACAGTGTGTCATTCGTGCTAGCAAGCACTGCAGCGTAGATCCATGCTGTGCCAGCATAGGTGGGCATTAGACCGAAGACCCCCCAGCTAATCAGTGTGACAGGAACAACGTTTGTCACGCCGACGATAATGCCAGCGGCGACGAGCTTGGCCGGCTTACTAATCGACACCCATCCAATTCTCCAGAGGGCCCACGTTATGATGGCGATGTAGATGTTAATGAATCCCCAGACCCAGGCTGGCAGTCCCCAAAGTGTGAACGCCATTATGATGTTGTAGAGGAACCCTCCTGCGGCGCCTACCCAGACGCCTGCCACCATGGCTCCGAACGATGTTGCCCATGTGTCCATGAAGAGCGGAAGCTTGAGGATGTTGATGATCACGCCGGTCACGTAGTTGAGTGCCGCGATGACTGGAATTAGGACGATCTGCAGGATCGCGAAGCCTGCAGGCTTTTCGACAGTAGTTGGTCCAGCACTTTTCGTTCCGGTTGTCATGATCTGGAATCGAACTCTACAAATATTTAAGCCGTTTCGCATTTCTACGCGGGCAGACAGGATCAAGAGACAATGCCAAGCGATGACGTCACCGTCGAAGTTGACGGCTTGACCTACTCATATCCAGGTCATGTTCCTGTTCTTCAGGACATCAAGTTCAGAGTTCTGAAAGGTGAGATGTTCGGCATCATAGGGCCGAATGGGGCAGGAAAGTCCACACTGTGCAAGGCGCTCAACGGTCTCGTTCCACAATTCTACGGCGGGACATACGGGGGAACGGTCACCGTTGCAGGAATGAACACGATGAAGCATACCGTGGCTGACCTATCCCTCAAGGTGGGTCTCGTTTTCCAGGAGCCTACAAACCAGTTCTCAGGTGTCTCGACACGCGTCGACGAGGAGGTGGCGTTCGGCATGTCAATGATGGGATTCCAGCGAGAAGAGATGCTCAGACGCATCAGCGATGCCCTCAAAGAGGTAGGTTTGGAAGGCCTAGAGGAGCGGTCGCCTTTCGAGCTGTCTGGAGGACAACAGCAACGCCTCGCAATAGCGACCGTTCTGGCTGTGAGGCCCGAAGTCATTGTCATGGATGAGCCAACGGCGCAGCTGGACCCTGTTGGAAAGACTGAGGTTCTGGAGACGATGCGAGCCCTGAACAGAGAGGGCTACACCATCATCGTCGCAGAACATGAGATAGAGGAACTGGCGACGTTTGCGGACAGGATCATCGCTCTCAACGAGGGGCGAATCCTGTTCGAGGGGCCAACACGGGCTGTCTTGACTCGGATTGAGGAGCTGAAGAAGATCGGCGTAGATCCTCCAAGTGTGACTGAGCTCTCACACGTACTGGCTCAAAGAGCGGACTTGAAACCGGAAGCGTACCCAATCACGCTTGATGAAGCCATCGCTCTCTATCGAGACTTGCTAGGAGGCCATGCCACGTGAGCTTGATCGATGTCCGAGATGTGTGGTACAGCTATGGCGGCGGAGTCATGGCCCTCAACGGTGTCAGCCTTGAGATCACCCCCGGAGAGACGATAGCCCTCATAGGCCAGAATGGTGGAGGAAAGACTACTCTTGCAAAGCAGTTCAACGGACTGCTCAAGCCTACTAGGGGTCAGGTCCTCGTCAAAGGTGTCGACACTCGCAACGTTCCCCCGAACAGACTTGCGCTAACTGTTGGATACGTGTTCCAGAATCCGTCTCACCAAATATTCTCAAGCAAAGTCTGGGAGGAAGTGGCTTTCGGACCCAAGAACGCTGGACTGAGACCTGACCAAATCGAGGAACGCACACGGTGGGCCATCGATGCCGTTAGATTATCAGGATTCGAGCTGACGCATCCCTACGACCTTGACTACGGAAAGATGAAACTCCTTACCATCGCGTCAATCATGTCCATGAAGCCGGAAGTATACTGCTTGGACGAGCCGACAACCGGCCAAGATCATCAGGGAAGACGACGCGTGGCGGAGCTGATTCGGAGTCTGAACAAGAATGGAGCAACGGTCATCGCAATCACTCACGATATGAAGTTCGTGGCCGAGGTCGCAAAGAGAATAGTGCTAGTGGCAGGCGGGAAGATAATCGCAGACGGTCAAACAAGAGATATTTTCGAGAAGACAGAGATTCTTGCAGAAGCGCAGATTAGGCCTCCTCAGATAACTCAGCTCGCGCGTGCCTTGGCGGATCACGGCGTCGCTCCGAACCTCATGACGGTCAAGGAATTGGCGGATTCCATCGCAGGCATGATCTGAAACCACACCAAAAGTAAGGAAGCGGGACCGCAAGCTTGCCAAAGAACGTGGTCATCGATTGCGACGTGGGGATAGATGACGCTCTCGCGATCATGCTTGCATTAGGGTCCGGAGAGCTAAGGCTAAGCGCCATCACAACCGTGTGCGGAAACGCGGAGGTCGACAAGACCAGCAACAACGCGCTCAAAGTGCTTGAGGCGTTTGACATCACAGACATCCCAGTGGCGCGCGGCCACGGTCAACCTCTAAGGCGGGAACTTTACACCGCAGGATACGTCCACGGATCCGACGGTCTAGGAGACTCGAATATTCCTGAACCGACTCTGAAGCTCGACCTCCGCCACGCGGTCGACGTAATC
>Ga0209314_10001409_pt1 | contig 10606 bp, 8 predicted proteins | sample I19B2metaG_FD_184146 | JGI IMG/M metagenome (GOLD analysis project Ga0209314, IMG submission 184146) | Lake sediment bacterial and archeal communities from Gulf of Boni, Indonesia to study Microbial Dark Matter (Phase II) - ​I19B2 metaG... | ecosystem: Environmental > Aquatic > Freshwater > Lake...
GGCCCGTACTCCATCATTCTTCCCAAGTACATGATCACGATATCATTGCCAACGTACCTGGCCTGAGCAAGGTCATGAGTGATGAATATGAAGGTGAGATTGTACTCTTCGCGCAGGTCGAGCAGGAGATTAAGAATCTGCACGCGGATTGACGCGTCCAGCATCGATACGGGTTCGTCTGCAACAAGTAGTTCCGGCTGAAGAACTAGGGCGCGAGCTATGGCGACCCTTTGCCTCTGGCCACCGCTCAGTTCGTGGGGGAACCTTCTAGCGAACTCCCGTGGCGGGAGCAACCTAACATCTTCCAGCGCCCTGTAGACTCTATCCTCTCTGTCTCTCCGGTTTCGAGTGATCTTGTTGACTTCCAAAGGTTCTGTTAGGATGTCCAAGACGCTCATTCTCGGATCGATTGACTCGTATGGATCTTGAAATATGATCTGCATCTTGCAGCGAAGCTTTCTCAGCTCCGTTTTTGAGAGTGAGAGGATGTCTCTGCCCGCGAACTTTACACTCCCAGATCTGGCCTTTGCTAGAGCGAGTATGGCTCTTGCGGTCGTTGTCTTCCCGCTCCCGCTCTCGCCAGCTAGGCACATGACTTCGCCCTTGCAAACATTGAATGAGACGCTGTCTATGGCGTGTACCCATTGCTCTTCTCTCGTGAAGATACCAGTGACCCCTCTACGAGCAGGGAACCAGACGGATAGATTCTCTACGCTGAGCAACGGCTCTTGTTGCGTTAGACCGTTCCTCCAAGCCTTTCACGGAACTTCTCGCTGTAGTGACATGCGACGTAGTGATCAGGGTCTACGTTCCGGTATTCGGGATCTCGAATTCGGCATGTCTCATCTTGCCATGGGCATCTTGGGTGAAATCTGCAACCGCTTGGTGGCGAAGTGAGGTCCGGAGGATCACCTGGTATGGATTTGAACCGTCTCTTGGGTCCGGCTATGCTAGGAAAGGCTGTGATGAGCGCTTCGGTGTAAGGGTGCCAAGAGTCCTTGTAGACATCTGCGGCGTTTCCCAGTTCAACGATCTTACCCGCGTACATGATGGCGACCCTCTCACAGGTTTCGGCTATCACAGATAGGTCGTGGGTGATCAAGATCACTGAAAGGCTGAGCTGCCTCTGAAGCTCCTTGATGAGTTCCAATATTCTGGTCTGGACGACCACGTCCAAGGCGGTGACGGGCTCATCGGCGATGACGATGTATGGATTGCACGCTAGAGCCATCGCAATCATGACCCTTTGTCTCATCCCGCCACTGAACTCGTGCGGATAGTCGGTTACTCTTGTGCTCTCCAAGCCGACCAGTTCGAATAGTGAGCGTGCCCTCTGCAAAGCTTCCCCTTTGGTCACGTTCTCTTTCTCAATGATCGCCTCAGCGACTTGATCACCAACACGGATTACGGGGTTCAGCGCGTTCATGGCGCCCTGAAATACAATCGAGATCTTCTTCCACCTGATCACCTTCATCTCGCTATCGCTTTTCTTCACCAGGTCTTCTCCGTCGAGGATGATCTCACCATTCAAGATCCTTCCACCCCGCGGAAGCAGCTTCATGATGGATAGCGCGGTTGTCGTCTTTCCACAGCCCGACTCGCCCGCTAGGCCGAGAGTCTCGCCTTTCTTCAGGGTGAAGCTGACGTTCTCGACAGCTCGTGCGACACTTTCCTGCATGAAGAAATGGGTTGTGAGATCTCTGACCTCCAGAATGTCCAAGACGGGCCTACCTCCGTCTGAGTCTGGGGTTGAGAATCTGGTCAGTGCTGTAGCTGATGAAAGCGAACCCCATCACCAGCAGCATTATGCAGATCCCGGGTGGAACGATGTACCACCAGTATCCGTTCACCGTGGATCCAGCCAAGTCCGCGAAGTGAAGCACCATACCCCAGCTCGGGCTACCGGGATCACCGAACCCGAGGAAGCTGAGACCTGCTTCCGAAAGGATCGCATCGACGATTGCTATCATGCCACTCGCAAATACGAGTGGAAAGACATTTGGGACGATATGTCTAGCAATTGTATGGAGATCCGTTGATCCTATCGCCCTAGACGCTTCCGTGAACGGACGCTCCTTCAGGGACATCGTTTGAGATCTGACCATTCTTGCGGTCGCCGTCCAGCCTACGACCGTGATTACGATTATGATGTTCATTATGCCCTTGCCGAGTATCGAGGCCATGATGAGCATCAGTGGCAGTGCGGGAAGTATGATGAAGAGATCTGTGATTCTCATTAGGACATTATCGATCCGACCGCCAAGATATCCTGAGACGAGACCGATCAGAGTCCCCAAACCTATCGTCATGGCGCTAGCAACAAGGCCGACAACGAGAGAGATCCTTGTACCATAGATCAGTCTGCTGAAGATGTCTCTACCCACTTGGTCTGTTCCAAGTATGTAGGTTGAGGAAGGTTTGAGCAGGGGGTCGCCGACGAAAGAAAAAGGGTCATAAGGAGCTATCCACGGCGCCGCGATGGCTACGGTCACGAAGGCGAAGACCATCGCCAGGCCGAGCTTCCCAAGCGAACTCTTTCTGTACAGCCTCCAGAAGTCTCCGAGCTTCCTCCTGTACACCCAAAAGCGGTCTTCCGCTATCTCTATTTCCGTACGTTCTTGGGCGGTCAATTCTCCTCGCTTTCCTAGTATCGAATCCTGGGGTCGAGGAACGCATACACTATGTCAGCACAGAAGTTCGCAGCAATAACCGCTACAGCCATTACAACGAATATGCCCTGAAGGATAGGGTAGTCCGCCATTACAACGGCCTCATAGACAAGGCGCCCGATACCGTACCACGAGAAAACCGTCTCGGTCATCGTTGCGCCGCCGAAGAGATAGGTCACTTCTACCGCTATCAGAGAGACTATCGGAAGCGTGGCATTTCTCATCGCGTGTCTAAACAGGATCTTTCTGTCGCTGAGTCCTTTTGCTTTCGCAGTTAGCATGTAGTCTTCCGTGAATACGTCGAGAATCGAATCCCTCATGATTAGAAAGTAGTATCCGATAAAAGACAACGTTAGGGTCACGAAGGGTCCGGTCATGTGGTGAAGATAGTCTGCGGCATACTCGAAGACGTTTGAGTATGTCAAGCCAACTGTGATCGTGCCGGCTATGGGGATACTTCCGAGATAGTAGCCGAATATGAGAATAATCATCATGCCCAGCCAAAAGACGGGCATTGAGTAGGTTACGAGGGAGAAGATCACAGTGAATACGTCAGACTTGGACTCTCGCTTCCAGGCAGCTATGGTTCCAACAATGATACCAATGACCAGAGCCACACTAATCGATGAACCCATCAGTATGAATGTGTTGAACAGTCTCCTTCCGAAGATTATGCTTGCAACAGGCGTTCCCCGATACTGAAATGAAACGCCCAAGTTTCCCATGAAGAGGTTCTGTACGTAGAACAGAAACTGAATCCAAAGCGGTTGATCCAAGCCAAATTGATGAACCAGAGCCTTCCTGACTTCAGCGGTCACCCTGAAGTCACCTACAACCGTCCTGGTAGGATCGCCTGGCATGATCCTGAACAGAAAGAAGTTCAGGACGATCGCGAGGCCGAGAGTCACGAGAGCGGATGCTCCTCGCTTTACAAGGTAATCTCTCATCACCAATGGTTTTCAAAGAAAAGGGGGGAGGGGGGCGTGTTAAGCCTTTTTCCTTCTCCTGTATGCGAAGTACAGTGCAGCCACGATGACTATGACCGCGATAGCGGCGAAGGTCAAGTACTGCGTCATCTGCGCTTGCTGCTGCTCAAGTTGTTTCTGCTCATATGCGGCGACAAATTCCTTGAGTTCTCTTATGCCGTCTCCGTCGATGTCTAGGTATCCCTGCTCATCCAGTATCTTGTTGGCTTTGTCTGGATTGTATTCGTAGGTGAGGACGTTCGGGTTGTGCCAGAACGGGAAGAAGCTCTCGGGACAATAGCTCGTGGTGACTGTTCCATAGCCTAGGGCTCCTCGCTTGACGACTTCGTCCTTGTTGATTGCATACGCGATTGCCCTTCTCACCCAAACGTCATCGAAAGGGGGAGACTTGTTGTTGAACTGCACCACGTAGTCCCACTGATCCACCACGTGGGTGACCACGATATCGGGGTTCGCTTTCACCTGCTCAATCATCGAAGGATCCAGTGTGTATCGTTCTGTGTCGACTTCTCCTTTCTGTATTGCGAGCACTCGGGCGGATTCGGTGTCTATCTTTCTGAAAAATAGTGTGTCTATCAGTGGATGGCCTGTCATCCACCAGTTCGGGTTCTTCACGAGCTTAACGTACTCGCCTGGAACCCAGGAGCTAAACATGAACGGCCCAGAACCCACCGTCACAGACGGGTTCGATTGAACGAGCGGCTGCTCCCAATCATACTTCAGGTCCTTCCAAATGTGCTCAGGCACTATGTATTGTGTACCAAACGCCTCCACTGCCCAAATGTACGGCTCCTTCAGGTGTACTACGGCAGTAAGATCGTCCGGCGCCTCTCCTGAGTCGAAGTACTTGACGATTTCCCCAGCATTTGCGCCCGTTGCGGTCTGAGCTACGATGAACTCGAATGTGAATATGACATCTCTAGCGGTGACCAGTTGCCCGTCGTGCCATTTCAGACCTGACCTGAGGTGAAAAGTCATGGTCTTTCCGTCAGACGAGACATCAGGCAACCCGGTCGCCATCCATGGAATGGGCACGAGTTTGTCGTCGAAAGCTAGCAGCGTATCGTAGACGTTCTGAGAGTAGAAGAGCGATCGTCCGGTCGTGGCAGCCATCGGGCTGAACGTCTCCGGTTCGTTATTGAACGCGATGATGAAGTCCTTCTTTCCCGCCGTCGAGTAGATGTTCGGCATTGTAAGCCAGTTCAGATACGATATCGGACCCGCCGGCATCATCGTATACCCGGTCCATTCCTTCCTGAACGGATGGTACTCGTCACCCAGGAAGAGCGGAACATATGGCACGTTCTCTGCTGCCATCTGTTCGACCTTGAACATTAGGTCACGGGCCTTTTCTCTGTCAGTAGTTCTCATCATCTCATCGATCGCTGCGTCAACGGTTGCATTTCGAAAGCTCGCCTGGTTCAGTCCGCCCGGGAAGTCCTGGCTTGTATGGAATCTGTTGAACATATGCGAGGGATACGCCCCGTATCCGTAGCTCATCTCTTCGATTCCATAGTCCCGGTCGTCTAGTCTCGGATACATCGCCGAGTCATCGGTCGGAACTACCTCAATTGCGATTCCAATCTTCTTGAGCTGCTCAGCGATGGCCTCACCGGAGCTGACTGACATGATGTCCCAGCTGAGAACCATCATTGGAAACTTCATCTTCTCTTCGGGCGGAGTGTACCAAGCCGCGTGCGCTGGTTGGATCGTAAACACTGTCGACAAGAGAAGTAAGGCGAATATTGCTGCTACTATCGGAGTCTTGTTTTTCATATTGGACTCCGATCCCTAAGCTTTGGGCCCCAGAGCTGATTTAAGACTTCCTTCTCGGCTAGCTCAACGCGATGGCGGATCGCCCACGGTGACCCCTATTGACTCGATGGTTCTCTATAGGTTCCGAGCGTCGACGATCGCAAAGCCAGCTCCAGACCAAATCTAGACTAGCTTTCTAGCTCACACAGCTTCGCCAGAGCAGCATCTACTGTCCCAGTTGTCGAATCGACTAGAACATATCGGTCAGAGTCATTCTTGCTCTTTCTTTCGTGACTATCCTGTCGACTCCAGTAGACTCGCACGTCTTTGGAAGGACTGCTAGCATTCCATCACAATCTCCGGTCAGATCCCGCAGACCAGCAAGACATTTTCGAAGACTCGTGGGCGTGGTGCCGTGCCTTCAGTCTGCGGAAAGGTCGCGCATTTCGTCGCGCCGCGCTCGAATATTGATTCCGCGGGCATTCAGTTCTTTCATGAACTTTGTGAACCGATCGCCTCGAAAGGCCAGTTCACATGGTACTATGCCCTTCTCCCCAACCTCGCCATTCGCCACCATCTGCGCAGCTATTGAAGCTGGGAAGGCTGTAGTTCGCGCCATGGATGTAGTCTTCTCGCGCTCGTCGTAGTAGTCTATCATCTCAAAGGTGTGGATGACCTGATGGTCTTCCTTACTGCCCTTCACGTCGATCCTAAGAAGCGTCAGATCCTTGCCGTCGCCAGCAGTCAATCTTGATGCTAGTACCTTGGTCGTGAACTCTCTGGGGGATACTTGAACTCCGGCAAATTCGATCGGCTTTGGATCGAGAAGCCCGCACTGAATGAGGGTCCGGATCTCATCGGCATGCCCCGGATAGCGAATGGTCTTCTCATCCATGTAGTCAACATTCCTGATCGTCGAAGGCAGGGTAGACAGGCCGTCTGTATAGAAGGCCTCACACTCACCGATGGGGGGCGGAAAGGTGACTTTCTCCAAGCCTGTCAGGGCTTCCACCTCAGTCAATTCGCCGTTCTGGACGATCCTGGCTGGGCGAGTGTACATCTCTATTACGTCTTCAAGAGACCAAGTCACCCTGTAGTTGAGAGGTGGCTCTCGCTTCTGAGGAAGACCACCTACCTTGATGTGAACTTCGTTCGTCTTGTCAAGTGAATCTACGGCGTGCATAGTCAATATGTTGGTGAGCCCAGGAGCGACACCGCAGGCTGGCAGGATCGTGATGCCATTCTTCCTCGCGATCGAGTCTATCTCAGATCTGCCATGAGTCAAACCATCGATAAGATCAACTACGCTTACCCCAGCTCTAGCAACCGCCTCGACAGCCTTCTCATCTATCGAGAACGGAAGCGCGCCAATAGCAACGTCGAATTCTTTCACACGCTGCATGATGAAATCTGCGTTGCAGACATCGCCGACAACTGGCCTGACCTTCGGAACACCTTCAATGCGTCTCAGGTTCGCCAGACTCGTATCGAACACAGCTATTTCGTTCACGGAAACGGAGCGCGAGAGATCCCGCGCTACTACAGAACCCATTAAGCCGCAGCCCAGAACAACAGCCTTCAATGCAACCCCTCCAAGCGGGCTCGGACTAAGCGCTCTACCTATTAATGAGTCCATTGTCAGCCGATTTCGAACCCCACGATTTCTCGCCAAAGCTCGTAAGACTGCAATATTGCGCCACCATGTTAAATGTCGAAAATGAAGTTCCGCTTACTTCCTCAGAGATTGCGTCCTGAAATCAAGCGATAGCGATGACAAAATTCTCGTTCTCAAACCAACCGTGGTTTCAATTGTTGTCAAGGGAACAGATAGAGACGATACATCTATCATCGCTGTAGGTTTTGGAAGAAGCTGGCGCAATGATTCAAAGCGATGCCGATCTCAAGCTCCTTGCCGATGCTGGCGTAGCTCTTGACGCGAATAGGAAGATTGCACATGTCCCATAACATCTGGTAAAGGAATCACTAGTCAAGGCCCCGTCAGCGACAAAACTGTACAGTCGCGACGGAAAACATGACATGTTGGCTGAAGATGACCGGGTTCACTATGACCCTAGAGGATAAGCAATGACGACAAGAGAAGGAATGCGAATAATGCTGCTCCTATCGGAGTCTTGTTTTTCATTTGCATTAGATCGTGAATGCCGGGGTCGCAAAGCTAGTTCCAGAAGGGACCTGAAGTCTTCATTCAGCTCACAGAGGTGAGTCAAAGCGGCATCCAGCTTTCCAGTTGTCAAATCGACTAGAAGATAGCGGCTCGGGCCATTCTCCCCGTGTTCCAGGTGAACAACGGCCATAGGAACGTAGAAGATGTCGTGTTCCAATAGATTTTGGGGCATCATGGCGTTGGTCAGATTCAGGCACAGGTCGACGGCTAGTGATCTGGATCTGAGCTCGGCAAGCTTGGCTGAAGTCTGTTCCTCGCGCTCGAGAGAGCCCGTCGATGTCGGAAGGAGGAGATACCGCCATTGCATCTTTCGATAGCCCTCGACAAGCTGACGTTCGACCTGTAGAGACTGATCTTGAGCAGCGCCGCGAAACTTCACTAGCCTGTCCAGGAGCGCGTTCAAGTCGACTTCCGGATGCGGAAAGATGACGTCGGTAGCGTCTGCGGCTCTCTCCTCGAGAGGCCTCTCCAAATGCTTTGGCCTGAACAGCTGCAGTAGTTCAGCTTCAGTTGTTGCGGAGGGACTGAATAGTGCGTTTAGAGCCGTAGCCACTTCTAGTGGTCTCGACGTGGCGATGTAGGTGCATGAGATTCGCATTCTGTGGTATGGCATCCATGCTTTCCAGGCTGATTTGACGATCTCATCGCGGTGCCTCGCCTTGCTGGTTACCTTCGCGACTATTCGGTCGATTTTTGTGCGCTCTTGAGCGATTGGAGGAACAACCAGCATACTCGTCAAGGCTCCGGACAAGTCAGCTCGTTTTCGAATTCAGATGCTTTAGGCAGACGATGGCGCTCTGAAGTTGGATTCTCACAAGCGTGTCTATTGGAATTGCTTGTGGGTTGGACTCCCGCATAATGTCGCTATTGAGTCCCATGAGACGGGAATGAATTGTCTCACGCAACGTTCTGAGTTTCTGATGATGCGTTCTTTCCTCAGCCTCATTGAGCAACCTCTGCATCATCCCAAGCGTCGGCATTTGCGAGAACCTCTTCAGGACGGTCAGATCGAAGGCCTCCGCGACCGTGGCTGGACGGTCGAACCCCTCGTCCTCCAGATGTCTCCGCAGGACCTGTTCATTGTCAGGCCAGTGATCGATGAAGTATCGAATCGCACGATAGATCCTAGAATTCGCGTTGACCACTTTGCTCGATTCTTCAAAGAAACGCTTGACGATATTGTGAGTCTCAGCCTCGGTCTTGAGACTCTCCAAGTATAGGTTCCGCCGGTTTGAACTAGTCGGCCTTGTGTCCATGATCCTCTCGTCATAGAAGTGGGGAACCTCACACGTCAGACAGAAGCCGTCATACTTCTCTCGAATGTACTCGTAGCAGTCGGTTCCACAGTCGATTCTTGTTGCAGGGTCGCAATGCAACGTCTTCCAAAGAAAATCGTACTCGTCGGTTATCCCATAGTCGTGGTATATGCCTTCGTCGAGGCTCTTCATGTAAGGTTCGTCTGGAGGTTCGCCTCTATGCAATGGGAGCCTCTCTGAACTGGGAATATTCTTCAACTCCGCGTAGGCTGAGGGTAGCTCGTGACCTAGATAGTAGTACACGCCGCAGAAGTCTGCGTTGTGAAGTATGTATGTGAATTCGGGCTTGAACTCGTCTACGATCCTCTTTATGGCTCTAGTCTCCGGAATCGGTGTTGTCCAATGGAGTGTCTTGTAGTCGATCGGGAAAGTCCATTCTGCTTGCTCGTTCCGCGAAGGTCGATAGTAGTTACGAGCGTACGTGAGTAGATCAAATGGCCCACTGAACCATCCTTCATTGAGCCTAGCTCCGTCCACATCGATCGCCTTTGCAAGTATGAACCTGTATCCCATCTTCTTCCTTAGCTCGGAACTCGCTGCGAGCCTCGATGCGAGGTACTCGATGGTCAGCGACCCGATTGGCTCGTTCGGATGAGTGAAACCGTAAAAGAAAGCCGATCGATCGCCCTCACCGATGATAAGCGCCGTGATCGGCCTGCCCTCCGAAGACTCCCCTACTCTTCTCCATTGAACAACGGCCGGGTACTTCTCAGATAGCGTGCGCGATGCTTCCTCGAGCTCGTCGGCAGTTCTGAAACGATTGAAGTGTGGTACTCCATCGACTAGTTCGCGGATGCTCTTTTCATCTAGACCGTCCATAGCCACCACCCTGACTCCCGGGAGTATCAACGAGGTGTGTATGATAGCGTCTTCCAAGACCAAAAAGACTTGCACGAAAGATATGCGCCGTTCTCCCACAGTATGTACGCGTGCACCTACGAAGCAAGATTTCGCAATTCTCAAGATGCGGCGGAAGCTATATAGACCTTCCCGGAACTATGATCCCGTCAGCATCGCCGGCCAGTTCGTAATGGAAGCTTGACAGAGAAATTGGCTGAAACCAAGATTCTATTCGTTACCGACTTGCACGGTAGCGAAACATATTTCCTGAAGGTGCTCTCAGCGGCAAAGAGCTTCAATGTAAACACACTCATAATCTCCGGCGACTTGACCGGAAAAGCGATAGCTCCAATCGTCAAGATCGATGAAAATCGTTACGTGACGACATTTTTCGGCCGCGATTATCGTATCGGCGAGGACGAGCTTCCAGCCCTGGAGAAGGACATTCGTAGGGTTGGCTACTACTATTTGCTGTGCAGTCGCAAGGAGTATGAGGATTTCAAGGCTGATCCACAGCAGATTGACAGGCTCTTCGATAAGATGATGGAGGATACCGTTGTTAACTGGATTCACAAGATCGAAGAAGTCCTGCCTAGGGACGTGCGCGTCATCATGAACCCGGGTAACGATGATTCTTTTGTAGTTGATGAGGCACTGAAACGATCGCTGCGAAGCGAGTACTCGATTGGAAGAGTGATGGACCTGGATGATATCCATTCTATGGTGAGTTGTGAGTGGGTCAATCCAACTCCATGGAACTCGCCACGTGAATGCAGCGAGCAAGAACTGGAGAAGAAGCTTCGTACAGAAATCGGACGAGTGTCGGAGACAAGCCACCTCGTCTGTGATTTCCAC
>Ga0209314_10001410_pt1 | contig 10600 bp, 10 predicted proteins | sample I19B2metaG_FD_184146 | JGI IMG/M metagenome (GOLD analysis project Ga0209314, IMG submission 184146) | Lake sediment bacterial and archeal communities from Gulf of Boni, Indonesia to study Microbial Dark Matter (Phase II) - ​I19B2 metaG... | ecosystem: Environmental > Aquatic > Freshwater >...
CCCCCAAGGGGAGAGGGGAAGGGTGAGGGCGAACTGAATCCAAAGCCTAAAGAGAGTTCATTTTTTTGTCAAGTTGTTTTTTTGAGAGCTATGAAAAACTACTTTTCGCTCTCTGATTACGCAGATTCCAAAAAAATTACACAGATTTTTCTTTATTTTTAATGCATTCCTAATCAGTGTAATCATTTTATAATCGGTGTAATCAAAGATTTCTGGACTTTTTCAGAAGTCTCTTTTTTCGATTTTTGATATTTCCATACGGCTTGGTTATGTTCCTCAATATTCGAAGAAAAATGGTGAGACCCGTCATTCTTCGAGACGAAGTAGAGATAGGAGACAGGGGCAGGATAGAGGGCGGCAAGAAAGGAGTCTTTTCCAGGGTTGCAGATCGGTGTGGGGGGAAGCCCACTGATGAGGTAGGTATTATAAGGAGAAGGCTGAAGCAAATGGGCCTTCGTCAAATTTCCGTCAAAATTCTTAATTCCATAGATCACGGTGGGATCACTTTGGAGGGGGGTCTTCTGCTTTAATCGATTGTGGAGGACCGCGGAAATAAGAGGTTTCTCTTCAGCTAACGAGGTCTCTTTTTCGATGATCGAGGCTAAGATGACTGCTTCTCTCTGCGAGATCCCCAATTGAGAAGCTCTGCTTTGTAAGTCAGGCCCAAAGACTTTCTTGAACCGGTGGACCATCATCTTGATCACCTCTTCAGGCGCCATCTCTTTGATCAAGTGATAGGTATCAGGGAAGAGGTAGCCCTCCAATGTCGATCGGATCTCGGCCTGGCCAGACTGAGAGAGACCAAGGGAGGAGATGAAAGAAGATGAAGTTGCCTTTTGAAGAAATGTTTCTCTTTCCACGATGTTCAGATCTTGCAAGTGCTGGGCGATTTGAGATAGGGTATAGCCTTCGGGAATCGTCACCAGATGCCGCTTCACTTGGCCTTTCACAAGGATACCCAATACCTGAAAGGGAAGCATCTTGGTATGGAATTCATATTCTCCTGCTTTGATTTCAGTTTTCTTCCCGAGAAGCGTGGCTATTCCAATGAAAAGGTGCCTATTTCTGATGATCCCTTCCTGCTCGAGCATGGTTGAGATCTTCTTGAGGTGCATCCCCTTCTTAACCGTGATGATTTTGGTTGAGGGAGTTTGAGAGGGAGGCCGGAAAAGAAACCAATAGACAGAAAAGATAAGTAAGATAAGGACAAGGCCCAATGAAATGAAAATGGCTTTACGCCGAAGGAAAAGACCCATCGTTAGGTTTCCTGTTCTGGTTAAGGTATCCCTGGAGAATGAGGACAGCGGCCAATTTGTCGATGACCCTCTTCCTCTTCCTTCTGGAGAGGTCAGCCTCCAATAAGACCTTGGAGGCCTCGACTGTTGAAAGACGTTCATCCCATGTCAAGATGGGAAGGTTGATTTTTTCCTCGGCAGCCTTTATCCATTCGAGAACCGCCTCTGCCTGTTTCCCTATTGTCCCGTCCATATTCTTGGGAAGACCGACCACGATCTTCTCGATCCTGAACTGCGCAATGGTCTCGGAAATTTCCTTCAAATCCTCTCTCATTGACTTACGTGCGAGGGTTTTGAGACCTTGCGCCGTCAGCCCTAATTCGTCACTGATAGCTATACCGATGGTACGGGAACCAATATCTAAGCCCATAATTCTCATTGGTTTCTTATCGCTGATTTACTATCAATTGTCAAGAATCTCTTCGGGCCAGCCTTTCAGCCATCCAAGATTTGTTAATTAATACGAAAACTTACAGTTGTCATGCACACGTTAAATTTATCTTGACAAAAAAGAGGTAGTTTGTTATTAATTGCACAATCTGAAAGAAGGAGGCGGTATTATGGATTTTAAGTTTACCGAAGAGCAAGAGGCGATGCGGGAGATGGCTAAGAATTTTGCAGAAAAGAAGATCTTACCCTCCTTAGAGGAAGATGAGAAAGAGCATCGGTTTCGCCGGGAAATTGTTAAAGAAATGGCGAGACTGGGGTTCTTTGGTTGCATCGCTCCTGAGAAGTATGGGGGAAATGAAAGTGGTTATCTTGCAGCCTCTTTGATGACCGAAGAGATTGCGAGGATCTCTCCTTCCTGGGGACTGCCTTTTAACCTGCAGATGAATTCGATCCAATCCGTTCTTCTCGCCTTTGCCACAGAAGAACAGCGCGAGAAGTGGATCCCAAAATTGATCAATGCGGAGCTTTTAGGCTGCTTTGCCATCACCGAGCCAAATACAGGATCGGATGTTGCCTCCATGAAGTCCACTGCCCAGGAAGTTGAGGATGGATTCATCCTTAATGGGACAAAAATGTGGATTTCTGGAGTGCCTGTCGCTGATCTTGGAATTGTCTATGTCTACACAGATAAGGCAGCGAAACATCGGGGGATGTCTGCCTTTATTGTCGATATGCATCTGCCGGGTGTCACTCAAAAAGCGATTGAGACAAAGTTAGGACTTTACTGTGCCCCAACAGGTGAGATCGTTTTTGATAATGTTAAACTACCTAAAGATAGCCTGGTCGGTCAAAAGGGAGATGGGTTTAAGATCTGCATGTCCATGTTGGACAATACCCGGCTCTCCTCAGCAGCAAGAGCTGTGGGGGTTGCAAGGGCCTGTCTTGAGCATTCTGTTCGCTATGCCAATGAACGGGAGCAGTTCGGACAACCGATTGCCAATTTTCAGATGATTCAAGAGCAGATTGCGGAAATGTATGTGGAGGAAGAAGCGGCCCGATTATTAGTCTATCGGGCGGCCTGTAACCGAGATGAAGGGAAGCGGAATACGATCGAGGTTTCCTGTGCCAAATACTTTGCAGCGGAAGTGGCTGTTCGGGCAGCAAATACGGCGGTCAAGATCTTCGGGTCGTACGGTTTCTCAACTGAGTATCCAGTTGAGCGTTTTTATCGGGATGCAAAATCCTACCAGATTGTTGAAGGGACATCCAATATTCAAAAAATGATCATTGCAAGAAATGCTTTGGGTTTGAAATAAACCCCGTTAGAAAGGATGGGCTTTAACCTCCCATTCAATAAAGGAATGAACATGTTTTTCCCACAGCCTCGCTATAAATAACGGGGCTTTCTAAAAGGGTGAAGGAAGAATTCATCAAATAGGAGGAATTGGACATGGGAACATCAGTGACAGTGCCTATGGTGGGGAAGATCGTCTCAGTGACGGTGAAGGTGGGGGATCGGATTGAAGAGAACGATCAGGTTGCTGTCTTAGAGGCAATGAAGATGGAGATGCCCATTGTTGCTCCGGTGACCGGAACTGTGAAAGAAGTTTGTGTCAAGGCAGGTCAAGAGGTCGAGGCAGAGGCAGTGATTGCGGTCATCGAATAAAGAGAGTCATGTGGGATGGAGAAGAAATGATGGACGAAGAGTTCCTGAGCAGGTTGCACATCCGGCCTCTGACCATTGGGGATCTGGAGGCAATCATCGAGATCGACCATAGGATTTTGGGGAAGTTGAGGCCCGATTATTGGAAAAAGAGCATCGAACCTCCCGACACTCGATGCCCTCTCTCCTGCCTGGTTGCTGAATACGAGGGAAAAGTGATCGGTTTTATCGTTGGTGAGGTGAGTGGATGGGAGTTTGGGGTTCCTGATACGGTTGGATGGATCAGCACGATCGGAGTCGATCCCAGCTACCAACATCGAGGTGTCGCAAGAAGACTGGGCCAAGAGTTTATTAAGAATCTCAAGGCAATCGGAGTCAGTGTCGTCTATACCTTAGTCAATTGGAACGATTGGGATCTACTCAAATTTTTTCGTGCCATGGGCTTCGCAAGAGGCGGTGATATGATTAACCTGGAGCTGAAGATTGAAGGAGGATAAAGGAGCGTTTCGCAAGCGAAACTTGAGGAGCACTTCGTTTGAGGCAAAAATTTTTACCTCCAGCCTTAAGCGTAGCGGTCCTCAAGCGTAGCGCTCCTAATACAAATTAAGTGGAGTGATCCTCCTGCGAAGAGGAGAAGTGGATGGGTCGGTTGGAGCGCAAGGCAGCCGTTGTCACAGGCGGAGGAAGAGGGATTGGCAGGGCGATCTGTCTTGCCTACGCAAGAGAGGGAGCGGATGTCATCGTCAACTATGCAACGAAAGATCAGCCAGCCCAGGAAGTCGTTGGCATGATCCAGGGAATGGGCAGGAGAGCGGTCGCAGTTAAGGGGAATGTGGCAGTGAAGGCAGATGCAGAGAGGATCATTCAAGCGGCCATCGATCACTTTGGGAGGATTGACATTCTGGTGAATAATGCTGGCGCAACCAGGCCTGCCATGCTTGTTAAGATGACCGAAGAGCACTGGAATGAGGTGATTGACATTCATCTCAAAGGACCTTTTTTCTGCATCCAGGCCGCTTCAAAGTATATGATGGAGCAGAGGAGTGGTAAGATCATTAACGTCACTTCAGCAGCTGGAATCTCAGGGACAAAGGGCCAAATCAATTATAGTTCGGCAAAAGGAGGGATCATTGCGTTAACCAAGTCCGCAGCACGAGAACTGGCTGGCTATGGGATTACGGTAAATGCAGTTTCACCGGGATACGTGAGCACCGAAATGACCGAGAAGATTCGTACAGACCCAAAGCTAAAAGAGATTTACGTAGCAAGGATTTTGCTGGGTCGATTTGCTGAACCCGAAGAAGTAGCCCCGGCCTTCGTCTTCTTGGCATCGGATGAGGCCAACTATATTACTGGTCAGCTCTTCTGTGTGGATGGCGGACTCGGGATGACCTAATTCAAAAGATAAAATCCGAAGCACGAAATCCCGGTCTGCCAAAGAACTTGTTCGGCGGGCAGGCGAAATTCGAAACAATATCAAATGACCAAAATTCAAATGATCAAGACAAAGAATTTAGAGCTTTGAAATTGGGATTTTGGATTTGTTTCGGATTTCGATATTCGAAATTCGAATCTAAAAATAAAAAGGGGGGTGAAACGAATGGCAGCAATACCTGAGAAGATTGAAACTTGGCAAATGGTTCAGCCGACCACAAAGGACAAGGACACAGGGCAAGTCACACCTGGCAGGCTGGAAAAGGCATCGATTCCCGTACCAACCCTGGCACCCGATGAGGTATTGGTGAAGGTAGCAGGCAATGGGGTTTGCCATACCGATCTGGGCTATTTCTATGATGGCGTCCCGACCGTCCAGAAGCCACCTCTGACGCTTGGACATGAGATCAGCGGGACAGTGGTTGCTGGAGATGAGAGATGGATTGGAAAGGAAGTGATCATCCCTTCAGTGATGCCCTGCCGTAAATGCCTTCTCTGTAAAACCGGAAGGGGAAATCGCTGCTTGGCACAGAAGATGCCTGGAAACAGTTTGGGAGTTTACGGTGGGTATTCGAGCCACATTCCAGTACCTTACATCGACCTCTGTGAGGTGAGGAACCGGGGGAGTATCCCTTTAGAGCATCTCGCTGTGGTAGCGGATGCTGTGACCACACCTTATCAGGCTGCTAAAAGGGCAGATCTGCGACCCGGAGATAATGTCATCGTGATCGGGGTCACTGGAGGGGTGGGTGTGTATATGGCTCAAACAGCTAAAGCCCTGGGTGCGAAGACAGTCATTGGCATTGCGAGGAATCCAGAGAAGTTAAAGAGAGCTTTAAATTATGGGGCGGATTTTGTCATCAGTTCACAAGATAAACAGATTAAGGATATACGAACCGAGTTTCGGGATATCTGTAAAAAGAACGGCCTGGAGGCAGGATTTGGTTGGAAGATTTTTGAGGTGAGCGGAACCAAGGGAGGGCAGGACATCGCTCTGGAGCTTCTCTCCTTCACCGGCAAATTGATTGTGATCGGATTTGGGATGGCCAAGAATGAGTATAGCATTTCTCGGCTCATGGCCTTCGATGCAGATATCATTGGAACATGGGGATGCTTGCCAGAATATTATCCGATTGTTCTGGATATGGTCCTCTCAAAAAGGATCGATATCGCTCCATTTGTAGAGACGAGACCGATGAGCCAGATCCAGTCGGTTTTTGAGGAGGTCCACAAAGCCGGTTCTCCAGCAAAGAGGATCGTTCTGACACCTGATTTTTAATCCTCAAAAAACTCTACCCCTCACCTTTGTCCTCTCCCCTATGGGGGGAGAGGAAAGGGTGAAGGGACATAGAAAGGAGGAATTTGTATGGCATTGGATTGGTTGGTAAGAGATAATGAGCCGAAAGATCATAACTTATTTGGGGATCAATTTTTTGGAACAACCCCGCCCTGTACCACTTTTGAGAAGAAACCATTACTCGATCCGAAGGGGAATGTGGTGGAAGGGTTATATTCCGCGTGGGTCACTCTCAATAACCCTGAACAATTCAACTCTTATACAACACAGATGGTGAAGGGTGTCATTGCGGGCATGCACCGGGCCTCTGTTGATAAGACGGTTGTAGCCGTTGTCTTCACTGCTGTCGGAGACAGGGCGTTCTGTACCGGTGGAAATACGAAGGAGTATTCTGAATTTTATACTCGGAGGCCTAAGGAGTATGCGGACTATATGGATCTTTTCTCTGGCATGGTTGACGGAATCCTGAAGTGCCGGGTTCCGGTCATCTGCCGAGCTAACGGAATGAGAATTGCGGGTGGCCAAGAGATCGGACAGGCCTGCGACCTCACCGTTGCTGCTGATACAGCAGTCTTTGGACAGGCGGGAACAAGGGCTGGATCCACACCGGATGGTGGCTCAACAGACTTTTTACCCTGGAACCTCAGCATGGAACAGGCAATGTGGAATTGCATCTCTAACATTCCCTGGAGCGCTTATAAGATGGAGAGGCTCGGATTGATCACCAAGGCGATTCCGATAAAAAAGGATGATAAGGGGAACTGGGTGAGAGATCCACGCGTGATCACCGATAAGTATGTGGACAATGGTGAGATCGTCTATGGTGAGATGAAGGCAGGTGAGGAAGCAAAAAAAGCCATGGATTACCTAAAGACCTTGAAGACCGATTGGACCCAATTGGATAACTACGTCAACAATATGATATGGACCCTGGCCAATCTCTTTCCTCTCTGTCTCATGAAGACGGTTGAGACGATCCGAATTAAGAAGAAATTTTGGTGGGACAATACTAAGGCCCATGCCATCTACTGGCTGGCTGCCAATATGAATATGGATGCCTGGCTTGGATTTAATGCTTTCAACACACAAAAAGAGACAGGTTCCAGTGTGATCAACTTCATTGAATATCGCCGCCAGGTCGCCAAGGGTCACCTCTACGACGAAGAACTGGCAGAACTGGTATTGCCGAAGCCAAAGAAGTAATCTCCTGATCCCCCCAACCCCCTTTAGTAAATGGGGGAAAGGGGGGATTTTTGGAAGGAGGTGAGACAAATGGCCTTCAAATATATTCAAACCGAATTGAAGGATGGGGTGGCTTTTCTCACATTGAACCGAGCCCCTCTCAATGTCTTCAATATTGAGATGATGGAGGAGATCAATCATTATCTGGAGGGGTTAAAGAAGGAGAAATCTCTGAAGCTCCTCGTCATTCAGGCCGCAGGAAAAGCCTTCTCTGCAGGTGTGGATGTTGGAGAACATCTTGGCGATCTGGTCTATAAGATGATCGAAGTCTTCCACAGGATGTTTCGTTTGATGGACGAATTGAAGGTTCCTTCCATCGCGGTGGTAAATGGCTCAGCCCTCGGAGGAGGGTGTGAACTGGCCCTTTATTGCGACATCGTCATTGCAACAGAGAGATCAAAATTCGGACAACCGGAAATACAAGTTGGCGTCTTTCCACCTATTGCAGCTCTTATTTTTCCAAGGATGATTGGAAGAAAGAAGGCCATGGAACTGATTCTTTCTGGGGAGACGATCAATGCCCAAGAGGCCTTGGCCATGGGATTGATCAATAAGGTGGTTCCTGAGGGTTCTCTTGCTGAAGAGGTGAATGGATTTATTGAGAAGTTTAAAAGATTGAGCGGGGTCGTTTTGAAATTGGCCAAAGAGGCAACCCTCGCAGGTCTCAATGACGATATCGACCAAGGGCTCAAAGCGATTGAAAAGATCTATCTCGATCAATTGATGAAGAGCCACGATGCCACCGAAGGCCTCAAGGCCTTCTTAGAAAAACGCAAACCCACTTGGAAAGACGAATAATTTAGGGAAGGCCAAAAAGCCTTCCCTTATCATCTCCCCAATATAGTACCTCCAGCCATATTAGCAAACTTTTTCTTCTTGACCATGGCGTTGAGAAAAATTAATATACGTTTTAATTTCTCCAATCATATTCTCATTCGTTTGTGGTGAAACCGATGGTGCTCGAAGGGGCTAATCCTTTTCCAAAAGAGTTTGTCGACCGATATTACGAAAAGCGTTGGTGGTTAGGAATTCCACTGGGAGAGATGCTGGATAGGACCTGTGATCTCTATCCCTACAAAGAGGCGCTGGTCGCCGGGGAAGTGCGGTTGACTTACAGAGAACTACGGGAGTGGACGGATCGAGCAGCCATTGCCTTCCTCGAACTGGGGATCGGGAAGCTGGATCGAGTCCTTCTGCAGATTCCCAACTGGTCGGAGTTCGTCTATGCCTACTACGGCCTCCATAAGATTGGAGCTATTCCTGTCATGTGCATCCCTCGATTCTCTCAGAGAGAGATAGAACATTTCTGTGAGATCACAGAGGCTAAGGCCTGGATTGTCCCCCTCCAGTTTGAAAAAATAGATTACAAACCAATGATCGAAGCGATGCAATCTCGTTCTCCGCTTCTAAAGCATATCCTTGTGATAGATTCCCCTGAGCTGAAGGGTGAGTTATTGCCCGAAGGGGCGCTCTCTTTCAATAGTCTTTTGACGAAGGCAGACTTAAACAAATATCCGAAAGATTATCTTCAATCTTTCAAGCCTGATCCGGATGAGATCTGCCATTTAATGCCTACGGGGGGAACAACCGGTCTCCCGAAGCTTGTCCCAAGGACCCACAATGATTGGCTCTGTAATGTAGAATTTCGTGCAAAAGCTTGGCAACGAAGCCCCCATGATATCACCTTGATCGCAACCCCTATTACTCATAATATGGCGATCGAGGTTTCCATGAACCCATCCTTCCTGACAGGAGGGAAAGTGGTAATGATTCCCTCCACCCGTCCCAGAGAGATTCTTGAGGCAATTGAGAAGGAAAAAGTGACCACGACGATCCTCGCTGTGGCTCAGGTTCAACAAATCGTTGACCTGCCGGAGCTGGATCAATACAGTGTCTCTTCTTTGCAGGTGATCGCTACGGGCGGGTCTCATATGCCGCCTGAGACCATTCGAAAAGTTTACAATAAACTGAAATGTAAATTTTATAATGTCTACGGCAGTTCAGAAGGTCCTTGTAGTCAGACCCGATTTGAAGATCCAGACGAAGTCGTTTTTCACACGGTTGGATGGCCCATCTGCCCTTATGATGAGTTTAAAGTGATCGACTCAAACGGCAATGCCCTTCCTCCAGAGAAGGAGGGAGAGCTCGTGGTGAGAGGACCTTGCATCTTTCGAGGATACTATAAGTCGGAGGCGGAAAATCGAGAAGCCTTTACACCGGATGGGTTTTATCGGACCGGAGACATTGCTAAATTCGATAGGGAGGAACGTCTTATCCTTACAGGCAGAAGGAAAGATATCATTATTCGCGGGGGAGAAAACATCAGTGCCAAAGAAGTGGAGGAGTTAATTAGCGGTCACCCCAAGGTGGGACAGGTATCTGCGGTGGGCATGCCAGACCCTGTTCTTGGAGAAAGGGTTTGTGCCTTCATCAAACCAAGAAAGAACGAAACCATCTTTTTTGAAGAGATCATTTCTTTTCTCAAAGAGAAGAAGACCTCGGTTCTTTATCTTCCTGAACGAATCGAGATCGTCGAAGAGATGCCTCTAACCAACGTAGGCAAAGTGGATAAGAAACAACTGAGAGAAGAGATTAAAGGGAAACTCAAAGAAGAAGGGAAGATTTAGAGTTATGAGTTACCAATTACGCTATGCTCTATGCGCTATGCCCCTAGCAATCCTAATAGGTGATAAAGCTTGGCAAAAAGGTTGCAATAATGGGGAAAACCATAATTATAACTGCACAAACAATCATTGCAGCAAGGAAGGGTAGTACACCCTTAAAGATACTCTGCAGAGGTACCTCTGGAGCAATCGCTTTAATTACAAATACATTTACCCCCTCCGGCGGTGAGATTACCCCCATCTCAGCGATCAAGACTACTACCACTCCAAACCATATTGGGTCAAAGCCAAGGCGCACAACAATCGGGAAAAAAATGGGAATGGTGAGTACAATCAACCCCATGGAATCCATAAAGGTGCCACCTAAGAAATAAAAGAAGATGATGGCTCCCATGATAATATTTGGAGAGAAAGGAAGCCTTGCGACCCAGTCAGCCAAATCAAAGGTGATTCTTGATATCGCCATAAAATGACCAAAGACTGTCGCCCCGGTGATACAGAATATAACCATACAGGATGTTTGCAAGGCATCCTTAACCGCCTCAAAAAATCTTCGCCAGCTAAGCTGTCGTCTGACTAAGCCAATGATCAAGGCACCACCGGCTCCAATCGCCCCAGCCTGAGTGGGGCTGAACCAGCCAAGAAATAACCCGCC
>Ga0209314_10001412_pt1 | contig 10586 bp, 11 predicted proteins | sample I19B2metaG_FD_184146 | JGI IMG/M metagenome (GOLD analysis project Ga0209314, IMG submission 184146) | Lake sediment bacterial and archeal communities from Gulf of Boni, Indonesia to study Microbial Dark Matter (Phase II) - ​I19B2 metaG... | ecosystem: Environmental > Aquatic > Freshwater >...
TTACAGGGCTTGACCATCATCGACACTCTTCCTCCACCTTTGGGGTAGTGCCCTCGTCTGAGAAGTTTCAACTCGGCAACATAGCCAAGTCGTGACAGCAGAGGAAGCACAACATAACGTACGTAGTCGATCGGGGGGCTCCACCGTACATCTGTCCCGCCGGTTATCTCAAACTCCGCGCCGCCAGAGGAGAAAGCCGCTGTTGGCATCAATGCCTGAAGCACCAACGAAATACTTCCTGCAGTACCAACATCGAACTTGAACGATCCGGTGACCTTCCCTCTGGGCGTGAAGAAGAGGTCAGTCGACCCGAGCTCTAGGCCCCTCGTTTCGGCGTTGCAAAGCGCTGCAACTGCCTTGATCGCGGTCATGTGCTGCGCGCGAAGGCCCGGATTTGGTCGCTTGGCTCGAATGTTCCTAACATGTACCTGTTTTCCAAGCAGGGCGGAGAGACCTACCGTGGTTCTTAGAACCTGGCCTCCTCCCTCCCCGAAGCTCCCGTCTATCTCAATCACTCCTTCTCCTCCCCTGCAGCAGAATGATATCGCTTTCATCGCGAAGCTGAATGCCTCTAGTTTATTTACCCTTACGAGCATCACTGGCCAGTTCGGGAGCTCCGAATCTTGATTCTGACCACGGCAAGGCGAGATGGCATCTGGTACGCCGCCGTGACCGACGAGAAGCGCGCGCTCCTCGCTTGCAGCTTCTCTAGGAAGAGGAAGGCAGCCGAGAAGTCTACGGTCGAGTCGCTCCCCAAGAAGCTAAGAGCGAATATGGTGCGCTCGCGGAAGAACTCTCATGTCATCGACATCCTTCACCAAATCTATCTGGGCAGAGGCCGTAGGCAACTCCCTAGTCTCGTATTCTTGACGCCGTCAATGTTCTTCAGACGCGTCTACAAGGCCGCAATGAGAATTCCGAAGGGAAAGGTGACGACGTACGGAAGGCTGGCCGGCTCGAGGAGGTTCTCGAGAGCGGTCGGGAACGCCATGGCCAGAAACCCTCTCCCGCTGATAGTCCCCTGCCATCGCGTGGTTCAGTCGACGCTCCGGGTCGGCAACTATGGAGCTGCAGGAGCAAAGAGGAGCAACGGTCCCCGCCTGAAGCGAGAGCTGCTCATCCGGGAGGGCGTAAGATTCGATGGAGAGAAGATCTCGCAGAGCTGCGTCTGGCACCTTCGCGAGGCGAAGTGAAGTGACGAACAAGCCTAGACGCGGCCTATTTGTGGGAAGATTCCAGCCGTTCCATCTGGGACACCTAGGCGCCATCAAGACCGCACTTGAACACGTACAGGAACTCATCATAGTCGTCGGAAGCGCTGAGTACAGCCATTCAGACAAGAACCCGTTCACTGCCGGAGAGCGTATTGAGATGATACTCGCTGCGATGAAGGAGGCAAATATAGACTCGGCTAGGTACGTTGTCATACCGGTCCGAGACGTGCATATACACGCGACGTGGGTGCCTTTCATCGTCTCTCAGGTGCCCAGCTTCGATATCGTTTTCACAAACGAACCACTCACATCGCGCCTCTTCAAAGAGCGAGGATACAGGGTCGAGAGAATCCCGTTCTTTGAGCGAACTGCCTACTCTGCGACGGAGATTCGCAAGAGGATCCTCGACGGGAAGAACTGGGAATCCTTGGTTCCGAAAAGCACCGCCGAGCTACTCGTAGGCTTCGGTGGAATCGAAAGGATCAGAGAACTTGCTATGACCGATAACCCTAGGCCCTCACGAAGATGAGTGTGTCGCCTGAACGTACGTGAAATCTCTTGGCCGCATTCCCTTTATTGATGGCTACTTCCAGAAAGTCGTGACTTCCGACCAACAAGATGGCTTTGCCTTCAGGATTATCGGAATACGTTCTCGCTACATCCAGGTTGTAGACTCGTCCCTTAACTTGCATTCTAACCTTCTGCCCAACCTCAATGCCGGCCACTCTCAGATCATTCTCGCCGGCGGTAGTTACTACGTTCCCAAACGAGTCAGTCGCAAGCACTTCACAAGTGATCCTGTCATGAGAGGCAACTGATTGTGCGAAAGAGATTGATGAAACCGGATCTGAAATCTTTGGTCCAACTTCAGACGGTCTTGCGCCGCACGCCATCTTGCCAGCGGTATATGCGAATATATCCCTTCCATGGAAGGTTGATGAGACCGGGCACCTCATGAACCGTGAGTCCTCGATCGAGTAGGCTTCTTTGATTCCGTCTCTCAAAGCTGAGGGGATGAGAACGCCGTTGTCGGGACCTATGTATACACCTCGTCGTGTTTCTATCAAGAGGCCCCGTCTTTGCCCGCCAACTCCAGGATCCACGACTGCTAGATGGATCGTGCCGGCAGGAAAGTACTTTGAAGCAACGACGAGCACAAATGCGCCCATTCGAGTGTTGAACTTCTCTATCTCATGGCTTATGTCCACCACATTCGCCGACGGGCAGAGACCAAGTATCGTTCCCTTCATCTCTGAGACATACGGATCTCGGCTTCCGAAATCGGAGAGCAAGGTCACGATTTGCATGTATCCGCAGGTAGGTCCTCGAGCTAGAAAACGTTTTCAGAACGCCTGTCACGCGCTACCAAGATATCCGACCTGGCAGGGATGCCGCGCGCGCTCCGAGACCTCAGAAACTGTAACCCGCTGTGCGGGTCCAGAAGAAACGTTGCGATACGAGTGCGCCACAATCTGAGCTAATGAGAGGTGAAAAGGGTTTAATCGCCTCGCTACGTCGGTATTGTGACACGTTTAGGAGTGCACGGGTTGGAGAATTCGCAACTTCTGATGTTGCCAGGCCCAACGAACGTTCCGTCTCGAGTCATGCGGGCGATGGTGAAACCGGTGATCAATCACCGAGGCCCCGAGTTCCGCGAGCTGTACAAGAGAATTCTCGATAATCTGAAGTTCGTCTTTGAGACGAAAGGTGACGTGCTCGTCCTTACCTCCTCCGGAACTGGCGGGATCGAATGTGCGATCAGAAACATCCTCTCGAACGGAGACAGAGTGGCTGTCCCGGTTAACGGAGTCTTCAGCGAGAGGCTCAGAAAAGCAGTTACCGCCTTCGGCGGGAAGGGGATCGAGATTCCTATCGAGTGGGGTAAAGCAATAACACCATCGCAGGCCGAAGATTTATTCAGAAGAGAGAAAGAGATCAAAGCCCTCGCTGTCGTCTACAACGAGACTTCCACTGGGGCGACTACTAGAAACCTCAAAGAGATCGGAAGGATCTGCCACGATCACGGCGCACTGTTCGTCGTGGACGCGATTTCGATTCTAGGCGGAGACATGTTGCCAGTTGACGAATGGGGAGTCGACATTTGCGTTGTTGGAAGCCAGAAATGCCTGATGACTCCGCCAGGCCTAGTAGTCCTGTCGATCAATGAAAGAGCTTGGAAGATCGCAGAGACGGCTCGGAGGTCATACTATTTCGATCTTCTTGAGTACAGGGAGTTTCTCAAGAACTACGAAACGCCCTACACTCCTGCAGTGACACTGTTCTATGCACTTGATGAAGCCCTGTTGATGATTAAGGAGGAAGGATTGCCAGCTCGCTATAAGCGCCACAATGTGTGCGCGAGATCCCTCTACGAGGGCCTTGAGGCGCTAGGTTTCCGAATATTCCCCGATGCGGAATTCAGGTCACAAACAGTGGTGGCGGCGAAGTATTTTCCGGACATCGAGGACAAGGCCTTCAGGGAATTGCTCAGAGAGCGATATCATGTCGTGGTCGCCGGCGGCATGGGTAAGCTGAAAGGCACAATGTTCAGGATCGGAGTCATGGGGACTGTCTCCAGATTCGAGGTACTGACAACTCTCGGCGCAATCGAGTCCACACTCGTGGATCTAGGCCACAGGTTTGAGTACGGGGCTGGCTCGAGAGCCGCGCGTGATGTTTTCTCGAAGCAAAGCTGATGGCCACCGCCGCATGAGACGCATGCGGCTCTCAAGACTGCGCCGAATCGCCAGAGAACCGTGCGGGTTTGCCGGTTCAGAAGGCAGAAAGCCCGGTTCAAGGACACTGGTCTGATCAGTACAGCCTGTCAAAGAGTTAAATCAGACCCGCCGAAATCTTGGGGTCGGCGAGGTGTACCCAGTGCCGATCAAGAATGGAGACTTTGTCCTACTCAACTACACTCTGAAAGTGAAAGAGAGCGGTGAGGTTGTGGACACAACGATCGAATCGGTTGCAAAAGAGAAGGGCATACATCATGAGCATGGAGGAGCCGAGGAGACCGACGTGCACAGATACGAACCTTTCTTCCTCGTTGTCGGAGAAGGGTGGGTTCCGAAAGGCCTCGAAGAGGGACTAGTGGGCCTCGACGCGGGCCAGTCCTCAACAATCGAAGTTCCTCCAGACAAGGGATATGGAGTAAGAGACGCGTCCAAAGTCAGACTTGTTCCACTGAGGAAATTTAGAAACGAAGGAATCACTCCTGTGCCCGGCGTCCAAGTCAACCTCGACGGAAAAGTCGGACAGATACGTACGGTCGGAGCCGGCAGAGTACAAGTGGACTACAATCACCCACTCGCAGGGCGCACACTCGTCTACGAGGTATCGATACAAAACGTCGTCGAAAGCCCCGAAGAGAAGATCCGAAACCTCATACACAAACGCCTACCCGCAGTTGATCAAATGAAGTTCGGCCTCCAACTGAGCCCTAATGAGCTGACACTCGAAGTGCCCGAAGAGGCGTTCTTCCTCGAAGATCTCCAGTTGGCAAAGAAAGCGATGTCAGCTGATATTGAGAAGTTCTTTCCTGATGTCTCCAAGATTTCGTTCCTTGAGACGTTCAAGAAACCGACACCTCCGAAGAGTGAGGAGACAAAGACCGCCGAAGCAGTCGAGAAGACGGCTTAGAACACTCTCCAGCAATGTCCGGAAACGTTTTTAAGGGTTCCAGCATCTCATACGTTCGCGCGTTCTGTGCAAGCGCGGTTCTCAAGTCCTCCCGAGACCGCTTCGAGAGAGCAAGTGAACGACATGTATAGTCAACCTGCAGACAAGATGTCCAAGTATGTACTGAAGGGAACAACAACCATCGGTGTTGTTTGTCACGATGGGATAGTCCTCGGCACCGATACCCGCGCGACGATGGGTTACTTCGTCGCGCACAAGCACGCCAAGAAAGTCTACCAGATCGACGACCATCTCGCGATGACCATCGCTGGTGGGGTTGCTGACGCCCAGAACGTGGTGGAGATCGTAAAGGCAAATTCGCAACTGTACAAGTATGAGAAGGGCGTAATCATGCCTGTGAAAGCAGCTGCCAGCCTAACATCGAATCTCCTCTTCTCCAACAGGTACTTGCCCCTGATCCTTCAGGCCTTGCTTGGAGGCCTTGACAGTTCAGGACCTCACATATTCGCTCTCGATCCCTTGGGCAGCGTGACTGAAGAGAAGTGCGTCTCAACAGGATCAGGTTCCCCGGTAGCCTACGGCGTCCTTGAGAACGAATACAAGGACGGAATGGCCGTGAAAGAAATGGTTCCCGTAGTCGTGAAGGCGGTGAACTCTGCGATGAAGAGAGATTCAGCGAGCGGGGACAGCTTCGATGTTGCTACCGTCACGAGTAAAGGATACGAGGAATTGAGTGAGGACGAGAAGAAGAAAATCCTCTCAAGCCTAAGCTAGGCAGTATCAGAGTCCTCTCCTGTTCATTCAAGGTGTGCTCAATGGCTAGACCCATCGATAATTCCCACGCGAAGATACGTGAGACTATACTGTCCAATATGCCGAAAGAGGCCGAGATCACTAGGATCGAGTTTGAAGGCCCTCGACTTGCGATCTACGTCAAGAATGTTGTTCTCCTTCTAGAACAGAGTTACGTAGTAACAGATATCGTCAACATGCTCCACAAGCGTGTCGTGATACGCTCCGACCCATCCATCAGAGCAACCGAGGCTGAAGCTGAGAAACAGATCAAGTCCGCGATCCCGCAAGACGCGGAGATCACGAACATCAACTTTGACCCCTCACTTGGAGAAGTGACTATCGAAGCAAAAAAGCCCGGACTCGCGATCGGGAAAGACGGCTCTACGCTCCAAGAAGTCATCAAGACGACGAGCTGGCGGCCAAGAGTGCTGAGGGCACCGCCGATGCCTTCCAAGATCATCACCAGCACGAGACACATTCTTCATTCTGAGAGCGAGGCAAGGAATCGCATACTCCGAGATGTGGGAGAACGCATATTCAGGCCGATGATAGGAACCAGCGATGGCGTATTCATTACCCCGCTCGGAGCGTTTCATGAAGTTGGCAGGTCTGCTCTGCTCGTCCAGACCAGCGAAAGCAATGTGCTCTTGGACATGGGGATAAACCCAGGCTCAAACGATCCGAGACATGCCTTCCCCAAGATTGATGCAGACGAATTCGACATCGACAAACTCGACGCCGTCATAATCTCTCACGCCCATCTCGATCACTGCGGCTTTGTTCCATTCCTGTACAAGTACGGTTATGACGGCCCGGTCTACTGCTCGGAGCCAACTGGTATTCTAATGACGCTTTTGCAGCTTGACTTCCTAGACGTATACAACAGAGAAGGCGTCTACGCGCCGTACGATCAGAAAGATGTACGCGAGACTGTAATGCATACGATCCCGCTGAAGTATGGTGTGGTCACAGATGTCGCTCCCGACATCAAATTGACGCTGCACAACGCGGGCCACATACTCGGTTCATCAATCATCCACCTCCACATTGGTGAAGGGTACCACAACATCGTCTATACTGGAGACTTCAAGTTCGGCCGGACGATGTTGCTTGAGCCTGCGTCATGTGTTTTCCCGCGCGCGGAGACTCTCGTTATCGAGAGTACCTATGGCGGGCAAGAGGATGTCATGCCTGAAAGAACGAATGTGGAAGGCCGACTTGCAAGCATTGTGAACGAGACAGCCGAGAAGGGAGGGAAGATCTTGATTCCGGTTCCGGCTGTGGGCCGTGCCCAAGAGATCATGCTCGTCCTCGACAGCTACATGAAGAGCGGAGTCATCAAGGAGATGCCGATCTATGTTGAGGGTATGATTTCCGAAGCCACGGCGATTCACACAGCCTTTCCGGAATATCTTGTGAGAGAGCTGCGCGACCAGATGCTCCACAAAGACATTAACCCGTTCCAGTCAGACTATTTCACAGTCGTCAATCACCCAGGCGACCGAGAACAAATAGTCGCCGGGCAACCGGCAATAATCATGGCCACATCCGGAATGCTCGAAGGCGGGCCTGCGATCGACTACTTCAAGCAATTGGCTCCAGATCCCAAGAATGTTCTACTCTTCGTCAGCTATCAGATCGAGGGGACTCTAGGCAACCGACTTAAGAACGGAGTCAAGGAAGTGTCAATGATGGGAAGGAACGGAAAGATCGAGGCGATCAAGGTTGACCTGCGAATCGAGAGCGTGGAGGGCTTCTCGGGTCATTCGGACAGGAACCAGTTGCTCGCCTTCCTTCGAAGAATCTCACCTAAACCTTCCAAGATCGTCGTTGGACACGGCGAGCGACACAAAGTGGACAGCTTCGCTCACGCAGTCTCTCGAATGTACAAGGTCAGAACGCTCGCGCCGGACATACTTGAGACCATCAGGCTAAAGTAGAACGCATTGGGTCGGGCCTGACTGGTTCTACACTAGCTAGTTCGTCCTCCGGTACTTGATGAATCGTCGGCTCCCTCGCCCTTACCTCGCCAAATCCTGATCCCCGGCGGAGTCAGGACGACACGTTCTTCTCCGAGCCTCGCAATGTCGCCGCCTTGGCGCTTTGCGAAGTTTGAGAGTTGATTGATGGCGATCTTTGTCTCCTCGACGCTCCTCTTAGCGATCGGGGTGATTTTGATTATCAGCACGTTACCAGCGGAGAGTACGCGTTCGATCAAGTCGAGATCCTTCAAGTGACTCAAGGGCATAGCTCGGACATACGGCGAATTCGCGACGCCTTCGCTTCCGTGTTTGATCATTGAAGAACACTGTTGGCTTGTAAGCTTGGGTAGTAGCGCGGATAGGGCAAGTTTAAACCTTCGGGGATTGACCCCATTTCTGGCAGGAACGTGTCCAACCTCGCGTATGTGCGAGTCGAGGCGAACTGAGAAAATCAACTAGAAATTGACATAGATTGAACTATGGCGACTTCAGCGCTTCCCAGAAGCGATCCCCGACATAGTGTACGGTCCGGGCAGCCTTTCCCTTTGACATCGCCCGCATAGACTCTGATGAAGTCTCGGCAACACAGATCGCGATTGGTTTGCCGAACCTGACATCCTTCACGAGCACCACAGCCTCCCTCTGGAATTCACCAAGAATCTCTCTTATTCCAGGTCTCATGACATCGGCTCCATTGCAAATGTGAGGGATCGCACCCATGTCGACCACGATCGACGGAAGCGTTTTCAATACTTCGTCGTTGAGGAGACTTGGAAAGATGCTGCCGCCTGCACAGATAGCGAAGGCTTTGTCACCGATCAGGACCAATCTTCCATCATCGACGACAACCTCTTCCACGGGTTGCTTGCTTAGAGGATCAAACATCGAGCCCGGAAACTTCTGCTTGAATTCTTGAACCAGTTGCCTTGCCTCGCTGGACTTGAGCGCTCTCTTTTTCGACGTTGACTTCTCCTGTTTTTGCGTCTTCCTACGTGCAACCTGTCTGTACTGTTGAAAGTTCTTGAATTCAAATTCGATTATTGACCCTAACCCTTAAATTGTGTAGGTCCGTGCTTAGAGCCCACCTTCAACTGAGGAAGCCGGAACAATGTCTTCCGATGTCGCAACGAAGATCTTCGAAGAGAGCTTGGGCAAGGTCGTCTTGGTCGAGCTTAAAGGCGGCCGCACTGTGAGAGGAAAACTCTACAGCTACGATCAACACATGAACCTGGTCCTTGAAGACGCTGACGACATCACGAATCCAGACAACGCGAAGAAGATTGGGACGATCATCGTGAGGGGCGACAACGTAGTCCTCGTAAGCCCGCCTCCAAGCCGCTAGGTTGACATAAATACCCGTCCCATTCTGCTCTTGCAGGTGAACGAAAATGGGAAAGGGCACGCCCTCATTTGGGCCGCGAAGCCGATCGAAAACTCACATCAGATGCCGTCGATGCGGCCGTCACTCCTACCATATTAGGAAGAAGAGGTGCGCGGCGTGTGGCTTCGGCGCGTCGGCGAAGATTCGACGCTACTCTTGGCAGAACAAGAACGTAAACCGAATGAGACTCTTGTAAACAGTATGCACCCAAGGCGTAGGAACCTTCCGCCGTAGTTCCGTTCTCGAAGAATCTTTATGCTGCCCAATCCCATTCACGCAAGAAGTGGGCCGGTCGTCTAGTCTGGTTAGGATACCTGCCTGACACACGACCTCGACATGAGGCGGGCGAAGCAGAGATAGTATCCGGCTCCTCCTTCGGATGCATTTCACCTTACGTCCGATTTGACGGTGTCCAAATCTCGGGACCAACATAACTACGCGATCTGTGACTATCCAAAAGTTGCAGAGCGACCACGACGTGAGCAAGCTTCAGGTAGACTTTATTTCCCTCCAAACCGCATTCACGCAACGCTTAGGGCCGGTCGTCTAGTCTGGTTAGGATACCTGCCTGACAAGCGTCCACCTAGCGCAGATCGCAGGTGGTCGCCGGTTCAAATCCGGCCCGGCCCACCATGGTACCTTAGGTGCTTCACGCAAAGAATCTCTGAACATACACTCTTGAGATCGTTCGAGCATATGTGAACAATGTATCGAGGTCTTACACGCGGGCTTCCCCGACGATCCGACCGCCACGACACGCCAATTCGGTGAGCTTTGCACAACTCCTGAACTTGGTCCCTTAGGGAAGGACTACTCGTTGTAATTGTTGCTCCATAGTGACCGCCACGCTCGCCTCTTTCGATGTGACCGTCACTATCGATTAGTCCGCCAATGAAGCCGATTGTGAAGTCTCTGTCCCAACGTTTGATGTCTAGTAACAGCTTGGTGTGGTGATGCAATGAACTTTCTTTGTCGACTCGGAGATGTTCAAGCACAGAGGCATAGAATGCCCTAGACCAGATTCTGAGAACGACCATTCCTCGCTCAACGCGTACGTTGACTTTCTTTCCGCATTTCTCGAACAGCGACGATACAAACTGAAAGATGTCTTGATCTCTTAATCTGTCCAGAGCTATTTTCGTAAGAAACTCGCCGCGACACCTGTGTCGAATCAAGGAGCCATCTCCCACAATCATTCCGACCAAATAGCCGCGTTCTTTCGGCGCTAGCTTCTCTATGTCCATGAAGGATTGTTTCTCGCAACAATCTCGGGCATGATAATATGCTGTTGATAAGGGGATGCTCAGGGAGCTGGCCACCTTCCTGACGGACTCACCACGCTTTACCCGAGCGATTATCTCGGTGACCTTGGAGGCGGCAACCAGCATGATTCCAATCGAGCTGGTATTGACATTCAGGAACAAGAAAGGTGTTAGAGGTATGTGAAACTGCTCGCTAGAGTAGTCTTGGTAGTGGTCGAGAGTTCAAATCTCTCCCGGCCCATACCCTTTTGGGTTCGAAACGCTTATCTTAGACCTCGCCATATCGTGTCGCGTCGATTCAAAGTCCTTG
>Ga0209314_10001414_pt1 | contig 10585 bp, 9 predicted proteins | sample I19B2metaG_FD_184146 | JGI IMG/M metagenome (GOLD analysis project Ga0209314, IMG submission 184146) | Lake sediment bacterial and archeal communities from Gulf of Boni, Indonesia to study Microbial Dark Matter (Phase II) - ​I19B2 metaG... | ecosystem: Environmental > Aquatic > Freshwater > Lake...
CATGAGGGGTTCCATGTCCAGTCTTTTCCTGCCTTTGGAGTGGAGAGACGAGGGGCACCGGTGATGGCCTTTTTGAGGGTGGATCAACAACCCATTCAGTTGAGAGTGAATATCTATGAACCCAATCACATCATCGTCTTAGATCCAACACTGGTGAGCGCCGTGGATGTGACCTCAGGGCTTAAACCGAATGGTTGGATCCTGATCAACTCGCATCAATCCTCTGAGGCCTTTGGAAATCTGAAGCATTTTCGAATCGCCACGGTCGACGCCACCTCCATTGCCATCAGAAATGGCTTAGGTTCTCGGACAAACCCGATTGTAAATACGGCCATCTTAGGCGCCTTCTCAAAAGTGACAGGCCTTGTGGGAGTTGATTCTATTGCCTTGGCCATACGGGAAGAGGTTCCTGTAAAGAGGGATGAGAATGCTCAGGCTGCGAGAGAAGCCTATCAAGAGGTAAGGTATTAGATTAATCAGACAGGCATACCTCAAAAACTTTACAATGCGGTCGCTTTACTAATTTATGGGAAAGGTTTGTTGGTATCAAAAATGTTTTCCAGGATGGTCCGAAGAATCTATTTTGAGGCAAAATAAAGGTTTCCGCTGTAAAGTTTTATTTGGCATGCCTGTCTTCATTTTGAAGTTTTTACCTGCAACTGATTTTTAATTTATAGGACTCATAAAATGACAAAACAGCTTACTTTTAAAAGTGCTTCTGAAATGCCAATGGTCTCCATTTCATTGGGGGATATGGATTGGAATAAGACGGGAGCGTGGAGAGCGCAGCGGCCTTTTTACGAAAATAAAACCTCACCTTGTAATGAGGCCTGTCCTGCGGGGAACGATATTGTCAATTTCATTTTGAAGATGAGGCAAGGAGATTTTGAGACGGCTTGGAGGGTGATCAAGGACGAGAATCCTTTCCCAGGTGTCTGCGGTCGAGTCTGTTTTCATCCTTGCGAGTCAAAGTGCAATCGAGGTCATTTTGATGAACCGGTCGCCATTCATGCCTTAGAAAGGTTTGTTTCAGACTTTGCTATCAATCTCGCTAAGAAAAAGGAGAAACTGCCAGCAAGGAAAAAGGAAAAGATTGCCATTGTAGGATCTGGACCTGCAGGAATGGGTTGCGCTTACCACCTGGCTAAACTTCACTACGATGTGACTGTGTTTGAATCCCTTTCGATGGCAGGCGGGATGTTAAGAATGGGAATACCTTCCTACCGGTTACCGAAGGATGTTTTGGACAGAGAAATTTTGGACATTGAGGAATTGGGGGTAGAGGTTCGAACTGGAGTCTCCATAGATGAGCATTTGAGGGTTGACGACTTATACAGTTATCAGGCCATTTTCATCGCAACAGGTGCCCATCAGGGCAGGGGACTCCATATCCCTGGAGAGAAGGGCAAGGGAGTCTTCAACGGTCTCGATCTTCTCAAGAGGGTCAATCTTAATAAGAAGATTGAGCTGGGGGAGAGAGTGGCCATCATTGGGGGAGGGAATACAGCCATTGATGTGGCCCGATCTGTACGACGAATGGGGAAAAAGGTCGTCATCCTGTATCGGAGATCGAAGGATGAAATGCCTGCTTTTGAGGAGGAGGTCACTGAAGCCATCGAAGAGGGAGTGAAGATCAGATATTTGGTCAATCCCATTCGGATTCAACAAAAAGAGAGTTTAAAACGGTTGGAATGCCTTCGGATGGAGTTGGGTGAGAAGGATGAGAGTGGTCGAAGAAGACCGGTGCCCATTCCCAATTCGAATTTCTTCATGGAGGTGGATAACGCCATCATTGCTGCCGGAGAGGAGATCGAAACCTCTTTTCTTCCTCGGGGGATTGACAAGAAAGATGGAATCGTCCTCACCCACACAGGAGGCAGGACGGGGATAGAAGGTGTCTTTGCAGGTGGAGATCTTGCATCGAACCAGCGGACCGTAGCCCATGCCATTGGCTCGGGTAAGAAAGCAGCTCTTGCCATTGATTCCTACCTGAAGGGGAATGAGGTGGATAAAGTCATCCAACTGCTTCTCATTGGGAACGGTCCATCTGTTTCAATCTTTCCGTATCTCCATCCGGGAGAGAGAATGAGGAGCTCCCACGTTGTCGCCTTCGAAGAACTGAATATGGACTACTTTGAACATTCGGCGAGGCAGAAGGGAGAGAGGCTTCGTGGTAAGGCGCGTCTCAACGGATATGGGGAGGTTACATCCACCCTCATACAAAGCGCCGCACTGGTAGAGTCAGAGCGATGCTTCGGTTGTGGAACATGCAATGAATGCGAGAACTGCTATCTCTTCTGTCCTGATGCATCCATATTAAAGAGGGATGAGACACTCTCCCATCAGGTGGATTACGATTTTTGTAAGGGCTGCGGGATCTGTTTTGTTGAATGTCCACGAGGAGCGATCTCCCTGGAAGAGGAGGCGAGATGAGAAGGGTCATCACAGGAAATCAGGCGGTTGCCTACGGGGTCATATTGAGCCGTGTCGACCTCATCTCCGCTTACCCCATCACTCCTCAGACAACAATTGTGGAAGAGCTTTCAGAGCTCATCGCAAGCGGTCGCTTGAAGACAAAATTCTTAAAAGTTGAGTCAGAACATTCTGCCATGGCTGCTCTTATCGGAGCCTCCACCGGAGGGGTCAGATGTTTTACTGCCACCTCCTCCCACGGATTGGCCTATATGCATGAGATGCTCCACTGGGCTTCTGGAGCCAGACTCCCTATTGTGATGGTCAATGTCAATCGGGCTCTCGGTCCACCGTGGAACATATGGAGCGATCAGAGTGATTCGCTCTCGCAGCGGGATACAGGATGGGTTCAGCTCTATTGCGAAAATAACCAGGAGGTTCTCGACACCATCCTTCAGGCGTATCGAATTGCAGAGTCGGTGAAGCTTCCCGTCATGGTCGTTCTCGATGCCTTTGTCCTCTCCCATACTTCCGAGGCCGTAGAAATTCCTACGATGGACGAAGTTGATAAATTCTTACCTCCCTACTGTCCAGAGTATCCAATCGATACTCAGGAACCCATGGCCTTTTCAGTGATCGCTACTCCTGAACATTTTTTTGAGTTCCGATATAAGATTCAAAAAGCAATGGAGCAGGTTCCTCGGGTCGCTAAAAAGGTGGACGATGAATTCAGATCGATGTTTGGTCGCGGTTATGGGGCCATTGAGAAATATGGGAAAGAGGGAGCCGAGGTTCTCCTCATGACTTCTGGAACCGTGACCAGTACCTCAAGGATCGTCATTCAGAAACTAATGCAGGAGGGATACAGTGTGGCTGGAATAAAGATCAAGAGATTTCGACCCTTCCCGGATGAAGAAATTTATGAAGCGATCAAGGGGACAAAAAAGTTAGCAATCATCGACAGAAACCTTTCTGCTGGAGTGGGAGGCATCTTTTGCCAAGAATTGAGAGCTGCCCTCTACCCCAAAGAGACGAGACCTCAAATCTTTGGATTCATCTCAGGATTGGGTGGAAGGGATATCACCCCGAGCCTTATTGAAGAGGCGATTCAATATACACTGGATCATGATCGGCCAAAAGAAGAGATTCTTTGGTTAGGACTTAAGAGATGAATTCAGGTTTAAGGTTAGGGTTAGGAGGCCGGTTTGGTTTAATGTCCAAAGGTCATGTGTTAAAAAGGACTGACGACCTAACCCATAAACGAAACGGGCATCTTAACCTTTACCTTTAGACCGTTGACCTTTATCCCATGCAATTATCAATGAGGTGAGGAAAGGATGGAGAGAAGAAAGATCCCACTGGAGGAGACCCTGGGATATGGCCATCTCGCCTGTGCTGGATGTGGAGCAGCCGTTGGCATGCGGCTTACACTGAAGGCCCTTGGGAAGAAGACCGTGATGGTGATTCCAGCCTCCTGCTGGTCCATCATCCCTGGCTTCTGGCCTTACTCCACCTTCCGAATCCCGGTCATCCATGCGGGCTTTGTGACAGGAGGTGCGACCGCATCGGGTGTTCGAGCGGCTTTGGATATCAAGGGTGATCATGAGACCAAGGTCGCGGTATGGGCCGGTGATGGTGGGACCTTCGACATCGGGCTCCAAGCCCTCTCCGGCGCTGCAGAGAGAAACGAAGACATGATCTACATCTGCAACGACAATGAGGGTTACATGAACACAGGCACACAACAGAGTTCAGCTACGCCTTTGCTTGCCTGGACGACCACCACTCCTGTTTACCAGCCCAAGGAGAATCCCAAGAAAGACATCATGGCGATCATCGCCGATCACCGAATCCCCTATGCAGCCACGGCCACGATTGCCTATCCAGAGGACTTCTTCCGAAAGATGGAAAAGACGAAGAAGATCCGTGGAACCAGGTTCATCCATCTCCTCTCTCCTTGCCCCCCAGGCTGGAGAATTTCTTCAGAACGTACGATCCAGATTTCGAGGTTGGCTGTCCGATCGAAAGTCTTTCCTCTATATGAGATCGAAAACGGAACCTCCTATACCATTCATGAGGAGCGCCATCCTGCTCCGGTGAAGGAATACCTGAAAATTCAGGGCCGTTTCAGCCATCTCACGGATCAGGACATCGAGAAGATTCAGGGGATGGTGGATGGCGAATGGCAACGCCTCCTCAGGAAAGCTCGTTGTTGACCTGATTTAAATCATCTGAATAAAGAGAAGCAGAGTGAAGCCGATGATCACGATCGACGTCACCCAGGCGATCGTGTTGAAGATGGGGCCATTCGTATATCCCATCATCAACTTCTTATCGTTGATGAGGAGAAGCATGAAGATGAGGACAAACGGGAGGACCATTCCATTGATCACTTGTGAAAAGTACATGATCTGGATCAGAGGAAGGTTCGGATAAAGAATGAACCCCGCTCCCAAAAAGATCATCAAGGAATAGAACCCATAGAACTGAGGGGCTTCCACAAACTTCTTGTCAATCCCCGCCTCCCAGCCCAGGCCTTCACAGATGAGGTAGGTCGTGGAGAGTGGAAGGATCGAAGCGGCAAAGAGGGAGGCATTGACCAGGCCGAAGGCGAAGAGGTAGGTGCAGTATTTCCCTGCCAAGGGTTTGAGGGAAAGGGCCGCGTCCTTGGCCGTCTCGATTCGTATTCCGGTCTTGAAGAGGGTTTCCGCGCAGACCAGGATGATGAAGAAGGCGACGATATGGACGACGACCGATCCCAGAACGACATCGAATCGAGCGAACTTATACTCCTCTATCTTGATCCCTTTCTCCACAATCGAAGCCTGAAGGTAGAATTGCATCCAGGGAGCGATCGTCGTCCCCACTAAGCCAATGACCATGGTCATCTCCGAAGGGTTAAGACTTAACTGGGGATTCAAAAACTGTTCAATGACGTTCTCCCAATCGGGTTTGACGATGATGCCGGTGACGATATAGGAGATATAGAAGAGGCAGGCGATCAGAAAGGCCTTCTCCACCGATTTGTAAGTTCCCTTCACGACCATCCACCACACCAGAAAGGCGCTGATAGGAACGGAGACGAATTTATTCACCCCAAAGACCTCCATGCCTGCTGCCACGCCTGCAAATTCGGAGAGGACATTGCCCATATTGGTCAAGAACATACCGACCATCAAATAGAAGGTGATCTTGGCGCCGAATTTTTCTCGAATGAGGTCAGAGAGCCCTTTTCCGGTCACCACACCCATTCGGGAGCACATCTCCTGAATGACGATCAGGGCGATCATGATGGGGATGAGAGACCAGATCAGTTTGAGTCCGAATTCTGCACCAGCTAAGGAATAGGTGGTGATGCCGCCAGCGTCGTTATCGACATTGGAGGTGATGATGCCTGGCCCCATCAGGATAAAGAAGAGCCCAACCGTCCTCCATAGAGAATGCTTCGAAGCGGAAATCCATTTTGCATATTCTGCCATGGCTGGTTCGTCACCACGTACTAAAAGAGAATAACCAATAACCAAACATTTTTTAATTATTGGGTAATTGGATATTGGAATTTATTTGGAGCTTGGAATTTGGAATTTGGTTATTGGCATTTTATTTATCCTGCATCGGGTGCCAAGACCTCTAAGACACTTCGGAAACTGATCACTCCTCTGAGATGGTTCCCTTCATCCACGACAGGGATTGCTCGAAATCCGTACTTTGCAAAGGCCTCGACCACCTCAGTCTGGTCTTCTTCCAGTCTGACGCTCACCACCCTGGGCGCCTGAATTTCGGAGAGCGTTTGATGCGATTGCGCTGTCAGGAGGTCTCGGATGCTCACCACACCCTGGAGCACCTCTTCTTCATCCACAATATAGAGATAGTCGACGACGTCCAAATTGGGAGCCTCTGTCCTTAACCGTGACATCGCTGTTTCAACAGTCACCCCTGGTGTCAGACTGAGGTAAGCCGTGGTCATCAATCCGCCTGCGGTCTCGTCAGAGTGAACGAGGAGCTCTCTCAAATCCTCTGCCTTTTCCTGCTCCATCCCTTCGAGGATTTCCTCGGCCCTCTCCTCCGGAAGATCGGCCAGAAGATCAGCGGCATCGCTCGGTGACATCTCCTCCACAATATCTGAAGCCTTCTCCACAGGAATCGTCTCGATCAAGGCTTTCTGAATCTTCGGGTCGATTTCCTCCAGGGCCTCGGCAGCGGTCTCGGTATCGAGGGCATGGAAGATGGCCGATCGTTCCCGACCACTCAGGTCTTCGATAATATCGGCGAGATCTGCAGGGTGGAGATGGGAGAGTTTTTTTTGCGACACACTGAGCTGGAGGAGATCTGAGCCCGAGAGGAGTTGGACATATTTCCATGAGATGAATTGATTGGGGAGGTCATAGGAGAAGAGCCAACGGAGGGTTTGATCCATCAGCCTTTCCAATCCCACTCTTCTCATCAGGCCACGAAATCCCACGTCGACATGAACCAACCTGAGATGAGCGTCGACTCGAAGGAAGTGGAGATCGTTGACCCTCACCACCTTTGCCCCAAAGGTATCGACGATCTGTTTATCCATCACCTCCTCTTGAAGAAGGATGATGTCCTTCTCCGGAAGAGATTTTTTAAGGGCAGGAAGCTCCTCTTCAGAAAGGGTGATCTGGGGCTCGATCCGTAGGATTTTCTCCCAGGGAAGGAAGAACCTCTTCTCTCTTCCTCTCCGTCGCATCACAAGGCCCACAATCATTGGGTAGGGTTCTGCCCTCTCAGCAACTAAATCGGAGATCCTCCCTATCTTCTTTCCGGAAGGATGGAAGACCCTCCGATTCAAAAAGTCGCTGAAGAAGTAGAAATCCTTGAGGTTCTGATTCATCGGCCAATCTGCCTCGGCTAATTTTAGAACTCTTTATAGCCACTTCAGAGGAGGGTGTCAAATAGAAAGTGTTCTGACCTCTCCTTCTCTCATCCCTTGGAGGGTCTTCTTGATCAAACCCAATATCTCGGCCTTAAGATCTTTTGCCGAACGGATCGGTAAGAGCAGACACTTGAGCCTCGAGAATTCTTGCCTTCCGATGAGCTCCTTAAACTTTCGCTCCACCTCTAAAGGATCGATCTCCTTCAAGTGGGCTAAAAGACCATGGATCTCATCTGGGGCAAATCGTTCCGTAACGTCATGTTCTCGGAATTGAATTCGAGATTCAAGATCTTCAATGACCTTTCCATCGCCGGAGAGGACAAAGAGCGTAAGACTTCGTGGTCTGTCTATGGAGACCTCCCGCCTCTCTCCAATCTTTGAATCGGATGGTGCCACATAGTCCAACTCGTCCAAGATTCGCAGGTTCCTTATGAACGTGACCTGGTTCTCTTTAGAACGAAACCATTGGTAGGGCATCCCCTTGAGCTCCACCTTGGGAACAGCCTCCCTCTCCTTTGCCTTCTTTTGCATCTCCCTCTGGATCAGCGTAAATTCGAATTTGGAGTAACAGTTCTTTGCGATAAATCCAAATTCTAAGACCTCTTTGGAACGCAGCGGATCGCGGTGATAATACTGCCGATACTTTCCCTGAAGGAGTTGTTCGATGGCCTTGATCTCCGTCAGGCGGTCCCGGATCTCTTTATGCATCTCGCGGATATCGAGAATGATCTGCGGAGGGACATTTCTCTCAGGAGTCACCAGGAGACACATCTCTTGAAAGTCCTTTATCTTCTCCTTCAGAAAGTAATAATCGTTTTCAATGGTTCGGTTTAAGCTTTCAGCATACCTATGGCCTGAGTCCTTTTCCATGATGCGTCTCCAGGACCATTTTACTCCAATTCCGATCTTTCTCCAACACGAATTTGGGAGGCCCCTTCATGGGTCTGCGATGTGGGGATAAGGTCGAAAACGAAATGTGGAATTGAGAGTTTTGAGTTTGGTGTTTGAAGTCATCAGTCGCATAGTCGATTAGTCAAATAGCCTCTGCCTGCGGTAGGCACGGCAGGCAGGAAAGACCATAAGACCATTGGACTATGAAACTACGAGACTACTTTACTATATTGGAAGAACATAGACGATTTCGAATGGGATCGTCTGCTGGCGGCATGGCCAGTCCTTTCAACTCGTTGAGGTCCACCCAGCGAACTTCATGGCACTCAAGGGGCTTGAGAAGGCCTTTCTCGATCCGGCAATAGTAAGCTAAGAGAAGGACGGGTTCATCGGGATAGGGATGGAAGACAGCCTCAAGGATCGTTCCCACAGAAACGTCGACATCCAATTCCTCTTTCAACTCCCTTTGTAGGGCCTGCCTCGGTTCTTCTCGCTCCTTCACCTTCCCCCCTGGAAATTCCCAAAGAAGCGCCTGTGGGCAACCCTGCCTTCTCTGCGCCACGAGGACCTTCCCGTGATCCGTGATCACGCCTGCAGTCACGATGACGGTCTTCATCTTATCCTTCTGTGCGATTGCGGCCTGCCCTCTTGGCTCGGTAGAGGGCGTTGTCCGCCTCACGAATGAGGTCGGTGAGGGTCGAAACCGTAGCAGAGAATGTGCCCACTCCGATGCTCACTGTCAGATCACCGTTAGGCTGAAGACTCTCATTGGGAAAACGGGTTTCGGCGACATTTTTCCTGACCCGTTCAGCAATCTTCCTTGCCCCTTCCTTTCCTGCATTGATCAAGATAGCAGAAAATTCCTCACCTCCATATCGGGCGATGATATCGGTCTGCCGGACCCCATGCTGGATGAGTAAAGCAATGGCCCTGAGTGCCTGATCTCCGGCCAGATGTCCATTGGTATCGTTGTAATGTTTGAAATAATCGATGTCGATCATGAGAAGGGAGAGAGGGGTGGCATAGCGCTTCTGACGGTCGATCTCCATGGTCAGTTGTTGGATAAAAAAACGATGATTATAAACACCGGTCAGGTCATCGATATAAGTGAAGAGCACTGCTTCCTCCCTCAACTTCTCGATCTCCTTGACCTTCTCATCGTATAGATTTCTTAAGACCTGCAGCTCCTGGAGGTATTGATCTCTTTCTCGTATCTTTTCGCTGAACTCGTTCTTCTCTCTCTTCCATTCTTCTTCAATCTGTGCCCTCTCTCTCAGATCTTTCAGTGTCACGAAGAAGAATTCTTCCCTTATGTCCCCCAGCAATTTTACAGGGATCCGTCCTCCTCCTCGACTGATGAGACGGCCCTCGATTCGAACCTCTTTCCCTTGTCCCATCACTTCAAACCCTTCTCTGATCTGATTGAGGTCTTCGAGAGCCACCACATCCATGAAGACCATCTCTTGAAGCTCATCCCAGGAGTATCCTAACATTTCTATCCCCTTGGGGTTGACCTTTAAGAACTCCCCTTTTCGATTGAGGATGAAAAAGGGATCCTGGATCACCTCCAGGATCGTCCTCTGGAGATCCACTTCCTTCTCCAGCCTTTCAACTTTCTTCTGAAATTCTTTAAGGGTCGGAGATTTCATAGGCTCTTGCTCAATGATTATACGATCCCTTGAACTTCTCTTTCCATCTCCCTTAATGCCTTTGGATCATAGGGGGAGATGTTTTTAAGGGAGGGATCGAGAGGGTTCTCTGGATTGAAGTTGTGCAGAACGAATCGTTTGCCAACCCGTAACTGACTCCCGAGGGTTGAAATGTCTTCCTTCCGGTGAAGGCCTGGAACGACCGTCATTCTCAATTCGTACTCCACGTTTCCCCTTTTTAGGATTTCGATCGATCTCAAAATGGGGTTTAGGTCGGTGGACATGCCGATTGAGCGGCGATAGCTAAAGGGATCTAAGGGAGCCTTCACATCCATAGAGACAAAGTCGATCTCTCCTGCCTCCATTAGATTCTTCAACATCTCCGGATTTGAGCCATTGGTATCCAGTTTGACCATCAATCCATTTCTCTTTACTTCATGGATCAGGAATGGAAGATCGCTGTGAAGGGTTGGCTCCCCACCTGTAAGGCAGACTCCATCGATCCAATCTTTAAAGGAATGGAGGTAATCCAGAATGTCGTCCAATGGAATTGATTGATACTGTTCGGGATGAAAGACGAGAGAATGGTTATGGCAGTAAGGGCAGCGGAAGTTGCAATAAGGAAGGAAAAGGACGGAGCAGATCTTCCCTGGCCAGTCCAGAAAGGAGGTCTCTAAGAAGCCTTTGATCTCGATCATCGTCTTTGAGCGCCCTCACCCTTCCCCTCTCCCCC
>Ga0209314_10001415_pt1 | contig 10582 bp, 12 predicted proteins | sample I19B2metaG_FD_184146 | JGI IMG/M metagenome (GOLD analysis project Ga0209314, IMG submission 184146) | Lake sediment bacterial and archeal communities from Gulf of Boni, Indonesia to study Microbial Dark Matter (Phase II) - ​I19B2 metaG... | ecosystem: Environmental > Aquatic > Freshwater >...
GATGGGAATTGAGGCAGTTGCGACAAACACGATTATGAGAACAATGGAAGACAAAGTTCGACTCGCAGAGGCCGCGCTTGAACACCCGAACCGCTGAGGTTCCTGCCTTGCGGGACCAAATTACATGAGGCTGATGCGGCATGTCCACCTATGCAATAGTTCCAGTTCACGTGTTGTCCGCAGCAAAAACACGCCTAGCCAAGGCACTCAGCAAGAAACAGCGCGCCGCTCTCAGCCTCGCTATGTTGTCGGATGTCTTGGACGCTTTACGCCGAACGAAAGAGGTTGGTAGCATCGTGCTCGTCACGCGCGACATCAACGTCGCTCGGTTGGGAACAGCGAAAGGCGCCTGCGTTCTCTCAGAAGGTCGCTCTCGTGGCTTGAATCCGGCGGTTAGGACTGGCATTCGGTTTGCCGAACGTGAAGGCGCCGATCGGGTCCTGATAGTCCCTGCCGACGTTCCTCTAGCGAAACCGAAGGATCTCAACACAATACTCAGAGCGGGACGCGAGACGAGCGCTCTTATCGTTCCTTCATACGACGGCGGAGGAACCAACGCTTTAGTTTTGCGTCCACCGAGCATAATGCCAGTCTCTTACGGGAGGAACAGTTTCAAACGACATTGCACCTTGGCCCGAAAGAAGGGACTGAGGGCCCGAATCTTGAATGCACGATCCCTGCAGCTCGACGTGGACACGCCCTTTGACATGAGGCGAATTCGTCTGGCGTCTGGGAACACCAGATCCCAGAAGCTGCTCAGAAGAGGCTTCGGATGCTGAACTCGAACGGGGCTTCTTCCGCCGGACTATGTCAACGCAAAGCCGTTTTGGACAAGGAAATCTCTAGCGGATTTATCGTGCTCGCTAATCCATTCAGTAGCTTCCGTTTTCCACTTCAAGTGCTCGGTGTAAGTGGTTTCCCGTCCCGAGTACTTCTGATAATATCCCTCTCGCTTCATTGCCTCATCTGCGACTGTAAGGTAGGTGTCAATCTCTTCTGTCGTGATTTCCCTGTACTTGTTCCTGTGAACTATGGTTGCAAGGGGCCACCTCGGCCTGAGGGGAGGCGACTCTTCAGGATGGCCGATGCAAAGCCCGAGAAGGGGTACTACTCCCTGAGGAAGATCCAGCACCTCGGAGACATCCCTCATCGCGTAGAAGACTGCTCCAACGAAGCAACTCCCCAACCCCATCAGGAGGGCGGCCGTGGCCATGTTCTGAGCAACCAAGCTGGCCTCGACGATTGAGAAGAGCTTGGCGTACAGGCCCTCACCGTGTTTCAGATGATAGTCGTGTCCGAGCTGGTCAAGTATCATACGAAACCTGCGGATGTCAACACAGACTAGGATGAAGACGGGCGCTTTTTCAATGAACCTCTGCCGAGTTGCCTCGCCGATCTTGGAGAGCTTCTCAGCGTCGTCCACGATGATTAGACTGTAGGCTTGGAAACCGCCTGGACTTGGGGCTCTCTGGCCCACGAGGAGGATCCTGTTCAAGGCATCTTCTGGAACAGCATCCCTTCTGAATCGTCTGATGCTCGTTCTGTTCAGCATCATTTCAACAGCAGTGCTCAATGTATGTCGCCTAGAGTAACATTGCATCTAGTAACAAATGCTTCTGCCGTTCGCACTTACGTGGGTCTCAAGCGTGGCCTGCGCATCGTACTGCTAGGACAGGTTCGGTTTACCAAGCATTTTGGGCAGAGCGGTGTGGTAGCTTTGCAGATCTCGCGCCCGAACCGAATTAGGGAAAGGTGCATCCTTATCCTGCACTTGGCTGGAACGAGTCTTTCGAGGGCCAACCTTGTCTCCTCGTATTCAGCACTCCTTCGAACCACTCCGAGCCTCTTACCGACCCTCATTACGTGCGTATCGACTGGGATGGTCGGGTGATTTGTCACGAAAGCGAGCAGAACGTCCGCTGTCTTGTAGCCGACGCCGGGTAACTCCGTCAGGATCGATCTAGCTTCGCTAGGTCTCTTCTTGAGGATCGAATCCAATTCGCCGCCGAAACGATCAAGAATGATCGTTGAGACTTCTTTGATCCTAGGCGCCTTGACCCTGTACAGGCCCGCGGGTCTGATGCATTCGATAAGATCATCGATCGGAGCCTGCGAGACGGCTTTCGGTGTGATCTCGAATCTAGTTTTGAGTCTGCTCATCGCCTTGTCCCGGTTCAGGTCGTTTGTGTTCTGTGACAGGATTGTTCCGACGAGCGTCTCAAACGATGTCGCGGACCCTGCCCACCTTCTCGCGGGAAACCCGCGCAGGATTCTCCCTAGCATGTGTCTCTGTGAAGCGAGCGACGGGTGTTTGGCTCGCATGGGGTACCCCGCCTGAGATGCAGTCGCGGCCCTTTCAAGTCTTCCCAGTTGGTCGCTTGTTCTGGAAGTTCAGCCTCTAAGCGTCCTCAACCCGAGCGATTCTTTCGTGGAGTTGAAGACTCGCTGACGCATCTCTGCAACGGCTCTTGTATACTTGCGATTCTTCTATTTGTTTGATCCGGCTACTTCTTTCACTACGCCCTCAAATACGTCAAGCCCAGCGTCCAATAGCTCTCGGGTAATCACCAATGGCGGTACGAACCGCATCGTCGATTTGCCTGAGGTTATGATAGCGAGGCCTCTCTTGAAGCACTTCATCATGATCTCTTGGGCGAGTTCACTGCCTGGTTGCTTCGTGTCTGGGTCCTTGACGATCTCAGCGCCTACCATCAGACCTTTACCGCGAACGTCTCCCAGTATCGGGTATCTCCTCTGAATTTCTTTAAGGCGAGTCAGGAGGTGGGCTCCTTGCTTGGTTGCGTTCTCGAGGAGCCTTTCCTCCCTAATCACTTCAATTACAGCGAGACCTGCTGCGCAGGCGACCGGATTTCCACCGAATGTCGTGGCGTGTGATCCGCCCTCCCAGTCCATGAGTTCATCCTTGCTGATGAGCGCTCCTATGGGGAGGCCTGAGCCGATGGCTTTGGCGACGCAGACCGCATCAGGTACGACACTGAAATGCTCGACTGCAAACCATTTTCCGGTTCTTCCAGTTCCCGACTGGATTTCATCGTCGATCATGACCACGTTGTATTTGTCGAGGATCTTTCGCAGTCGCGTAAAGTAGTCGTCAGGCGGGACGACGTATCCTCCCTCGCCCTGAATGGCCTCTACGAACATGGCGGCGATGTCCTCCGGCGGGACGTACTTGCTTAGTACTTCTTCATCGATGAAGTCTACACACCAGAGATGGCATTCCGGGTATGATAGGTGGAAGGGGCAGCGATAACAGTACGGGTACGGAACGTGTGTCACTCCAGGCACGAGCGGGAAGAAGTGTCGACGTTGCACAAGCTTGCTGGCGGTCAGACTGACGGCCCCCAGAGTTCGCCCGTGAAACGCTCCAGTGTACGCGAGGAAGAGGCTGTTTCGCGTGTGCCACTTCGACATCTTCATGGCTGCCTCGACGGCCTCGGTGCCGCTGTTGCAGAAGAAGACTCTCTTAGAAAAGGCCCCAGGGGTGATCTTGGCAAGTTCGGCGCCTAGGTCAACTATGGCTCGATAGTAGAAGTCTGTGTACGAGTAGTGGATCAACTTCTTGCTCTGCTCGGTGATCGCGGTGACAACTCTTGGGTGACTGTGTCCCACATTGAGGACCGCTAACCCGGAGTTGAAGTCAATATACTCGTTGCCGTCCAGATCTTTGACGATACATCCGGAGCCAGACTCCGCCGCAAGTGGGTACCACCTCACCATCGACTTCGAGATGTAGGTTTCGTCACCACGAATGAGTTCACGTGCTCTAGGCCCGGGCGGCGTGACGACTATCTTAGGGTACTGCGCCTTCCCGCTCATCTCAGTTTGACCAACGCGCGGGATGCTACACTTGTGGGGTCAAAAAGGGTTTGGGAAGTTACTACGCGTGCGCATTCGATCCTACTACTTTCCGAGCAGTATCTCTATCGTCGAAATGGTTCCACGGGTTCCATCTTGGCGGGTTACTTCCTCGGACCCTATCGCTATGTCCTCGATCTCAAGGTCCTTCAGGAACGAGTTCCTGAGCATCAGGACCGTCTCGACAGCCTTCGTTATCGCTTGTCCTCGAGCTCGTACCATGATCTCGTCGGCTCCAGAGTTGAAGAGAGTTACACATGCGACGACGTAATTCATGATCGGCTTCTTGCCGATGCGAACTAGGTTTGCGTGCTCCATGACCGCGTTCACACTAACGATAGAGTTAATGGCTCCAAGCTGTCCCTTGCTTGCCGAGTTCGGCCGCCTCTACGTTCTCCCGTGACCCTATAAGAATAGCGATGCATCTTGAGCGTTCTTTGTCATTCACGCTGCAGTCAATGTAGTTCCGTTGGCCCCAGCTTTGTGTGCTAGCCCTCTTTCGAACTTGAAATTCTTTAAATGCGTCATGCCCTCGTTGTTACGGCACACCTTTGGCCTTCCAGAAACCTCTCTCAAGTCTCCGCGACCTAAATAATGATGAGAGAGTCAATGTTGGCCCTGCGCTCTTAGACAGGTTTGGAAGACCTGTCACCAACGCTAGGATCTCACTTAATTCCAGCTCGAGATGCAACTTCAGATGCATTCACTGTCACATGGAAGGCAACAAGTCGCTTCCGTCAACCTTGATGACCGCCGACGAGATACAGCGCGTGGTTCGCGTGCTTTTCGGTTTCGGAGTAGAGGCTGTTAAGCTGACAGGTGGCGAGCCAATGCTCCGCAGAGAGATTCTCGAGATCATAGAGAAATTGAAGGCTGTGGGCGTTCGCGAGATCTCTATGACCACCAACGGCACCCGCTTGTCCAAGCTTGCAGGACCATTGCACGCCGCCGGTCTGTCGAGGGTGAACATCAGCGTTCACAGTCTACGCAGAGATCGTTTTCGATTCATTGCGGGAGTCGACGGATATGACGAAGCACTTCGCGCTGTAAGTGCCGCGATAAAGGCCAAGCTTCTCCCGGTCAAACTGAATATGACGTTGATGAAGGATGTCAACGACGACGAGATCGATGAGATGATTCGCTTCGTTCACACCCAGGGAAGCAATGGTGAAGTCGTTCTCCAGTTAATCGAGCTCGTTGTTACAGACCCAACCTTCTACTCGAAGTACCACTGCGACCTCACACCTATAGAGGAGCGTTTAAGAGGTCGAGCAATAGCGGTCTACAGACGAGGCATGCACAACCGCCCAAGATACATTCTCCCAGATGGGGTGACAGTTGAGGTTGTGCGTCCAATGCATAATTCGGAATTTTGCATGAGGAATAACAGGATCCGAATTACGGACGATGGCAAGTTCAAGCCATGCCTGCTACGGGATGACAACCACATCGATTTCCTAACTAGGATGCGGGCGGGTGCCTCAGACGAGGAGATCGCGGAGATATTCAAACAGGCGGTAGCACTGCGCGAGCCGTTCTTCAAGAGTCATGAGATCGGCGTACCAGTGTTAGCATCATCGCGGGGCTGTTTTCGAGTCTGTCAAGACTAGTCGCCTCAGATTCTGCGCCCAGTATCTAATTTCTGCAAACTTGTGAGCCTGTCCTCGGTTGTAGTCTCAAGCTCAGTGTTGAAGAGTCTCCCGAAAACACTTGTGAGAGGGCACTTGACCTCTGAGACTGAGACCTGTCTCCCAAGCTGTTCTGTCATTGATGTCATGATTGCGCTGTCATATCCGCAAGGATTGATTGTGGCAAAATAGGAGAGGTCTGTCGAGACATTGAGAGCGAAACCGTGAAATGTGACCCAAGTACGAACGGCAACGCCGATCGAAGCTATCTTCTTCTGGCCAACCCATACTCCCGTCCGGCCGCCTATCCTCTGCGCTCTTATTCCGAAGTTGTCCAAAGTCTCGATGAGCGTTCTTTCGAGGGTTCTCAGATAGTCTCTGATGTTCTTGCCGCGTGTAGAAAGATCCAGAATCGGGTATCCAACCAGCTGACCGTACCCGTGATACGTGACATCTCCTCCCCGCTCGACTTTGAAGATCGGAAGCGTCTTGGACAGTATGTTCTCAGGCTTTGCCGATTTTCCCATCGTTATAACGTGCGGGTGTTCAACGAGTAGTAGAATGTCCGGCACGGACCCCCGAGCTCGCAACTCTACTAGTCTGTGCTGTAGCTCCCAGGTCTCCTTGTAGCCGCGAATCTGGAGGTCAAGAACCAGAGTCTTGTTCATGGCGATCTCAAGATGTCGATTGCCTTTCCTTTGGCTGCTTCGGCGGCTTCCATTAGACCTTCAGGAAGCGTGGGGTGCGGATGAACAGTCAACGCAAGGTCATCCAGAGTTGCGCCCATCTCAATCGCGAGCGTCGCTTCGCTGATCAGGTCTGTTACGTCCGCCCCGACCATGTGTGCCCCAAGGATCCGCTCGCTTTCTTTGTCTGCGACAACCTTGATGAACCCGTCAGTCTCTCCAACGGCGACTGCTCGGCCCAGAGCTGTGAATGGAAACCTCCCGACGATAGGGTCGTATCCTTGTTTCCTAGCTTCCGCTTCCGTCAACCCCACAGTCGCGATCTCAGGATCGGTCCAGACCGCGCTCGGGATCGCCTTGAAATCGGCCGCGCTCGCCTGGCCAGATATGACTTCCGCTGCGACTACTCCTTGCTTCGAAGCCTTGTGAGCGAGCAACGGCATTCCGACAACGTCTCCGATCGCGTATACCCCCGGCACGTTGGTTTGCATCCGCGCGTTTACCTGAATGAATCCCGCTGGATCCGTCTTGACGCCCGCTTTGTCAAGCCCAATGTGGTCAGAGTTGGGGCGCCTTCCAACTACAACCATCACTTTGTCAGCTGGGACTTCAATCTCTCGTCCGTCAGCGAGTTGAGCACTGACCTTTCCGTCTTTCGCCCATTTCGCACGGGCTTTCAGATGTGTTTCCACTCCTAGCTTCTTCACTGCGCGTTCGACGACTCTCACGAGTCCCAGATCGATGCCTGGCAGGAGTTGGTCGAGCATCTCAATGACTGTGACGTGGCTTCCGAATTGCGCGTAAGCCATTCCGAGTTCTAGTCCGCTTACTCCCCCTCCGATGATGACAAAGTTGTTGGGCGCTTCTGTAAATGAGAGGGCCTCCGTAGTGGTGATGACGAATTTACCATCAAACTTGAACCCTGGAAGCTCGACTGGACGAGAGCCTGTGGCGATAATTACGTTGTCAGCCGAGACCATTGTCGTGCTGTCTTTGGTCCTGACTTGAACTTCATGTTGTGTTTGAAATGTTGCCTCGCCATAGACGACATTCACACGATTGCCTTTGCATAGATACGCGACGCCTGAGGTGACCCTGTCGACCACATTCTTCTTCCACATCTGAAGTCTCTCAAGATCGATTTTCGGTTGAGAGGTTTCGATTCCAAAATCTTGGGCTCTCTGAATCTGCTTCATCAATTTGGCGGCACGTACTATTACCTTCGATGGAATGCACCCGACGTTCAAACAGACGCCGCCGAGCGTTTCCTTCTCAACTAGCATGCTCTCTCGGCCGAGCTGTCCGAGCCTTATGGCAGCCACGTAGCCTCCTGGACCGGACCCGATTACAAGATTCTCGACGCGGTCGTTCATAGCCGGGTCTCTCCTCCGGGGGTCGCAAAGTTGGTTTAGCCTTCCTAATTATCGTGCTGGTTCAGCTGGCTCTAGGACGAGGAGCATCCCAACTCGTTACACGGCGATCATTCATACTCAAGAGACGCTCTCATCGTTCCTGAAGAGCGAGTAGTCGATACGCGGAGGGCTAACGGGATCGTATTTCCGTCTAGAGTTTCAGTCGTTCCCGTACTTTTTTTCTCGTATATCGAGCGCTCAAGCGTGGTTTCTTTGAAGGAGTCCCAAAGCTCCGAGCCAATACTCGCAACAGCCTGTACTGAGAGACTTTGCCTGCCTAGGCCTCAGGGTTCAGCTGAAGCCAATAGGCTTCGACCGCTTCAAGTTGCTCTGGAACCTCGGGTCCTCGGCCACGCCTCCTGCGAACTAGCTCCAGAGCGTCCTTTGCGGTGAGACCTATGTGCACCAGATAGCATGCGATCACCACGCCAGATCGACCGATACCTGCGTTGCATGAAACACAGACTGGGACGCCGGCCCTGAGATGCGAGTCTATGTATTCGATGATTCTATTGATTTGAGCTCGCGTTGGCGCATGAAAATCCGGGACTGGCTCGTTGTAGTCCTCCAGGCCAACATCACGTATCTCATCTGTTGTCAGCCATGACTCGTGGGGCTCGACGAGTCTTACCAAAGCAGCGATGCCTTGCTGCTTCAGGAAAAGGAGGTCTGATCTTGACCGGGGCCCTCTAGAGCCCCCAAGTTGCCTGTCTATTACCCAGCTGAAGTTGAGATGCATGATGGCGACCATCTGTTGTCAAGACGCCCGTCCATGCTTGTTCTCGATTATCTTGCTAACGAAGTAGTCTCCCGCTCGATAGGAGCTTCGAACTAGAGGGCCGGACGCGACGTAACGGAAACCCAATTGCTCTGCGATGCTTCGATACTGGCTGAACTTCTCTGGCGTGACATATTCTACCACAGGAAGGTTGCGTGGTGAAGGTCTAAGGTATTGACCCAACGTCAGGAAGTCCGTGCCGACTGCTCGGAGGTCACGGAGCGTCTGAACAACGTCGTCCTCTCGCTCGCCTAATCCGAGCATGAGCGACGATTTTGTGAAGACCTGTCGATCAAGCTGTTTAATCTGTTCTAGGACTTTTAGAGACAGGCGATAGCTTGCTCTTGGGTCTCTGACCTTTGGGGTCAACGGCTCTGTAGTTTCAAGATTGTGCCCAATCACGTCAGGGCTCGCTCGGACGACCTTTTGGATCTCTACGAGATATCCTGCGAAATCTGGGATCAGAGCTTCTACGCGCGCATCTGGGGCGGCACTCCTTACGGCGGTGATCGTTTGCGCGAAATGGGACGCGCCGCCATCGGGCAAATCATCGCGGTCCACGGATGTTATCACGACATACTTCAGATCGAGATCTTTGACCGCTCTCGCAACGTTTGCAGGCTCCTCGGGGTCCAAGAGGCCGTCAGGCTTGCCGCTCTTGACGTTGCAGAATCGGCATGCGCGAGTGCAGAGTTCACCCATTATCATGAACGTCGCGGTGCCCGCGCCCCAACACTCTCCAACATTCGGGCAGTGTGCCTCATCGCACACGGTGTGCAGCGAATACTGCTTCATCAGTTCCTTAAGCCGTGCATAGGTCGGTCCATGGGGGGCTCTCGCCCTTACCCAGTCGGGTCTCGACGGTGAGCTCATTACGAAACGCGAGCCATCACATCATCGGCTAAACTATAAAGGTTCCCGGAATAGTCGAGCATCGCCCATTGCTGCAAATTACGCGTTTCGAAACATCAGCCTGAAGGAGAGTAAACGCAGCGCAGAATCGCTAGGGGCTCCTTCCCTAGCCACACGAACACATAGAGTTACTCGTTTTTCTGTGAGCGCTAATGTCAGATGACGAAACCGAATGCGCCTGCGAATCTTTCGATTCCCCTGAACTCGTTCAGGAACTCGATGCCCTTCTGTGTAAGCTTATAAAATCTGTCGTCTCCGTCGACGATCTCTTCGATCACGCCAAGCGTCTTCAGCTCTTCCAAGTACTTCAGCAGTCTGTCGTGAGAAAGATTGGCACCGTACAAGATGCGGGTCGGTTTCGCTTGATTGTACTCACGTTGTATGACTCGCATGATATCCACGTAGATCCTCATCTGTGACCGGTACTTCGAAGTCTTCTGCATCATTTCGTGCCGGTCACCCGCAGAAGCATTGTGAGCAAAGAGACGAAGCCAGAGAGCTGGAGCACGTGTCCGATCACGAAGAGTAGTGGGCGAAGTGGTTCCAGGATGAAGAATAGGTGACTCAGCGCGAGGAAGAGGAAGGCTAGAAACACGAGGAATGCGTTCCTATCCTTTGTGGCCGAGTAGTTTAGGCCGGTTTGAACGGTGATGTAGAATATGAGGAATAGCAGCATGATCTCTGGGATCGGGTGGTACTGGACTAAGGGACCCAGCAGCTTGACGAAAGGACCGGGCTGGGCTTGTAGTGCTAATGAACTGAACAATGGAGCGAACAAGGATGGGATTGATGTCGTGCTCAGGCCCCTGGTCTGGAATACGTAAGCATAGATCAAGAGGCCGTACGCAAGCAATTGTGCAAGGAAGTAGATCAAGTATCCTACCAGCGTCAAAGCGACGGTGACCCGCAACGCACGTGCGAGTATCCCTAAGAAACCTGCAAAAGAGTCGACTAGGAGGCCTGCTGACAGCAGAACGAAACTGAAGTGGACGTAAAGGAGTGTCCTCTGCCTCGTGAGTCTGTAGCCTTTCAGGGCTTGGTATGCTATGGCGAGAGCGATGAGGAAGGCCGCGAGTTCCATGAGGCTGTCGAAGCCGACGAACCATAGAGGGCCGACCAAGGTCTTCCACGCCGTTACGCGCCAAGCGTTATGAGGAGTTATTCTACGTTATGCACGATCCGTATAGCTCTGACTGTAAATGATCGGGCACTTCTTTCCTAGATCGCGCCTTCTGCTTTGAGCCGTTCCGCATCGTTCATGGAGTACCCAGCCTCCTGAAGAATCTGGAG
>Ga0209314_10001416_pt1 | contig 10573 bp, 9 predicted proteins | sample I19B2metaG_FD_184146 | JGI IMG/M metagenome (GOLD analysis project Ga0209314, IMG submission 184146) | Lake sediment bacterial and archeal communities from Gulf of Boni, Indonesia to study Microbial Dark Matter (Phase II) - ​I19B2 metaG... | ecosystem: Environmental > Aquatic > Freshwater > Lake...
TTGAGCGGAACGTCGCTATGAGAGGAATGGCTTGGGCCCTAGCTAGTTTCTCAACAGGTCCGTCTCCTTCTAGATAGTCCAGCCGTATCTCCGCGAGGTCAGCGCCCAATCGTTTGACTCTCCGCACCATTTTTGAGGCTTCGCTCACTGTGCGGGCAGGGATTGAGACCGCAATCCTTGGCCTCATCTCTCGACGATCGACTCCTCTGGAACCAATGTTCCGAAGTGCCGTCCGCCCTGCTCAATGCGAACTAAAACCATGTTGCCGGGCTCCAGTTCTGTTACAGATTTGGAGCCATCCTTTGTTACGAGTCGGATCGTTTCAGCGTTCTGGAGAATTGTCTTTATTTTCCTGTCCTGGCATTTCGCCTCCACGAGCATTAGGGGGCGACGCTCTATCTTGATCCTTCCGACGGAGCTTTGCCTCGTTCTGCCCTCTCGGTTCACTATGAGTACTGTATGCCCTGCTTCGAGTTCAGAGAGGTAATTTGTTGTGTCTCCAGCGCAAAGCACGTATAGTGAAACCGGCCCAGCATTCACCCTGAAGGGGCGACTGGCGATGTATGGATTCTGCTCCACCTCTGCCTCAACGAGAAATAGCGCATTTGACTGACATCCAACTAGAAGTCCTTCTCCCGGCACCATTAGATCAGTAGTGTCGACGCAGGCTCTTGCGCCGAGACCTATCTCCTTCTTGCCGCTTACCTCGGCCTCGACGAGATCCAACCCCGCAAGCTTGCTGTGCACTATTTCGCTCGTCTTCAGCACCTCATCTATGGAACAACAGTTCAAGATTACGCCATCCGATCCTAGCTCTAAGGTCTCAAGAGCCAGTTGCGCCTGTGTGTGATCGCTGACCTCCATGAGAAGCTTACCCTTCGACGCCGCCTTCGAGATCACGTTCTCAAGCGGGATCACCTTCCAGTCTGGGCATCTGACTATGACGTGACCGGCGCCTTTGGCGAACGCGTTCGCCACCTTCATCTCGTCTCCGCCTGAAGTAATCTCTACAATAGCTGCTGTCGGTCTGCTCGTCTTGGGATCTCGTCGCAACAGTTCGTCGCTAGCTACAAGCCATATGTCAGAGTCCTCTGCCGGAGAAGCAACCGTCACCTTGACTCCCGTGAGCTTCTCAATCTCCCTCTTTGACAGCTTCTGGCTCACAACTACGTCGGCCGTAGCAAGGCTGGAAGCCAGCTTAGAAGCTCCAGCCTCCAAGCCATCGAGGGACACCCAGAACTCCTTCACTCTTCCCCACCTACCAAGCCGAATGCCTCGTCTACTGTGGCTCCTTCATGCACGATCTCGACCAAGGCGCGAGCCATGTTTCCTGCAGCCTTGTGCTGGAAGACGTTTCGACCTATGGAGACGCCTGCGCACCCTGCTTTGTTGGCATCATACACCATTTGGAGAACGTCACGGTCTGTCTTCGCTTTCGGGCCGCCAGCTATGATGAGAGGGACTGGGCATGATGCCACAACTTCCTTGAATGAGTCAACATCTCCCGTGTAGTTTGTCTTCACTATGTCTGCGCCCAGCTCCGCCCCTAACCTTGCAACGTGAGCCACCACATCCTTGTCATGCTCGTTCTGAATACTTGGCCCTCGGGGATACATCATAGCCAAAAGCGGCAACCCATAAGCGTGGCACTGATCCGCAACATCTCCAAGCTTGGTGAGCATCTCTGCCTCGAAGGGTGCACCCACGTTTATGTGAACCGACAAAGCGTCCGCTCCAAGCCTCAGAGCCTCAAGGACAGAGCAGACACGCACCTTCCTGTTCGCGTCAGGAGAATGCTTCGTGCTCGCAGAGACGTGGACTATCAGGCCTGCTCTACCTGTGTCGACGGTCCTCGCTATTCCCTTGTGTATCACAAAAGCGTCCACGCTTGCCCTCAGAAGTTCACTGATGGTGTGATGCATGTTGCGCAGGCCTTCAACTGGACCAAGGGTTACGCCATGATCCATCGGCACAATTACCGTTTTCCGATCTTCTCGGAATATTCTTGCAAGACGCTTCAATACGCCATCCATCTTGCAGTCACCTCCCTTTCAGCCATCCTTCACGGTGCAACAACTCTGCCACCAGGACCGCGCCTTTCGCAGCACCGATCTTCGTGTTATGCGAGACAAGCACGTACTTCAGGCCGCCCAGAACCTTATCGTCCCGTAGCCTACCGACCACAGTTGTCATTCCACCGTTAGTGTCGCGGTCAAGCCTGGGTTGCGGCCTATGAGGATCGTCACGCACCAAGAGAAGCTCTGACGGCGCGGATGGAAGACCGGAATCGGCGAGCGACCTGCTAAAGCGGCGCATCGATTCCTTCGCGTCCTCGACGCTGCATTTCTCTCGCGTCTTAGCGTAGACAGCCTCCGTGTGCCCCTCCCTGACATCGACTCGCGTGCAGGTGCAGCTGATCCCAATCTCTGCCGGAGAAAACGTGCCGTGGAAGCTTCCGAGAATCTTGCAGGTTTCTCGCTCGACCTTCTCCTCCTCGCCTGGAATGAATGGAATGATGTTATCCGTGATGTCTAGGGCTAGAATTCCGGATGATCTTCCGGCTCCAGAAACTGCCTGCATGGAGGTCATGACAACCGCTTCGACAGTGTAGTCGTCGTGAAGTGGCTTTAGTGAGATTGCGAGCCCAGTTGTGGTGCAGTTGGGTATGGGAACAATGAATCCCCGCCATTTCCTCCGTTCTTGCTGGAGGCTTAGAGCTTGAAGGTGCTCGTTGTTGACGCCGGGTATTAGTATAGGTACATCTTGCTCGTACCGGAACGCGGACGCTGTGCTGACGATTGCTGTATGTTCTGCATAGCTAGGTTCGAGGCTTCTTGCCTGCTCGGATTCCAGCGCTGAGAAAATCAGATCTACACTTGACGGATCAAACCGCGAAGAATCTTGGGTCACGATATCTGCTGCGGAGCCCGTGAGGGAGGAGTCGCAGAACCATTCCAAGGCTCCTGTCTGAACGTTTCTCAAAGCCTCGCCATACTTTTTCCCTGCGGATCTTGCAGATGTGAGCAGCTTCTCTATTTGGAACCATGGATGCCCGTTCAAGGCGGCGATGAACTGCTGGCCTACGATGCCTGTCGCCCCGAGAACCGCGACCTTGATCATAACGCGAACCTCCTCAGCGACTTCTTGACGAGGCGCAAGGCTTCCCCTCGGTGCTTCCAATCCACTGCCACAACGATCGAGGAGGCAATCGTGAAGATACCGTAGATATTCAAGGAGGCCTCCTTGAGTGGCTCAGAGACAGACGCTACTAGCCCTGGTGTCTCCACAAACCCAACACCAGCTATCGTGATGAGGGAGAGGTTGTCGCGCACCGCCATCGCAGTCATCTCCTTATGCGCCAAGAGGCAGCGGTGTATCTCGTTCACAAGCCTGCGTCTGCGTTCCCAAGAAACGTAAATGATCAAGGAGTTCGAGTTCGCCGAGAGGCCAAGAATCTCCGTCCTCTCCTTGGTAACCTTGGAAAGTATCTCCTTCAGAATCTCTGGATTCTGCGAGATGTCTCGCCCGGTTATCGTCACCATCGCGGCGGGACCTGGGGTCTCGAGTTCAGCTGTAATTGCCTCTGGAAATGAACCTTTGATGACAGTTCCGCCTGACCGTAGAGACGATGCCAAATTCGAAGTGATCCTAACCTTGAAGGAGTCATCCAGAAAGCGAAGGGCCTTCGTCTTCAGAAATTTGGTTCCTGAATCGGCGAGGCCCATCAGCTCCCGTACAGAGATCTGAGAGATCGGATGAGCCTCCTTGACCAGTTTGGGGTCTGCGGTCATCAAGCCGTTGTGATCAGTAACGAGAATAGACTCCTTAGCTGGCAGGCATCGGGCCAACAGGAAGGTTGTGATATCGCTGCCTCCTCGGCCCATCGTTGTGATTCTGCCGTCAGTAGCCTTTCCGACAAATCCAGGGAGGACCGGAACGATCCCCACCTCTAGACAAGGCAGCACATGCCGCTGGATTCGACGCTGACATATGGGGAGGATTGGGGTTGCGTCTCCAAAGTTGTCGTCGGTTACTATCGGCCAATCGTCATCATGCGGATCAAAATACTTTGAACCAAAACCGCACGCCGAGAGTGCAGTATGAAAGACCCGTGCGCTCGTTCTCTCCCCCATCGAGAGGACATCATCCACATGATCACTCGACCTACTACGGGATGCCACAGACAGCGTTTCAAGTAGATCGTCTGTTGTTCGACCCAATGCAGAAACAACCACTGCAACCTGGGCCCCCTCGTCTATCTCTCGCCTGACAGCGCCTACTGCCTTTGAGATTTTTCGAGGCGATGATAGGGACGAGCCTCCGAACTTGACCACGAGACGGGAAACTTTTTTTATAGTCTTAGCTCTCACGAGATTTCACCTGAGAAGCCACGCCGAACTTGTCGCGGTTGATAGCCGCACATTCGGCTGGCTACGGATAACCGAAATAGAACGCTGCATAGTCACGAGCAGAAATCTGGATTAGTCTCGGACTCAATGGGCAGCGCCTTTCCGCCTTACGTCCGCAGCCTGTCCGTATAAGAGTCTACATGTCGCGACGCGATATGTGTGCCCAGGTATGCAACCTTTCTGCAGGCATATCCACCGTCAGATCCCGGCCTACTTTTGAGCATGTGGACGCGAGGCGTACCTGTGGTTGGCGGCGAGGGATGAGACTGCTCGCTCGACCGATGGGTAGACCGGGACCCCGTTCTCTTCGAGGAGAGCCGTCGCTTGTTCCACAAGTTTCCTCATGCCAGTTACGTGAATCGCCACAGGTGTTCCGGTGGCGGTAAGCTTCTCCTTCATCTCTCCGACAGTACGCATCAGGTCGAATTGGAATTGAGGAAGTGCGACAAGGAACAAGGCGACCATATCCACATTCCCATCCTTGGAGATCGCGTCCAAAGCAAAGCTGAGCGAGGCGTCGGGGCCCAAGGTTTCGAAGAGGGGCTCCGCGTCTACAGGGTTTCCAGCCCGGGCCCAGGCGGGCATCTTGGCCTGAAGGTTCATGATTGTCTGCGAGGAGAGGTCAGCCAGCTCTAGGCCTTCAGCTGCAGCTCGATCTGAAGCCATGACGCCTCCTGCGCCTGTGAACGTTGCGACCGCCAGGTTCCGCCCTTTGGAAGTGGGCTGGAATGCGAACATTTTCGCCAGGTCCATCATCTCCTCGAAGCTTCTCGCTCTCACAATGCCGGCGCTTCTGCACGCGGCTTCAAAGACCTCATCCCTTACTGCGATCGAGGCTGTATGTGAGGCTGCGGCTCTGGCGCCAAGGGCGGTCGAAGCGCCTTTGAGCATTACTATGGGCTTGCGCCTTGAGACTTCGTGTGCAACCTTCATGAAGCCCCGCCCGTCCTTCACACCCTCCATGTAGATCGCGATGACACGCGTCTCCGGATCGTTGGCTAGGTACTGCAGGACGTCCTGGTCGTTGACATCTGCCTTGTTACCAAGTCCAGCTACCTTGCTCACGCCGAACCGCTCAGCCGTGAGCATATGCCACAGCGAGGCGGCGGCGAAGAGCCCAGTTTGCGCTATGAAGGCTACGGGCCCATGGGCAAGCCTTGGAAGCGCTATGAAGCTCGTTGTGAAGTTGTTCGCCGTATTCACGATCCCTGTCGTGTTCGGCCCGACGAGGCGCATCCCTGCATTCCTGGCTATCTGGACGATAGTGTGCTCTCTCTCCTCGCCCTCGCCACCCACCTCGCTGAAGCCTGAAGACGTCACAACCGCAGCCTTCACCCCCTTCCGTGCGCAGTCCTCGATGGCTTCGGGGACCTTCGGTGCAGGAATCGTGACGATAGCCAAATCTGGCGGCGCAGGAATCTCGCCCACAGACCCATAGGCCCTCAAGCCCAGAACCTGATCAGCGTTCGGGTTGACAGGGTAAACCTCCCCTCGGAAGCCCAGCTCGATCAGATTCCTGAGCTGAACATGCCCAAACTTAGCTGGGTTCCTTGAGGCACCGATGATAGCCACACTTCGAGGCTCAAAGACGAAACGCATATCTCCGCCGTCCGCCTGAACCAAAGCAGCCCCACCTAATCGACCCTGAGCGTAAGGTACATAGATAACTAGGTTTCGCAGGCGCCGTCAGACACACGGCCTGAGATTGTAATGACCCTGGCTCGTCAAGAGTTCGCGCAATGCAATAGAACTCAATGTTCTTCTAAGCGGTCATAGATCTGTAGTAGTTTTGGCTCTTCTCTTTCCCAACACCACTTCTCGGCGGCCTTTCTGACATTCTGCCTGAGTCGCGTCAACTCTCGTTCCCTGGTGACTTTGTTTATGGTTGACGCTATGTCTTTCGGATCATAAGGATCGAAGGTGAGACCGATGTCTTCTCCGATTATGACTTTTCTGAGAAACGGCAGATCACTCGCAACCACTGGAACGCCTGCTTGGATATATTCGAAGAGTTTGTTAGGGCTACAGAGATAGTTGTTCCAGTTGGTCGGGAGGTAGGGGATGATCCCTACGTCTGCTTCAGCAGCCTTCATGATGACTTCTTTCTGAGGAACTATGTCCTCAAACTGGCAATTGCTTCTGTCGGATGCCAAATCCCTCAATTTTGTTTCAAGCTCACCAGCCCCTCGCATAAGAAGAAGCACGTCCTTTTCCAGATGCTTTGACGACAGAACTAGATTTTCCAGTCCTCGGTAAGAACTGAATATGCCATGATACAGCGCTATGACTCTCGCACCGCGCTTGGGATTCGCTGGAATGCTGAATCGTTCTGGGCAGTTGTAGACGATCTCTGGAGTTGGTATACGATACCTCCTTGCCAGTTCCGAAGCAATGAACTCGTTGATAGTCATCACAGCTTGGGCCTTTCTTATCAGGGCCTTCTCAAGGTCGTAGAAGAGCGCTCTAAGACGAAGAGTCAGGGCAGACATATCAGACCACAACTCGTGAGCGTCGTAGACCAAATACCTGTCTCCACGGCGACCAGAGGCAATCACGCCAGCAGGAAGGACATCCAGATTGTTGCTAGTATAGACATCTGCATCAAGCCTCCGCGCCTTTTTTGACATTGTTAGGTTCGTATCCAGAAGCTGGGAGACGAAAAGAGCTGTGTCAGATGATTCTCTAAGAAGCTGCCGCGGAAAGGAAGGTGAAACGGCGCTAGCAACGGCGGCAGCACCACGTTGCAATCCTCTGCTACGAGCGTGACGCCCTTTGATGCTATCGGCAAGGCTCTGTAGTTTCTCATAGGCCTTCAACCTGACACGAATAATCTTGAAGCGCTCCCTCTGTTCCTCTAGGGCCGTTCTCTTTGATTTCACTCCAAGCACAACTACGTCATGTCCTCTGCGTCCAAGGGATCCCGCATGACGCAGAACCCGTGAATCAGTAAGAACATCGTTTGAAACCATCAAACAGATTCTCATTGTTGAACACTGATTCTTCTTGGCGTCACATTGAGATACCATAGGGAAGCATAAGTCGCTCTATAAACATCATTTGCTTCCTATATGCATTCAAAAGCGACGGAAAGCAACAGTTAGATACGTTGTATTCTATTTGGTCGCAAGCTTCATACTTAGCGGTCGTTCTTTGTAGTCCGTAGAGAACTCTTAGAATGTCATGCGAGTGAATATGTATGAAGACGGTTGAGCTTCGGAAAGTGGTTGAGATTCTAGGGGGCGATGTGCTAAGGGTGATTGGGCCCGTCGATCGCTCGATAACTCGCCCAGCTCCGATAGATGAAGCGCCAAGCGAATCTACTCTCACTTTCTGCAGCAAACCTTCCTCAACTGCCGAGGAGACTATTCGGTCTACAAAGAGCGGTGTAGTGTTATGCGCTGAGAATCCGTTTCTGAACAAAATGGCGGATTTGGGAAAGACATTAGTTGTTGTAGAGAACCCACGCCTCTCCTTCTTGCGCATAGTTCAAGCCTTGTTTGCTGAGTCTCCTCCGCGAGGGAAACATCCGACTGCAGTAGTTCATGCAGAAGCAAGAATTCATCCAGATACATACATAGGCCCCTTCACTTACATCGGTGATTGCGAGGTAGGTGCAGGAACAATTGTTCACGGACACGTTCATATCCACTCTGGAACTCGAATTGGTCGCAATGTGATCATTCACGCAGGTGCTGTAATAGGTGGTGACGGTTTCGGCTACGAGCGCAACAAGAAAGGCGAATTGGAGAGGTTTCCACACATTGGTGGCGTAGTCATCGAGGACAACGTCGAAGTTGGAGCATGCACATGTATTGATCGAGGAACTTTGAAAGACACGATCATCCGGGAGGGCGCAAAGATAGACAATCTTGTTCACATTGCACATAATGTTGTGATCGGACGACGAGCACTGGTCATCGCGCATGCAATGATAGGCGGCAGCACCCGAATCGGCGACAATGCTTGGGTAGCCCCATGTGCTTGTTTGCGAGACAACATCTCTGTTGGAGAGAAAGCAACAGTGGGCCTGGGCGCGCTAGTTGTAGAAGATGTGACGAATGATGTGACGGTGATGGGCTGTCCAGCACGCCCAGCAGCAGAATACAAGAAGATCCTCAAAGCAATGAAGAAGATTGCCGGAGTGAAATAATCCCTCCTGTCGACCATAGGCGGAAGCAGGTATGAACCGTTTGGCGCAGAGCTACACTGAGCACACCGCACATCTCTGAGGTCAGCTGACACGGCACATGAGGGCTATTCGTGTTCTGCATTGCCCAGAAATAGTGGGTGGAAACCCGCAGATGCTTGCCCGTGCAGAGCGGGAGATTGGCCTTGACAGCTGGGCTGTTTCATTTCGACCCAGTCCGTTTGGGTATAAGTCTGATCAAGTTCTCTGGAACAATGAAGATAGCATGCCTATTCGTGAAGTCAAGCGTTGGCAGCTATTGTGGCGAGCGCTCAGATATTTTGATATTGTGAGCTTCAATTTTGGTCAATCCATGATGCCGCATAGAATTCTAACAAGCCCAGAAACCCGATATGGATTCCAGTCAGTAGTGTCACAGCTTTACAGACTCTATTCTCAAACATTCGAACTTGCCGACCTTCCACTACTCAAGAGGACTGGAAAGGGGATCATCGTAACATATCATGGGGATGATGCACGCCAAGGAGATTTCTGCCTAGCTCACTTTGATCTTCATCACGTAACAGAGGTAGAGGAGGGCTACTACTCGCGAGAATCAGACGCACACAAACGGTACAGGATAGCCAAGTTCGCAAGATACGCGGACCGCATTTTTGCACTCACACCAGACCTATTGCACATGCTTCCACCTGAGGCAGACTTCCTGCCCGTCTCAAATATTGACTTGAGGGATTGGCGACCTGTTGAAAGGCCGCGATCAGATTTGGAAGAGCCCCTGGTGATCCATGCCCCGACACATCGTCGTGGGAAAGGAACACGCTTTCTCCTAGATGCGATATCACGGCTCAAGGCAGAAGGTGTCGCTCTGAGATTCGCTCTGGTGGAAGGAGTCTCCCAAGTTCAGGCTCGACATATATACGAACGAGCCGACATACTCATTGATCAACTTCTGACAGGTTGGTACGGAAGTGGGGCAGTAGAGATGATGGCTCTTGGCAAACCAGTAATCTGTTACATCAGGGAAAGCGATCTCAGATTCGTGCCTGAGCAAATGAGAAAGGATCTGCCCATAATCAACGCGACTCCCGTAACATTGCACGATGTGCTCAAGGAATGGTTAACGACGCGCAAGCATGATCTGCAGAAGCTTGGGCAGACGAGTCGCGCCTATGTGGAGAAGTGGCATGACCCTATGAAGATTGCAGCTAGGTTGAAAGATGACTACGAAGCAATAATGGCAAAGCAAAGAAGAGGTTAGAGCTTCTTCTCGTTCGAGCATAGTTCTTCAGAATATTGCTCCTCGCACTATGCGCCATATCTCGAAGGCTTCGGCATATTTATGTCCAATCTGCAGTCCCCTAAACCTCATGCTAGCAAGGATAGCATCTTGTTCCATGTACCTCTGATTTCTTTGGCTCTCATAGAGAGATATGATCTCCAGCTTCTTCTTGACGACGTCATCGGTCAGTGGCTGGAAGAACCTAGGCTCAAAGACGAGACATGAATTCGGCAGCTCATAAAACAATACAGTGTGGTGTTTGAAGACTCGAACAACTTCCTCTGCCAGGGCCCTGTGGTCTTGGTGGACATCATTGAGCGATGGGCAAATTGCGGCGTCTACCTTTTCGTTATCTCGGTAGTCTTCAAGTATTTTTCTTATGTCCTTTCCGCACAGATATAAGTCTCTGTTAGGAAAGTCGAAGATCTTGGATGCTGCATCCAGGCGTTTGGTCACTTTGTCATATTCTTCAAGGATGCGCTCATTCCTAGGTATGTCTAGGCATTTGCTCATCGCTAGATAATGTCTCTTAACGTCACGCAGCATCAGAAGCAATCCCAAAGCACCGGTCTCAACGTCGTCTGGATGGGCACCGACAAACAATACTGATCTGGTCATTGGGCATCATCTCCTCTCTCGCATATTGATATGTGCTTAGATGAATATGGATATGAATATGATAGACTGGAAAGCCGAGCCAAGCTCTGTACGAGGCTTCATTCGTTCAGTTCTCTCAGC
>Ga0209314_10001418_pt1 | contig 10572 bp, 2 predicted proteins | sample I19B2metaG_FD_184146 | JGI IMG/M metagenome (GOLD analysis project Ga0209314, IMG submission 184146) | Lake sediment bacterial and archeal communities from Gulf of Boni, Indonesia to study Microbial Dark Matter (Phase II) - ​I19B2 metaG... | ecosystem: Environmental > Aquatic > Freshwater > Lake...
GAGTTGGAATCTCTTCGCCGATATGAAAACCGTCTACCCCCTCGTCAGGGGGGGGGAGCGGTACGGCACCGTGGTGATTGTCTGCGACGGCGAGGAGCTGGCCAACCGGCTTGCCACAGACCTGGGCTTAATGTCCTTGGCGCTGCTTTTTGCGTCGATCCTTGGGGGTGGGGGCGCCTTTGCCATGCAGCGGGTCATTACCTCCCCTCTGGCCGAGCTGGCCAGGACCATGGAGCTGGTCGGATCCAGCCGGGACTATGATCTGCGGAATGAGTACGAAGGGGGGGACGAGATCGGCACCCTTAGCCGTGGATTCAACCGGATGCTGGGGGAGATCGGGCTTCACAAGGAGCAGCTGCAGGGCTACCAGGATAGGCTGACTGAGCTTGTCGCCCTGCGCACCAAGGAGCTTCTCAGGGTTAAGGAGGAGGCCGAGGCGGCTGCCGCTGAGCGTCTGCTTGCTAGTGGGCAGGCTGGGCAATCCCTTCCGCCGCCGGCAGAGCCGCGGGGAGATGCTCCCCATCTCCCCCGCTGCAGCACGGAGCGCGCCCTCTATGCCCTGATGGACTGTCTCGAAGAAGAGGTGTGCTATGTCGATGTCGCCGGAGGCGTCGGGGTGGCGAACAGGCCGGCGGCAATGGCTCTGGGTGTAGACCTGGACGCCTGTCTACTCCGGGAAGCCCAGGCCGAGGGGTTCGACATATACGGCTTTGATCTCCGCAGAGTGCCTGCCGGCAACCTCCCACCCTTCCTCGACTTGCCAGGAGCGAAGTTGAGGAGTATGGAGGTCATGCTTCTCGGTGAGGAGAGGGTGCCCCGCTATCAGCTGATAAGCAGCTCCCCCCTCCCCGACGAGCCGACGGGGGGGCGCTGCATCGTCTCAGTGGTGCGCGACATCACCACGGAGAAGGAGGCTGAGGAGAGCCTCTCTCTCACCTCCAGCAGGCTGCTGCAGGCGGAGGAGAGCCTGCGACGAAGCCTGGCCGCCGAGCTGCACGATGAGGTGGGCCGAGACCTGACCGCCTTGCATCTCAACCTGCAGCTTGTCTCCGCCGCAATACCCCATGGTGCCGGCATGGAGCTGGCAGGGCGGCTGGCCCTCATCGATGAGCTGGTTGAAGGGGTCAGCTGCAAGGTGGCCGGGATAATCAGGGAGCTGCGCCCACCGCTTCTGGATGATTTCGGACTGAAAACCGCCCTCGAATCCCTGGTGGACAGCCTTGTCAGGCTCTACGGGGTGGACATTGAGCTCTGCGTGTCCGAAAGCTTCCCCAGGCTTTGCGTCGACAAGGAGGCCGCCATCTTCCGCATCGCCCAGGAGGCTCTGAGCAATGCCATCAAGCATGCCTCCGCCGATCTTGTCACCGTTGACCTCGTGGCGGATGGCGAGATGGTCAGGCTGACAGTTGCAGATGACGGAGCAGGCTTTGATCCTAGTGCCAGGCACGGAAACGGCAAGCGGGGGAGTTTTGGGCTGGCAATCATGCGCGAGCGGGCGATCCTGGCGGGGGGGAGTTTCTCCATTGACTCCCAGCCTGGTGTGGGCACGACAGTTTCTGTAGAGATTGTGAGGGAGTGATGTCAGTAAAGGTTCTGCTTGTTGATGACCATCTGATCGTGCGCGACGGTTTGCAGATGCTGATCAACACCCAGAAGGATATTCGGGTGATAGCCGGGGCGAGCGATGGCCGGAGCGCGCTGGAAGCGGCGGAGGCGCTTCGCCCCGACGTGGTTGTCATGGACGTTTCCATGCCGGAGATGAGCGGTATCGAGGCGACCCGGGAGATGTTGGCGAACAACCCCGGGTTGAAGATCATCATCCTCACCATGCACGAATCGCCCGAGTATGTCAGCAAGGCATTCAGTGCGGGAGCCATGGGTTTTGTACTCAAGAAATCCGCAGGTATAGAGATCATTAAGGCAGTCAGGGAGGTCGTGCGCGGCCGGCGCTACTGTGGCCGCGGGGTGGAGGAGATCTGGAGCTCCGACTCGCTGGAGGAGGACCCTTACGAGAGTCTCAGCCTCCGCGAAAAGCAGATATTGCCGTTGGTGGTCGACGGGAAAACGAGCAGGGAGATCGCGGAAATGCTGTTCCTCTCCCCCAAAAGCGTGGAAACCTACCGCAGCCGGTTGATGAAAAAACTTCATGTGGACAATGTTGCCGGTCTGGTGAAGTTTGCCATAATTCGTGGTATAGCTTGCCCAAAAGATTGAAATTGCGCTTGATGGCAGTTTATTCCGAATGCGCGTCTCCCAGCTTCCGGACGAAAGACGCAAGCAGCGGAGGGGGCCTAATGCGTTTGTCAGATGTTCCCCACAGGCAAGGGGGAATAATTTTTGCAAAGAATCTAATTCGACTTATAGTCTCAGCTGCCTGCTCCTGCGAAGGGGCTGCAGTGGGACGGCCTGTTCCGCCTTGAAAGCGGGATGAAATTTGCGACGCGGCAGGGCGCTCCGGAACAGCAAGATTGACGGGCGGCGCTCCTGAAAATCAGTTTTTATATATTGCTGCAACTAGCGGGGAGGCAGTTATGCTGAATATCATCAATGGCTGTGCAGGCGGGATCAGGGTGTTGGCAAGGAGCGGGGGGGTGCTGGCCGTCGGCGTCATTGCGTTCCTTGGAGCCATCCTTGGGCCCAGCGAATCCCGCGCGGCGATCGGGACCACCACCCAGAACTGGCCGGCAACGCCGATCTATTCAGCCGCCAGCTACCCTGCGGCCGCCATCACTTACAACGCCGTTGCCGGCAGCAACCGGCTCCTGGTGGTGGGGGTCTCCTGCTCCACCACTGCGGTTACCCAGTCACAGCCGACCGTCACCTACGGCGTCACTGCCATGACCCATGCGGTCGGCTACAGCGCCACAGCCACCCAGCAGCACAACTACCTGTACTACCTGCCAATCGGCTCCTCGGCGACTGTCGACACCGGCAAGTCCATCAACGTCACCATCAGCGGCGGCACCGTCCGCTACTGCATGGTCAATGCCGCGGTCTACACCGGCGTCGACCAGGCCTCCCCGGTCGCCACCTCCGTCCGCTCCAGCAACAACACCACTGCCGGCACCGCCGTCGGCCCCTTCACCCTGGCGGTGAACAGCGGCGAGATGGGGATTTCGGTACTTAATGCGGTCGGTACCGGTACCGGCAAGACAAACGCGGCAACCATAACCATCGGTGCCACCGGCCACATCTGGAGCCAGGTGAGCACGGCAGCGAGCAACCGGATCGTCGGTTCCCTGCGCACCACCTTTGCCACGACCCTTAATGCCAACACCACAACGGCAACCCAGCATACATCTTCCGTGTCGACCCTGAACTCCACCGCGGCCATCGCCATCAAGCCGATTCAGGGGATCACGGTCGGCAACGGCTCATCCGTCGGCGGCAACAAGTCGGTCTACGTCAACGACGGCGCCAACTCGAGCAACGTGGTGGTGGACGCCTTCTCCATGACCGCCGACTCGGCGACAACGGTCACCGGCATCACCTTCGCCGCCAACGCCAACACCACCAGCGCCAATGTCTCGGCAATAAAGATCTGGCGCAAGGTGGGCGCGACCCTGACCGCCTGGGAGGCGAGCGATCTCCTGGTGGGGAGCGGCAGCGCCACCGGCGGCGCGGTCAGCATCAGTACGAATGAGACGGTCGACGGAACGCTGAAAAACTACATCGTGACCTACGATATCGCCTCCGGAGCCACCGCTTCCACCGCCAACATCCTCACCGGCACCATTACCTCCATCACCCCGGCGGCGATCTCCCTGACCGATACGGCGGCATTCAGCTCCAACATCTACATCTATCCGACGGTGACCATAGGCAACGGGACTGAGCCTTCCACGGCACGGCTCGGGAACTCCAGCCCTGCCACCAACATGGATGCCTTCACTCTCTCCCACAACAGCTCCAATGCCGCCGACGACGACGCCATAACAACTGTGACCGTCACCATGACCCCCCAGTATATCTCCGGCGGTTCCGGCAGCACGGTGTCCAAGATAAAGTTGATGGAAGTGGTCGGGGCAAGCTGCCCGTCCGGTGTCTGCGGCTCCAGCAATGCGGCCACCATCGGCGATGTCTGGAATATTGCCACTTCCGGACTTACGGCTACGGCTACCCCGGCGAACTACTATGTCCGTGTTTCGACAGCCGATACCATCACCCCGTCCGCCGAGGACACCTCGGGCACCATTACCGGCTACTACGTCTTCAGCGGAACCGTCACCAGCCTGTCCCACGCAAAGGCGAACAACAAGCTGGCTCTCGGTGACTATTCTGGCCAGACCCTGTATATCGACGTGGAGAAGCCAGCCGGCTTGGAATCGGCTACCGCCACAACGGGCGGGCAGACCGATCCCGGTGGCAGCATAAACCTCGTCTGGGATTCGGTAACTGACCCCAACGGCGGTTCACTCGACGCGGTAAAGCCGTACGTGATCATGCGCGGCTCGATCCAGCCGAGCCCCAACTGCATCGACGGCACCGATATCTCCACCGTTCCCGGGGTGACAATCGACTATCTTGCCCGTACCGCCCGGGATGTGGGGCTGATCGATACCACCCCGACCCGCTACTACTACCGTGTCTGCGCCAAGGATGCCCAGGGGAACGTGAGCAGCGGCGCGACAACCTACGCCAATGCCAAGGTCAGCAGCGTCTGCAATACCATGCCTTCCGTCTCGCTTACGGCAGAGGATCTGGTCTCCCTGGAACAGGTTATCAAGTCAACGAATACTACGCCGTTCAAGCTGCTCATCTCCAACAACGACATAGGCACCTGTCCCAATGTTGACTTCTACCTTGATCTTGTTGATGAGGTGAACAGCGCGGATTTCTTTAAAGCTGTGGGTGCAACACCCGAGACGGCGGAACCTTTCGTGCCGTCAACCACAAAGGTCACGCTCGGTACCGGTGGAGCCGGTGCCCCCACCGGCAAGACGCTGAACGTTTACATAACGGGCAAGCCCACTGCCAGCCAGCTGGAGCAGTATAAGTTCGCAATCCAGGTGACCGGCGCAGGTCATGCGACCCCCCCACAGACTGCCCAGGTTACCGGCATTCTCAATGACATGCCCCCCATCGTGCACAACAGCAACAACATGGGTAAATTCCAGTACGGCAACTGGGGCCAGACCTATACCTGCGCAACCTGCCACTCCAACAGCACCACCAACATCAAGGGTGTCTACCAGATCATCTCCACCCCGATAGGTCGTCGCAACGTGGTCTTCAGCACCACTTCGTCAACAGTGGATGTCTCCACAGGCGTATACGGCAACGACCAGCGCGCGGTGAAGAACGGATCCAGCAACGTCTGCGAGGTGTGCCACCACAGGACGCGCCAGCACCAGTACAGCGCCAACAAGCCATTCGGCGGCCCGAACAACGACGAGACCTACAATGCCGACCACCACAACAGCCGGGACTGTGTGAAGTGCCACACCCATAACACCGCTTTCCGCTCCATCTACGGCCTGTGCGGCGACTGCCACGGCTTCAAGGCTACCGGCTACTCTCCGGTCAGCAAGGCGACCATGGTCAAGGACCTGACTAATGCCCTCGGCCCCAACCCCCCCAACTACGGCTCCCATGTCCGCCACAACACCGCCAAGCTGGCCTGCGACGCCTGCCACAACAGCACCAACCACGGCTTGCTGACTACCGCCTGGATCGGCGACCAGCAGCTGCAGATGGGCTTCAAGGTTGACAAGGACAGCTTCCTGGGATTCAATCCGTCCGCATCCGTGGTTGGCGGCACATTCTACGGTACGAACAATCTCAATACTCCATTTGTCTGGAGTGCCGGCCCGGGGACAACCATCGCCCCCATCGCTGATTACAACGCATCCTGCAACACTTACTGCCATGGAAACTGGTCAGGGAACGTTGGTAGCAATACCACTCCCATCTGGGTTGGATCCGGTCAGGCTGCCTGCGGCGGCTGTCACAATGCAACCGGAGCCAATCCTCCTGTAACGGGAAGCCATGCCAAGCATGCGGGGAATACCGGATCCGGGCTTGGCATAGCCTGCAGCTCCTGCCACGGCACCTATGCAAACTACACCGGGAGCGCGCACATTAACGGCAAGGTAGAGTGGAGCCTGTCGGCATACCCCGGATCCGCCTACAGTGGCTCCAGCGCCGGTACAACCAATGCCCTCGCCCCGACTTCGCCCGGCAGCTACTCTACCTGTAGCAACCTCTACTGTCACAGTAACGTGCAGGGGCCCACAACCGGGACGGGCGGCCCGACCACATACGCAACCCCGACATGGGGCGGGACCGCGACCTGCGGCTCCTGCCACACCGACCCCAACACCTCCGGCTCCCATACGAACCATGAGGATGCGGCTGTGGCATTCGACTGCCACGTCTGCCACAACAACGGCGGTACCACCTCGCCCCTGAACCACGCCAACGGCACCATCAACCTGCAGTTCGTCGGCCTCGGACAGAACACTGTCTACTCACAGGGGACGAACGATACTCCCGGAACCGGTTATGGTACCTGCAGCAGCAGTAATTGCCACGGAAGGTTTACCCGCTCGTGGGGAACTCCAGCCTCGGGTCTGCCGATCTGTGAAAAATGCCACGGCTCCGCCACCTCCGCACGGGGTTTCTACAATACCCGCGGCCCCGACGGGACCCTCAGCATCTACTCCTCGGGTATCGGCGTGCATGACATCCACCTGCAGAATCCGAATTCGCCGAGGAAGGCGACATTCGCCCGCTTCACCTCCTATGCGAAAGGGTTCAGCTGCAGGCAGTGCCACTCAATGCCTACGGGACCGTTTACCGCCGGCCACATAGATACGCAACTCCCGGCCGAGGTGCCTTTCAACAACGCCAGCTCCATAGCCAACACCGGCATGACGAAGTTCAGCTACTATACCTCGCCGACCTACAGCTCAGCCACTCAGAGCTGCAGTGCCATCTGGTGCCATGGCGCGGGGATGAACTCGAACAACGCTAGCGGACCGTACGCCGGGGTTCCGGCCGCGATACAGCGGACGAATCCCCAGTGGAACGTGCCGTTCCTGACCGGCAGCGGCGCCGGCGACTGCACCAAGTGCCACGCAATGCCGCCGCCTGCCCCTGATGCCAACTACATTCACTACGGCAAGACCATGGCGGACTGCAATTCCTGCCATACCCACCTGACCAGTGACGGCTACGGCTTCAAGAACAAGTCCCTGCACGTCAACGGCGAGATAGATGGCGGCTGCGACAAGTGCCACGGCTACCCGCCGATCAACAACATCGTCGGCGACCACGAGGGTCTGGCAACCCCGGCCCAGGGGGCACTGCGCCTCGGCACTGCCGGCGCCCACAACGCCCACGTCCTTAATCCGAACATCGGCAAGAGCTGCCAGACCTGCCACTTCAACTTCTCTGAGGCCATGCCGAGCAACGCCCTGGAGATCGGCTTCAGCGGCTACAACGGTACCGTCACCTCAGGCACCTTTGCCGGCTACTCCGGGGCCGACGCCCACCCGAACTGGCTGAAGACCAATGCCGGCACTACCATCCTGAAAGTGACCAGCGGAGCCAACGTCTGCTCCAACCTCTACTGCCACGGCGGCGGCACCCTGACCCTTCCGGCACTCGGCGGCGGCAGCAACACTACCCCCAACTGGGAGGGGGGAACCGCTGAAACGATCTGCGGCACCTGCCACGGCACCGACACCACCAACGCACCGACCGGAGGCTCCCATGGCCGCCACGCCCTCGCCTCCAACGGCGGCGTCGGCATGCTCTGCAATGCCTGCCATGGCTCATCGACCAACATGACCCACGTAAACGGCGCCGTCAGCTGGGATCTTGACCGTTCCAACCCGGCAATCGGCCCGAATGCGACCTACAACAACATCTCCTCGGGAACCATCGCCGGCCTTGCCCCGCGCAGCAACGGCGCCGACTACCGTACCTGCGACAACGTCTACTGCCACAGTAACGTCCAGGGTACTGACGGACCTGGCAAGGGTGCGCCGACCGTCTACGGCTCGCCGCGCTGGGGGACGGACAACGGCACCCTCACCTGCGGCAGCTGCCACAAGAACATGGCCACCGACCTTGCGGCAACAGGCAGCCACGTCAAGCATGCCAACACCACCCAGGGGAACAGCAACATGGCCCTCTCCTGCGGCTACTGCCACCAGGACGGCGGCAGCGGTTCCCTCAACCATGCCGACAACATGATCTTCGTCAACTTCACCGGATACGTTGGGGGGAGCTATTCGAACAACGGCCGCACCGCCGGTTCCGCTGCCGGCTACGGCAGCTGCTCCACCACCTTCTGCCACGGCACTACAGCTTCTCCGGCCTGGGGGACCGCCGGACCGCTGGCATGCAACGCCTGCCACGGCGCCAAGGCTGGCGATGCCACATGGTCAGGCCGCCACCAGACCCACTACAACTACTCAACCATGCCGAGCAACTACACCCAGACAGTTACCGACCTGAGCACGGCAACCAAGTATCGCTTCAACTGCGCCCACTGCCATGATGAAAATGTGGCTAACCACAGCCTCAAGCCCGCTTCCGTCAACAGCGCCGCCCGGGTCTTCTTCGGCATCTCCTCTGCCACCCCGGCATCGAGCAGTAAGCGTGGCACCTATTCAGCCGGCACTCTGCAGGGAACGGACAACGGCTTCAAGTTCACCAACGGTTCGTGCAACACCTCCTACTGCCACTCCAACGGCAGGGGCGGTGCGCCTCTCAATACAACATTGACCTGGACAACAGCTCCGTCTGCCCCGGGCGCCAACTGCACCTACTGCCACGACACCAAGTCAACCACCGCGACAGCGAGCGGCTTGAGCGGCAAGCATGACAAGCACATGAACCCGACCAACAACGCCATGATGGGGGCGGGCAACGGCTTCAACTGCGTTGACTGCCATGCTCCGACCATAACCGACAGCAACAACACCACCATCGCCGACAAGGGTAAGCACGTCAATGCCGTCCTCAACTACTCGGGTGCCAAGGCGCTGAAGCGCAACTATGTGCAAGGCTCCGGATCCTGCTCCACCTACTGCCACTCCAACGGCAACCCGGGTGCAGTCGTCTTCGTCAGCATGACCGGTAGCAAGGTCTGGACAACAAGCACATACAGCATAACAACCTGTAACAAGTGCCATGGCCGCTCGACAACCACCGGCTACCCCGATTACGCCAACGGCGGTGCCAACACGGCAACCTCCAACCTCCATGCCGGCCACATGTCAGGGCTGATTGACACCACCGCCTGCTCCGACTGCCACCGCAAGACCGTTGATGTCCTTACCGTCAACAAGTTCAGGCCCTACTCGACCCAGCACCTGAGCGGCGTGACCAACGTGAACTTCAACGCGGCCAAGACCTACATCGGCAGCAAGGCATCGGTTGCAACCGCCGGTTACCAGGTGACCTGCTCCGGCATCGTCTGCCACGGCCAGGGACAGCCTGTCTGGGGTGCCTCCACTGCAGCCCACCAGTGCCAGAAGTGTCACGGCGACAAAGGGACTGCCTTCGGCACCTTCTCCTCGCCCCAGGTTGCCCCCGGCTACAACGGCACAGGCACCGACACCTCCATGACCAAGTCCGCGCCGACAGACCCGCGCGTCGGCGCCCATCAGCGCCACCTGGTCTCCAACGCAATTGCCGCCCCGATCAAGTGCGGCGAGTGCCACGTGACCGTGACCGCGATACGCTCGGCCAACCACTGGAACTACTCCACCGCCACCCTGACCTTCTCCGGCAGGGCAACCGCCAACGGCCACACTCCGAGCGTCAGCCGCAGCGGCGGGGTGATAAGCTGCAGCAGTACCAACTGCCACACCGGCAAGTACAACTCCGGCACCACTATCTCGCCGTTCTGGAACATGACCGGCCTGGTTAAGGAGGCCGGCACCACCGTCGGCTCCTGCACCAAGTGCCACGCCATGCCGCCGACGGCCTATGCCAATCACCCACAAACACCACTTAGTGACTCGGCTGCCATCTCCACCATCTACGGCTCCTGCGGCAGCTGCCACACCAACCTGAGCGCATCCGCTACCAATGTGGGTAACGCATTCGTCGACAAGACCAAGCATGTCAACGGAACGATCGAGTATGTGGCCAACTGCAACGGCTGCCACGCCTACGACGTCACCGACGGCGGCACCACCTGGAACCCGGCCCTCTCCGGCGGTTCCGGCACAGGCGCCCACATCAAGCACATAACCTTCATCAAGTCGCGCCTGGGGATCGCCAACCTTACACCGAGTGGACAGACCTTCGGCAGCGGCGAGCCGGCCGGTGTCTGCGGCACCTGCCACACCAACACCCTGTCCGAGCATGACAACGGCTCGCGGCAGATCACCTTCGGAGCAGGCGGCGCCACTCCGAACACCATGGGTGCCGGCTACGGCGGCAGCATGAGCCTCCTCTTCGGCGGCACCAACCCGGCGTACAACAGCGGCAACAAGTCATGTTCGAACGTTTCGTGCCACTACTTCACCACACCGAACTGGTACTAGGCCAGACTTTAAGGAGGGAACAACGATGCAGCGAAATGTAATGAAAGGGAAATGCAGTAAAATG
>Ga0209314_10001420_pt1 | contig 10563 bp, 9 predicted proteins | sample I19B2metaG_FD_184146 | JGI IMG/M metagenome (GOLD analysis project Ga0209314, IMG submission 184146) | Lake sediment bacterial and archeal communities from Gulf of Boni, Indonesia to study Microbial Dark Matter (Phase II) - ​I19B2 metaG... | ecosystem: Environmental > Aquatic > Freshwater > Lake...
GAAGATGCAAAGAAAGTTTTTTTGGATTTTGAAGAGCGCTGCGAACATGGTTTAATTCCAAACTTCATTCAAGACAAGTCGGGAGAACCATCCTATAAAACTGTTGATGCTTCGCTGTGGTTTGCTAATGCTGTGTTACAGTATTTGAAATACACTGGTGACTTCGAATTTGTTCAAAAGAGGCTTTGGGAAACCTTGAAATCAATTGTCGAGAATTATGAAAAAGGCATAGCATACAAAATCCGCGCGGATGAGGATGGCTTGCTTGCCCACGGTCCCCGACTCACTTGGATGGATGCAGAGGTTGACGGCAAAGCGATAACGCCGAGGGATGGGAAGGCCGTAGATATTCAGGCTTTGTGGTATAATGCGTTAAAGACTATGCAGCTTTTAGCGCATAGATTTGAGGAGAAAAGTCAGGCGGAGAAATATGAGGAAATGGCTGAAACGGTTAGGAGAAGTTTTGTTGCGAAGTTCTGGAATGCGGAAAGGAGTTGCCTGTTTGATGTTGTAAGCGAATATGGTAAAGATGCTTCTTTGAGACCTAATCAGATTATTGCAATTGCCTTGGACTTCACCATGCTTGACAAAGAAAAAAGCAAAAAAATAGTTGATGCGGTGCATCGTGAACTTTTTACCCCTTTTGGTCTAAGAACTCTCGCGAGAAGTGACCCAAGATACCATGGAGTCTATATGGGAGATCGGCGAAGCAGAGACGCAGCATATCACAATGGCACGGTGTGGGCTTGGCTACAGGGGCCTTTCATAACGGCTTTTCTGAAAACCAAAAGTTACGACGATTATAAGTTGAAGTGTGCCTTGAAGAATCTTATTATGCCGTTGTTTAATGAACAAATTTTTAAGGCAGGGCTTGGAAACATAAGCGAGATTTTTGATGGAGATCCGCCGCACTTGCCTAGGGGCTGTATTGCTCAAGCTTGGAGTGTTGCTGAACCGCTGAGAGCCTGTGTAGAAGATATAATGCAAATTAGACCAAAGTGTGAAAAAGAAGTGTTGCAAGATTTAAAATGAAATTACTTTTCTCATGTCTTCTGCGGCAGCTTCTGGCGTAACAGCGTTTATGTACATTCCTGTGCTTTTTTCGAATCCGGCCCAGATAGCCAATTTTGGGTAAATTTCCAAGTGCCAGTGATAGCAATTATTCGCATCTTTGTCTATGGCCATGTGAAAACCATAATTATATGGCGGGTCATTGACTAGCTGCTTCAGCCCTCTAAGGCAAGTTTTCAGTGTTTCAGCAAAGCTTCCCTTTTCCTTTTGCGATAAGCTGAGCAGCGTAGCGGCATGTTTTTTTGGGATTATCCAAAATTCCATAGGATTGACACTTGCGTAAGGCGCGAAAGCTGCAAACTGCGAGTTTTCCAGAACAAGTCTCGGACCTTTCAGCTCTTTTTCCATGATTTCACAGAAAATACACTTCTGCTTTTGGTTCCAGAATTTTCTGCTGGCCTTAAGCTCTTCGTTCACAGTTTTCGGGATAAAAGGGGTTGCTATTATTTGACTGTGAGCATGCGAAAGCGAAGCCCCAGCTTCTAGGCCGTGATTTCGGAAAATTGAAACATATTTCACGTAGGGTTTCGCTGAAAATTCACGAAGCCTATCGATATAAGCGTTAATGACGTGTATCAACTGTGGGATTTCCGCGTCTGCTGGAGTCCTGTCGTGAACTGGCGACTCGACAAGAACTTCATGATGCCCGACAGCCAAAGACAAATTGTTGTTTTGCATTATTTGATTCAGTCGGATCTTCCCTTCTGGCGGAGTGAAAGCTGGATAAAGGTTTGAGACGCAGCGAATAAGCCAATTTTTGTGGCGGAAACCATCTCTGTCCTTGTCTTTGCTAATTCTTTCACCCCGCTTTAGATAAACCAGAATTGCTGGCGGCGTCATATGCTCATTTCCAGGACAAAGGGGGCAAACAGCAGCTTTTGCTTTCTCCCGTTCTGGTTTGGCAAAATCTGTAGGTCTGCGGCTGCGTTCCGTTGCAATGACAACCCAACGATCTAGCAAATAATCCTTACGAACTTCGTTAAACGGCATGACTAAACTTCCAACACTCTAAGAATAACGTGCAAGACATTTTAGCGTTTCCAAAAATAAAGCATTAAAGATTATTTTGCCTATAAATTAGTAAAGCAGTGTGAAGGGTATTCCTCCCTCTTCAAGGGCCATAGCAAGTTCAGTCTTCTTCTGGTTAAAGAACTTTGCACTCATGGCATATTCTAATTCATGCTTTTTATACGCCCAATCTGCATAATGATAATTCATTCGGTCGATGAGCACATAATTGACCTTTCCGCTAACCTGCGGTATTAGACCTTCAGCTTCTGGCAGTAGAGGCGCTATCATCAAAGAAGTCTTGATGTTTGCAGCGTGCAGCTTTTCCAAAGTCTCTATTCTTTCTTTGATTGTTGGCGCATTAGGTTCAAAAATTTGTCTAATCCCCTCATCAGCCGTGGTAATTGTGAGCGTAACCTCAAAGTTGTTAAAACTTCTCAACAATTCTATGTCACGCAATATTAGAGGAGATTTTGTTTGAATTGTAACGGGCCAATCATGCTTTAATAGAATCTCAAGGCACCTCTTTGTTATTCCATATTTTCTCTCTAGCGGTTGGTAAGGATCACAAAGCCCACTAATCCAAACTCTCCCAAGCTTCTTCTGTACCTCGCGAGCCAATAGGGTCGCAGCATTAATCTTTACGTCGACAAATTCTCCCCACTTTTCCTTGTGACCGGTGAATCTCTTAATAAATCGCGCATAACAGTAGATGCAACCATGTTCGCAGCCAATGTAAGGATTTATTACATAATCAAAGATTTTTGATTTCGACAAAACTGTCTTTGCACAGATTTCCTTGACAATCATGAGTTTCACATTTTCTAGAAAGATTAAGCAAATTGCTATTTAAAATTTGAAAACCTAGTGGGGCGCTTCCGTATTCTCTCTCTTTTCTCTCAGACTAGCTACATTTCTTTGACAAATTATTCTAGAAAGAGAGGCGATGGATCACTGAGGTTCGACGCCCAGAATCCGCCAAACCCCCCTGCCCTACACTAGTACCCGCACGCCCTTGAGCGCTGAACGTCCAGACTTAGGTTGCTCCCTCCCGGGCCTGGCCAGGTTCGCCTGATTGACGCTGGAAACGGCTTCCCTACGGAAACTGTCTAGCGACCGCCAGCCCCAAGGGACGGATAGTCATTGTTTCGGAAAGGAGGGTCTCAACGGCCTTAGACGCCTCAGCCTCAGCTTTCGGCCCGTCCTATAGAGGGTTTACGGTGCAAGGGACCCCTAGCCCCCCGCCTAAGACCCACCGCCAAAACATTGTGAAGCTATTCAAAACTATAAAACTTTACCTCAAACACTCTTCAACCCAGTCCATGTAAGCGGTGGAACCCTTAAGAATAGGGAGCGCAAGAATCTCTGGGACTTCGTAACTGTGTAACGCCTTAACAGCTGCAGCAAGGTTTTCAAATAAGTTCAGTCGGGACTTCATTAAGAGCGCATATTCCTCAGCCCTTTCAATCTGTCCAGCCCATCGAAAAAGCCAAGAAACTGGACCAAATATATTGGCGCAGGCGATGAGCTTTTCTTCAAGCAATCGTTGCGAGATTTTTTCGGCTTCTTCTTGGCTTGCAGTCATGACCATCACGACAATATAAGATTCTTCCATTTTGCCTACCCTCACAAAACGTTAAAGTCGAACAGGATCTCAGCTAAAAACCTTGCTGAATCACGATAGCTCTTTCAACAAAAGTCATTTATTTTTAACCGATAATACCATTCTCTTATCAAACTCTTTCATTGAATAGAGGGGTGCGACAGTTTGAAGACCATCGGTGTCGTTACAAGCGGTGGAGACGCTCCAGGCATGAACGCCGCAATTCGAGCCGTCGCCCGCATCGCTCACTCAAAGAGCCTTCAGGTTTTAGGTTTCGAGAGGGGTTGGGAAGGCTTGTTAAGAAACACATTTAAGCGTTTAACTCCCCGCTCGGTGGGCGGTATAATACAACAAGGTGGAACGATTCTTCGCACGTCGAGATGTCCGGAGTTCAAAACTGGGGATGGCCTTGAAAAAGCCGCTGAAACTTTGACTTTAAACAAAGTGGATGGCCTGATTGTTATAGGCGGCGATGGCTCTCTCAAAGGAGCGTTAGAATTGAGTGAAAAAACCGACGCGCTTTTGATGGGAGTCCCGGCAACAATTGATAACGATGTTTTCGGAACCGACGAAACAATAGGATTTGATACGGCTGTAAACACGGCGGTTGGCGAAATTGACAAGATCAGAGACACAGCAATTTCTCATGAAAGAATCTTTATAGCGGAAGTTATGGGCCGAAAAAGAGGTTTCCTAGCGCTAACTATAGGCCTCACTGTTGGAGCAGAAGTAATTCTAATTCCGGAAGAAGAATACGAGAAAGAAGAAATTTTGAAAACTATAAAGGAAAACACTGCCAAAGGAAAAAAGTCAGGCATAATTGTGGCTGCAGAAGGAGTCAAAAACGTTGGAAAACTCGCAAAAGAAATCCGAGAAAGCACGGGGGCAGAAGTTCGGTTCAGCATTTTAGGCTATGCTCAAAGAGGAGGAAGCCCCACAGCAAGAAGCCGCCTCCTAGCCAGTTTATTCGCAGACAAAGCGATTGAACTATTACTGAGCAAGCGGGGAAACAGAGTTGTGGGTTTACAAAATGGCGTAATAACAAGTATTAAACTTACAAAATCATGTGGAACAAAAAAGGCTTTAGACTTAAGCCTGTTGAAGCTGGCGACTATATTAGCAACATAGGACTTTTCAACGTGCACAACACATAAAGACAGATAGCCGTCCATAAGGTTATTAAAACCTAGCCTAATCTTTGAGTAGAAAGGCCGAGAAAAATGTCTAGTAGCGCTGTACCATACACTATTGAAACAGAGGTTCCTCCGAGCTATTTGGGAAAACTGATAGACTTTATTTACAAAAGCTACCTATTGCCCCAGAGAGAACGTTTTTCAGATGTTTCCCGAGAAACCTTGGAAGGAGCTCCTTCAATTGTTTTTACTGTTTCAGATTCAAAAGGAACGCCGCGTCTACATGTTGAGGTCAGAGGCAGTAAGCCCATAGAAATGAAAATTGCGCCGCTTGATGAAGAAGTGTCAGAGACGATGATCGATGAAATCAAGCATGATGTTCTCATAACGGTACAAGTCTTTGAAGAGGAAGTAAGAAAGACCACACTTTACTTTGCATGGAGAGAAGGCGAAAAAATAATCTCTGAAGAACTTTACGGAAGAGAGAGAAAGCCCATTAACCGCATGTTTCTGGAAACTCAGATCCTTCTCTTTATAGTGTTCATCGCCCTAGGCATTTTTCTTTTTTCAATTCTTGGGTGGCTCACCCCCGTTGTTCTCATGGCAGCCCAATTCATCTTAATTCTTTACTCAAACAAAATTATTGCAAGATCAGCAGATTGGCGCATAAACGAAAGCAACCCGACTATACACATATTGGAATACCATTTAACCATGCAAGAAGCAGAGAAACTTAGACAATCATATTCGAGAGACAAATTGATGACCATGAAAAAGGAGATATATGAAAACATACTAGCCAAAAAAGGAGAAATTGACTGCGAAGCCGCTGGAGAAGTTTTTGCAAAATATGGAGTTGCATGTCAACCAGAGAATTTGGCTGCCAAAAAAGTGAGCGTATACCAGCTGGTGAAAAAAGCCGCTGAGAGATTTGGTCTTCCAATGCCTGAAGTTGTCGTATCCAACACCATGATTCCCAATGCAGCAGCCTCCGGGCCTAGTCCAAGCCGGGGTGTGGTCTTGCTAACGACGGGTCTTCTTGTTCAACTTGAAGAGGACGAGATCCTCAGCGTTTTGGGCCACGAGCTCGGCCACTTGAAAGGGCGTGACCCTCTTCTTCTTTACGGATTATCCACCGGCGAATTCCTTTTCAGATTTTACGTACTCGGGCAATTCTTTCCTTTTATCTTTTACTCTTTTCTCCTATTCCTTTACTTCTGGGTTGTCATGACAGTCATCTATTTCATTGCAAAATTCTTTGAGGCAAGAGCTGACCTGATATCCGCCATGGTTATGGGGCAGCCTCAAGCTTTGGCTGAGGCGCTTCAGAAAATAGGCTTTAGAAGGCTGATGTATGAACGTGCTCCCTCATTCCGTTTTCAAGAGTGGATAAGCCTAGAGCCGCATCCGCCAATCTATTTTAGAGTTGAGCGATTAGAAAAACTTGAAGTGCCGATAAAAGTGAAGTATCCCTTTATTCAATCCCTGAAAGACGTTACAAAAGGTTTTCTTCAAACTCTAGGGATGTGATTATTTGGTGAAAATAGCCGCGTCACGCATCTTAAAGCTGATCTACGTAATTATAGATGGCATGGGCGATTTGCCAATCAAAGAGTTAGGCGATAAGACTCCGCTTGAGGTTGCTGAAACACCCAATATGGATCTGCTCGCCAAAAACGGGAAAACAGGATTAATGTACACCGTTGAAAAGGGCGTGGCTCCCGAAAGCGATGTGGCTGTTATCTCAATCTTAGGATACGACCCATTCAAGTATAGCACTGGCCGCGGTGTCCTCGAAGCAATCGGCGCTGGTTTAACCGTTAATGATGGCGACCTAGTGTTGAGATGTAATTTTGCAACTTTAGGCCGTGGAAAAGAAATTATTGATCGTAGAGTAGGGAGAAACCTGACCATGGAAGAGGCTACAGATCTGAGTAAGGCTGCCAATGAAAAGGTTAAGTTGGAATCTTACCCAGTGGATTTTGAATTCAAAAGTACATTAGGCCATAGAGCAGTTCTGGTTGTAAAGAGCAGAAAGAAGCCTCTATCAAGCAATATAACGAACACTGATCCAGCCTATTCTAGAGTGGAAGGCCTTGGCATAGCAGAAGCCAAAGCTGAAATGCTTATTAAAAAATGTGAACCTATGGATAAAACTGAAGAGGCAAAAGCTTCCGCAAATCTTGTGAACGAGTTCACTGAAAAAAGCCACAAAGTTTGGGATAAGCATGAAACAAACAAAAGGCGAGCTGCCGAAGGAAAGCTTAAAGCAAATGTTATACTGACTAGAGATGCTGGGCATCTCTTGCCAAAATTTTTCAGTATTAACGAAAAATATAGTGTCCGCTTCGTTTCTCTTACTGATATGCCTGTTGAAAAAGGAATCTCCAGACTGGTGGGTATGCACACAGTTGTCATTCCTCCACCTACACAAGACCTCAAGAAAGACTGCGAGTTGAGGGTAAAGCAGCTGCTTGGCCTACTGTCTGATTATGACTGTTTTTACATACACATTAAAGGCCCAGATGAACCTGGCCACGACGGGGACTTCAACCTTAAAGTGAACACCATTTCCATAATTGACAAATACTTTTTTGGTAAGCTACTGCCAAATCTAAGGGCTGAAGAGTTTGTTGTCTGTGTCACATCGGATCATTCAACGCCTTGCGAACTGAAGGCCCACAGTGATGATCCAGTTCCAGTGCTCATATCTGGCGACAAAATCAAAGCAGACAACCTTACCAAATTTTCTGAAAAAGAGTGCAAAAATGGAAGCTTGGGAATTCTGAATCGTGGTACTGAGCTCATGCCCAAACTCATCAGTTTGATTAGAAACAGATAAGATAAAGCATACTTTATATGTAACTCAGGCACGCGCTTCTTTTTCCCTCAATTCCAAGGGTAAATCTTTCAACGTTCGCGCACGGGATCTGGCTCTGTACCGCGCACGGTTATTAGCGCGCGCAGATCAAACGAAGAAATAGATTTCCGACTCTTGTAATGAGAAGAAAGGGGAACCGTCAACTTACGCGCGCGAAATGAGGGAGAAAAAATAGATTGGGAGAAAGAGAATAAATCCACTAGATGCACGCGATAATCGCCTAAACCGAAGCCTTTCCCAAAAACTGTTTAAGGGTCTGCCGCCTTATACCAGTATAGTTTGGAGGTGTAAGATTGCCATACTGCGCGAAGTGCGGAGCTGAGTTAAAGGAAAATGCAAAATTCTGCCAATACTGCGCTTTTCCAACACACCTTGCTACCCGAGAGGATATAAGAAGAGCAAGACGTGAGATGAGAAGAATATATTGGGGGTATTAAGCGCGCGCTAGGTTTTTACCACTTGTAACAATAGTCTTTCTCCAGCGCGATTGTATAATGCGACGTTTCGTTCATCCATAAAGGGAAACCCAACTATCATAAGTATGATTCCCAATGAACGGTTCAAATCTGTCGTTGAAGGCGTTATGTTTCTAGAAGGATGAGAATGCACGGTTCCAACAATAGAAAAGTCCATGGGCAACATGTGAAGTGGAATGTTTGCGAAGCCTTGGCCATGGGTTGCGAGTGGAGGAACAATCAGCTCTGAAATCTTAATCAAACTCTTCTCTTTCTTGCCTCTAAGAAGCAAAACAGTTTCCCTTGGATAGAGCCTTTTTGCACTTTCCAAAATCGTTTGCAATAACTCTCGACTAATTGATACAGTTAAAGGTTCCATAAACCTTTCAGAATTGTTCAATCGTATTAATCATTTTTGGGAAACATTAACAAACATGACAGAAAGAAAAGTTGAAAAAGCGCGCGCTAGTGAAAAGAAGCGCGAGAAGCTGAAGAAAAGAAAAGCTCGGCTTTCAAAGCTGGAAAGGCAACTTTTGAAGCTCTATGTGACGCGCGAGTTACAGAATCAGAATATGGCTTATATTGCTTGGAACCTTGAACAAACCTGGGCAAAGCGCGTTGAGGATTATGTGGCGTGAGGAGGAGGGGAGGTGACAGAGTGGCCGAGAAACAGCCGTATGTGCTGCCCACGTGCCAATCTGCTTTGATTCTAAGCATCAGCGACGTTGCGAAAGCCTTGAACGACAACGACATGTTAACGGCATGGGAATGTCTGCGAACTCTCTATTTTCTTGTCCCTGAGGAAGTTCAAAAAGCAGTCAAGAACCTTTATGAAGACACTGTGGAGCAGCTTGCGAAAATCGTAGAGATGTCTGGCGTTGACATAGTGGAGGCAAGGGTTAACAGGCGTAATAGGATTCTATATTTTCTCAAGGGCCGCAACTACGAATTGCTCTCAAGTATGAAAAATGAACTTATGCGTCGGGGTTACCTGGAAAAAACCTAGCGCGCTCTCTCTTCCCCATCAAAGATATGCTATACCAGAAGTTAGACTTTCACGAACATTATTCTATTGTCGTGGCGATTGAACATTTTTTGAAATTAGGCGCGCGCTAGTGCTTTCGACGTCAGACGCAGCCCCCACACTCTAGAACGCGCATTAAGCATTACCGATACTTTTTTGCGGTAGCCCTGACTTTTTGGTGCAGAAACCTAGCCAATGTGTACATTTATGCCTGTTCAATCAGTTGCTTGACCAGCTCCTCTATGCCGCGCGCGCTGCTTTAGAATTTTTATCTTGGATTAAAGGAGTAGGAACCGCTTGCGGTGAAAATATTAGGCGGATAGAAATCATTTCTCCCAAACATCGAGGGGAGGCTTATGATCTGAAGGTATCGGTGACTTGTATTTCTTATTCCCTATTCTTTGTTTATGTTCCTCTCTTGCTTTGTTTATGGCATCCTCACTTGTTAAGAGATCAATAGCTGTTGCAGCCATCACCTTCGCTGCGAATATTAATGATGTATGTCCAATTCCAGCTCCGTTTTGAGCTACGGCTTGCCATGAATGGGCGGGTGTGCCTAAAACCCAAGTAGCGGTGCCGAATTCTATAGTGGGTGTCTGCCAACTCACGTCAGCCACATCGGTGCTGCCATGGCTAAGTTCACCTTCACCCCACGGGTCAGGTACTTCAGTGTCTATTAATTTATCTGCAAGTCTTTCCCATCTAGGACGCTTGGATTTTTTTAATTGGGCAATCTTCACTTCAGGAGTAATTGTTTTGGCAATTTCCTCAGCAAACTTTAGATCTTCATCACTGTGTTTGGGGAGCCCTATTTCACGCATATTCTTAGCGATCAGCTCTGCAATTGTCTTGTTCGGAATCAAGTTATAACTCCCTTCTAGGAACTCTGTCTTCACTTCAGTTCTTGTCATAATGGCTGCTCCCTTTGCTATGTCAAGAATCCAATTGTATATGAATTCTGTTTGACCCCTCTCTGGCGCTCTAATGTAGTACCAGCTTCTGGCGTATGGCGGTACAATATTCGGCTGATCTCCGCCCTTTTCAACCACATAATGTATTCTCGCATCTTGGATTACATGTTCCCTTAGATAGTTCACACCTATATTCATCAATTCCACCGCATCTAAGGCGCTTCTACCATGCTCAGGTGAATCACCAGCATGGGAAGCCTGACCATAAAAATGAAACTTAACCGAATTAACAGCCAAGCTGCTTCTCAAAGAAACTTCATTCATATCTCCTGGATGATGACTAATCACGGCATCGACATCACTAAAATATCCATCTCTCACCATGAACACTTTACCCGAGAAATTCTCCTCAGCTGGACATCCAAAGAACTCAATGGTCCCCTTTAACTTGTGCTTTTCCATGGATTTTTTTACCGC
>Ga0209314_10001421_pt1 | contig 10558 bp, 8 predicted proteins | sample I19B2metaG_FD_184146 | JGI IMG/M metagenome (GOLD analysis project Ga0209314, IMG submission 184146) | Lake sediment bacterial and archeal communities from Gulf of Boni, Indonesia to study Microbial Dark Matter (Phase II) - ​I19B2 metaG... | ecosystem: Environmental > Aquatic > Freshwater > Lake...
TGCATTTTGCTCATGAGTATTATAAGCCTTAACTTCGCGTGGAGCTGCGCGTTCGATTCCTAAATCTTCGGATGTGATTTCGTAAACCTCGATCTTGCCGTTGCGGAGCTCTGAGATCTTGGTTTTTCCAAGATTCGAGAATTCATCTATTCTAATAGTTTCATTGCTTCCATATCCTATGGGCACGAGCGCCTTTTCGTATCCGATTTTTAACAGTACTTTGGCTATTAGCTCTGTATTCGGGAGCGCTGTTCCTCGGACTTGTCTCTTAACTGAAAACGGATTGAGAGAGGTTGCTATCATTAGCCTTAACGAGCTGAGAAGTGGAAAGATTAGAGGAGCCGTAGGAAGATTTCTACACTGAATAAGAGGCTCCATCCAAGGGTAATTATTGGCAGAAGCCCATATAGTGGTCCCAATTCGTTCAACGCATTTTTTCACTACATCTGGTTGAGCGTCGACGTTTATGCCCATTGATCTTGCGAGATCCTCAGAGCCTGTCTTAGAGGAGAAGGCTTTAGCTACACTCTTGACCGCGATAGCACCAGCAGCGGCTGAAATGATTGTGGCTGGTGTGGTTACATTAATCGTCTTGATCGTGTCTCCACCAGTGCCGCCAGCAGTGACAACGGGGCCCTTGATATCGAAGTTGAATCTATGTGTCATTGTATCTTCCATTGCGGAACACATTCCGGCTAGTTCATCTACTGTGGGGCCCTTCATAGTGAGACAGCCAAAATAGGATGCTAAAACAGTCGGAATCTCGGAACCCCGCTCCTCAAGGCAAGCGAAGATCTTTCGGGCTGAGTTTTTCGCTTCCTCTACTGACAGGTTCTCGTGTTGTACCAGTTTTCCTAGGATCTGCGACCACCAATCACCGTCTCCAGAGCGTGGCTGTGGGTCTTGGCGGGTTACCTCTCCATCTGCCAAACTCTCTTTCTCCTAGAGCGATTCGTCTTCTGCCAGTCTTTCAAGTAATAGGCTCTCGTTTGACCCTCTCTTCTTTCGATATACTAAGTAGGCTAGAACTAAACGGTCTATGAGTTCGCTTGGAGCAATCTTTCTCTTAATGTCTGATTCGTACAGTGTTTTTGCCTTACAGAGCCTCTGATACACCCTTTTCTCAAGAGTGATGCTCTCACTAGCCATATCGAGTACCTCCAACCGTGAATGTCAAAAGTACCACTCCTTCTACACAGTCTACCTGCGTCAGATTGAGGCGGGTTGCCTCCTCAACTGTTTCAAATCCTTCCCCGTCCACTAGCGTCGGGGCTTGCCTTCCTCCCCACACCACTGGCGCGACCCAGACGAATAATTCATCAACTAGCCCCTCTTTGATGAAACTCCACCTAACCTCTGCGCCCCCTTCGACAAGCAGAGTTCGCACACCCTTCCTGTAAAGTCCCTCGACAAGCTTCCTAATGTCCACTCTAGTCTCTCCGCATTCAATCACCTCAACCCCTAGTTTTCTCAATGCATCAAGCTTCTCTCTCGGCGCAGACTGAGAAACAGCGATAATTGTAGGGGCATCTTTTGTGTTAGCAACCGCCGCACTTAGTGGTGTTCTAGCCTCACTGTCTAAGACAACTCGGATTGGATTCTTACCCTCTGTCGCTCTGACCGTTAGTAGAGGATTGTCCTCTAGCACCGTTTCAAGACCCACAAGTATGGCGTCTGCTTCTGATCGAATTTTATGCAGCCTTTTAAACAACTCGTTGCTCATGAACTTGAGGAATAGGCGACCGTGACGGTTCTTTGGAGCAGTCTTTCCATCAGCACTCATGAAACCTCCAACTATGATGCGAGGTCTATCCAAATCGGATAATCCCAGCTTTCACTTTTACGATTTACACAATTTTCGTCGATTCCAGCGTCTTCATCAACAAGTAGGTTAGGAACGTAGCAGGAAGTAGCTGTAGCCCAAGGTATAGCGGAAGCGCTACATAGTAGGCAATTAGAGGCAATCCAAGTACCACTACCATTACAAAATATGTGGCTGGTATATCTATGAGAGCGCAGATGAAACTTACCGCAACAACGCGCATTAGTATCCCCGTATCCGACCTAAGCCTCTGGATGAGAGCTGAAGCGGTACCGGCTGCAATTGCGAATATTGCATTGATGAAGGGCCAGAGCCAAGAAAGAGGGTTCGCCATTGTAATCAACCCTATGAGAGCCTGAACTTCAGTCGTTACAAGTGCGCCTAACGGACCATATATTACTGCGGACAGCATAAGCCAAGTGTACGCATTTAGAAAGCCCAAGGGCGTGGCGTTCCCACCTGTAATGGCTGCGTCGGCTCTTTCCGCTACGGAGGCGATGACCCCGGCGATTACACCGACCAGCACGCAAACCATCATCTGCCGTAGATCAAGTTTGATTGTCGCATGATGACTAGCCAAAGCCGGGTCAGTCCTCCCTCGAGCAGGTTAGTATCAGATTACCTTAATATGATTAGCTACTCAAATTTAAGTAACTGAACCAGCTGACATAACGCCAACAGTAGCACCGCAAAAAATAACGGGCCTCAACCAGTTTTTTATATCACCCGACAGTTAACAAGCAGACGAAAGACCCTAAGAGTTAACAGTACCGCGTGGAGTAATGTTTAAAAGTAAATGCAAAAATGTTCCATAGGGGATTTTTCCCCTTTATTAATGGCTCCCGCATCTACGGTGGCGGCGTCGGCCTTGACGTTGGGCTTTCCGCCCGAGGATGAGTTGGCTGACCTCCAGTTGCGGGTAAAGCGGTGAGGACCTGAACAAACATGGCTTCCAAGTTACACGCTATGACCGTTTGGGTCTGATGTGGGCTCAGCAGCTTTTCCGTCATTTTCCAGTCGATAGCGGTCTGTTCTTCCTATTTTAACTCCGGTTGATCCTGCCGGACCCTACTGCTATCGGAGTGAGACTAAGCCATGCAAGTTGTACGCTTCAAGCCATGATGAGGCGTAGCATACGGCTCAGTAACACGTGGTTAACCTGCCCTTGAGCCGGAAACAACCCCGGGAAACTGGGGCTAATTTCCGATAGGTGGAAGTGCCTGGAATGGTCTTCCGCTCAAAAGCCGTTGGGGGCATGCTCCTTAACGGTTCTCAAGGATGGGACCGCGCCCGATCAGGTAGTTGGTGGGGTAATGGCCCACCAAGCCTATAACCGGTACGGGCCCTGAGAGGGGTAGCCCGGAGATGGGGACTGAGATAAGGCCCCAGGCCCTACGGGGCGCAGCAGGCGCGCAACCTCCACAATGCGCGAAAGCGTGATGGGGTCACTCCGAGTGCCGTCCGCTGAGGATGGCTTTTCCCCAGTGTAAGGAGCTGGGGGAATAAGGGGAGGGCAAGTCTGGTGTCAGCCGCCGCGGTAATACCAGCTCCCCGAGTGGTGGGGACGATTATTTGGCCTAAAGCGTCCGTAACCGGCTTAGCTAGTCTTCGGTTAAATCCGGTGATCTAATCATCGGACCGCCGGAGATACTTCTAGGCTAGGGGGCGGGAGAGGCTGACGGTAGTCCAGGGGTAGGGGTGAAATCCTATAATCCTTGGAGGACCACCAGTGGCGAAGGCGGTCAGCTAGAACGCGCCCGACGGTGAGGGACGAAAGCTGGGGGAGCGAACCGGATTAGATACCCGGGTAGTCCCAGCTGTAAACGATGCAGGCTAGGTGTTGGAATGGCTACGAGCCATTCCAGTGCCGCAGGGAAGCTATTAAGCCTGCCGCCTGGGGAGTACGGCCGCAAGGCTGAAACTTAAAGGAATTGGCGGGGGAGCACCACAAGGGGTGAAGCCTGCGGTTTAATTGGAGTCAACGCCGGGAAACTTACCGGGGGCGACAGCAGTATGAAGGCCAGATTAAAGGTCTTGCCAGACAAGCTGAGAGGAGGTGCATGGCCGTCGCCAGTTCGTGCCGTGAGGTGTCCTGTTAAGTCAGGCAACGAACAAGACCCCTACTCTTAGTTGCTACTAGGGGAACCTAGGCACACTAGGAGGACCGCCGCCGATAAGGCGAAGGAAGGAAGGGGCCACGGCAGGTCAGTATGCCCCGAATCCTCCGGGCCACACGCGGGCTGCAATGGTTGGGACAATGGGCTCCAACCCCGAAAGGGGAAGGCAACCCCGAAACCCAACCGCAGTTGGAATCGAGGGCTGAAACCCGCCCTCGTGAACATGGAATCCCTAGTAACCGCGCGTCAACACCGCGCGGTGAATACGTCCCTGCTCCTTGCACACACCGCCCGTCGCTCCACCCGAGTCGGGTTTAGGTGAGGCGTGGTCACCATGGCCATGTCGAACCTAAGTTCGGCGAGGGGGGAGAAGTCGTAACAAGGTGGCCGCAGGGGAACCTGCGGCCGGATCACCTCCTTTAGAAATAAAACGACTGGAAGACGAGTGTAAAGTTGCTGAGCCATTTAATGCAGCTACTGATCATTAGATCAGTAGCGAAGGGTGTAGTGACTCCTCCAGCTGGGGAGTCTCACGATGATCGCCGTGTAGAGGTTGTGAACGTAAACTGGACGTAGGTTTCTCAGTAGACCTGATACGCTACACCATTTGGTGAATGGCTTGGCTCAGACACCGAAGAAGGGCGTGGCAAGCTGCGATAAGCCTCGGGCAGGCGCATGCAGCCTTAGATCCGAGGATACCCTAATGGGAATTCCCATCGTGACGTAAGTCACGTTGCTCCTTCTTGGAGTGGGAACCCCCTGAACGGAAACATCTTAGTAGGGGGAGGAAAAGAAGCCAACTGGGATTCCCTTATTAGCGGCGAGCGAAAGGGGAAGAGTCCAAACTGAATCCTGTGGGGAAGACTCGCGGGAAATGTAGGGTTATGGGTTCAGCCGCCTTCTAACCAGTTAAACTGAAGTGGTCTGGAACGACCCACCTTAGCGGGTGACAGTCCCGTAAGTATGAGCTGGAAGGAGTTGGGCTGAATTCCAGAGTACCATGCCTTGATTCTGGCGTGGGAAACTGGGAGTCATCAACTTCCAAGACTAAATATGTTCTGAGACCGATAGCGCACTAGTACGGCGACGGAAAACTGAAAAGTACCCCGGAAGGGGGGTGCAAAGTGCCTGAAACCAGATGGTTATACTAGGTGTGTGGCTTGAAAGGGCAGATCCCCGCTAAAGGAAACCGTGGCAACATGGGAGTACAAGGTGGGGGGACTAAAGTCACACATTCCGTCTTGAAACACGGTCCGGGGAGTTCACGGCTGTGGCGAGCTTAAAGGGGTTAGCCCTGAAGGCGTAGGGAAACCAACATGCCCGCAGTCAGCTTGTCTGATCAGGGGCGGGGTTTTAAAGAGCCTGGAGTCACGGCCGTGAGACTAGAAACCGAGCGATCTAGTCCTGGGCAGGGTGAAGCTGGGCGAAAGCCCAGTGGAGGCCCGAAAGGGTGCTGACGTGCAATTCGCTCCTTTGACCTGGGGCTAGGGGCTAAAGACCAATCTAGCTCGGTGATCGCTAGTTCCCTCCGAAGTGGATCGCAGTCCGGCCCACCTAGAGGCAACTAACGGGGTAGAGCACTGATCGGGGAACAAGGAGCCGAAAGGTTCCACTCTCCTTTCAAACTCCGAATCTGTTAGTGCTGTGGAAGGGTGGAGACGGGTTTGGGGGGTAAGCTCCCAAGCCGATTGGGGAACAACCCTATCTAGGGTTAAGGCCCCTAAGTGCTGGCTAAATGTTAAACTAAAGGGCGTCCTCATCCTTAGACAGTGGGGAGGTAGGCTTAGAAGCAGCCATCCTTCAAAGAGTGCGTAACAGCTCACCCGCCGAGGCTGGGGGCCCCGAAAATGGACGGGGCTAAGCCAGCCGCCGATACCTTAGGGTACGGATTTATCCGTAATCCGGTAGGAGGGCGTTCCGGTTGGACAGAAGTTGGGCCATGAGGTCCAGTGGACCGATCGGAATTGACAATCCCGGTGGTAGTAACAGCTAAGAGGGGTGAGAAACCCCTCCGCCGAAAGGGCCAGGTTTTCCCGGCGACGCGTCATCAGCCGGGAGTAAGTCGGTCCTAAGACTAGACTTAACTGATCTAGCCGAAAGGGAAACCGGTTAAAATTCCGGTACCGTAGAGGTACACGCGGCAACGCAAGCTTGACATCTGACGCTTTGAGGTAGGCTGAAAAGAGTTGTCGCTCTTTTTAACCATATACGCCTAGGGAGTGTCGTAATGACGAGAACTAGGCTAAAGTGGGAATAGCCTGCCGTTTAGGCGGGTTCAGCTGATCCTCAGAGCCCCTGAAAAGGATGTCAAGAGGAATCCTCTACGCCCGTACCTAGAACCGACACAGGTGCCCCTAGGTGAGAAGCCTAAGGCGTGTTGGGGCTACTCCAGGTGAGGGAACTAGGCAAATTAGCCCCGTAACTTCGGGATAAGGGGTGCCTATGGTTTTAGCTCTGCTGGAACCGTAGGTCGCAGTGACTCAGGGGTCCTGACTGTTTAATAAAAACATAGGTAGCCGCAAGCCCGAAAGGGTGTGTACGGCTGTTGAATCCTGTCCAGCACTGGTATCTGAAGCCCGGTTTCAACCGGTTCAAGGACCAGCTAGCGACGGGAGTAACTCTGACTCTCTTAAGGTAGCCAAATGCCTTGTCGGGTAAGTTCCGACGTGCATGAATGGATCAACGAGGGCCCCACTGTCCCCATCTGGAACCCAGTGAACCCACATAACCTCGTCCAAAGTCGAGGATCTCCCAGCGGGGCGAGAAGACCCCGTGGAGCTTTACTGCAGCCTGTCGCTGGGGTGTGGTTGCGGATGCAGAGTGTAGTCGGGAGCCGTCAATCCCATCCTTTCGGGGATTGGGGGAGGCAACAATGTAACACCGACCTTCTGCGACTATACTTCTCATTAGAGGCGTGAGCCTCTGAGACAACGATTGGTGGGCAGTTCGGCTGGGGCGGCACCCCCTTGAAAAAGTATCGAGGGGGCCCTAAGATCGGCTCAGGTGGGACAGAAACCCATCGTAGAGGGCAAGGCCAAAAGCCGGTCTGACTGAATCCTTAACAGTGGAGGATTCAGAGGCGAAAGCCGGGCCTAGCGATCCTTCATGCCCCCATTGGTGGAGGCTGGAGGTGACAGAAAAGTTACCCCGGGAATAACGGGCTTGTCGCGGGCGAGAGCCCCCATCGACCCCGCGGTTTGGTTCTCCGACGTCGTCCCTTCCTATCCTGGCGGTGCAGCAGCCGCCAAGGGTGGGGCTGCTCGTCCATCAAAAGGGAACGCGAGATGGGTTTAGACCGTCGTGAGACAGGTCGGACTCTACCTGCTGGGAGTGCTGGCTGCTTGAGGGGAAGGTGTCCCCAGTACGAGAGGAACAGGGCGCCGTAGCCTCCGGTTTACCGGTTGTTCGACAGAGCATCGCCGGGCAGCTGCGCTGCGTGAGATAAGGGCTGAAAGCATCTAAGCCCGAAACTCCTCCCGAAAATAAGCAGCCGTTCCACACCATTAGACCTGGCAACAGGCCTAGGATGTGGACCAGAGCCGGGGCAGAAGACCCCGTTGATGGGGTGGAGATGTACGCCGGAAAGCATCAGCTGACTGGTTTAGTCTGCCACTCCCAATCGCTCGAGGTATCAGGCTGAAAAGGAAGCCCGCGTCCAGGCGGAATCACATAAAGCCTCTACACGGCAATCATACCATTTTTTCCAAAAGCTTTTGAATTGCACTTAGTGTACTCTTTTAATGGGGTCGGCGAGCTGGTGGGTGGCTGCCGGGTGTCGTAAGATGCCTGAGGAAACTCCGCCCACTTCGCAGAACCGTGACGCTGTAAAGCGTAGGACGAGAGTCCTGCAACTGGAGCAGAAACGAAACGTCCGCCAACGCCATCGATGAGGCGTGTTAAGTCGTTGAGCATGTTGGTGGAAACGGTGAAACGGCCAGTCCACGGGTGCAAGGGCAAATAGGTGTCAATGAGATCTGTGTGAGACACGGGTAGCCTGCTTAGTCGAATGCCACCTAAAACAGAAGGCGGGTTACGGCCAGCACGCTGATCCCTCAACGCCAACTTCTAATCACATAAACTGGCTCTGAATCCTAACTATCTCAGCACTGTCCTCCGCCTTGCTATATCGGCTGAGAAGCTCTTGGTTCAATGAAATGAATGTTGAGCCCCACTTGAAGAGGGAGAGCAAGCGCTCTGCCTGTTGATTAAAGCCAATTATGTAAAGCGCAGCTGCGAATGCTTCAACAGTTGAAAGTTTTCCAACCTGCCCATAATTCACAGGATTAGCTGTAACTAGGTAGGGGAGACATCGGGAATGCGGGCGGCGCCTTAACTCGAAAAACTCATTTGCATGAGCCCAACTACAATCAATGGCCACTAACCCATGCCGCTCAACGATTTCTTTATCCGCTGGTGAAAACGCCTTCTCAGAAAACGGGTCTAGAATAACCGCCCTAGGAGGGATGCTCTGAACTCGATAGAGAAGTTTAACTAGCCTAAACCTTCCAAGTTTCAGGCCAGTGCATTTTTGAGGATCGCATTGTTTCATCTGATAAACATAAAGTCGCACATGTTTCTCTTCTACCACAACTTCCGCACCCTTAAATGTGCCATGGGGTCATCGATAACCTTTGGAATCCAATCAATCAAATCAGTTGGAACCATATGGTAGCCTCTCGCTTCCCTAACAAAGTCACCGGCTGCACCGTTAATAAATGCGCCAGCAACAGCCGATTTAAATGGACTAAATCCTTGTGATAAGAAAGCCCCCACAATCCCCGATAGAGTATCTCCCGTTCCACCCACAGTCATCCCAGGATTACCAGTTAAATTCAATTTTAAACTCTGACCGTCAGAAATGATGTCGATATTGCCCTTCAGTAGAACAGTGATTCCCAATTCACTAGCAGTTTTTCTAACATGCTTAACTCTATCGTCAAGCTCTATGGAAACAGCTCCGCCAGTTAAAATCTCATATTCGCCGAAGTGCGGAGTCACTATAACAGGAAAGTTTACTTTATGTTTGAAATCAGCGAAAGCTTTCAACGCATCCGCATCTAACAGCAAAGGCAACTTTCTTTTCTCAACTGCTTGGAACAATTGTCTCACCGCCTCAACTGAATCAGGATGAAGCCCCATCCCAGGACCCATCACAACTGCGGTAGCTTTAGCCAGCAACTCTTCTACAATACCAACACTGCTAGGGTCCAAGTGGTTACCCTCCAATTTTACCGTAATAAGATCAGGGGACATTGAGGCAATTACCTGTGCAGTATCCCTAGGCGCAGCCACATAGACAAGATCGACTCCACTACGAAGAGCAGCTAATGCCGCTAGAGCAGGAGCTCCTGAAAATGTTTCACTACCTCCGATAACCAAAAGACGGCCAAAATCACCCTTATGCGACTCAGGAAGTCTCGGCTTTCTAACTAGGTACACGTCGCCAGGGCCAGCATAAAGCTCAGCCTCGGGCGGAATGCCGATATTAGCGACAACAAGTTTGCCGACGTAATTCTTAGCCTTCAATAAACCTGCTTTTGCCTTGTGGAATGTAACCGTTAAATCAGCTTTAACCGCATCATCAAGAATCTCACCTGTATCAGAATCTATGCCACTAGGTACATCGACTGCAAGTTTGAAGCCGGCTCCACGATTTATCGCTTTAACCATCTGAATGACGGGCGGACGCAGCTCACCTTTAGCGCCAATCCCTAGCAAGGCATCAACTACGATCTTGGCATCCAGCTTAGGAATAAGCGAGGAATCGTATGCGATATGGATTTTAACCGATTGCCCTAATAGCTGAAGAGTTTCCCAATTTTTCTTTGACGCTTCATCCTCTATGCAATCTGGCTTACCAGCCAGCACGACGTCGACTTTAAATCCCAATCCAGCCAAGTGACGGGCAGCAGCAAATCCGTCTCCTCCATTCCCCCCTAGCCCAGCATATACGACTACATTTGCCTCTTTTGGCTTAAATCTAGACGCAACCTCCTTGGCGATGGCGTGACCGGCATTCTCCATTAACTGGACCCTTGAGATTCCCAGATACTCAGCGTTCAGCTCAAGCGCTTTCATCGCGTTGCTCAGAATAGCCTCACTCAACCCTCACACCTTGTTTGATACAGCTAATCTTCGTTTAAATACCAAAAAATGTTTTTAATCCACCTTCACCTTAAACTCTTTGTTGATGGGGAATAGATAGATGCCGTTAGCATTCGTCCTAATAAATGCTGAGCTGGGAGCTGAAAACGAGGTTCTCCAAGAACTCAGGAAAACCAAGAACGTCAAGGAAGCCTACATAGTATATGGAGTATACGACATAGTGGCCAAAGTCGAAGCTGAAACCATGGATAAATTGAAGGAAATGGTGGGCTTTAGCATTAGACGACTGGATAAAGTCCGTTCAACTCTAACTATGATAGTTGTTGAGGGCATGTAACCTAGTTCTCAACTCTGACTAAACACTAATCTGCTGGCAACCTATTTCTCTCTGTATTCCATGCTAAAATAACAGGAGACCCTAAATGGGTGAAATACTGCACCTCGGCATTGACGACACAGACTCACCTAGGATGGGTTGCACCACGTATGTTGCTGCCTTACTAGTTGAGAAACT
>Ga0209314_10001422_pt1 | contig 10557 bp, 9 predicted proteins | sample I19B2metaG_FD_184146 | JGI IMG/M metagenome (GOLD analysis project Ga0209314, IMG submission 184146) | Lake sediment bacterial and archeal communities from Gulf of Boni, Indonesia to study Microbial Dark Matter (Phase II) - ​I19B2 metaG... | ecosystem: Environmental > Aquatic > Freshwater > Lake...
CAGGAGGAGCGGCACGTTGGCCTCCTCGAAGTTGTAGGTGGAGAACTCCACCTCGGTCTGGTGGTGGATGTCGCCGTACTTGACCCCCTTGACCCACTCCAGGTCGTAGACGTTGTCCACCCCCTGGAGGTACATGGCGATCCGCTCGCAGCCGTAGGTGATCTCGCCGGAGACCGGCTTCAGGTCGATGCCGCCGGCCTGCTGGAAGTAGGTGAACTGGGTGATCTCCATGCCGTCCAGCCAGACCTCCCACCCCAGGCCCCAGGCGCCGAGGGTGGGGGACTCCCAGTCGTCCTCGACGAAGCGGATGTCGTGCTTGTTGGGATCGATGCCGAACTCCCGCAGCGAGCCGAGGTAGAGGTCGAGGATGTTGGCCGGGTTCGGCTTCATGATCACCTGGAACTGGTAGTAGTGCTGCAGACGGTTCGGGTTCTCGCCGTAGCGGCCGTCCGTCGGGCGGCGGGACGGCTCCACGTAGGCGACGTTCCACGGCTCCGGGCCGAGAACGCGCAGGAAGGTGGCGGGGTTGAAGGTGCCGGCCCCCTTCTCCGTGTCATAGGGCTGCTGGATGACGCACCCCTGCCGGGCCCAGTAGCCCTGCAGGGAGAGGATCAGGTCTTGAAAGGTCACGAGATGCCCTCCTTGGGAATGTGAACACCGGCAATGGCTAATTTGCCGGCTGAAAAATGCCACGCAATACAATGGGTTAGACGCGTAAAGGTACACTCTGCACTGGATCGTGTCAAGGGTTAATGATTACTCAAGCTCCACGTCGGAGAGGCGGACGAAGCGATAGCCTCGTTTTCTCAGCTCGGGGATGGCATCCATCACCCCGGCGGCGGTGCCGCTCTCAGGGCGGTTCATGTGCAGGATGACCATGTCTCCGGCCCCGGCGGCGAGAAGAGCCCTTTTCACCTGCTCCCTGCTGTAGGTGGCCCCGGCGTCCCCGAGTACCGAGAACCCAGCCACCGTGTGGCCCAGTTCCGCGGCGACGCGCACCGCCACCTCGTCGTAGTGGGCGGTCCCCGAGCGGTAGAAGCGGGGGCGCCTGCCGGTCAGCCCCTCGATCTTGCGGGCGTTCAGCTCGATCTCATCCACCAGCTCCGCCACGCTCCCAGTGCCTCTGATGCCGTAGGCCGACCTGCCGCTGACGGAGGCGGGCTTGTGGCCAAAGCCGTGGTTGGCGATCTCGAAGAGAGGGTGGGCGGCCAGTTTGTCGAACAGTTTCCGGTTTGGTTCGATCCACCTGGCATTAATGAAAAGAGTAGCTGCAATATTCTCCCTGACCAGGAACTCCAGGAGGTGCAGGTCAGCCCCCATCCCCTTTGGGCTGCCGCAGGCATCCAGGGTGAGGGCGATGACCTTCTCCCCCCCCTTGATGCGGCTCTTGACGCCGTCCACCTGCTCACCCCACTGGTTGGGTCGACTGGAGGCGTAGCGCTCCGCAATGGACTCCTTGCGTTCCAGGTATGGGGGGGGATTGTCCGCAAGGGCTGGTGAGGCTGTCTTGAGGAGGGTGGCCAGCAGCAGGGAGGTGGTGAGAAGGTTCTCTTTCGATCTCTTGATCATGGCGCGATAGTACTACAGGATAACCTTCAGGTTAACCGAAAAACATTAAGTTGGGAAATTCCAGCGATTTATTGACATGTTACGCCGGTTGATTTATATAGGTAAAGATTTTGGCGGCGAACAACACGGAGGCCCCTGTGAAGAGAAGCATCCTGGCAGCTCTTGCCCTGCAGCTTATGTCAGCGCCGGTTCTTGCCGACGATCTGGCGGTTGAGCTGCGCTTCGAATCCAGGCCCGCGGAGCAGCAGAGCCAGAATCTTGCCAATACGCTGAAGTCCCTCCGCCCGGTGAGGATCCAGGCTTTTTCCGACAGCAGGGGGGGGGGCGATACGTTACTCGGCGAGATCAAGGTCAACGGCCTCCCCTGCAAGGTGCTCTCCAGGACGGCTGTTGCCGTGTACGCCACCGACGCTTTTCGCAAGCTCTTTGGCGAGTGGGGGGGGAGTGTCTCCCCGGATGCCCCCCTGGTGCTGAGCGGCGAGGTGACCCACTTCTCTCTGGAGGAGGGGGATGGCTACCAGGCCAGGATCGGCTTCCACTTCCTTCTCAAGGACGGCGAGGGGAGGGTCCTCTGGGACGGGCACAGCTCCGGAGTGGTTCGCGGTACAGGGCGGACGCTGACTGCCGACCTTCTCCCGCCGCTGTTCAACAACCTCCTCCGGGAGACCTACGCCGAGCTGCTGGAAGACGATAAGCTTGTCGGCATCTGGTCCGGCCGGGTGCAGAACACTTACATCATCAAGGATTCCGCCGCCTTGTCCCTGCCCGGTCGGGAGAGCTGAGTCACCTCTTACCCTTTTCCTATTCCCGTATCGTACTTCTGCAGTGGGCTGCCGGCAATCAGCCGCGGCTTGCGCCTCTCTTCGTCCCACAGGGTCAGGTACCCTTTCCACCCCTTGACCGCCAGTAGATCCCTGATCTGGTTGACAACCTCTTCCGCCGGCGCGGAGTGGAAGGCGTTGTAGCCCGAGTATCCTCCCGGTGGCACCAGCCTGTAGGCGCCGAAGCCGTAGCTCTCCCCCCTCTTCACCAGGGTTGCTCCCCCCTCTCCCCAGGAGTGCTCCTCAAACATGGTCCATCCGCATACCGGGCACATGGCCCGACGCGAACTGCTGCTGTTCCACCTCTCGGTGTCGATGCGTGCATAGTCGAAACCGCACTGTCTGCACTTTTCGTGCATCTCATTGATGTCAAGCATGGTTGCCTCTCCTCCCGGGTGGAGGCGCAAGTACCGCCCTCCCCACGGTGAAAAATGGGTGATGGGGCCGCTCCAGCCAGCATCAGCGGCGAGAGCGGATTGCCCTTGCGGAAGAGTGGTCAGCTCAGCCCTTTGCGGATCTGGTAGAGATCCTCAAGTGGGAGGCCGTTCAGTTCGAAGTACTCCAGCTCAAGCTCCTCGACATAGAAACGGTCAAGCCCCGAGTTGTCCAGGAAGTCCTCCCTGAGGGAGATGTCCTTTTCGGCGATGATCTGGGGGAGGAGGTTGTGCAGGTAGATCGCCTCCTTCTGGATGGTGAGGATTATCTCGTTGAAGAGCTCGCCATTGATCTCCCCCTTGAGGAGCTTCTTAGCCTGCAGCTCCTCGGTTACCTCGCGCTTGAGGAGTGCCTGGTCCTCCTTGGTGCTGAACTTGGAGTAGAAGTTGCGGATCCTCTCCCGCACGTGGCGCAGCAGCAAGAGAAAGAGCTGCTCCTCGCGGTCGATGGCCTGGAGCTGCTCCAGTACTTCGGCGGTCAGTCGCCTCCCCCCCTCCACCTCTTCCAGACCCTGGACAAGGGTTGCCAGCTTCCTGCGTCCGTATCTACCCAGGTACTTGTTCTCCAGGATGCCGTCGATGAACAGCGAGCTGAAGAGGCTCTGCTTGAGGTTGTCGAACTCCTTCTTGTTCCCCAGGATGCTGCGCAGCATCTCCTCGCTGATCCGGACATTCTCCATGAACGCCAGCTGGTTGATGACCTGGGAGGTGCTGTCGTAGCGGTCCAGGTAGGTGATGATGTAGGAGAGCTCTTCCAGGAGGGAGATGTCGGCGCCGTCGCGGATGTTCTCGTCGCACGCCTTGCTGGCGTCGAGGAGAATCTCCTCGAAGGCGTGGTTGCGGTGCTCCGCGGCCAGCTTCTTGGCGTGGAGCAGCTTGAGCATGTCTTCCCGGTCGACCCGGCTCTCGATCTGCCGCTCACTGAAGAAAATCCCTTCCAGGATCTGTCTCGTCTCGGAGATGTAGTCGCTCTCCTCCGTCTCTATCAGCTTGCGGTCCTTGCGCAGCAGCTCGTCCAGTGTGTAGAAGAGGGCACCCGGTATCTTGTTGCGCACCGAAAGGGTCTTCAGCCTGGTGAGGCGGGCGTTTTCCAGCCGGTTGATCTCCCCCCTGATGTTGCATGAGCAGAGGATGTTGCGGTACTCGTCGACGATCCTCCTGTTGTCAGGGTGCTTGTACATGACGTCGATGCGGATCCGCTCCTGCTGGTAACGGTCTATGCCGTTGCGGTTGGCCAGTTCGGTCAACTGGGCGAACTCGTCGTCGGCAATCCGTTTGCTCCTGAAGTAGAGGTGCTGGAAAGCGTTGTAGTACTCTTCGTGGCGGTTGTTGATCAGCTTGAAGAGGAAGAGCTGCACCCCCTCCATGCCGATGTTGTTGAGGATATCGGTGATGATCCGGTTGTCGTCCCCTCTGCCGATGGCCAGGGAGCGCTTCAGGGATTTCCCCAGGCGGCGGAGGATGATCTCCTGCTGCTCCCTTGGGGATGGGCCGAGGTTGTCTGCGTGGAGGAAGAAGAAGAAGTTGGTGACGGCATTGCCGTCGAAGAAGATCTTGTCGTAGGAGATGGTGCCGTCGGTGCGGTCGCTGAACCTGAGACTGGCCGCCTTCTTGTCGAAGTGGGTGCCGTACATTACCAGGCGGTTGATCACGTCCCCCTTGGCCATGTCGGTCAGGGGCTGGTCCACGCCGAACATGTACTCGCAGAAGGATCCGCCGTTCCCCAGGTGGGAGATCCCTTTAGGGCCTATGACGAACTCGTTGTTGGCCGAGAAGAAGCGCAGCAACTCGTCGCTCCCCTGGTCCAGGTTGAAGAAGTAGCGCCTGTGTGCATCCACGCCGGCGGCGACGGCGTAGTACTCGATGCGGTTTTCCATGGATCCGTGGAGACGGATATCTTTGTACATAGGGCTGTCTCGGTTTTAAGTTAGCGAAAAAATACCGTACTTTTGCCCTTTCAGCAACCCCAATGTTCGGCCTCAGATGGTGAAGGAGAGGCCGTCGTAGGCAAAATGGATGCCGGCGGGGAGATCCGCCTCCTCGCTGTGGGAGACCTCGTGGGTCAGGTGGGTGATGTAGGTCTCCCGGGGGGAGATCTCTGTGGCCATGTCGATGGCTTCCCTGATGTTGAAGTGGTGGGGGTGGGGGGTATGCCGCAGGCCGTCGATGATGAGGATTTCCGTCCCCTTGAGGAGCTCCATGGAGCCCTCCGGTACCCTGTTGCAGTCGGTCAGGTAGGCGAGGGGGCCGAAGCGGAAGCCGGTTGCCGGCATGTTGCCGTGCAGCAGGGGGATCGGAGTGATCCCCAGGCCGAAGAGCTCGAATGGCGCAGCGATCTCGTGGGGCTCCATGATCTTATGGTAGCCGTGGGCATAGCGGCCGTTGAAGATGTAGTCGAATTTGCCCAGCAGTTCGGTCAGGGTCTCCCTGGAGGCGTAGCAGGGGATCACCTCCCGCTGGTGGAAGTGGAAGCCGCGCATCTCGTCGATGCCGTGGACATGGTCGGCATGGGCATGGGTAAAGAGGACCGCGTCTATCCTGGGTATCCCGGCGCGCACCGCCTGGATGCGCAGGTCGGTTGAGGTGTCCACCAGGATGTAGCGACCGCCGTGTTCCACCAGCAGCGATGCGCGGGTGCGGCTGTCCCTAGGGTCGGATGATGTGCAGACAGGGCATTTGCAGCCGACCATGGGGATGCCGGTGGAGGTGCCGCTGCCGAGGATGGTGATTTTCATTGGAACTCCCCTGCAGATTTCGCACAGGTTACCATGAAGATAGCCGGGTGACAAGTGCGCCCCTTGCGGCTGCCGGCTGATCAGGTTATGCTGCGGGGTAGGGGGGGCGCTGTTTGCGTGTAGCCATCATAGCACCGTACTATCACCTGGAGTCGCGGGGGAACGCCGTAACTGTCCGCCGGATCGAGCGCCATCTGGATGCCGCCGGCTGCAGTGTACGGGTATTCTCCCTTGAGGAACACTCCGGGGAGGAGTTGGCCAGGTTGATAGCGGGTTTTGCGCCCGACTGTATCCACTCCTTCCACGCTGTCCATGGGGGGATCCCGGCTCGCCTGATCTCCATGGAGCTGGGGATACCGTACGTCGTCACCCTTACCGGCACCGACCTGTACTCCTCCATGGCAGGCGAAGAGGGGGACATGCTTGCCGAAACCCTGTCGGCTGCATCCGCACTGGCTGTTTTCCACGGTGAGGCCAGGGAGAGGCTGCTCGGAAACGTGGCCCACCACCTTCCACCCATAGCGGTCATCCCCCAGGGGGTGGAGATCCCCGGGGCTATCTCCACCGAGCCGGAAGGTGACTTCGTCTTCCTCCTTCCGGCCGGCATCAGGCCGGTTAAAAACGTCCTGTTTCCAATAGCTCCACTGGCCCGCCTCCATGGCGACCACCCCCATCTCCGGCTTGAGTTTGCCGGCCCTCTTCTGGATGAGCCCTATGGGGCTGAGTTCATGGCTGCCATTGCATCCTCCCCCAACTCCTCCTGGCTTGGGAACGTGCCGTTTGCCAGGATGCCCGCTCTCTACTCCGCTTCCCATGTGGTGCTCAATACCTCCCTCTCCGAAGGGATGGCAAGCAGTCTACTGGAGGCGATGTCGTACGGGCGTCCGGTACTGGCTGCGGATATCGAGGGGAACCGCTCCCTGGTTCGGGACGGGGAGAACGGGCTGCTTTACCGGGAAGAGGACGATTTCCTGGATAGGGCGAGGCTGCTTCTGTGCGATGCCGTCCTGCGCAAGCGACTGGGTGAGGCGGGGCGGGAGTTCGTAGTGGCGAACTGCTCTCCGCAGGAGGAGGCTGGTAGGTATCTGGAGTTGTACCGCATTGTCGGCAATATATAGGCTGCTGTTCACGGCATACAGTTGGTGACGCTCGCATGTGTCTGCTCAACAAAAAACCCTCGCATTAGCGAGGGTTTTTTGTTGCTCTGTCTTAAAATGGTAATTATGGCCTGGAGGCAGTGTAGTCACCCGTTGTCCCATCCGGAGCTCCATACCATTTTGCCGCGTCCGGATAGTTGGTGGCATTGATGGTGATCGTGCCATCGAAGGCGTGATTGTCAAGCCAGTCGATGGAGTCGAAGATCAGCCGTTTGACGTAGTAGCTGTTGTGGGCAAAACCGCCCGGGTCCTCCGTGGGGTACAAGGAGTTCTGGAATGCCCCATAGGTATTGACATGGATGGTGTAGACGTTTGATGAGGATACCGTGATTGCCGCATTGGTGTAGTTGGTTACGGTGTTGGCCAGGTAATCCTTCAGCAGTTTGCCCGCATCTTTGTAGCCAAGGGCCTTTCCCTCCAGTATTGCAGCGGTCATTGAGGTGTCGTGGCAGTCGTTGCAGATGGCCTGGCTTTTGATTGCCGTGATGACACCATTGCCATCCTTGTTTACTGCTTCGAATGTGTGGCTGTTGGTCGACTTCATGTGGCAACTGACGCATGGACCGGAGCCATCTGCGATGCCGATAGTCGAGTGGGCGAAGGAGCCTGGTTTGGTGTAGTCAAGGCCGGCGAACTCGTAGCCGACGTGGGTGTATTCCGCATATAGGTCCGCGCCGGTTGGCGCATGATGCCCTTCGAAGCGGGTGGAGCGCTTGGATTGGAAGTTGCCGCGGCCGCTGTGGCATACGAGGCAGAGATTGGAGTCTCCGGCGTCGGGGAGCTGGACCGCAGTTGCGGCAGTGGCTCCATCGGTGCTTGCGGGGGCCGCGCCGGCAAAGGCATCGGAACCGCCACCCGGCACAAAGTCAGGATCATAGGTATACTCCAGTGTCCGGGCTCCTATGTCGCGCCTCTTCCAGCTGTAGTCTGCATGGCAGGCGGAGCACATGACGGTTTCGTTTTTCTTGTTGTTGCTCATGAGCGGTCCGCCGGTTACGGTTGTCGTGCTGACGACGCTTGCCGGATTTGTGTTGAATGAGTTGTTAGTCAGGGTGGTTGCCCCGCCGACCGTATGCATCAGGTTGCCTGTTGTGGTGTGGCACTTGGAGCAGGAATCGCGGCTGGAAGTTGTCCAGGGGTAGTGAGAGTTGACGCTGTCGTTGTTAGCATTGCCGTCGTTGCTGAAGGTGGTTTCGCCATGGCCTGATTCAGCCCAATCCTTGTTGTATTGGATCAGCGAGGTTGTGTCGTGGGGATTGTGGCATTTACGGCACTGTACCCCCGCAGGATCGCTCTGACTGACGAATTGAGATGCCAGGCTGGTCGTAAAGTTCGCAAAATGTAGGATTCCCAGGCTTGTAGTTGTGTGGCAGGTGGCGCACTGGGTATCCTGAACTGCCTTGACGATGGAGCCGCCGCTGGGGTGGCCACTGTTGGTGTGGCAGTCTGTGCAGGCTGCGCCATTACTGGTGTTGTGGGCGGATTTCTGCCATTCATCGGTGATCTTGGCCCCGGTTACGGGAGAGTACTTTGTGGAGGTAGAGTTGTTGCCGAAGCCGCCATGGCAGCTGATACAGCCGGATGACTTCTGATAGGATGCCGTGCCGGTGGCAACTTCGCGGTTGTCGCTGCTGCATCCGTACAGTGAAGTCAGCATGATAGATGAGACCAATAAAACAGTGTGGCGCTTGATCATACTCATATCCTCCTTTGTAGGTGGTCTAACGAAGATAGTGACACTTTATGCAGGCACGGTCGCTTCTGTCCTTGATGTTGTTCCCCTTGAAGCTTCTTGGGTGCGGATTGATTCCGGAGCCCCCTTTTGCGGTGCTGGCATGACATTTCATGCAGACGTCCCCATCCGGGTGGCAGGTCTGGCATGACTGGAGATTGCGCCGTGCTTCGCTGGCATGTTCGCTGGTCCAGAGATAGTTCTGGCCGCCAAGATGCGATTTGATTCGCATGTTCCCCTTTGGGAAGCGGTCATGGCACTGGCTGCACTGCTTCTGGTCGTGGCAACGATAGCATGTCTGTGGATTGTCCAGTGCCTTGATGGGGTGCAGGTTGATGAAATCGCTGCGATGGCTCCTGGGGGCATAGTCCCTGCCAAAGGTATAAATGCTCAGGTCGGCGTTGATACCGCCCCCCTTGTGACAATCCAGGCAGTAGTGCTGGTCGTGACATTGGCTGCAGTTGTTCCCCGGTCTTGAGGCCAGGGTGCGGTGGCTTCGGGTCCAGTCTCCATCGTGATTGGGGGCGATCCCCTCTGACTTGTGGCAGGCATTGCACTCAGCGATTTTGGTATCGGCATAATCCTTGTGGTTTTCCTTCTGGGCTGCCGCCTGTTTTACATAGAGCACCGACAGCATGAGAAGCATGAGAATGAACAGCTGTTTATTCACAGGTACACCCCCTTTTCTAGAAGTCGTAATCAAAGGTCAGACGCCCGGAGACATTCTCAGTGAATCGGGCATTGACATCGTTCTGGATCCGTCCGGACAGGGCCATGTTCCTGGCGAACCTGTACTTTCCGCCAAGCCAGTAGCGCCGGGCGATGTTGTCGTTTGTCATGACATCCCTCTGATAGACGTCGTAGGTGATACCGCCTGCCACCTGGGCGTTCTTGTTGAGCTCGTAGTCAAAATCAACCATGACCCCGTTGGTGCTACCGTAGTACCCCTGGCGGTTATCGACTTCCAGGTTAATCTTAAGGGGCTTGACTGGACGTACCCCGACTCCTGCATGGTAGACGTTGGCAACAGCACCCTCGCCGTACCACTGGCGATTGTAGCCGAGGTTGATGGACACTTTGTCCCCGAGGGAGTAGTCAGTCCTGAATACCCCCTCCCGATATCTGTCCACGGTAAAGACCGAGTAGATGGATGTGGTGTCGAAGGTAGGGTAGCTCTGGTAGTATTCAGCGGTGAAAACCAGGTCAGAGGTGGGGAAGTACTTGCCCCCCCCCTGCACCTCGTTGAAGGTCTCGCTCACCATGTCGAAGCGGGCATTGCCATAGAGCCTCAAACTGTTGAGAAGATACTGCTTTGCGGAGAGGCCGATGATGTCTCTGGCTGCCTCGCTCTTGTCCCACTTGCGCAGCCAGCTGATCTCCGCATCGGTCTTTTTCAGCCCGGTCAGGTAGGCGGAGATGCCCAGGTTTGTATTCCAGGCGTAGCCAAGCTCACCATCGCGGCCGAAAATTACATCGCGGCCGCCGAAGGCGCTGAAGGCAATCGGACCGACACTCTTTAGGTCAATTTGCAGGCCGTCTATGATTGCGCTTCCTGCGGAGTTGTTGACGAACTGTCGGCCGAATTTTAGGTCAAGCTTGTCGTAAAGGTCGCGGTAGTCGGCATAGAAGTAGTATAGGCGTGCCGTGCCGTCATGATCCGGACCCATGGGTTGGGCGCCTCTGCCGTAGCCATGGAAGGAAAGTTTTCCTGTCTGGTCGATCCTGGTGATGTTGACACGCAGGTACTCTGCCGCCTCGAAGATGCGCCGTTCGGTGAATTCGTTGTTGTACCAGAGGAACTGGGTGGAGCTCTTGCCGCTGATTTCGGCGCCCCACGCGGTCCCGGCGGCCAACAGCATCATTGCCGTGAGCGCTGTGCCTACCCTGTTGAGTCCCATCAAATGACCTCCTTTCTCAATTGGATATCAAGGATCTGATAGCAGCAGACGTTATATTCGCATCACCCCCCTTGCGACGGATTGAAAGATAAGCGCCGCTAATTGGTGATTCAAAATTAAAACCAGTTTATATCTGGATTGCTATATGTCTAGTTAATTCAATGAGAAATGAGCGTGAGCAGATGGGATTTCTTGTGGCAGGCCGCGATCG
>Ga0209314_10001424_pt1 | contig 10555 bp, 10 predicted proteins | sample I19B2metaG_FD_184146 | JGI IMG/M metagenome (GOLD analysis project Ga0209314, IMG submission 184146) | Lake sediment bacterial and archeal communities from Gulf of Boni, Indonesia to study Microbial Dark Matter (Phase II) - ​I19B2 metaG... | ecosystem: Environmental > Aquatic > Freshwater >...
GTACCTCATTCCATTGGTATGGGATCATATAACCTCGATTCACATAATACACAACGATATATAACACCGGAAGGATTTACTGAAAATGAAGGTGATGTGCAACATCCCACTCCAAAGCCCTACAAGATTGACCTCGGATCGATTTTTCCCAAAAAAGAGGAGTACAGTAATCTCCTTGTAAGTGTTTGTGTTTCAAGCTCACATATTGCATTCGGGTCTATCAGAATGGAACCTGTATTCATGATACTTGGACAGAGTGCCGGCACTGTTGCAGCAATGGCACTTGATAAAAACAAGGCTATCCACGATCTTTCTTATGATGAGATCAGGGAGAGACTCCTTTCTGACGGACAGGTGCTTGAATACAATAAATAACATACTTTTATGTTTAATTATATATGTCTGCTTTGCTAAAATATCTGATCATTTTATCCGGTTTCATCATTTTCATAATTACCGGATGTGAAAAAGATGATGGTACAACTGATCCTGTGACGGATGTCGATGGGAATGTTTATGAGACAGTAATGATCGGGAACCAGGTCTGGATGGCAGAAAATCTGAGGTCCACAAAGTTAAATGACGGTACTGAAATCAAGTTAATCACTAAAAACCAGGAATGGTACAATAACAGCAGTCCGGCTTTTTCATGGTATAATAATGACTCCTCCATGTTCAAATATCCTTATGGGGCTTTGTACAATGGTTATATAGCCGCCAATGAGAAATTATGCCCCGAAGGCTGGAGAATGCCCGGTAAAGATGACTGGCAACAACTTATCCAATCACTTGGTGATTCAACCGACGCAGGAGGTAAGCTCAAAGTCGAAGGGTTGACTCAATGGCATTCTCCGAACAAAGGTGCTGACAACGCTTCAAATTTCACAGCTTTGCCGGCTGGGTTGAGATACTTCGAAGGCACCTTCAGCTCGCTCTCATATTTTACCGCTTACTGGTCCTCAACAGAATCCGATACATCATCATTGCATTTTATTAGTCTCTCCTACCTTGACGCCAAGGCCTCATCTGGCTCAAAATCGAAGAAGTATGGTTTCAGCATAAGGTGTATAAGAAAATAATTTCTGTAACTTTTCATGGGTCATCTGCGTCTCACTGCAGAATTAACAACAAAATTATTATACCATGAAAAGATTAATATCATCAATTGTTATAGTATCCTTTATAGTTACACCTCTTCTCAGTCAGAATGAGGACAAAATGGATAAGCTTGAAAATCTTGAGAACAAAGAGCAGAAAGAATTTCCGAATGATACGGTAAGTGTTGTAGTCGGCAATGAAATTTTTTCAGTTCAGGAAAGCGGTGACGAAACCCGGATCACGCTTGGAAACAAGGAATACCGTGTTGTTGAAGATAATGAGGGAGTCAGAGTCTATAAACATGATAAAAGGGACGGGGATAAGGAGTTTTACAGCAGGAAGCATGACAGGTTCAGGGGTCATCTCGGAGGTCTTGAATTCGGATTCAACGGCTGGCTCACAGATTACTGGAGCACATCACTTCAACCGGAAGATAATTACTTTGATATCAATACTGCTAAATCGAATGTCTGGAATCTTTACCTGCCCAATATCAACCTGGGATTCACAAGACATTTTGGGATAGCCACTACTCTGGGACTTAACATGAACAATTACCGTTTCGACGGCAATAATAATATTGTAAAAGATGAATACGGAGTGATTGGACCACTTTATCCAGACTCAGGTATTGTCTTCACAAAAAGCAAGCTTCATACATTATATGGAACCGTTCCAGTGGTTCTTGAAGCACAGATACCGGTTAACGGGAATCACAGCAAGACACTTAACATAAGTGCAGGTATCATTGGTGCTGTTAAATTCTATTCAAAGAATAAAGTAATATGGGAAGACAGTGGCAAACATAAGGCGAAATCAAAGGATGATTTCAGCCTTAATTTGTTGCGCTGGGGTGCTACAGCCAGGATAGGTTATGAGAATTTCCAGATCTTCGGGACAACCTATTTCACCCCAATGTTTGAGCAGGGCAAAGGACCAGAACTATATCCGTATGAAGTAGGTATGGCTATTACTTTTAACTGATGCGCAGTAATATCTCGCTATAGCTCATATTTAATGCTGGCGCCGATTTGTAATCGGTGCCAGCATATTAAATACTCATACTTAAAACAATACTATTTCTGGGTAAGAAGAATTATTGCAAGTATAACAGCCGCTGCAGCCAGCACTGCAAATGTAATCTTAATCCAGCTGTAAGGTCTTTCTCCCTGTACTTCACCGGTTCTTCCATTGATGAGGAACCGGTAAGTTTTATTATTAAAAGAATATGCACTTATCCAAATAGGCATAAGCAGATGCTTGAATGTAATATCCTTCCAGGTTGTGTTCGTTGAATGAACTCTCTGGTGATCACCTCCTATGTCCCTGCAGATAGCTTCATGAATTGCATTGTTCATTTTTTGCTTGGCATCTTCAAGCCCGTCTCTGAGATCAACCTGGTAACTCTCTGCCTTAAACCCGCTCAGATAGCTGCTGTTAAACGGAACAAGGTTCTGAAGGTCCCACGGTTCAAGTTTTTCTACATACTCCTTTGGAAGGGAATTACTTGCTACAACAAGTACATCATCAAATACCTTGTCAACATGGCCACTGGCACTGCTCCACCTGGTTCTTGTCACAGTTCGGGTGCGTGTAACCGGTTTCCCGTTCTCAGTAGCAGTGTATGTTTCAGTTGTCTGATAATCATCACCTCTTTCACCGGTATAGTCAGTTGCTGTATCTGAGTCGTAGGTCCAGTAGGGGATATACAATCCAGTAAGTTTTCCTTCCTGCCGGGCATATCTCTTCAGCTTATTCGGTGCAAACCAGAGTTTCTTGATCCATTCCCCAAATTCATTAAACGCCTTGTTCTGGTCTATGGCAAATGGCAGAATTGCTTTGGGTTTAATTACATGGGAAGTAGTTGCATCCTTGATTACCAGGGGAGCACCACAGCAGGGGCATGAATCAGAAACCACATTCGGATTGAAGGTAGTCTGCGCCCCGCATCCCTGGCACTTTATTGTTGCTACTTCAACAGAGGTTTCCCTGCCTTCAAATTCTTTTATAAATTTCTCAAAATCAATCTCCTCGAAAACTTCTTTTGAAAGCTCAATTTCATTCTCCATGCCACAGTACGGGCATTTCAGGTGGTTGGTTCCGGGTGCAAACTGCAGTTTGCCTGAGCACCCTTTACAAATGGATTCCTTCTGAATTGTTTCAGAAATATTATTTTCCTGGTCCATTGGAATTACATTTTGTTTTAAACGGAAATTATGACACTCTTACTTCTGAGGAAGTGGTGGAGGTACCGCACCGAAAACAGCTGTCAGATCTGGCTGCGTGCCAGCAGCTGACCATTGTGCCATTCCCTGCTTCCAGACAAGTGTTTCACTGTTAATCTGTCCCTGGGCAGCCATCTGTTTAAGTGTGTTAAGATCAAATGGTCCTGCCTGCTGACCATTAACAACCACAAAATAACTTACTGCTCCTGGGACCGGGGGTGGCCCTGCCTGTGGCTGTTGTTGCTGGTGACCCATCTGTCCCATTTGTCCCATCATTGCATTGGCCATGCCAAATCCCATTCCCATTCCCATACCGGCTGCAGCTCCACCGCCGGCAGGATTATTGGCTGCAGCTTCCATTGACTGACCTATCTGGAACTGCTGGAATTTATTCATGTCACCAATAATTCCCATGCTTGATCTCTTGTCGAGCGCCGCTTCAACATTCTCAGGCAATGTGATGCTGGCAACAAGAAATTTAAGTAAATCTATACCATACTCAAGGAATTCAGGTTTCATTTTACTTTCACAGAATTTTGATATCTCATCAAAATTTGAAGCCATATCGAGAACAGGAATCTTGCTTTCTCCTATGGCATCAGTAAAACGTGTTATTGCAACATTCCTGAGCTGATTGGTTATGCTTTCGGTTGTAAAATTCCCGTCTGTACCTGCAATGGTTTTAATGAAAAGTCCCGGATCGGAAATCTTCATTGTATAATTCCCGTTTGCCCTTATCCGGATCGGTCCGAATTCAGGGTCGCGTAACATTACCGGATTTGGAGTTCCCCAAAGCAGATCGGTAAACTGTTTTGTATTTACAAAATAGACCTCTGCCAGGAAAGGGCTGTTAAATCCATACTTCCACCCCTTCAGGGTGGTCAAAATTGGCAGGTTTTCAGTTGTAAGAGTATATAAACCGGGTTTAAATACATCAGCAAGCTGACCTTCATTGATAAAAACTGCAACCTGCGATTCCCTTACTGTGAGCTTTGCGCCATTCTTGATCTCGTTCTGAAACCTTTCAAAACGATGAACCATTGTATTCTGGGTGGGGTCGAGCCATTCAATGATGTCGATAAACTCCCCGCGGATTTTGTTGAATAGTCCCATAATATATTGTTTTATTTGTGCATCAAATGCAAGTGAACATCTAAGATAATAAAACTTCTTAAGATTAAGTTGCTTTTTCCTCAGATAGTGTTGATTTACCCGGCCTTAAACCTCAAGGTTGCTCCCCTGACCAATCCAATTTCAATCTTTTTTCAGACAATCATTCGCATAGAAGACATTCGGACTTCCTTCAGTATTAACGACAACTCCGGAAGGAGGAAAAGGAAGTACCCAGACACACACCTTTTTAAGCGATGTCATACTTTTCAGGCTGATATTCACAAGCTTATTATTTGTGGCAAGGTTCAGAGCCGTGACCAGATTCCCGGAACAATCAAGTATTTTCAGTGAATTATTTACAGGTAATGTTAATACAGAAATCCTGTTGTTCTGGCAATATAATTCTGAAAGGATCGGATTGGAGAGTGCATTAAGTGAGCTGAGCTGGTTAGCCTCACAATAGAGTTTCTTTAAAGCATTATTTTTTGACAGGTCAAGTGTGGTCAGACTGTTGTTTCCGCAAAACAATTCTGAAAGAAATTTATTGGTCCCTATGTTAATGCTGCTTAACTTATTATAACTGCAAAGCAGTGTAACAAGGGATTCATTTTTTGAAACATCAAGTGTTGTCAGCTCATTATCACCGCAACCTAAATATACGAGGTCCGTATTTTGTGATACATCAATGACAGATAGATTATTTGAAGTACATCCCAGATATCTGAGCCCTGAAATATCCTTTACCTCCAGCACAGTCAGTTTATTTGCAGAGCAAAAGAGATATTCCAGATTAATATTATTTGAGATTGTAAGGTAAGTCATCACATTATATTCACAGTCAAGATATCTGAGATTCAGATTCTCTGACGCATCGAACCCGATAATATTGTTTTCTCTTATTATAAGTGAATCAAGGTTCAGAAATGCACCAATTCCCCCCATGCTTTCAATATTGCTTTTGCGGAGATCAAGATAAGTAACGGCTTCGGCTTCACTAAAACTGATATCTCCGTCGCCATCTGTATCAACACCTTCTTTAATTAAAGCATTCAGGAAATTGTTATCCTTTATTTTAACGCCCGAGTTTTTCTCACAGGCAGAAAATAATAGCAATAGAAGTAAGTACAGAAAACAATTTCTTAAACTAATCATACAATTGAGAATTGATTTATTAGAGTCGAAAGGTACGAAAAATTGTTAAACGAAGGGGATGTAGAAAAAGTCAGAATCCATTAACTTTTCCACATCCCCGATAAATTGCTGCATTTAATCCTTCTGGTTCAGGTTATTTCATTATATCCCCGTGATTCTCCTCAGAATATGTAATCTTCCAGCTATTATCAGGTTGCTTTAAAAATACCTCTCTCATAACTCCTTTTGCATTTGAAACAGAACCATTGATAGTCCAGTCAAATGTAAACATCCCTTCAATGAATACCATGTCCTCTTTAACTGACCAGAGTGCAGGATAATACTTAAAATTACTTGAATGCTGGAACATATAAGTAAAAGCCTTCCGGAGAGAATCCACCCCGCTGATTTTAACCTGGCCATTGAGGAAAACAGCATCATCAGTAAAAATACTTAAGGCTTTGTCAACATCAGATGAATTAAAAGCATCAGCTGCAATAGATGCCAGAGTGTTTACGAGAGTTTGATCATCAGTAACACTGGATTTTTGAGTGCAGCTGACACTAAGTAAAATAACAATACAAATGAAAAAAGTAAGTGTCGCTTTCATAATAATTAAAATTAGGTAATCAGTAATCAGTTTTTTTCTGCTATTGTACAATCCAGTCTGTGTATTTTGTTGTAGATGTGCCCAGTTTTGCCAGTTCATCCATCACTGGTTTAAGTTTATCCATGGCAGCTTTCCCAACATCATTTGTACCACCCTCCTTATTGAAAAACTTGTCCCTTTCCGCTTCGTTTTTCCAGACCATCATTACCCCGAAAGAATCTACTGATTCACCCCTTATGCCTTTCACTAAATAACATTCGGCCTGAAAATTGGCAGCAAACGCCGGAATCAGTTTATTCTTATAAAAATCAATATACTGATTCATGGTAACATTGGGATCAGGATTAATTGTCATTACATGGAAACCGATGAAGTTTCCCTTCTGAAGTTTCTGGCCAAAAGCGAATCCGCTCAGCAGGATCACAGTTAAAATTAAAATCAGTTTTTTCATGGTAGAAATTTTTAGAAATTAATAATTAGACCCTTATCTATTTTGTTATACTAAACTTGTTACAATTTAATGTCTTTTAAATTTGATATCTATCTGATCCTGAAGGTGTGAGTATATTTAATTAGAAAGGTTCTTTGGCTACTGACAGGCAAAGGTGGACTATATTCATCCCTTGAGGAATTAAGAACATCATTATAAACCAGGTAGAGATCATTGCCCTCTTTAGGATTATATCTGAACCTTATGTTCCATATTGCCCTATCAATAAGGCTGTTATACTGAATGTAACTAGATGCAGAAAGGGAAATGGAATACATATACAAGATTTTCAACATCATCAAATGTGACAGAAATCTCTGATCTCTTTCACCAAAATTTATATCAGTTAATCCATAACCAGGCTGGATCTGCAAGCTGCTGCCTATTGTTAATGAAGGTGTTATGTTAATAGAATTGATCCAGCCATCGTAATATTTACCTGTACGATAATATGAGTAGAGGTAGCCAAAATTAAATGATGGGGTCTGATAATATACAAGAAGATCAGCGAAAGAATAGTTGCCAGCAGGAACATAAACATCATCGGAAAGATAAAACGTATCGATATCATTTTCCCATGACAAAGTGGAACTGAAATTGAACTGGTGATTCTCATTTGTGTTCAGAGAATAGGCCGGCTCAATACTAACAGACTCTGCAACATTATCTCTGTTTCTGACATATGTGAAGGCATCAATACTGAATTGGTGCTGCTTCAGGTATTTCGATTTATCACCTGGAATAAAACCATAAGAAAACTTTGTATTATAGCAACTGAAATCACTTCTATATTCAAATCCCAGTGCCGGATTAAAACTTTCTCCAGCCCGGGTATAATTTAAGTCATACCCAAAACCTTCATAAGTCCTCCTCTCCCACTGAAGGAAGATTTTTGACAAATCTGTTAAATCAGTCTCTGATTGTAGATTTGACTCAGTTGTACTTGCTAATGCAAGATTAATGTAATCATTACCTGCAATATTAATTATACCATCAGCACCATAGCTAAGATAATAATGACCATTCATATCAAACTTTGATGTGAACAAACCTCCTATATACGAATTTGAGTTTATTGGAATTTTCCGCCTCAATCTGGCGACTGAATTATTATATGATGGTAAGATTTCCTCTCCGGTATTTTCATCCCTTAAAAAGCCGGTCTGGAGGCTCAAAACTCCAATATCCCAAGGCCCGGATCTTCCTGTAATACGGCCACCTCCCCATATTGGTACCATTTTATCCTCAAACAAACCGATCGTACGACTATAAAAGAGCTGACCTGTATTGCCAAATTTGAAATCAAAAATACTTGCCCTTTCCAGAAAGAATTGCCTTTTCTCAGGAAAGAATAATGAAAAACGTGTCAGATTTATCATCTGATCATCAGCCTCAACCTGGGCAAAGTCAGTATTTATTGTAAGATCAAGAGTAAGGCTCTTGGACAATCCGATTTTAACATCCATACCCGCCTGTTTTTCCCATTTAGTTGAATTCTGATAAGCTGTTTCTTCATTATTAAGAGAAGCTTTTCTTTCAATTCCTCCAAGCAGATACGGTGAAAAATATAAAGGATTGATACTTTCTATTCCAATAATCTGAACATCCTCAAACTGGGATGGTTTTGTTGCACTCCAGAACCCCCATTCATTAGAGGTTTTTGGATATATATCAGCCTCTGCTAATCTGGAAATATATCTGAAAAAACTCAGTCCCATAGATACCTTGCCTTCAACCTTAGTGTATCGGAGACTGGATAGAGGTATAAGCATCTCCGCAAACCAACCGTCCCTGTTGAGAGAAGTCTTGACTTCCCAAAGGGTATTCCAATCACGTTGCATAGGGATTGCAGGAGGAGTCGCCTGGCCATCATTGAAAATCTGTGCATCTAATCTTAAACCGGCAGGTGTAGTAAGAAAGAATAAGGCATTTTCGTTATCATTGTAGGTGTCAAGGGATACTCCAAAGAAATCACTTGCTCCACTCATTTCATCCCGTTTCTTACTTTTGGCCCGTATCTTATCAGGCTCACTATCATACATATATCCAGCTACATATAAGTTTTTCCCAAAATGTCCAATTTTAGCTTTCCCTCTTTGAGAGGGGGGACCACCTGATACAGGATTCAGCATATAAAACTCCCTGTCATCAATTTTATCCCATGCTGATTCAAAAGGAGAGCCATCAATTGATGGCTCTTCATCGAATTTCTGAACAACAGCACGTGACTGTGAATAGGAAACCAAACCTAAAAATTGAAAGATGAATAAAAAGAAGTATGCAAATAGAAATTGAGTTAAGTTCATATGATTACTTTAAAGTAAATCCAGAAACTTTACTTGATAGTAATTAATCGGTTTCTGACTCATATATTCACTGTCTCACTTATTTGAATAATTACATCTTTTGTATAGTTAGGCATATCATCCATTAAAACCTTTCCACCTGCTTCCATTCCTTTCTGGAATTGTTCAATGGTTTTAAAGGTTAAGTAGGCAATTGCAAAATAGGGAGCCGGTCCATTCAATCCGGCAATACCTGCATCCAGTTCAACCTTCTCAAGACCAAAAGGGGTCAGAATTTTTTTGGCAAGAGGAATATGGCTCTTTTTATAGTAATCCATGTTGAACCAGTTTCCTTCCGATTGAGGGTATAGCACAACTATCCGAATCATTGGTTTTAATTATTATTGTTAAACAATCAGTTTATTGTATTTTAAGACAATCCTGTAGCGAACTTTCCCTTTCCTGAGCTTTTCAATAGCTTCATTTATCTGGCTGAACTGGAAAGTTTCAGTTTTTGGCAGGATATTATGCCTTGCGGCAAAATCCATCATCAAGTTCAGTACAGGAGGACTTCCCACCGGGCTGGCAGAAACCGACTTCTGAGTTATCAGACCAGGAAAAGGTGAAACTGACATTGGCTGAAGAAGGGCTCCCACATGATGCAATCGTCCTTTAGGCCTCAGAATATTCAGATATAAATTCCAGTCAAGAGGTACATCAACTGTTGATATAATAAAGTCAAGTGTATTGGCCACTTTACCAAGAGCATCCGGATCAGTTGAGCTAATAAAATGGTCAGCTCCAAACTTTAAAACTTCCTTTTCTTTTTCAGGATTTGAGGAAAATGCTGTTACCTCGCATCCCCAGGCATCAAGGAAAAGGATAGCCAAATGACCAAGGCCCCCGATACCGATGACACCAACCTTATCTGTAGGTTTTACATTATACTGTATCAAAGGATTGAAAACTGTTACTCCACCACATAAAAGAGGTCCTGCTGCTTCAGGATTCAGTTTTTCAGGAATCGGTATTGCCCACTCAGCATTCGCTCGGACTCTCTCTGAAAAACCTCCATATCTGCCGAGTACGGTAGGTAAGGCAGACGGGCACAGATTGTGATTTCCGGTAAGGCACCACTCACAGCTGTTGCATGATCGGTTATTCCAGCCTACACCTACTCTCTGGCCAGGGACTACTGATTTCACATGCGATCCGACAGCTTCAATCTTTCCAATTACCTCATGACCAGCAACCAAAGGGTACATTGACATCCCCCATGCGTTATCGATCATATGAATATCACTGTGGCAAATCCCACAGTATTCAACTTTTATATCAACCTGGTGATCGCCAAGAGGCCCCAGATCGTACTCAATCAATTCGAGCTTACCCCCGGGTGAGGCAGCAGCATAACCCTTTGTCATTTTCATTTCCTCCTTAATTGTTAAATTGTCTAACATTTTATAAACGGTTTGCAAAACCCTAAAGTTCGTAATATGTGAGGTGGCAGGTATTTAAAAAATTTGAGAAATTCTTTAAATATTTCAGGATAAACTTTAGATTTTTCAGGATTTGCCCGACGCTGATAAAAGGTCTTTTACCT
>Ga0209314_10001425_pt1 | contig 10548 bp, 10 predicted proteins | sample I19B2metaG_FD_184146 | JGI IMG/M metagenome (GOLD analysis project Ga0209314, IMG submission 184146) | Lake sediment bacterial and archeal communities from Gulf of Boni, Indonesia to study Microbial Dark Matter (Phase II) - ​I19B2 metaG... | ecosystem: Environmental > Aquatic > Freshwater >...
TCCTTGCCCAGTTCAACCAGGGTTTTACCGTAAGCCTCCCTCATAGCGACTTCTTCAGGCATTTCACTCCAGCTCCTTCAGGGCTAACTGCACCTCGGCAGCGTTAGGGGCTTTGCCGTGGAAATCAGGGTTATTCTCCATAAAGCTGACCCCCTTCCCCTTAACCGTATGAGCAATAATGACGGTGGGTTGACCCTTGACCGATTTTGCCTGGTTAAAGGCGTTGAGAAGTTGGGTGAGGTCATGACCATCAACCTCAATAACCTGCCAGCCAAAAGCCTGCCACTTCTTATTGAAAGGGTCGAGGTTCATAACATCACGATTCCAGCCGTCAATCTGAAGTCCGTTGTTATCGACAATGGCTATCAGGTTATCCAGCTTATGATGGGCGGCCGCCATCGCTGCTTCCCACACCTGTCCCTCGTCACACTCCCCATCGCCCAGCAAAACATATACCTTGTATGCCTGTGAATCGAGACGACCCGCCAGGGCTACTCCAACAGCAAAGGACAACCCCTGCCCCAGGGAACCGGCGGTCATCTCCACTCCCGGGGTAACTGTGCAGTCGCAATGACCCTGAAGGTTGCTACCTAGTTGTCTCAGGGTAAGCAGTTCTTCTACCGGGAAGTAGCCACATTCAGCCAGAACCGCATAGAGCAGGGGAGCCGCATGCCCCTTGCTGAGGATAAATCTATCCCTGTCTAGCCAATGGGGGTCTTTCGGGTTGTGTCGTAGCAGATTGAAATAGAGGGAGGTTATAATCTCCACTGACGACAGAGAACCGCCGGGATGACCACTGCCTGCCTTCCCGGTCATCATAATAATATGTCGGCGTAGCTTCTTAGCTACGGCCTCCATTTCCTTTACCGATAAAAACTTAGCCTTGAAATCTGACTCCGGCATGCGAGCTAATTCTCCTCCTGGCAAAAACATTGGTTAGTATATAACAGCTCATCGTCCTAAGTCTAATATGTCGGCAGGAATTCAGACCCCGTGGCTGGAGAGTAGCTGGCTTACCCTATTCCAGATAATCTCTTTTATTTTCTCTTTGGATTGGCTGGCATCCACCACCAGCCAGCGCTCCGGGTCGTCAGCCGCCATCTTGAGATAACCCTCTCGTACTCTCCGGTGGAAAGCTATATCCTCCTGCTCAAAACGGTCACGCCTTTTGGCTCTTTTGCGGAAAAGACCTGCCTCGGCTGGAATATCCAGAAGGACGGTCAGGTTGGGCTTAAGCCCCCGAGTGGCAACAGTGTTAATAGTTCTTACCATCTCCAAATCCAGCCCCCGTCCGTAGCTTTGATAGGCAGTAGTAGAATCGGCGTAGCGGTCGCAGATAACCACCTTACCGCTTTTCAGACTGGGCTGGATGACCTCCTCAACCAGTTGGGCGCGGGAAGCATTGAACATTAGTAGCTCGGTCATTGGTGATATACCTGTATCCTGAGTCCACTTTAACCAGCGAGCGAGTTTCCGGCCAAGCGATGTACCACCCGGTTCGTGGGTCAGGAGTGCCGGAACCGCCAGCCTAGATAGTCTTCCGTATAGTGCCCTGGCCTGTACGGTCTTGCCACTCCCCTCTCCCCCCTCAAAAGTGATGAATAGAGCCATTGATTAGTCTTAGCTCCTTTGTTTTCCCACCAGTTTACCATAGCTGAGACAACGAGGGCAAAGGTTAATGAACAAACTCCGGTTAGTTGTGAACTCGTATCTGGTTAACGAGAAGTGTTGTATAATGTAGACAAGCAAAGGAGTGATGTGAAATGGATGGTCCCCTTTCTGGTGTAAGAGTACTGGCTATCGAAAACTATCTGGCCGGCCCGGTTGCCTCTATGACAATGGGTGATTTGGGAGCCGAAGTAATCAAAATTGAATCCGAAGAGGGTGAATTGAGCCGCCTTACCCCCGGGCCAAACCATAAAGGTGAGGCTAGCCACTATTTAAGCTGGAACCGTAATAAAAAGAGTATAGTCCTTAATCTCAAGACGCCCTCAGGCAAAGAAGCCCTCTACGACCTGGTCAAGGTATCCGACGTCGTGATAAATAACTTCAGGCCCGGGGTAATGGAGAGAATGGGTGCTGACCACGAGACACTCACAAAGATTAATCCCCGGATAATCAGCGTCAATCTTACCGGCATGGGTCCCTCAGGACCCAATAAAGACTTGCCTGTGGTTGACAGTACGGCCGCCGGACTCAGCGGACTATTGAGCGTTACGGGAGAACCTAATGGACGCCCGGTAAGACCGGGACCAGCCGTTTGTGATTTCACCTGTGCCCTATACGGAGCTATCGCCACCATCAGTGCTCTTTACCAACGCGAGAGAACCGGAGTAGGACAGAACATAGATGTCCCACTGCTGGCAGCAGGTGTCGCTCTTATGGGCTACCATATCGCCTACTATACCTGTTCCGGAGAAGTACCGCAGCCCTTAGGTTCGGGTTATCCCTTCACCGCCCCCTTTGGAGCCTACAAGACAAAGGACGGCTGGATTGTCCTGGGTCCGTGCTGGCCCAGGATAGCCTATGCCATTGGCGCTGATTGGTTAGTTGATGACCCGAGGTTTGCCAGAGATGAGGACAGGCTCAAGAACAGGCAAGAGCTTGATAAAGAAGTAGAGAAGTATTTCCTCCAGGCAACAACGGAGGAGTGGTTAACCATCCTGCGGATGCAGAATATAATATCGGGGCCATTGTATACTGTAGACCGGACAGTAGACGACCCGCAGGTGAACCATCTGAATATGATACTCAATATTGAACATTCACTGGGAGGCAGAGTGCGATTAGCCGGTAACCCCATCATGATGCCATCTTTAAAGGGAAAGCATTTACCTCCACCCACGCTGGGGCAGCACACCAACGAGGTACTGGCTGATGTTCTTGGTTATTCGAAGGACAAGATAAAGAAGATTAGAGAAGAACAAGAATCCCATGTACAAGAAACAAGAAAGCCGACAGGCGAAGAGAAATAATCTCACCCTTCGTTAGTTAATCCTCAACCAGCTTTTGACCGGCAAGAAAAGCCTGTTTCAAAGCATCGGGGTGTTCAGCGATAGCCCCTTTCTTGTCAATCCCTCGGAATAGTAGTTCCCCAGCATAGTCAATATCCAAGACTCTGAAGATGGTCTTTATCATGACCAGCGCCGGGTCAAACAGGTCGGCAACCTTTCTACCCCCAACGGAAATAAAGAACCCTTTCCTCGTCCGGCTATCGCCCAGAGGTGGCATTTTAAGAATATATTTCCTTGCCCATCGGGACTGGAAGCGGTCAATCATTGCCTTCATCTGGGCGGTTACCCCGGTAAACTGGATAGGGGAAGCCAGCACTATTACATCTGCCTGCTCGAACTCTTGATAGATAGTCTGCATATCATCCTTAATCTTGCATACTCCCTTCTTAAGACAGGCATCACAATGCTGGCAGGGAGAAATCTGCAGGTTACGAAGGATAATAGTTTTGACCTCAGCACCCTTGCTGGCAGCCCCTCTCATAAGTTCCGCCAGCAACATGTCGGTATTACCGCCCCGCCTCGGACTACCCGCAATACCAAGAACTCTCAATTTAGTTATCCTCCGATATGGTAATAGGAATGCTTAAAGTTTGAGCAATAGGTGATTGGGGCGCATTCAGAGTCGAAGAAGCACTGTCAATCTCCGGAAATCAGAACGAGCCGGTATTCCTTCTGACCCTTACGCAGGATGAAAGCCCGCCCTTCTATAGCATCTTGCCGGGATATAGTGCGTTTGGTATCAGTAACCCGAACGTTCTGAAGGTATACCCCACCGCCTTCAATGACGCGCCTGGCTTCACCCTTGGACTTCGCCATTCCGGTAGATGTAACCAGGTCAACCAGAGTCATTCCATCACCGGAGAAATGAGAACTACCTATTTCAACAGAGGGAGCTTCAGCGAAAATATCCAGAAGGTCCTGCAAGTTCAGGTTTTTCACCTCTTCCCCAAATAACACCCTGGTGGCCTGTTCGGCTTTGCGGAGAGCTCTGTCTCCGTGAACCAACCGAGTTACCTCTTGCGCCAGTTTCTTTTGGGCTTCTCTTCTTTCCGGCTGTGACGCAACAGACTCGGCCAGTTCTTCAATTTCTGACCGAGAAAGCAGAGTAAGGTATTTAAGATGGGTTATCACATCTCTATCGTCAGTATTAAACCAATACTGATAGAAATGGTATGGTGAGGTCTGGTTAGCATCTAACCAGACAGCGCCGCTTTCGGTCTTGCCGAATTTTACCCCGCTGGTCATGGTCAGCAATGGGAAGACCAGGCCATGGACCTGGGCTCCGTGTACCCTCCGGATGAGGTCAATTCCGGCAGTGATATTTCCCCACTGGTCGCTTCCCCCCATTTGCAGGGTACAGTTGTATTTCTCGTAAAGCATCAGGTAATCAAACGATTGTAGCAAAACGTAACTGAATTCAGTGAAAGAGATGCCTTCCTGCTCCAGCCGGCGCTTGATGGATTCCTTGGCTATCATTGTATTGACCGAAAAGTGCTTGCCGACATCCCGCAGGAAATCCGTCAGGCTTACCGTAGTCAACCAATCGGCGTTGTTGACCAATATCGCGGGATTGGTCTTGGAGCCGAAGTCCAGGAAACGGCTCAATTGTTCCTTAATTGCTTCCACGTTGGCATTGACTTCTTCTTTCGTCATCAAGGGCCTCTCATGTGCCCTGAAGCTGGGGTCACCAATTAGCCCCGTACCACCGCCGGCAACGGCTATCGGGGTATGCCCAAAATGCTGAAGACGCATCAGCCCCACAACTGTTAAAAGGTTACCTATATGGAGGCTTGGAGCTGAAGGGTCAAAGCCGATGTAAGCAGTAACCTTTTGGCTGGCTAATACTTCACTCAAGCCTTCTGTACTATCGTAAATTAGGCCTCTCCACTTAAATTCATCGTAGACGTTCATTTTAGACAACGCTTTCATAATCCACTTCCCTGGGTAAATCACTCAGCTAGCGGGAGTCGAGTCTTTGCCTGAAGATGAGACTTGAGCCTCATTCAGTTTCTTCATTAAGCGGGATTTCCGCCTGGCCGCATTATTGGGATGGATAACTCCCTTTTCCGCCGCCTTATCCAGGGAACTGATGGCAACTACTACCGCTTTTTGAGCTTCCTCAAGCTTACCTGAGAAGATGAGTCTTTCTGCCTTGGTTATGTTGGTCTTACACTGGCTGCGAATCGGTTGATTACGCAATCGTTTTCTCTCCGATACGCGCATCTGTTTTTTGGCTGATTTAGTAACTGGCAATATCTACCTCCTACCTCATTATATATTTAAATTAAAGAAACTTTAGTTCCCCTCAAAGCTCTATTGGGTACGGGTGATATTAGGTTGAGAACTCGCTTCCGTTGAGGCTCCTTCCCCTATCCGGGTAGCGCTTATCACCCCCCGCACCCCCTCAATCTTTACCAAAATCCGACTTAACTGGGTCAAGTTCGCCGCCTCTAAAGAAAAGAATATTGATATCGTCTGGTTATCATTGTTGGTCAGGTTTACCGCCGCAATATTAATCTTTTCCTCAGCCACAAGGGTAGAGATATCACGCATTAGCCCTACCCGGTCCCAGGCTTGCACCTGAATCTGGACGGGATATAGCTCACTGGTCTCTCCCCACTCCACATTGACCAATCTATCCTTCTCTTCCTCGTTAACCACGTTGTAGCAATCCCGGCGGTGGACAGTTACCCCCCGACTACGAGTTACATAGCCAATAATCTTGTCTCCCGGCACCGGATGACAGCACTTAGCTAGCTGGGTAAGTAAATCCCCCACCCCTTGAACCTTGACCGCCGATGTTGGTTGCTTAGGCAAGGTAACGGCAGCTATCCTGGGCTGTTGCTGCTGGGCGGCTAATTTCACCGCAATTTGATGGATATTAATGTCGCCGTAGCCAATAGCGACATAGAAATCATCCAAACTCTCACGTTTGAACAACTTGGCCAACCTCTCCCGCTCCGTCAACGGAATGTTGAGCTGCTTCATCCATTTCTCTAGAAGCTCCCGACCACGCTCAACATTCTCTGCCCGTTCCTGCTTCTTAAACCACTGCCGTATTTTTTCCTTGGCGTGAGATGTCTGGACATAACCCAGGACAGGATTCAGCCAATCCCGGCTGGGGCCTTTTTCCCCTTTAGTCGTCATGATTTCGACAACATCACCATTCTGGAGATGGTAATTGAACGGAACCAGCCGGCCATTGACCTTTGCCCCGATACAACGATGGCCCAGGTCAGTGTGAACCCTGTAAGCGAAATCAAGGGGAGTCGACCCGTTAGGCAAGTCCTTTATCTCCCCCTTGGGTGTATAGACAAAAACCTGGTCATTAAATATGTCTGTTTTTACTGATTCCAGGAACTCTTCAGCGCCACTCAATTCCCGGTGCCATTCAATTAACTGGCGTAGCCAGCCTATCCTCTCCTCAAAGCGTATGTCCTTCTTGTCACCTTCTTTGTATCGCCAGTGAGAAGCTACCCCAAATTCGGCAACACGATGCATCTGGTGGGTGCGAATCTGTATTTCCAAGGGAGTTGTACCCTGGCACATTACCGTAGTATGCAGGGATTGATACCCATTTGGTTTAGGATTGGCGATGAAGTCGTCGAACTGGTCGGGTAAAGGATGCCACAAGTTATGGACGATGCCCAAGGCAATATAACAATCGGGCACACTATTAACCAATACCCGAAGAGCGAGAAGGTCATGAATATCGTCAAAGTCTTTGCCCAAATCGACATACTTCTCCATTTTCTGGTGTATGCTGTAGATATGTTTGGGTCTACCCGATACCTCAGCCTTCAGACCCGCTCGCTCAAACTCCTGGTTCAGGACTTGAATTACCTGAGCGATAAAGTTCTCCCGCTCAGCGCGCCGACCGGCAAGCAGTTCAGCAATCTGGCGATATTTGGCCGGCTCCAGATAGCGGAAGGACAGGTCCTCTAACTGCCACTTTAGCTCCCATATCCCTAAACGATGAGCTAAGGGAGCGTATACCTCTTGAGTTTCCTGAGCAATACTACGCTGCTTCTCCGGGGCCAGGGCATCCAGGGTTTGCATATTGTGCAATCTGTCGGCTAGCTTAATAAACACCACACGGAGGTCTTCCGCCATTGCCACCAGCATTTTCCTCAGGTTCTCGGCCTGCTCTTCTCCCGGCGTTTTCAAAGAGAGCTTACCGAGCTTGGTGGTGCCATCGACTAACTTAGCTACCTCTGAGCCAAACTTGGCTTCAATCTCCGAAATGGGTATGCCACAATTCTCAGGAACATCATGGAGCAAAGCCGCCGCCAGAGAGCCGGAATCAAGCTGAAGCTCAGCCAGGGTCAAAGCAACCTGCAACGGGTGCGCCAGGTAGGGTTCGCCTGATTTACGCACCTGCCCCTCATGTGCTTTCACAGCATAGTTATAGGCATCTTCAACTATAGCTATCTTCTCTGCCGGAAGATACTCTTTAACTTTCTCAATCAGTTGACTAAAACTCATTATCTTTCCTGCCCGTAGCTACGGATAAATACAGTATAGCGCAAGGGAATATTTGTGTAAAATTTCACATTTAACTGGCGGTGGATTCTGTATGAAATCAGCGTATTACCGATACAAGTCACCCCCTATTCAGGAGTATTGACAGGGTAATGTATGATTGATACGATTAGGCCAAGCATATAAAATAGCTTTACATATGTAGAGAATCTTAAATAGAATGCTCGTAGTATTGGTTAAGGGGGTAATGTCAGGGAATACGAGAGGGGCACTGGAATTGCTAGGCAATATGGTCGTGCCCCCTTTTTATCATGCAGACAGGAGGTATAACATGCTAAAGAGACGGCTTCTAGTTGGTTTGGTGTTTCTGGTGTCTCTGGTTGTAGTCGGTTGCGGTGTGCCTCAGGAGGAGCACGATGCTGTCTTAGCCGAGCGGGACGCAGCACAGGCAGAAGTAGCCTCCTTACAGGGAGAGCTTGCTGAAGTGCAGAGCAAATTGACTACGACAGAAAGTGATTTAGGTGAGACAGAAAGTGACCTAGCTACAGCGGAAAGTGACCTGGCTGACACACAGAGCGAAATCTCGTCCTTGCAAAGCCAAAAATCATCCTTGCAGAGCCAAATCTCATCCTTACAGAGCCAGCTGACTGGGGCGGAAGCGCAAGTTGCTGAGCTAGAAAAACTGATTGCCGCTCTAGAAGGCAGCGAAGTGGGCAATCTGGCACCCGACTTTCAACTTAAAGACCTTGACGGCAAGACTGTTTCCCTTCGTGACCTACGGGGTAGCCCGGTGATGCTCAACTTCTGGGCAACATGGTGTGGCCCGTGCTGCAATGAAATGCCCTACCTACAGCAAATATACGAAAAGTGGCGAGATAAGGGGCTGAAAGTATTGATGATTAACCTTAGGGAGACCACATCTACAGTGCGGCAGTTTATGCAAGACAATAAATATTCCTTTCCCGTTCTTCTTGATACTAACGGCGATGTGAGCAGTAAATATAATATCACCGCCATACCAACCACCTTCTTCATTGCTGGATATGGGGTGATTAAAGAGCGGAGGGTGGGCTCCTTCCCAAACGTAGAAACTATAGAAAGTAGCCTGAGCAAGATTTTGGCGCCACCGTCGCTTACCCTATTCACGCCGCAGATAGACGGCTTAAAGGTTACTATCAATGGGGTTACAATGCCAGGAACTTCAGGGACTACTGTAACTAGAATCCAGTGGGACTGGGGGGACGGGTCTTCTGAAGACCACTATTTCCCCGCCTCTCATAGCTACAAGGCAGGCGGCTCTTATACAGTAAAGGTAACCTCTTACCAGAGTAACGGGCTATCAACAATGAAATCCGTCACCGTGCAGGTCACTGGGTAGACGCCATCCCCCGGGTACTTGACAAAGAACTTAATTAGTTATAGAGTTTTTAATAGAACAGATGTTCGGCATAGCCGAGGGGGTATTTTACGAGGCGACCAGTGAAAACACTCTCAACTAAGCAACAGCATATCATCGATTTTGTCCACCGTTTTTGGCTAGAGAGGAGCTATCCACCCACCGTTCGGGATATAGTCAACGGCTGTGGGATTAGCTCAACATCTGTAGTGGATTATAACTTGGACATATTAGAGAGGGAGGGATATATTCGTCGCCACCCCGGAATATCGCGTGGTATTGAACTGGTCACTCAGTCCCCTGCCCCAAGACGCAGTCTTAGGGTGCCTGTTATTGGTCAAATAGCCGCTGGGGAACCGATACCGGTGCCTACTCCTGATACCTGGGACGTTACGGCTTCCTCAGAGACTCTGGAGGTGCCCGAAGACTTGACTCAGGGCAGGCGAGAGGTTTATGCTCTCAAGGTAAAAGGCTCATCAATGGTGGATGCCCTGATTAATGATGGTGATATTGTGTTGATGCAATATGTGAATGTGGTGGAGAACGGGGAGATGGCCGCTATATGGCTTAAGGCAGAAAAAGAGGTTACCCTGAAAAAGGTCTATTCCGAGCAAGGTCGCATCCGACTCCAGCCGGCAAATAGCCGGATGAAACCGATATATACCGAGCCAGACAATGTTGAGATTCAAGGCAGGGTTATCGCCGTCATCAGGCGGCTAGCCTAGCAGTCTGACTTGATTTTTTATTACCAATAGTTATTAAATTAACATCAGTCTAACCCCATACCCTCGCCGGGGTTGATAACTGAAGAGAGAATCATGATTTTATCCCAGTTTCAGACTGTAGGCCGTGACCTCTTTACCAGAGGACTCGTCTCCTCTAACAGCGGCAATCTGAGCATTAGATTCGGAGAGCGTTTAATCATTACCCGTCGTGGTTGCCGGCTCAGTTGTTTAGAAGAAAACGACCTGATTGAGACCGGAATAAGTAAAAATGACCGTTTAACACCACTGGCCTCGACAGAATTAGCGGTCCACCGGGCTATTTACCAGGCAACCCCGGCACTAGCCATCGTTCATGCTCACCCACCTCATGCCATTGCTCTATCCTTAACCGAAACTGAGGTTGTGCCCAATTCTGCCGAGGGTCTGGCTACGGTGGGTCGGGTTCCAGTGCTTGGTTGGCATATGGAGGTAAGACCGGGGGGACTAGCTGATATCATCGCTCAGGCACTAAAGCAACACCGGGCAGTTATGGTTCGAGGTCATGGTAGCTTCGCTACCGGGCAACTGCTTGAGGAAGCCTATAACTACACTACTAGCCTGGAGGAAAGTTGCCAGATAATTTGCCTGTTGAAGTCGCTGGGGACAGGCTCCACTAAAGAGTAGCTTTCATTTCTTGCTTTTTGCTTTTTTAGCCTTATCTACCCTCAAGAGTTGAGCAAAAAAGTTCCCTTTACTTCCCGCCTTGGCTAAAGCGCCTATAGCTGTGGGAAGGAAGTGGAGCACCAGTACCAGTGCTAGAACAAGGGGAAAGACAATAGCAAGCCATGGTTTTCCCAGAAGCCAGGCAGATACCGGCACCGAAAGCAGAAGGCTGATATTTACCGACAGAACGGCGTTGTGGGTAATAACCAAGAATAGCAGTGTTACGGCT
>Ga0209314_10001430_pt1 | contig 10524 bp, 7 predicted proteins | sample I19B2metaG_FD_184146 | JGI IMG/M metagenome (GOLD analysis project Ga0209314, IMG submission 184146) | Lake sediment bacterial and archeal communities from Gulf of Boni, Indonesia to study Microbial Dark Matter (Phase II) - ​I19B2 metaG... | ecosystem: Environmental > Aquatic > Freshwater > Lake...
TTTTGGCGGAGGTGGAGACAATTGCCGCTACACTCCAAGCATCCGTCATGCTATTCTTCTGCAGCGATGCAATCCAGATGAGGGTGGTCCCAATGCTTGTCGAGGCAATGGAAAACAGGGTTATCGATTTCGAGGATGCCTACCGGTCGGCCAATCCGGCCCAGAGAGGGGCGATCGACCGGACCGAGGGGGCCTTGCTGGTGGTGGCCGGCCCGGGCACGGGCAAGACACAGATCATTGCCGCCAGGATCGCCCGGATAATCAGCCGGGGAAGCCAGCCGGAGAACATCCTCTGCCTCACCTACACCGATGCGGGGACCATAGCCATGCGCGAGAGGCTCCACGCCTTCATCGGCCCGACCGCCTACCGGGTGGAGATCCTCACCTTTCACGCATTCTGCAACATGGTCATCCAGGCAAACCCCTCCTTCTTCGGCTACAACGACCTGCAGCCCGTCTCCGAGCTGGAGAAGCGGGCTTTCGTCAAGGAGGTGCTGGACTCCCTTCCCCACGACAACCCCCTGGCCAGGGTTTCCGGCGACCTGTACGGCGACGCCGCAAACCTGCTGCAGCTCTATGCCGACATGAAGAGGGAGGACTGGCGGGCCGATGATGTCATCACCGCCACGGATGCCCATCTGCAGGAGCTGTTAGAAGACCCCTCCATGCGGTACAGCCGCAGGTACACCGACAAGAAGAGCGGCAAAGTCTACCAGCCCGGGGACCTGAAGGTGGATGCCTATGAGGCGAAGAAGAAGAGCTTTGAGCGCCTCAAGGCGGCTGTCGGCAGCTACGCCGCCTACCAGAAGGTGCTCCTGGGGAACCGGCGCTACGACTTCGACGACATGATCCTCTGGGTGATTGCCGCCTTCCGGGAGAACCCGGAGCTCCTCCTCGACTACCAGGAGCGCTTCCACTACGTGCTGGTGGACGAGTACCAGGACACCAGCGGCGCCCAGAACGAGATCGTCGACCTCCTCATGGAGTACTGGGACGACCCGAACCTCTTCGTCGTCGGCGACGACGACCAGTCCATCTACCGCTTCCAGGGGGCGAACATCGAGAATATCCTCACCTTCCACGGCCGCTACTCGCCCCAGGTGATCCCCCTGACCCGGAACTACCGCTCATCCCAGCAGATCCTCGACGCCGCCACCTCCCTGATCGCCGTCAACAGCCAGCGGCTTGCCGGGAGCGGCGGCCTTGGGGTGGAGAAGGATCTGCTCGCCAGCCGCCCCGACGGGGGGGTGCCGGAGGTGAGGCTCTACCCGACCCTGCTGCAGGAGGCCCTCGGCATAGCCATGGAGATAGGCGAGCGCCACTTGAGGGGTGAGGAGCTGGGGAGGGTGGCGGTCCTCTACCGCAACCACCGCCAGGTGGAGCCGCTGGTGGCCTACTTCACCGCCAGGGATATCCCCTTCTCCATCCGCCGGCGGGAGGATGTGCTGCAGGCCCCCCTGGTTCGCCAGCTGGTGGCCATCTGCCGCTACCTGCAGGGGGAGAGCGTCCGCCCCCACGGGGAGGAGCGGCTCCTCTTCCATATCCTCCAGTTCCCCACCCTCGGGCTCTCACCCCTTGAGGTGGCACGGCTATATGCCCTGCGCAGCGGCGGAGGGGGGGAGGGGCATCCCCTGCCTGTCAGGGAGCTGCTCCGCCGTCACGACGGGTTCGCGGCAGTTGCCGAGCTGATCGAATCCCTCCTCGCCGCCATGGCCGGCATGACCCTGCAGGAGCTGGTGCAGGCGGTGATCAACCGCTTCGGCCTGCTGGCCCACGTGGAGAGCGCGGCCGCCACCATCTGGAACCTGGAGGTTCTCAACACCTTCTACGACTTCGTCAAGGAGGAGTGCGCAAGGAACCCACGCCTCACCCTGGGGGAGTTCATCGCCATGCTGGAGCTGATGGAGAGCCAGCAGATCAAGCTGCCGGCGGAGAGGATCGCCATCAACAGCCGGGGGGTGAACCTGATCACCTGCCACTCCTCCAAGGGGCTGGAGTTCAGGACGGTCTATCTTCTGGGATGCGTCGAGAGCGAGTGGGAGAAGAAGCGCTCCGCCCCATCCTTCGCCATCCCCCCCAACATGCTCCATCTGAGGCGCAGCGCCGAGGAGAGCGCGATTGAGGAGCTGCGCCGACTCTTCTACGTGGCCATGACCAGGGCGGAGGAGGAGCTGGTTATCAGCCATGCCGGCCGGGACAACAACGACAAACTCCTGGCGAAGAGCCGCTTCGTCGCCGAGGTGGAGCAGTCGGGCCTGGTGGCCATGAGCTCCAGGCAGATGGAGGCTGGAGAGCTGGAGGAGGCGATGGGGGCCATCCTGCGGGAGCCTGCCGAACAGGGGGGGAGCATCTTCGCCTCCGATTTCGTCGGCGAGCTGCTCAGGGATTACAAGCTGAGTGTCACCCACCTGAACGGCTTCCTCAAATGCCCAAGGGCCTTCTTCTACACCCGGGTGCTGCGGGTGCCGGAGCCGCGCAACGGGGCGACCGCCTTCGGCAGCAGCGTGCACGAGTCCCTGGAGTACCTCTTCTCCTCAATGCTCAGGTTCCCGGCCAGGGCCTTCCCCCCCAGGGAGGAGTTCATCCGCTTCTTCACCCGGGAGATGGAGAAGCGCCGCGACTCCTTCACCGAAGTGGAGTTCGGCCGCCGCCTGCAGAAAGGGGGTGTTATCCTTGAGGCGCTCTACAACCGCTTCATCGACAGCTGGCACAAGGAGGTCCTCCTGGAGAAGAGCTTTTCCGCCACCCTGGAGGGGGGGGTGAGGATCAACGGCCTGGTGGACAAGCTGGAGAAGCTGACCGGCAACCTGGTGAACCTGGTTGACTACAAGACAGGCAGGTACGACCGGAAGAAGTTCCAGCCCCCAGATCCGGCCAGGGTCGCCAAGGCGCTGGAGGCGGGGAAAGAGCCGGCCTTCGAGGACCTCTACGGCGGCGACTACTGGCGCCAGGCGGTCTTCTACAAGATCATGGTCGAGTCGGCGGGGGACCAGTCTCTGGCCGTCTCCTCCGCCGAATTCCTCTTCGTCGAGCCCGACGAGCGGAGCGGGGAATTCATCAGCCAGCGGGTGGAGATCGAGCCTGAGCACGAGGAGATCGTCAGGGGGCAGATAGCAAGCGTCTACCGGCGCATCATTAACCGGGAGTTCGACCAGGGGTGCAACGATAGGTACTGCGACTGGTGCCGGCAATAGCCCCTGCCCCATGGCGGAAAAAACCGTTGACAATACTCTAGCTCAAGGGTATAAATATAAAAACTATAGCACTTGTAGGTTATCATGATTTCAATGCGCAGCAAATACGCCCTCAAGGCGCTCGGCTACATGGCCAGGAACCCGGAGAAGGAGTCGTTCCTCATTGCCGAGATCGCCCAGGCCGAGGGGATACCCAAGAAGTTCCTCGAGGCGATACTCCTCACCTTGAAGAACAACGGCATCCTCTCCAGCCGCAAGGGGCCCGGTGGCGGCTACGCCATGGCCAAGGCGCCGGCAACGGTGACCATCGGTGCCATCGTCCGCTCCTTCGAGGGGGACCTGGCGCCGGTGCAGTGCCTCAGCGAGACCGCCCATGCCAGTTGCCCGGAGTGCGGTGACGAGGATACCTGCGGCATAAGGCTGGTGATGGCCGACGTCAGCCAGGCAGTCTCCTCTGTGCTTGACACGGTGACCCTTGCTGATATGCTGCAGAGGAGCGAGTTCGAGCGCCAGAAGCGTCAGCAGGTCGTGGACTTCGCCATCTAAAATTTTTTGCCGGCTAAGTCTAGTTTGAATATAGGATATAGCGTTTAACCATACACCCCGCAAAGGAGAGACCGCAATGGCACGAATCTATGAAGACAATTCCCGTTCCATCGGCAACACCCCCCTTGTCCGCCTGAACCATGTCACCAATGGTGCGAAGGCCACCGTGCTCGCCAAGATCGAGGCGCGCAACCCCGCCTACTCCGTCAAGTGCCGCATCGGCGCCAACATGATCTGGGACGCGGAAGAGCGCGGCATCCTGGGGCCCGGGGTGGAGATAATCGAGCCTACCAGCGGCAACACCGGCATCGCCCTCGCTTACGTGGCCGCGGCCAGGGGGTACAGGCTGACCCTGACCATGCCGGAGACCATGAGCATCGAGCGCCGCCGGGTGCTGGCCGCCCTCGGAGCCAACCTGATCCTCACCCCCGGTGCAGAGGGGATGAAGGGGGCCATCGCCCGGGCGGAGGAGATCGCCGCTTCCGACCCGGAGCGTTACTTCCTCCCCCAACAGTTCAAGAATCCGGCAAACCCGGCCATACACGAGAAGACCACCGGCCCGGAGATCTGGGACGACACCGACGGTGGTATCGACGTCCTCGTCGCCGGGGTCGGAACCGGGGGGACCATCAGCGGCATCTCCCGCTACATCAAGCAGACCAGGGGGAAGCAGATCCTCTCCGTTGCCGTGGAGCCGAAGGAGAGCCCGGTCATCAGCCAGAAGCTGGCCGGTGAACTCCTCAAGCCCGGCCCCCACAAGATCCAGGGGATCGGCGCCGGCTTCATCCCCGACACCCTCGACCTCTCCGTGGTGGACCGGGTGGAGCAGGTGGGGAGCGACGAGGCCATCGACTTCGCCCGCAGGCTCTCCCAGGAGGAGGGGCTGCTGGTCGGCATCTCCTGCGGCGCGGCCGCCGCGGCCGCCGTCCGCCTCGCCTTCCAGGAGGAGTTCAGCGGCAAGACCATCGTCGTCGTCTTCCCCGACGGGGCGGAGCGCTACCTCTCCACCGCCCTTTTCGAAGGGGTCTAGGGGAACCCGCAGGATCTCTCTATCGGGATGTACGGATACGCCCGGGGTGCGAGGATTTGAACGCCCCGGGCGTATTTTGTCGTCGAGGAGGGGGCGTTGGAGGTGTAGAAGTCTATAATGTTTATGGGTAAAATGTAAATTAATTGACGCGCGGCATTATTTTAACTAGTATGGTGATCTCGGGCAGTCGACTGCTCCTGGCAAGGGTGTCCTAGATCAGAGGGAGGTTTGGCAGATGGCGATTGATCCGCAAAAATTGAGGCTGGAGGGGATCTACCCCCAGAGGCAGGGCGATTTCTACATGCAGCGCATCAAGCTCCCCGCCGGGGTGATCTCCGCCCTCCAGGCCCGTAGGGTGGCGGAGATTGCCGGCCGCTACGCCCGGGGGACGGTGCATCTCACCACCAGGGGGAGCATGGAGCTCCACTGGCTGACGGCGGAGACTCTGCCGGTAGTAGCCAGGGAGATGGCCTCCGTCGGCCTGATCAGCCGCGGCGCCTGCGGCGGCGCGGTGCGGGGGGTGGTCTGCGGCTCCCTGGACCTGGCCGTATCGACGAAGCTGGAGGGGGTGGTGCGCCTGATTCACAGCCACTTTTCCGGCAACCCCCGCTTCGAGAGCCTGCCGAAGAAGTTCAAGATCGCCGTGGAGGCAGACATCGCCAGCGGCCGGCACCTGATCCAGGACCTGGCCCTGGTGCCGGTGGATCTCGCCGCCGATGAGCTCAGCTTCAACGTCTGGGTTGCCGGCGGCCTGGGGCGCCAGCCGACACCGGCCTTCCTCCTGGCCGGAGATATCCCCCTCGACAGGGTGATCGGCATGGTGGAGGCGGTTGTCCGGGTTTACGCGGCCCACACCCCTGCCGGCAAGCGCCTCAAGCACCTGGTGGCAGAGATCGGCCAGGATGAGCTGCGTCGCCTGGTCCTGGCCGAGCCGTCCGCCGGCGAGGCGCTCCCCACCGTGGCCAGCCTCTCCTCCTCCCTCGTCCCGACCCTCTCCTCCCCCGAGCGGAGGGTGGAGGTGGGGGTCTTCGCCGGCGAGCTGGCCGGCAGCGAGCTGGCAGCCCTGGCAGAGATCGCCGACAAATGGGCTGGCGGCATCCTCCTCGTCACCGGCAACCAGAACATCGTCCTCCACCTGACCCCCGCCGCCGAGCTGGACAGGGTGCGGGAAGAGCTGGCCTACGCCGGCTTCACCGGCACCTCCCGCCGGGAGCGGGTGCTCTGCCGGGTCTGCCCGGGGAGCCACGAGTGCCTCGTCGGCCTGGGGGCGACCCGCGAGATCGCCGCCGAGCTGGTGGAGAAGCTGGGCCCTGCAGGGGTGAAGCTAACCTGGGCAATCTCCGGCTGCCCCAACTCCTGCGCCCAGCCCCAGCTGGCCGACGCCGGCATCATAGTCTCTCGCCTCCAGCCCGGCGAGGCCAAGGCGCCCCTCTTCGACCTGTACCGCAGGAGCGGTGATGGTTTCGGCGAGCGGACCGCCGAGAGGCTGACTTTGGCGGAGCTGATGCAGCAGGTGGGTGAGATCGGCTGAGAGTAGGAAGGTGACGGGGTCGGCCCCGACCTGAGCCGGATTCATCGGCGACAGGTCCTGGGAAGTGTTTGGGAATCATTTCACCATAACTCCACTTTCACGGGCTGACCCCTCGTTTCATCATTTCACTGCATTTCCCCCCTTGATGGACAGCATGGTAATGGGTGACCCCGTTGCCCCTCCTTCCCATGCCGCCCATTGCCCTAGGGCTTCGTCGCGGTAAAGATTGCCCTCAGCGGCGCCGGGTGCCCTTCAATAGTCTTGCCGACGTCCTCCGGATCAAGAAAATCCGCCAGCGACTCAAAGCGCATCCACTCCGTTCCACGCTGCTCCTTGCAGCTGGTGCGGGTGGCGTCGACACAGGCAATCTCCGTGAAGCCACAGCGCGCAAGCCACCGGGTCAGCGCTCCGATCGACGGCAGGAACCATACATTGCGCATCTTGGCGTACCGTCCCGGCGGCATGAAGATCGACTCCTCCCCCCCTTCGACAATCAGCGTCTCCAGAATCAGCTCCCCCCCCGGGCGCAGGCACCCCTTCAACTCCAGAAGATGGTCCAGGGGAGAACGGCGATGGTAGAGGACCCCCATGGAGAAGGCAGTGTCAAAGCAGGTAAGATTCGGCGGGACATCCTCAATGCCTATAGGGATGACGTGATGCCGGGGGTCGCACAGGTAGCGCTGCATCACCTGGAACTGCATCACCGAAACCAGAAAGGGGTCGATGCCGAGGACGAAGTCGGCACCTGCGCCGCGCATGCGCCAGCCATGATAGCCGTTGCCGCAGCCGACATCGAGGACTCTGCGTCCGGCAAGTGGCTGAATGTGCGGCAGAAGCCGCTCCCACTTCCAGTCGGAGCGCCACTCGGTATCGATCTCGATGCCGAAGAGGCTGTAGGGGCCTTTGCGCCAGGGGTGAAAGGCCTGCAGCCGGGCGACCAGCTCTTCGCGAGTGACCCGGCCGAGATCGGCTCCGCAGCCGATGGTGACATTGTCCTGAAGGGAAATCAGGGATGGGAGCAGCTCCGGCAGCGCCTGCAGGGCGCCCAGCCACCCCGGCATATCGCCGTACCGCTCCAGGAGCAGGCTCTCGGACAGGGTCACCTGCAGCTGCTCGGACCATCGCTCCTGACCCATTGCGGCAAGTTGCGGATAGAGGGAGTCGTACCAGTTCATTTCAACGCCACCATGGAGGCAAAGTTGAAACACTGGAACCAGGGATCGGCGAAAGAAAACCCGGCCACCTGCAGCCGCTGCCGATGGCAGGCGAGGGTCTCGGGGATCAGCACCTTTTCCAGCGCCGACCGTTTCTGGCTGATCTCCAGATCGCTGTAGCCGTTGGCCCGCTTGAAGTCGTGATGCAGCTCTTCATGGAACTGCTGCCGCCCCGGCTCGACGAAGGCGATCTTCTCCGAGAGGATCAGCACGCCGCCGGGCCTTAAGCCGGCATTGATCCGCTCGATCAGCGCCAGCCGCTCTGCCGGGGGGATGAACTGCAGGGTGAAGTTGAGGACCACCACCGAGGCGTTTTCAATTGCGACCTCCAGAAGGTCGGCACAGATCATCGTCACCGGCACGGTGGGCGTCGTATCGAGAGCCAGGAGCTCTCGGCCCCGCTTGATCATCGCCGGGGAGTTATCCACCGCAATGATGTCGCACTCCGGCTGGGTGATCCGCTGGCGCATGGCAAGGGTCGCTGCCCCGAGGGAACAGCCGAGATCATAGCAGTGACTCCCGGCCTGGGCGTATTTGCCGGCGAGGATGCCGATATTGGAGATGATCATCCCGTAGCCGGGGACCGAGCGTTGTATCATGTCGGGAAAGACGGAGACAACACGTTCATCGAATTGAAAATCGATCATCTCCTCCAGGGGCGCCGCATAGATGTCATCGGTTCTTTGCTTCACGGTCTGCTGGTCCTTTTCAAGCTGCTGTTCGTAAAAAGCTAAAGATATCGGGTTTGCTGCCGGACATCAACCCCTTGTTCGCTGCCCATGCAAACACCGCCCGGAGCAGGTTGAAGAAGCTATGCGGTTTGGATCTCAACTCGATAAAGTTCAAATGCGGGAAGTCTGTTGATCCAGGCCGGGTGGGGACGATCTTTTCGCGGCCAACGGCTTAGGCTGACCAGAGGCGGCTTTATCGCCGCCTGGTTTAGTCGAGAGGTAGCTTCTGTTTTTCAGATTCCGAAGCGATTCAACCCATCTTGGTGCTCTGTTGTTAGCGCTTTTTACCTGTATCATGGAAAAGCAGTTTCACGCTACGTACGCAACGACTCAACGTGAAATCGGGCGGTTCAGCGATAATATCGATTGGCAGATTGGTGAGGTGATAAATCCTTTTACGTATCTGATTTTCGTCGCGTTCGTTGCGTCGTTGCGTGAGAAAATGCCGTTTTTAGGGTAATAGCACACTACCGCCCGATTTAAAAACCGTATTATGCGAACCCCCTCATCAGGCAGCGGCCGCCAATATAAACTATAAAACCCATAGACAATATAAATAAAAACCTTGACAGGGGCGGACGATTTGGCTTATGGTAGCCCCATCACGCATTTTGCCGACCGGAGACAGCTTCCGGATCGCTACGCCGGCAGCTTTTCCCCCGGGGGACCCGGGCTGGCGGCGTGACTTCCCGCCCGAAGGGGGCGGATTTTCCCGGACTGCCGAGGGGAGTCGACCTCTCCGGCCGGCATGACCCACGGTTGGAAGGAGTTCCCATGGCCAAACCGATTCATGACCCATGGAGTGTCGACCTGGAGCGGCTCTTGCGCGAGGCGCTGCAAAAGATCCGCTTCGGCACGGTCACCCTGGTGATCCAGGACGGAGTGGTCATCCAGGTCGACCGGAGCGAGAAGATCAGGCTAGGTAGGCAGGGGCATATGCACGGCAGCGGCATCTAAAAGCCGCCGTAGCAGGACGATAGAATAAGGATTGCTGGCTGACTGGAAAAACCGGAGGCCAGGCCAAGAGTGGCATTATGCCGCTTTTCGCCTGGCCTTTTTCCGTTCCCGGAACTGGAGAGCTGCAACTGAGACGACCATCACGAGGAGCAAGAAAGGAGAAGAGTATGAAAATGGGAAAAGTGACAACGCTGCTGGCAGGATTGCTTGCCACCCTGGGGGTTGCAACGGCGGCATCGTCCGCCGAGATCACCCTGCTGAACGTATCCTACGATCCGACCCGTGAGCTGTACAGTGACTACAACATCGCCTTTGCCAAATACTGGCAGAAGAAGAGCGGCGACAGGGTCACGGTCAAGCAGTCCCACGGCGGCGCCGGCAAGCAGGCCCGGGCGGTCATCGACGGACTGGAGGCCGACGTGGTTACCCTGGCCCTGGCCTACGATATCGACGCCATCGCCGAAAAGGGGTTGATCAAGCCGGGGTGGCAGAAGGAGCTCCCCCACAACAGCTCCCCTTACACCTCCACCATCGTCTTCCTGGTGCGCAAGGGGAATCCGAAGCAGGTCAGGAATTGGGATGACCTGGTGAAACCTGGGGTGTCGGTCATCACCCCCAATCCCAAGACCTCCGGCGGCGCCCGCTGGAACTACCTGGCAGCCTGGGGCTTTGCCCTGCACCAGAAGGGCGGCAATGAGGCAAAGGCCAGGGAGTTCGTCACCAAGCTCTTCAAGAACGTGCCGGTGCTCGATTCCGGTGCCCGGGGCTCCACCAATACCTTCGTCCAGCGCGGCCTGGGCGACGTCCTCCTGGCATGGGAAAACGAGGCGTTCCTGGCCATCAACGAACTGGGTCCGGACAAGTTTGAAATCGTGACCCCGCCCGAGAGTATCCTGGCCGAACCGCCGGTGACAGTCATCGACAAGGTGGTAGACAAGCGGGGGACCCGCAAGGTGGCCGAAGAGTACCTGAAATACCTCTACAGCGACGAGGGGCAGAAGATCGCCGCCAGGCACTACTACCGGCCGATCAATGCCAAGATCCCCACCAAGTTGGCCAAGATCAAAAAGTTCTATACGATAGACAAGGATTTCGGCGGTTGGCGGTCGGCGCAGAAGATCCATTTTGCCGACGGCGGGGTATTCGATCAGATTGTCGGGGCAGGCGGTAGGAAGTAGCACATAGGAAATATACGACCCATGGGACCCATGAGAGTTATGAAAATCTTGAAATGCACTAAAAGCGTGCTCCCCGGATTCGGCCCCACCATGGGGTACACCCTGCTCTACCTCTCCCTGGTGGTGCTGATTCCCCTGTCGGC
>Ga0209314_10001433_pt1 | contig 10520 bp, 16 predicted proteins | sample I19B2metaG_FD_184146 | JGI IMG/M metagenome (GOLD analysis project Ga0209314, IMG submission 184146) | Lake sediment bacterial and archeal communities from Gulf of Boni, Indonesia to study Microbial Dark Matter (Phase II) - ​I19B2 metaG... | ecosystem: Environmental > Aquatic > Freshwater >...
TTCAATTACTTGAACACTTACCAGTGGTTCCGCGAAAGACTTTACAAGCTGGAGGAAAAGGGGCACGACTATACTGACAGGCAGAAGGCTTTGGAGAAGAGCTTCGAATGGGGCAACCGAATACCAATCGGCATCTTCTACAAGGAAGATAGACCGACTTACCTTGATGCTTTGCCTCACTTAAGGGATAAAGTACTCGCGAAAATGCCTGTTGAAGACATTGACATAACTTCTATCATGGAAAGCATGAAATAAAAACTAACATTAATACATGCCAGTATCTAAAAGCTAAGATTCTGTTAATCTGTAACCTCATGCGTTAGCTTCAAGTATTACTTGGCTGCTTTTACTGTTGGTGCTTTTGAATGGTGCCAAAAGTCGCACTTGTGAAGACCAACAGAGGAGCAGCGGAAGCTTATCAACGTGCTTTGAAGCTAATTGGTAAAACAGACTTTTTGGACGCTCAAAACGTGACGGTTAAGGTTGGCATTTACGATAAAAGGAACCTCAACTACCCAACGGTTCCAGTTGTGAAGGCTGTGGTAGACTCGTTTGCCCATTCAAAAAGGATTCTCATCGTTGAATCTAACAACCATAACGGAAAAGCCTTAGATAGGCTTCAAGAGTGGAAAGAGGTTTTTTCAGACCGGGTGATGCCCTTCAGCTTGTCAAATGACCCCGAAACGCGGGAAGTGACAATTTGTGGAGAAAAAATCCGCTTTTCCAGCTCGCTATTCAAGCCTAATTTTCTCGTTAGCCTTCACGTTTTGCGTAAAGGAAAAGCCGGTTGCATCTTCAAGAATCTACTAGGCTTAATACCTGACATAGGGAAAGAACGTTTCCACGACAATCTAGGCGTTGCGCTCATCGAGATGGCGGAAGCCGTAGGATGGTTGGACCTTGCCGTGATAGACGGAACTTACATTTACGGAAGCGAATGGAAGGAAGGAGTGCCTATGGAAAGGGAACGAAGGAACCTACTCGTCATAGGCAGAGACCCCTTAGCTGTCGAAAAAGTGGGAAGTCTACTGGCAGAAGAAGACCCACTATCTATCCCCGCCTTAGCTGTAGCCAACGAAAGAAAACTGGGCGAAACCGACATTAACCGAATACAAGTAGTCGGAGAAGATCTCAGAAACTTTCTAAACATTTAATCCTGTTTATCCTTTCTAAGAGCAAGACAAAAAAGTTTAATAGAATTAGTGATCCTATTTCCTAATTGGAGGTTTATGTTTTGAGCACAGTTAAAGAGTTTTCATTAACGGAGCTAAACAAGCCTACAGACTGGAGGAACCTGACTGACATGGCGAAGAAGCACGTTCCAATCATTGAAGCGCCAACAAAGGTCAAGGTAAAGGAACCTTTTACAGTGAAGGTTAAGGTTGGCGGAATCGATGGAGTCGAACATCCTAATACTTTGGGTCACTGGATAAATTGGGTTGAACTGTATTCAGGTGAACGGTTGATATCGAGGTTTGAGTTCGCACCTGAATTGAGCAACGGTTATGTGGCAACAATTAACGTAACTTTAAACGAAACAGCAACTTTGAGAGCTCGGGAATATTGCAACTTGCACGGTGTCTGGGAAGGGAAAGAGCAAAGGGTCATTGTCGAATAAAGTTACTTAGGTGCACCTTTGTCGCAGAAGTAGTCGCCTTCTAGACTGTAGTCCATGTAAACTTGGCACGCGGGGCATAAACATCCGTTTCTTACTATCTTTTTTATGCTTTTACCCCTTGCGCAGAAGAGCCACTCGCCTGTTCCCGCGTAGCTTGGGCAGCTGCCACAGAAGTCTTTGCATGTTTCTTCGTTTTTTCGGTTGTCTTCTACCTTCATCTTTTTCCGAATAATAATTATGTTCGAAGACATAATAATAGTTTGTATTACGCAGTTGGTTTATGCATGAGTCTGGAAAAATCTGACAAGGTCCTTAAAGCGATAGAGAAAGCGTCTGAAAGAGAATATTTGCCTATAATCGGTCCTGAAAGAGGTAAAATCTTGGCTGAGATTGTTCGGAAATTGAACCCTAAACGTGTACTGGAAGTTGGAAGCCTCGTAGGATACTCGACAATTCTGATGGCTAGGGAGCTCGAAAATGACGCTGAGATTTTTTCGATTGAGATTGATGAAGATGAGGCTGAGACCGCGAAACAAAACATACATGAGGCTGGCGTTAAACCTAAGGTCCATATACTTGTTGGAGATGCTTCCGACGTAATTCCGAAACTCAACGGAGAGTTCGACCTTGTGTTTTTGGACGCAGATAAGCATGAGTGCCTTCACCAACTACAGCTTGTCGAAGGCAGGCTCCATAAAGGCAGCACAGTCATAGCAGACAACGCACGTACATCAGCATACTCGATGAGAAACTATCTGAACTACGTAAGACATTCAGGCAAGTATAAGAGCCAGTTTATCTCCTCATATGGGGATGGCTTGGAAGTAAGCATAAAGCTATAAACACGAAATATAAAATCCCCTAGTAGACCTTTATAATCTCACTAAGCGACTTAAGAGCTTTTATAATGATCCAATAAGGACGCCATAAGACAAACCAAATGTTACACTACAAGCCCAGGCTATGAGCGCATAGGTTAGCACAACTTTCCAGCGTACTATTCTGGAGGTTGCGACCATGTTGGGGATGTCGTATGGCTGTCCCATTAGCCAAGACAACATCGCTGCTTTTGACATGCCTAGGTCCATCAGTCCTCTTCCAAGCACGATCTCAACAAGGGTTGGCGTGTAGAGTGGCCCACCGATAACTGAGGCTAATAGTATACCTCCGATGCCTGTCAGATATGTGGCTACAACTTCTTCTGCTAAGTAAGCCTCAACATAGCTGACCACAACGAGACCTAGGAAAAAGTAAGGTAATACCCGCTTGGCCAAGTAGCCACCAAACTTTAAGGCTCCCCAAAGCCTCTCATCTAAAGGCGGCTTAATGATTTTAATGGTTGATTGGGGATTCGGATTAGTGAGTTGATGCTCTTTTTCAACACTCTTGCCCCACCGCGTTTTCGAAATAATTAGACCAGCTATGATTGCGGTAGTGAGGGACGCCACTATACGGACACCAGCCAACTCCCAAGATAAGATTTCGCCAGTTAATAGGACTGTTAATATGTTGGCTGCCGGAGCCATCAAAAGGAAGGTTATAGCTGGACCGATGCCAGCGCCTGTGAAGAGGATGCCTGTAAATAATGGGACCATGGTGCATGAACACACTGTAAAGAATGGGGCTATTCCTGCGCCTAACGCGTAGCCCGTAACCTTACTGCTACTCATATATTTAGTAATTACCTCTTTTGGAATAAATTCGTAGACGAGACCTGCGGCGACGAATGCAAAGAGCAAGCAAAGCCAACCATGGCTTAAGTAGTCTATAATGTAGGCAATCGGTATTTGCCATAAACTAAGCCCTTGAAAATGAGCGGGCGTCATAGTGGGCGCCAACGAGTACGCCATAATCCTCGTATAGATTAGGGCGCCAATAATCGCAAATACAAAGGCGAGCAAGATGCCTGCACGGAGGGAATAGATAGTTTTGTTCATATGCACACGTTATGCTTGTTATTTTGCTGCTTCCCTTAGTAGGGTCTCAATTTCTTTTTTATCCGGTATCCGCCCCATGGTCTTCACGACGCCATTCACCGCCAGCGCTGGAGATACGAGCAAGCCATACTTTCCGATGACCTCTTTTGAAATGATGTAAAGCCTCTTTATTTCGACCTCTATCCCTTCGGCTTTGAGGTTTGGAGCCACTGCCTCCACATTTTCCTTTACTGCCGTGCATCTATAACAAGGGGGATCAGGACCCATAACCTCAGCAATCACTTTTTTCATGTTATCACTTCTTATTGACTCGTAATTCCTTGATTGAAACTCTTAATGTGTTCGCTTATGAGCTTCCTAAAGTCCTCGAGGGAGGGAAATGCGCCTTTCAAGACAAGCTGACCATTTATGACCATGAATGGCACTTGAGTGCCTATCTTGAGAAGCGCGCAGATGTGTGGCGGATATGTGTCGTATTGTCTGCGGCTACTTACTATCTCCCTCTCAATCTCAACTTGTCCCTTGAACTCTTCCCTCAACGCTTTAACAGTCTCGTTCCTTTCCATAAGCATCTTCCGCAACTTTTCAACAGCGCTTGGAGAGGCCACACCCGGACCGCAACAGCCAGTAAAGGGATCTCCCTCGTATATTTCGACTCTTACCTTGTCTGTAATCATTTTGTTTCCCGCTCCTTGATGTTGGCAGTCGCATGCAAAATGCGCTTTACCTCATCTATACTTGGGATCCTCCCTGCTATGAAGACTTTTCTATCTACAGCCACAGCTGGAGTGAAAACAAGTCCATACTTCGCTATAGTTAACTGAGAAAAAGCGTCAATCTTCTTAACTTCGCAGATAAGCTGAAGCTCATCTACGGCTTGCTTTACAATCTCTAAAGTCCTTATACAACGCGGACATGGCGGCTCAGGTCCGAAGACTTCTACAATCAATTACCCGTTACACCTCGTTCAATTAAACGTACCCATATTTCTTTCTTAAGGTTCTTAGCATCTGCTTTAGTTCATCTCGAGACGGAAAACTTATCGCCCCGACAGGACAACGATGTCTACACGACTCGCAACCAACTAGGCATTCATAAGGTTGAGTAACTATAATCTTATCACTAGTTCTTCCATAGACATTATGGTCACATTTTTCAAGGCAAAGACCACAATTTGTGCAAAGGTCGCAGTCTATCTTAGGATACCACTGTATCTCGTTCCTAGGTAAGCCCAAATATAACTTTTCAGCCATGTGATACACCTATAATGTTTAATCATAAATGCTCATTTTTCATGATGGTCTATGACGAGGTTACTAGCTTTCAACTGTCTCAGCAACTTTCTTCATAGCTTCCGATGTTTCCATGTTCCTTAGGTCAAGTGAAATTACTTGTTTATCAAAGTCGAGACCTTTATCCGAGAAGGCATCCTTGAACATCTTCTTCTGCATTCTTGGATCGCATCCTCCTATAATGTACATCTTGTCTCCATTCCCCTCATGGAGGTAGTCCTTCCAGAAGTTGTCTCCGTCAGTTACACAAAGCTGCGGATGAACGATCGCATATTCCACATCAAGCTCATTTCTAACAAAGTTTATCAGCTTCCACAGGTCCAATTTTGCAAACCCGGGGCACTCACCTGTACAGAAACACATTATGAATCTCGGTAGTTTCTTTTCGCTCATATTTTATCCACCTTTATTTTTTAGTGACAGGAACAGCTGCCTGAACTGCCTGAGCCTGATACAAGGCAATTCTCGTTATACGCTTCTTTCCAACACTCTTTACAAAGCCTGATGAGTTTACGTAAATCTTTGTGCTCAGCATATAATAGGCTAATATTTTCCTTACCGCAGATATCGCACTTTGACATGAAAATCACTGTCAATTAGACATAGAAATTGAAATCGAAATATTTAAATTTATCGATTTATTCATTTCTTATGAAATTGAGGGAGATCCAATGAGCCTTGAAGATTTCTCTTTAACTGAGCAGCTAAAACGATTAATCGAATCAGATTTCGGTCCTTCAGATAAATTAGAATATCAAAAAAAGCTAAAGGATCTCGCAGACCATATTGATCTCGCAAAACCTGACATCAGAAGGATGAGCAGAACCTTTAGGGCTTTGTCGCATCCAACTCGGCTTAGAATATTAATGCTTTTAAAAGCAGGTGAAATGTGCGTCTGCGAGATAATGGCTGTCTTGAATACTACGCAACCTACAACCTCGCACCATCTAAACATACTAAAAAATATTGGGCTTGTAGAAGAAAGGCGTGAAGGCAAATGGGTCTTTTATAGCCTTGTTGACTCGAAATTGTCGCAAGACATGATTAACATCATTTTTCCAAGTCGAAGTAGCTGAAAAGGGTGTTTATGGCTTGGGAAGAATCATCCGCATTAAGACTTGGAATGAGTTTAAGAAACTGGCTATCACGCTGCATCCAAAGAGCATCGTCTACAACTTGCAGAGGGCTTCGTTATTAAAGCCGCCTATATGTTTAAGGTTGATGTTCGCATCTGAACAGGACCAATATGTTTTTATTGATTTCGCTGCTGGGGCTACGTTGAGACAGACAAAGATACCGATTGTGAAGCCTGAAAGCGGGGAAGAGTACCTCGAAGACGAAAATATAAAACAGTTCATCACCAAGGAGCTAGGCAGAAATGACCTACTAATCGTCTGCCCAGTGTGGCGGTTGGAATACTTCTGAGTTCAGACTTATCTTCTAATGGAGATGCGATTTAAATACCATTAACATTCAGAAAATCATAAAGTAAGGAAGAAAGAGAAACCAGGAGTATTGTGATGAAACGGATTCTATTCGTTTGTATTGAGAATGCTTGTAGAAGCCAGATGGCTGAAGGCTTTTTGAACGCTTTAGCCAACAATAGGGTTAGTGCCAAAAGTGCGGGCAACATGCCAGCAGAAAGAGTGAACCCTTTAGCAGTTCAGGTTATGAATGAAGCTGGGATAGACATTTCTAGTCATAAGCCTAAAATGATCACAGCGGAGATGGTTCGAGAAGCTGACAAAGTTGTTCTCATGGGCTGTGGCAGAAACGCATGCCCCATTGTTCCGAAACAAGTTGAAGATTGGCACATAGAAGACCCATCTGAGAAAGGCATAGAGAAGTTTCGAGAAGTCCGCGACACAATAAGAAAAAAGGTTGAGAAACTCATAGCAGGAATAGACAAAGGCAAGTAAATCAATAAAACAAAATTTTTGACGCCAAATGGATTTGTGAAACCGAAAGGATAAACTGACAAAAACCATATAACATAAGAGAGACCCACAAATAATTACAGTGTTCCGGGGAACTCACATTGAAGGACAAAATATCGGAACCCAAAGAAAAGGTAGCGAAAATACTAATTCTTTTGGAGAAGGAACATCCAGACGCAAAAATTTCGCTTGAATTCAGCAATCCACTTGAACTGTTGGTGGCAACCATACTTGCTGCCCAATGCACAGACGTGAAGGTTAACCAAATCACGAAAAACTTGTTCAAAAAGTACCGAACAGTCGATGATTATGCGAAGGCTGATCTTGCGACGTTTGAGACGGAAATTAAGCAAACAGGGTTCTACAAGGCGAAAGCCAAACGAGTAAGGGATGCTTGCCGAATGCTTGTCGACGAGTTTGGTTCGCAGGTTCCTCGAATAATGGAGGAGTTGATGAAATTACCTGGCGTCGCGCGGAAAACAGCTAACATCGTGCTTTCGAACGCTTACGGAGTTGCAGAAGGCATAGCAGTTGACACCCACGTTTTAAGGCTGGTTAAAAGGCTTGGGCTTACCCAAAGCAAGACAAGAGAGAAAATAGAAGCGGACCTCATGCAAATTGTTCCCAAAGAATCGTGGCTGAAATTTTCAGACCTCCTCATATTTCACGGCAGAAAAGTTTGCCCAGCAAAAAAGCCTAAATGCGACCAGTGCGTGCTTAATGAGTTTTGCCCTTCTGCCTTCTCTTTTGGCTCCTAATGATTAGATAGATACCTTAGGAAAAATTTTGGTAGCCAATGATGGAATGCCAAAACCAATTACAAAAATTGGTTATAGCATGTATGCTTCTGTCACGTATCTCCGCATCATTCGGTGGCTGTTGAAGTAATATGCAACTTTGCCAATTGAGTTCTCCATCATGGTCACCCAGGCGTCCCTGTTCCTGTAATACATAGGAACCACCAGGTATTCTAGCTTATTGTAAAGGTCTTGCAGTTCCCGAGTTCTTCTATCTTCTTCTGTCAGCTGCTCCTCAGGCGACGGACCAATTGACCAGCCTGTTACTCCTTCGATGCAGCCTTCTAACCACCAGCCGTCCAGAACACTGAAGTTGATGACGCCGTTGTGCGCTGCCTTCATCCCACTTGTGCCAGAAGCTTCAAGCGGAGGCAGAGGAGTGTTCAACCATACGTCGACTCCTGACGTGAGTTTGGCAGCCATGTCAATGTCGTAATTCTCTAAGTAAGCAATTTTGATTTCGTCTTTAAGCAGCATTTTGTAACGATAGATTTCTCTGATCATGTCCTTGCCAGAAACGTCTCTGGGATGTGCTTTCCCTGCAATGATCAGCTGCAGTTTACCCCTTTTACTTATCTCCCTTAGCCGAGAAACATCAGAGAAGATTAGGGTTGCCCGCTTGTAAGCTGTGGCTCTTCTGGCAAAACCGATCGTCAATACAGAAGGGTCCATGTCGTTGTCTGTTTTTTTGTTAACGAAGTCTAAAAGGTCTTTTTTAGCGTTCATGTGTGCTTTCCACATCTCATCGTTTGGGACTCCGTCGACCCTTACAAGAAGCTCTGGTTCGTTCGCCCAGCCAGGAATGTATTTGTCAAAGAGCTCTTTGAAGTCTTCACAGGTCCACGTGTAGGAATGGACACCGTTCGTTATTGCCCAGATCGTGTGCCCCGGAAAAAGCTTCTTAGAGAACTCCACGTGAGCCTTAGTTACGCCGTTAATGTATTTACTTAGGTTCAAAGCCAGAAGGGTCATGTTTAACTTGTCAGTTCCTCCTTCCTTCTTCATTATGTCCAAGGGGAACTCGTCGTTAAGCAGCTCTTGCACCAAGTCATAAGAAAACTTGTCGAAAGCAGCCTCAACTGGAGTATGCGTTGTAAAGATACAGAGGTTCCTCACCTTGTCTGGGTCCATGTCGTTCGTTTTCATTAACTCAAGCGTGAGAAGGCTTGAATGCCCTTCATTCATGTGGTACTTTCTGAGGCTAAAGTCCAATGCCTTAAGCATCCTAACGCCGCCGATTCCGAGGATAATCTCTTGTTTCAGCCTGTATCTTTCGTCTCCTCCATAAAGAACATCTGTGATCTCTCTGTCTTCAGAAGCGTTCCCAGGAACATCCGTGTCTAGGAAAATTATGGGAACCAAACCGCCTGTTAGGCTTTGATATTCGTAAAACCAAGAACGAATCTTAACGTTTCTGCTGTTGATTTTTATGTTAACCTCAACTGGCATTAGATTCATAAATCTTGAAGGATCCCACTCGTCAGGATATTCGATTTGACTGCCATCTTCAGTTAGTTTTTGCTTAATGTACCCTTTCCTGCTCACAAGGGTTACAGCGACAAGTGGGATTCTTAAATCTGCACTGGAGTGAATCGTGTCTCCAGCTAGAACTCCTAAGCCTCCACTGTATGTTGGAATTTCGCTTCTTATGCCGATCTCCATGGAAAAGTAGGCTATGTACGACCTTTCGAGAAAAATGTGTTTACAATTGTCACAGCAGAAATAGTATGTTCTGCCTCTGACTTCTGCTTTGAATTCTGTCTTTTCGGGTTCAATTGGTACACCGCAGACAGGATCCTTCACAATCACGTAGACATCTCCAAACTCACAATCTTATCATAGAGCCTTTTTTAGGCTACTTCAACTTTCTTGTCCTAAGTTCACGCTTAATCCTCTGTGCTAGTCTAAGCATAACGTTGCTTTCGTCTAATATTCTTTATGAACAACCGATTCAAAAAAATCTTTTTTTTTAAAAAAAAGAATGGAAAGGAACAACCGAGAATTGGAATTGTCATCCAAACAGATTAAGCGCTTATCTTTTTCTCAGAAGAGACCGAATTATGCTGTATAATGCTACTAGTAGACCGCAGATTATTATTTCTGTTCCTACGGCTGTTTGCCATGTGAGAACGCCTATCCCGTAAAGATGAATCAAGTAAGCGAACGAAATCAACGCTATTCCCGAGAAAACGTTTGCTACGACTCTTCTTTTTATGTCGTTGGTTGCAAGTCTTATGCCAGCTTTGGCAAAGTCGAAAACGCCTATTATGCCAAAGAAAATCGTGGCACTGAAAACCAGTCCTTCAGGTGGCTCTACCAGTGTTTGATTGATACGGAGCTGGTCTACCCAAAAACGGAAATCACTTATTACGTTTGGGTTCAATGTGTACGTGATTCCCACTGCTAGAAGGAAGAAACCGAACGAAACTAGACCTAAATAGTCTCTTTCTCCTTCACCGAAGCACGTGTCTCTTTCTCGAATGTGCCTTCTTTTTTCAACTGGTTTCAGCGCCTCCAATGTTAAAGATGCGCCGCAATAAGGGCAGAATTTGTCGCCTTCTTTTACTTCTGAGTTACATTTCGAACAGGTCGGCATGGTTGTTAACCTATCTACATTTTTTGTTTCAGGTGTCTTAAGGCTTTTGGATACAAGTCCTGCAACAGCTTTTATCGATGTCCTGTATTAATATTTCTGAGCCCTAATGGCACCCTCAAAAAAAATCTTGTTCGTTGAGCCGCCGAAAGACCTCTGGTTCGTTATGGGCGAGTATCTCCCTCCTCCACTGGGAATATTAGAGTTAGCAGCGTATCTTGAAAAACACAACAGTAACATCGATGTACATGTTCTGGACTGCCAAGCAGAGGGCATTTACTGGAAAGGGCTGGAGAAAAAGATAGAATCATTTCAGCCAGACATCGTAGCTCCCAGTGCATTGGCT
>Ga0209314_10001434_pt1 | contig 10519 bp, 9 predicted proteins | sample I19B2metaG_FD_184146 | JGI IMG/M metagenome (GOLD analysis project Ga0209314, IMG submission 184146) | Lake sediment bacterial and archeal communities from Gulf of Boni, Indonesia to study Microbial Dark Matter (Phase II) - ​I19B2 metaG... | ecosystem: Environmental > Aquatic > Freshwater > Lake...
GCTGTTAGTTAGCTGATTAAATGTGGGATCTTCAATCATGGAAATGTGGAGATTTCTTGACGTAGAATATCGAGATCCTTACAAAAACATGGCTGTAGACGAAGCCCTTTTAATCGCTGTTGAACGCAATATTGCACCAAACACTGTTCGTTTCTGGAGAAACCTAAACGCCGTGGTGATAGGGCGCTCGCAAAGTCTGGAGGCAGAGGTTAGCTTAGAAGCTTGCGAAAGATATGGAACATCGGTCGTGAGGAGGTTCACGGGGGGAGGAGCCGTGTATCAGGATCACGGAAACCTGAATTGGACCATTGTTTCGCGTAGGGATCATCCGTTAGCAAAAGTAAAAGGAATTTTAGAGGTTTTTAAGGCATTCAGTAGCCCCATTTTAGAGGGTATAAAGATTTTAGGGATAAAAGCGGAGTTCAAACCACCAAATAGCATTTTCATCAACGACAAGAAAATCTCCGGAATGGCTGCATATATTAAGAGAGAATCCATACTATGCCATGGAACCCTGCTCGTCAACACCAATCTAAATATATTAACAAGCGTTCTAAAACTTATGAAAACCAAAGTTACAACTCTCCAGCATGAGTTAGACACTCCGATCTCAATGGCCTCCGCTAAAAGAGCGATAATCACAGGCTGTAATATAGTGCATGGCGTGAAGGTGAAGCAGGGAAAATTATCAGAAGAGGAAGTAGGGATCATAAAAAAGTTAGTAAAAAAGTATAGGGAATGGTCTTATGCGTGATGTTGGGGTGGGTGAGGTGGGGGTCGTTTGTAAGTTTAGCTGGTTGTTCTTAGCTTGTAAAATTGGTTTGAGGGACTTGTTTTGGGCTTCTTAGTGCGCGATTGTCTTCACAACCGGCATAATGTTTTATCTAAACTAGAGCGAACCTATAACCTTCTTGATGTCCTCAATGTAGCTTTTCGTCTCCAGTATTTTTCTCTTGATCATCTCTTCTGGTATACATTCCCCGTCATAAAAGCAACTTACATGTAGGCTACTTTCCCTTGAGTGAAGCCTTTCCCAAAGGCCCAACTTATCAAGCTCAAGCTCTTTAAGTATCAATTTACCCAACTTCTCGCGCCTATCCCTCATACTTTTAGGGGTCTCCCCATATCTTTCAAGAATTAAGGCATCCGTCGCCCTAACAGTGGCACCCCAAGCCTTCTCAGCAGCATCCCTTATGTTTACATCTATTTCTTCAACTGCCTTTCTAAGCAGGTCCTCAGCATCGGAGATGATTATCTTGACTTCGATCTTCAATGGTTACACCTCTAATTTACTCAATTACTGCACAATAATTTAAATCTTTGACGTTAACGAATCACTTGAGTTTAACTTTTGATAAATGCTACTGAACATGAGACCTTCTTTAAAATATTTTAAACTAAAACACGTAACGCCAAATGAAACCCCCATATGCTAACTGCGAAAACAATACCAAAAATATCTTACGTGGGAGTATAAGCGATCATTTTGAACAATAGCGTGATAAGCGCATTTTGCGAACTGGAAAAGACCCTTCAACGGGAGTTAGACACGCAAATCTCGATGGCCCGCATCAAAATGGCGACAATAACAGGTTTTGATTCAGTGTATGATATAAAGGTGAAGCAAGATAAATTATCAAGAGAGGAGACAGGGATCATAAAAAGGCTGTATAAAAATAAATACGTGACAGAAGAATGGAATGCAAGACACGAGCCCGATGGGAAACACTCGGTTTCATTAGATTTGTGAACCCCGCTTGTCAATAAAGGAAGGCAGCTTTTACCTCATTATTCCAGTCTGGTGGCAGCGGGCCCTCACTTTTATGTTCCTCAGAGTTTGTGGGTCTTGGCTTCGATGAGTTGACAGGCCCGTTTATTGTGCATATCCTTTTCCTTCTTTTTATGATGAGCGGGAGGCGTGTTGCCTTTCTCAACTAATTGATAGCCAGAGTGAATTGCTAACAGTAGTTAGCCAACTAAAACAACTAAAGGAGAGGGGTTAAAAGAAAAAATGACTTAAATAATTAATTGATAAGCTTAGGAAGTTTCGTGATGAGTGAAGCAGAGGAAAATATACTGTTCGATGATGGGTTAAGGGAAATTCCTCATGGATGTATAATCGCCTCGTCCCCAGGCAGAGCTGATTTCCTTAATACTCATCAGGATTATAAGCTTCTACCAGTCGTTCCGGTGGCTCTTGAGCTTAGAACCTACGTGGCGGGGGGAATCGTTGATGGCAATGATGTGATCGTTAAATCGTTGACAATGAAGCGTGTAGGTGAACCTGGGGAAGACAGGTTTAATCTTCGCTCACTTAGTTTAAGAGGCGGGGGCTGGTTTGGTGATTACGTTCGAGGAATTGTGTCAGCCCTTAAGAAAAGGGGGTTTGGTGGATCGCTTAGAGGAGTATATGTCGTTATTGACAGCGATGTGCCTGTTGCTGCTGGGTTAGCCAGTAGCGCCGCCTTTGAAGTTGCGGTTCTAAAATTCTTTGATTTGCTATTTAACCTCGGGCTCTCAAGAATGGAGTTAGCGGAGATGGCTTATGAAGCTGAGCGCAACGAGCTTAAAATTCCATGTGGCAGACTAGACCAATACGGAGCCACTTACGGAGGAATTATAAAACTTTCGTTTAGACCAAGGATTTCTGTTGAAGAATTCGGTTTCCGAAATTTTTTCTTGATCGTCGCTGATTCGGGAATAAGGCACAGCACAGCCGAAATACATCCAGTTAGGCAAAGGGAGATAGATGAGGGTTTAGCTCAGCTGATTAAGGATCAGCGTGTCCCTCGAACACTTAGAAACAAGCTTAAACATTTTCATTATGAAACACCTTGGGAAGAGATCAGCGAGGAGGAAGTCGCCCCCTTCCTGTCAGATATAGATGAAAGGAGCGCTAAAAGAATTCTCTTTACTTTCAAAATGCAAAGGTCAACTGAGGTTGCGATAAAGATTCTCCGAAATGAATCGTTTAAAGTTAGAGAAGTTGAGCAGACTGTTGGAAAACGTCTTCGTGAGAGTCTTGACAGATTATCAGCCCTTGGTGAGATAGTGGATTATCAACACCTGCTCTTAAGGGACCTCTACGACTTGAGCCTACCAGAATTAGAGAAAATTCGAGACGCCATGAAGCAAGCGGGATCTCCGGGGGCTAAAATATCGGGAGCAGGGATGGGTGGGGCTATTATAGCTGTTTGTAGAACAAGGGAGCAGGGTGAAAAAATATTGAGGTCTGCTTTAGAGGCTGGAGCGGTTAAGGGATGGGTTAGCGGAATAGGAACGGGGGCAGAGGCAAAACCCCTGAACATAGGCTCCTTAGTAGGAGGTAAATAAAATGTCTCCTGAGCTAAGATGGAATCCACAATTAGGCGATTGGGTCATAGTTTCGGCTCAAAGAGAGACGAGGCCATGGCAACTGACAACAACTTGTCCATTTTGCCCGGGTGCTCCAGAGATGCCTAGAGAATGGGATGTCCTGGTTTTGCCGAATAGGTTCCCGGCTCTGGAACCTAAGCCCGAAAAACCCGCTTTGAAACCGAGGGGTCCCTATAGGGTTTCTAAAGCGAGGGGGGTGTGTGAGGTGGTTGTTGAAACCAGAGAGCACGAGGGTGATTTTTGTGACTTAAGCCTCGAACAAATGGCTAAGGTTATTGAAGCCTTCAAGTCAAGGTATCAGAAGCTTGGAAGTCTAAGGTACGTAAAGTATGTGTTCGTTTTCAGAAATAAAGGCGCCGTGATCGGCGTTTCTTTACATCACCCTCACTCTCAAATATACGCCCTACCATTCGCGCCACCAAAAATAAGAAGAGAATTAAACAACGCTAAACGCTATATGAGGCGTTCAAATAGATGTCTCTTCTGCGACATCCTAGATTTTGAGAAAAGCGATGGGAGTAGAATAATCTATGAAAACGAGGCTTTCACGGTTTTCACGCCGTTTTCAGCTATATGGCCTTATGAAACACACATCTACCCGAAAAGACACGTACAGTCTCTGCTTGACCTGGATGGTGAAGAGAGGCTCGCTTTAGCTGACAGTTTAAGAGTTGTTACCGCAACATACAACAACTTGTTTGATTTCGATATGCCATACATAATGGTGTTTCATCAGAAGCCGGTGGACGGAAAAAACTATGGCTTCTACCATATGCACATAGAGTTCTATCCACCATACCGAGACAAGGAGAGGCTTAAATACGCGGCAGGTGTAGAATGGGGAGCTGGCACCTTTACGTACGATGGTTCACCCGAGGAGAGGGCTCAGGAGCTTAGGGAGGCATGCTTTAAGGCTGTTAGAAAGCTTAAAGGTGGATAGTTTGGCAGTGAAGCAATTGATGACCTGAATACGTAGGATAGCTCTCATTTAACTAGTATCGCCGGTCTCTCTATTCTCCAACCGTCTACCTCAACGGTTATGGAGGGCCATGATTTATTCTCGGTTATTATGTTGGGTTCCTCAAAAATTAAAATGGTGTCTTCCGACTTTGTCCCTGTGATTGTTGGATTCCATGCAAATGCTTGACTTCTTCCAACTTCCTTTCTAGTGTTCTGGGTAACGATTATTTCCCTAGGCAAATAGCCCGCCCACCCACCTTGATGATGCTTTCTCCACTCGTCTGGGCATCCTACTTCATTATAGGCTTCTAACCCCCTTTTGAAGATGTCAGAAGCCAAGCTTCCAGGGCGCGTCGATAAGATTAACGCTGCGTCGACTTTTGTGACAGCCACATGTTTGTTTTCTAATTTTGTGGACGGGGCTCCAAAATGGATAATCCTTGTCATGGATGCATGCAACCCCCATTTTTCAGCCACAATTGAGACGGCAACCTGTTTTTCCATCCTTTTATCCTTTGGAAGGGGGTGTCTGTATTTGTAGACTCGTTCATCAGAGGCTATCAGAACCACGGGGAGCCTTACCCCTCTGCTCGAAAACTCCTTTAGAAAAAGTCCGGCTGCCTCATTTTCAGTCATGCCTCGTTTTATGTCCTGGCATAGCTTGGTCAAGAGGTTACCAGCCGTGCTTCCCAGTTGTTTATATCTCTCTATCTCCCATGGCGTTAATGAAATTCTTAACTCACTAAACTGAGGCTCTGCATAAGCCACTTTTTCATGGTAGAAGTCAGCGCAAACACGTTTTCCCACAGACTCAGCGTACTCCACTGCCTTTTGCTTGATGTCGTTTTCATACCAGTACTTCACTATGCTTTTAATTTCTCCCTTGATTTCTTCGTCGTAGAATCTGTCCACCTCATTGTTGAAGGTGATGAGATACGCATCATCTTTACCTACGATTATTGATGCAACAGCGTCCTCAAAAGATTCAACTACATGAAAATCACCTCCCCCCATCAGCCAAGATAAATTACGTCGTTTAGACAAGATCGCCACATCGAGGTTGAAATCCTTCATGAACCCCCTAACTTTGTTTAACTTGAAATTTACTTCCTCAGAAAACATTCTATTCGCCGTTATTATCTAGAGGAGAAGCGAATTTAAATTGTTGGCTTCTAGGAACCGGCTTTCTTGAAAGCAGGATTCTTAGTTGACAACCTGAGAATGCTCGCATAAGCTTTATTAAAAAGAGAAATGTGGAGGAAAGTGGTGAATGTCATGGAAAAACAGTGGGCTTGGTGGAAGCAAGACCAGTGGACAAAAACGTATACGGCAGCCCCTGAAGAAATAGACCCTGATAGATACGTCACTGTCACCTACTATGTAGAGCCGAGTCCTGAGGTCTCTTTAATGGAGGCTGGGATGCATATAGCCGCCGAAGGCTCCATAGGAACCTGGACCGCGGTAAAAACAGCTGAGCCACTGCGTTTAGCTGGCAAAGTTTTTAAAATGGAGGGAAAGAATGGAGGCGGATTTATTCACATAGCGTATCCCCTAGATTTGTTTGATTGGGAAAGTGGTCTCTCCCATATATTAAGCATCATAGCAGGTAACGTCTTTGGTCTTGCCGCTTTCAAAAACGTGCGCCTCATAGATTTTCATCTACCCAAGGAGGTTGTTCAGCTCTTTTCTGGACCTAAGTACGGTGTAGATGGTGTTAGAGCAATCGTTGACACCACGAAGGAGAAACGACCGCACCTCGGCACAATAATTAAGCCTAAAGTTGGTCAAAATCCGCAGGAAACAGCCAAAGTGGCGTATGAAGCAGCCATGGGTGGCGTAGACTTCATAAAGGATGATGAAACCTTAACAAACCAGAAGTTTTGCCCTCTAGAGGATCGTTTAACCAATGTCATGGAAGCCTTAGACAAAGTTGAGGAGGAGACGGGAAGAAGAACATTATATGCCCTTAACATAACTGCAGACTACGACAAGATGCTTAAGTATGTGGATTCCGCTCTAGCTCAAGGCGCGAACTGTATCATGGTCGACTTCTTATGCACAGGTTTATCAGCATTGAGGAGTCTCGCTGAAGACCCGTCGGTCAAAGTTCCCATTCATGTGCATAGGTGCATGCATGCAGCCATGACACGTAACCGTCAACACGGGATTCACATGCTGGTTCTAGCTAAGCTCGTGAGGTTAGCGGGAGGAGATCAACTCCATGCCGGAACCGCTGCAGGAAAGATGGAGAAACCGGGTAAAATCGAGGAGCTAAAGACAATATACAACTCCCTTAGAAGCGATTGGTATAATTTAAAGCCGACCATGCCCGTGGCATCTGGTGGGGTTCATCCTGCACTCGTCCCCTTCAACATTGAAACCTTAGGTACAGATCTCGTTATAAACGCTGGTGGAGGCATCCATGGTCATCCATGGGGTACAAGGGCTGGTGCCAGAGCGATGAAGCAAGCAATCGAGGCAACGATGAAAAACATTCCCTTAGAAATATACGCCGGAGATCACCCTGAACTTAAAGAAGCTGTATCATACTGGGGTGAACACTTCTTAACGGGAGAGTAAAGTCTTCTCAACGATAGGCTTATAATATTTTTCTTTCTTCTTGTTAATCGGTTTTCCTATGGTAGTTCTCATCGGGATCGATTTAGGCACAACAGGCGTCCGTGTAGGCGTCTACAACACAAGGGGCGAGGTTTTAGCTACTGGCAAATCGAGCATCTACACCCAGAACGTCGAGAGCTGGGTAGAGGCGTTAATAGAGGCAACCCCATCCAGTTTGTTAAGAAGTTTCAAACCAGAAGAAAAGATAGTAACCGTGGACAGCACTTCAGGCACGGCTCTCCTCGTTGATAAGCATGGTTTCCCAGCTTATCCACCCCTAATGTATTACGAGACAGCGCCCGACGAATTCAATGAGTTAGTCAAATACGATTCGGCTCGTGAATTGACGAAGAGAGGCGTCGAGATTTCTCCCACATCCCCCTTACCAAAAATTATGCGAATCATGTCTACAAGCCCTAGCAGCTTCGATAAGGTTAAGTGGATCCTTCCCCCCACCTCTTGGCTTCTTTACAGGCTTCACTTCAAAGAGGGGGATATCTGGAGGGATGTATCTGTTGATTGGACTAATGCACTTAAATTTGGAGAAGATGTCACAGGCAGGAAACCGTGCTGGTTTACCGCGATCTTTAAGGACGCTAACGTTCCAATTGATTTGCTTCCACCCATTGTCCCATGCGGAGAATTTCTCGGTTTAGCTGAAAGTAAGCTTGCAGAAAGATTGGGGCTTAAGGGCGCGAATCTTTATCAAGGAATGACGGATGGGAACGCTTCAGCATTAGCTACAGGTTGTTTAGAGCCTGGTGACTTTGGGTTGGGGTGCGGGACAACGACCGTGCCTAAGTTTGTATGTGAAGAGTTGAAACCGCACCCAGCGTTATACTACCATAAGCACCCAGTTAGAGGCTTTTTGGCTGGAGCGGCTCCAGTGACCGGGACTATGCTCGAGTGGGTTGCAGAAAAGGTTTTTGGGATAAGTATAGACGAAGCGTTTTCATTAGCAACCAACGTGAAGCCTGGTGAGGAAGAATCTTTTTATTTCCCACAGGGTGATAGAAGCCCCTTCAACGACCCCATCCTCGGAGCCTCACTTATCAAATTGTGGCCTGACCATAAGACCAAGGAGGAAGTTAGGGGCAAGATTTTTAGATCGATGTTGCTTGGGATAACCTTTCTCGAATACTTCTACATACAATTGTTCGAAAAGATCTTCAAGACTTCCATCAGAGATGTTAAACTTACTGGAGGTGGTGCTAGAAACCGTATGTGGAATGCTATGAGGGCTGCGGTTTACGAGCGGACAGTGAAAGTGATGGAGGAGCGAGCCGGGATAGGTGCTTTAATACCTGTGGTACTAAAACTTAATTTATTTGAAGACGCCAGCGAGGCCTCGTCCATGCTACTCAAGGTTATTGACGTAGTAAACCCAGACGAGGAATTGGCATCAAAATATAGACCGAGTCGTGATCTATTTATGCACCGATGGAAGAAGATAAGAGAGACTCTCCATATTAAACCGTTTGAGAAGAACTAATACCGTGGAATATTTACGGAAGATCATAGCATGACTCAATACCTTTTAGGAATAGATTGCGGTACAACAGCCTGCAAATCCGCTCTCTTTGACATTAATGGACGCCGAATTGCCATGGAGACGGCTGAATACAGAATCTTCCATGCTGAGCCCAGCTGGGCTGAGCAAGACCCAGATTGGTGGTGGGACGCGGTCGTTAAGACTGTAAAGAGCTTAATTAAAAAAACCAAGATAAAAGGTAGCTCTGTACTCTGTGTTGGAGTGGATTCTCAAAGAGAGGCTGTTGTCCCACTGGATGCTGAGGGTAAAAAACTCATGAATAGCATCATCTGGCTGGATAAGCGAACCATGCCCATTGCTAATGAAATGAAGAATCTGTTACCGCTGGAGGAAGTGATCGAAAAAACAGGTGTCCCGGTTGATTACTTCTTTTCAGCTGCCAAAATCCTCTGGATTAAAAAAGAAAGATCTCAAGTATTTAGGAAAATTCAATCCCTGGTTTTTCCAAAAGATTACGTTGAGTACAAATTAACCGGTGCATTAGCCACCGACTACTCTATGGCTTCACGTACCATGCTCTTCGATATAAGGAGACGTATTTGGGCTGAGGAAATTTGTGAAACTCTCGGGATTCCTCTTGAAATGTTACCTGAAGTTAAGGGCTCCTGGGAAGTTGTTGGTGAAGTCACAGAAGAGGCTGCCAAGAAAATCGGGTTAGCTAAAAATACGCCGGTTGTAAGCGGTGGAGGTGACAGACCATGCGAAGCTTTAGGTGCAGGTGTTATAGCCCCTGGTCGTATAAACGTTGGTACTGGCACCGCCACCGCGATGGAGGTGCCTTTGACTGAGCCAACTCCCGATAGAAAGGGAAGAGTCGACTGTTGCTGTCACGTGGTTCCAAACACCTGGGAATATGAAGCAGTCATCATGACAACGGGTGCCTCATTAAGATGGTTTAGAGACATTTTTGGGTATGAGGAAGTTGAAAAGGCTCAGAAAACAGGCGAGGACCCGTACAAGTATTTCGATAAACTGGCTGAAAAGGTTGGTAAGGGCTCCAACATGCTTTTCTACTATCCCTACCCCATGGGGGCGAAGTCTCCGAAGTTCAATGACTTGGCTAGGGGGGTGTTCTTTGGCTTCACGCTAGGACATGGCAAAGCCTGCTTTATAAGGGCTATATTGGAGGGCGTGGCCTTTCAATATGTTGAGACTTTAGAGATGCTAAGCGAATTAGGTGTGAAGGTTAAAGAGGTTTCTATGGTTGGCGGTGAGACGAAAAGCTCCCTATGGAGTCAGATAAAGGCTGATGTTATAGGGATACCTATCAAGATACCGGAAGCATCTGACGCGGCTGCCGCTCTAGGTTCAGCAATTCTGGCTGGTGTAGGTTCGGGGGTTTATGAAAATGTTCAGGAAGGTGTAGAAAGTTGTGTGCGAAGCATGGAGAGATACGATCCAAGCATGGATGAGCATGAGGAGTACGTGAAGATTCATGAGAAATACAGGAAGGTTTATGACGTTTTAAGTCCCGCCTACAAGACTATTGCCATCACATAGTTTTTGCATGTATAGCTTCTTGAGCTTTAAATATTCAAAGGTAAGGACAAGCTTTCCCCTTGCTGGTTTCCATTCTTTAGGCCCAACACATCTCGGGGGGACCTATGAAGGGAGACCAAAATTCTCTAAGATTATCATTCCATTTGGCTTAGACTCCACTTCTACCTGATAGAAAAAGTTATACTCGAAAAGCTTTTACGAAACGTTTAACGGGAGGCCTTCACCGTGAATCACAACATTCATTCCTCTTTTGATGCTTTTAGATTAGGAGGAAGGCCCAAAGTATCGATGGTTAACTATACAACTACTGTTTCTATGCCCAAGAATTTACAGGAATCAATAATTGCTTGGGCATAATCGCCATGGATCATGCTGGCGTGATGTATGAAGCCTTCTGTAATTAGGGTCCCATATAATGAAGCAAGGTCAGGAACCTCCACCCAGCTCCACGATCCTAGAAGTTTTTGAGCACTCTCCTTAATTCTTCCCTTGGTGATTAACATCTTGAATTTT
>Ga0209314_10001435_pt1 | contig 10514 bp, 9 predicted proteins | sample I19B2metaG_FD_184146 | JGI IMG/M metagenome (GOLD analysis project Ga0209314, IMG submission 184146) | Lake sediment bacterial and archeal communities from Gulf of Boni, Indonesia to study Microbial Dark Matter (Phase II) - ​I19B2 metaG... | ecosystem: Environmental > Aquatic > Freshwater > Lake...
TTTCTGCTCCCGGCTGTTTTGCCGCCACCCCTATTCCAGCAGCACAAACCTTTCCCTGGTGAATAGCTGAGATGCACCCGGAAAAAGCAATGGGCATACAGGCGCCAAAAATTTGCAAGCCCTGATACAAGGTAATGGCAGGAATTTGCCCGGTAAGAAGGCCCAATTTGACAATAACCAAAAACCCAATGACAAAACCATAAAATCCTTGAGTTCCTGGAAGTGCCACCAGTAGAAACATCCTGCCAAATTTTTCTGGACTCTCGGATAGAACACCATTTGCTGCCGAACCAGCCAGCCCTACGCCTATGCTCGACCCGATACCAGCCATAAATACTGCCATCGCTCCGCCAAGAATGGCAATCACCAACCCTTCCATGATAACCTCCTTATCACAATATAGATTTCAAATTACAAATTTCCAATTTCAAATTAGGGCACAAAACTATGCTATTTAGCAACTAACGAACTACCTGATTATTGTATACCTTCTCTCCTCGGCAAAAGGTCTGAACACCTCACCTCCGCCTTCAAAGAACTTCATAAAAAACTCCAAATACTGTAACCTGGAAGTATGAACATATCCTCCAAATGCATTTATAGCCATGTTAAATAGATGTGCCATGACAAAGACGACAATTGCTAGGAGAAGTCCAACATAGGGAATCTTCGAAATGAGACCTAAGATTTCATTAATTGCCGAAGCCAAAAGACACGACGTTAAGCCCAATGCGAAAAGCCTCAGATAAGAAAGTATATCGGCTAAGGAATTGCCTGCGACCACTCCGTACCAGCCAAACAAGCACCAGAAGAGCTTGAACAATAATCCCCTGTTTGTAGTCCACTGATAATAAAAGATTGCCAAGGTGCTAAGAAAAAATAGTCCCGCACTGACTATGACCAGAATAGGTGTGGAAGGTAAAACCTTGAATAGGTAGATGGCTACAATGAGGGGAAGTGAAAACTGGATTCCCAGGGCAGGCATTTCTCTAAACAGAGCGTTCTGCCAGTCTTTCTCCTTTATCTCTCTCAATAATCTTATGGATACTCCCGTCCCGACCTGGATAAAGCCCAGAGCTACCGCCAATACTAAGAAAAAAAGTGGATTTTTTGTGGGGTCAAAAGCAATAAGTGCTTCCTGGATACTTTTCAGGAAGTTGAAACCCTCTGGCAATCTGTCAATTGTGTTCCCAAACCAGCCACCAGTCACCACGCCCCAAAAAATAGAAGCGAAGCCCCCATAACTGATTAGACGGAAAAAACGCCTCCCCGTCAGTCCCATTTTCAATTTCTTCAAAGCGAGCCAGGAAAGGATAACCAGAACTATACCATATCCTGCATCAGTAACACAAAGACCGAAGAAGAGTGCAAAGAATAGTGCCAGATAAGGGGTGGGATCGATGCCACCATATACTGGGCGACCATAAAGGTCTGTAACAACTTCAAAGGGCTGAATTGCTTTACTATTCTCCAGAACCACAGGCACTCTTTCGTCTTTCTGAGGAGGAGAAACTGTTATTTCTATCTCAGGATACTTCTCTTCTAAAGTTTTCCTTAGCCGGCCCACCTTACTCTCCTGAATCCAGCCGGAAAGTATAAAGGAACCACTTGTGCGCGCCAAGAGATTCCCCATTTCTTCCTTCCTCTGTAGATTGTAATAATGGTCGTATAAAACCATAAGCTGGCCCTTGTAGCGCAAAAGAGAAGAGGCTTCTCTCTTCCATTCTTCCTCCCTCTTATCCGTTTCCCCCATTTCCCTCTCAATCTGGACAAGAAATTCCCCGGGCGAGCGGTTCCCTTCAGGCAAAAGACTTTCCTGAAATTCATACTTCTTTAGAAGAGGGATGATAGCCTCTTTCTCTTCTTTTAGAAAAACAAACACCATATATACTGAAGTCTTGTCTCTTCCAACTTCACACCAGTAACTTGTTGATGAACTCTTTTCCAGTTCACTTGAGAACTTTTGGTAACTTCTCACAGGGACGATTCCCGGAACCACGCGCGTCTTATCTGTATCCGCAAGGTCGGACAAATTTACCGATAAATCTCTCCAGGGCGTTAAGGCGGTTTTTTCTTCGTGGAGTCTCTTCCTTTCCACCTCTAATTTGTGAAATCCTTGTTCCAGACTCTTACATTGGGAGTAGATCTCATCAAATCTAAAGGTCTCCAAAATTTTGCCAAATTCAACTCGATCCAGAACTAACTTTTCCCGAGTTAGACCCCCCAGAAATGCTGATTTCTCTTCGAAGTTGGCGAGGAACTCGAGGAGGTATTGAACTTTCCTCAATCTGTCTGCGAAAGTGCTCTCCCGCCTCCATTCGACAAAAAGGTCTTCGCTAAGCTCTTTCCTGAGGTCGCTAATCTCGACAACTCCCCATTTGTGGAGGAGCTCCATTACGCTTTCCCGGATTGAACTATGCCCTATTATCTGAATCTTTCTGATTTTAGAAATTGCCATTCTATTTCAGTGGAATCCCCATTTCCTGGACTACTCGGCTGAGTGCCTTGTGGAAGCGGGGTTTCACTTTCTCCTTCAGCTTCTCTATCTCCTCTCTTTCTCTCTCAGCAATTTTTTTGCTCTCCCCACGAGCATCCTCCTCGGCTCGAGTAGCGAGTTCTTCCATTGCCTTTTGTGTCTTTTCCCTGGCCCGAGCGATTAGCTCTTTCTTTCTCTTCAACGCATCCTGGACAATAGCTTCTGCCTGAAAGTGTGCCTGTTTTACTTTCTCTTGACAATCGCTTTCCACTTTTCTTATTTTTTCAATCGCAGGAGTAACCATTTTTATTTGACTCAAGCAGCCCTTGACAAAATTCGTTTCCAGCTGCGCTAAGGCTACAAAAATTTCTAAATGCAAAATTTCAACATTTAGTAGAATATAATAAATGTCCTCTAAAGTCAAGAATTTTCTTGACATTTAGCACATTTTTTAGTATAAATCAAGTACAAAAAAGTGGAGAAATGGATTGATTCAGCAGACTTTAGTTCTAATAAAACCCGATGGCTTGAAGAAGTCCCTAACCGGGAATGTTCTCACTCGCCTCTCGGAAACAAAGCTGGAGATTGCTGCAGCTAAGATTGTCCGGGTAAGTCAAGAGCTGGCTGAAGAACATTATTGCCACATGAAAGGCAAACCATTTTTCGAAGAACTTATCAAATATATCCGTGGAGAACTGCACGAAAGGCGAAAAGTTCTGGCTATGGTCTATCATGGAGAAGACGCAATAAGAAAAGTTAGAGAGATTGCTGGTGCCACCAATCCCGAAGAGGCGGACCCCGTCTCCATAAGGGGTGCATATGGACGCATCACCAGAAGCGGGCTCTATGAAAATGTAATTCATACTTCTACTAATGAAGCTGAAGCTGAGAGGGAAATAAAGCTGTGGTTTGAGCCTGATGAAATAATATACGAACTATATCCCATTGAAGAGGTGAATCTCAAGAAGGTTAAGAAGAAGGTCTGGAAGAAGTAATTTGAGTTCTCTTTAAATACGCCGCCTTATTTTAGGGCTGGCGTTTTATTATTTAATGAAAGGAAGCTATTTGGCTAAAAATAAGATCTACATTATTGACGTAACCAATAGAGACGGTGTCCAGACTGCCAAGCTCGGTTTGGCTAAGTTAGAGAAGACAATGATCAATATCTATCTCAATGACATGGGCATTTATCAGAGCGAGTTTGGCTTCCCTGTAACTAGCCACGAGACCAATTATCTTAATGCCAATCTAGAACTGGCGGAAATGGGAGTTCTCAAACCAATTATTCTTTCCGGCTGGATCAGAGCGGTCAAGGAAGATGTAGAGGAGGCCACGCAACTAACCAGAGTAAAACATCTAAATCTCTCTATCTCAACTTCCGAGCAGATGATCCGCGGCAAATTCGAGGGGAAGAAGGGTAAGGAAGACATTATTAAAATTATGACTGAAGCCTGTGATCGGGCTAGAGAAAAGGGAATTGAAACTTTTGGCGTAAATGCCGAGGATGCCTCGCGCACGGATAACGAATATTTGATTAGGTTTGCTCAGGCAGCAAAGGAACATGGTGCTTGTCGCATTCGCTACTGTGACACATTAGGTTATGATGACCCCTTCACAATATGCGAAAGGGTCAAGCTCTTAGCCAAAGAAGTTAGATTGCCGGTTGAACTACATTGCCATAATGATTTGGGAATGGCCGTAGCCTGCTCGGTGGCTGGCGCCAAAGGTGCAATCGACGGAGGAGTCGATGCCTATATCAACACTACCGTCAACGGAATGGGCGAAAGGTGTGGGAATGCTGACCTTATCTCTGTACTTTTAGCTATTAAGAAATCGAGGGGCTACGAAAATAGATACGTTTTGCACGAGACAGTTAAGCTTACTTCTGCCTGGAAGATTGCTAAATATGCCTCATATGCCTTTGGTGTCCCTATTCCCATCAACCAGCCGGCAGTGGGCGCAAATGCCTTTGCTCACGAGTCAGGCATACATGCTGATGGGGCACTAAAGGACCGAAGAAACTATGAACTTTATGACTTCGAAGAACTGGGACGGGGCGAGCCGGAGATAATAGAAACCGGAAGACAGATCACGGCTGGCGAATATAGCGGGATTAAGGGATTCAGAAATGTATATGGAAAGTTAGAGGTAGAATTTAAGGATGATGCGGAAGCAAGAAGAATCCTGGAACTTGTCCGCTACGCCAATGTCCACACCCAGAAGCCTCTCACCGATGGGGAGCTTCGCTTCATAGCTAAATACCCTGAACAAGCGAAGAAAATATTGACCGTTACGCCTCAAATATGAACATATGCTCCAATGGAAATTCCTCGAATAAAGACAGGCGAAAGGGTGAAGACCTGCCAGAGCTTTCTATCTTTTATCTTCTATCCTTTTTAGCCTCTGTTTCTGCCTTTCCAGTACTTTAAATAGTATGTCCGGCGTACCAGTAACCTTCCTCTTATAAATATTCAACATTCTATCAATCTTAGCCAGGTTTTCCCGGACCCTTAATGCAAACTGTCTATTGTAGCTTTCCTCAGAGTAATCTCTATTTAGAACCTCCTTGAATAATCTTTTGAGGTCTTGATACTTTGGTATTAGACCAGTAGGAGTCTCTACTGCTTCAACTTCCTTATGCACACGTAGCTCCATCCACTTAAACCAGACTTTCTTGTCAGACTTGCTGTTCAAAAACTTTCCATTCGAATCCTTAAGAAAATAGTTTACAGAAAAGACAGTCGGGCATCTTTTTAATCCATTACCAAAGTTCAGATTATTCTGTATGTACCTGCCTATAGGTATGGAGAGAAAATCTAAGTTGGACATGGGATTATATCTTCTGACCCCTATTCTACCTAAGGCTGCAGCCGTTGTTTCTGACTCGAGACACGCACCTTTGGTTATTATACCGTGTACCCAGTCAAGGGACTCTTCCACAGGCACCCACGTATCTGAGTCCCTGCCTCCATACACGATACCTTCTATGACCACTCCTTCGGGATTGTCAATTTCCGGGTCTATGTTCTTTAGCAGATTCATTTCCAGAGTGAACCGGGCATTAGGATGCGAAGGTTTTATCTCATTCCCTCGAGCATCTTTTTTTCCTGGCCTCCATTCGCCCGAGTAGTTGACTCCCCGCCGGGGAAGTTCTCCATCCTTGCCAATCCAGTATGTCCGACCTTCCTCAGTAACCAGAACATTGGAGAATATGATCTCGCCCGGACTGTGTAATGCTTCCCATATTAAAGGGTCGTCCACTGAGTTCACGTCTCTGATTATTCCAAATACTCCTTTTTCCACATTGACTGCACGGACTAAACCATCTTTCTTTTTGAGATATGCTATGTCATCGCCTACAATGGTCTCATTTTCTAACATTGCCGTAGCCGTTTTCCCGCAAAGAGAAGGAAAAGCGCCAGAAAAATAGGTAACCCTGTTGTTAGGCCCGTGCACTCCCATAATGAACATATGCTCTGTTAACCAGCCTTCTTTTGACGCCAGGTTTATTGCCAGTCGAATCGCTAGCTTCTTTAGCCCAATTGTGTTGCCCCCATACTGGGTATTCATACTATATACGACGTTCTCTTCAATATCAATATATATCCTCCGCTTATCAATACACTTGCTCACATTGTTTTCGAGTTCCCCTTGTGAATGCAGGAACTTGAAGAACCTATCGCAGTTGCCCAATCTCATAAACTCTTTATAGCCTGTTCTATAAAGAAGATGCTCGTTGTGGGCAACGTAGCTGGAATCAGTAAGCTGGATACAGGGTATGGAGAAATCAGAACCGCAAGGGCCCAGACAGAAGAAGAGTACATACAACTTATGCCCTTTCATAATATCCTTAAGAATAGTGTTAATCTCCTTAAGTCCCTCCTTTTTATCAATTGAATTTAACTTTGGACCTAAATTGACACCTTCGAGCAAAAGGAATTTGGTATTCTCTCTGTCTCTTGCCTGGTCATAATATCCGTCGAAGTGAAAAGTATGTCCAGGAATAGCAAGCATATTCTCTTCGCCGGTTCTTATTGCTTCCTGCCCGATATACTGTCTGTCTTCCTGGGAATCAGTGCAGACGAAAACAGTGTCGGGATTACACAGTTCTATGCACTGGGCAATGAAATCAAGGACTTTCGCATCTCTTATCCTAGCAAGTTTATTAAAGTCCTGTTCGCTTAATCTGGTCTTAAGTAACCTTATTGTATCCATTGGAATCATAATTATCAGGGCATCCTGACCACATCACCACGCTGGAAGCCCGCCCCTTCTAAAATTGTAGCCACAGCAAACTTCTCCTCAGCTTTCCTTATTTCAATCTTTCCTCCATAGGTCAGTTCAGCCCCGAGGCTGAGCCCGGTGTCAGGGTCTATCAATTCCTCGCCAATTCTGTAGACCTGAAAGACCTCTCCTTTTTTGATTCCTGCACTCGCTCCGGCATTAATATAAACGTCGCCAGCGCTCACCTTCACTATCTTAGCCTGCCAGGGAACTGTTGCCATTCTTCCAACAATTCTACCTACAATCTTCTCTATACATTCACGAGTTGCTTTGCCCAAAGGAGTCTTGGTGGAGAAGCCACCGCCAAGGATGTTTCCGCTCTTAAGGACCCCAGCCAGAGCCACGCCAACAGAACTCGCCTTAGCCTCTTCACTTGTCGCTTCCATAATTACCCCGGTCGTCGCATCATACATGCGAAGGTCACAGGCAATGTGAGCGCTGGTCGTTGTAAGGCCGGCTCCGGCCTTCTTCTTCAGCAGAACTCCCCCAACTGCTCCCCGCACCACTTTCTCTTCAAACTCAGTCAGCGCTCCCCGCACCAGTACCTGAGCACCCAACATCTCGCCAATTCTTGCCGCTGTCTCCTTTCTCACTCTTTCACTCTCACCGAGGTCCTGCTCCTTTATTATATCGAGGAGTTCTTTCCTTTCCAAAAGGACAAACTCTCCAGTCTCGTGTAGGGCAGTAATAAGCATCTCGGCCATCCCTGAACCAATCTTCCAGTGTGCATGGGGCACCTTCACTTCAAAATCCATAACGGCGATTCTCTTTTTGGGACCTTTGTACTGTGCCCTTTCCTTAGAAGGCTTCACCTGAGCCTGGGCGCAGCCAATAAGGAAGACCAGCGACAGAATTGTAAACTCATTTAGAATTTTTTTCGCCATGTCCTCTCCTCCTTCTTTTCCCCGTGAGTTCTTCTAACCATACTACTATTGGGAAAGTTTCTTCAGAAGTTCGCCAGCCAACTCCTCCTCTTTTTTATCATTTTCTCCCTCAGCCTTATCCTTCAGGCTCTTCAAAGCTCCATTCCTGAGCTGAACGTACTCCGTTTTCGAGATCTCAATTAGAATATAACAATTATAGAAATACTCCACTCCATCGGCAGTCGGCTTCTCCAACTTTTCGTAATAGATTTCTTTGGGCTTTAGACTATGAATATTCAAGTTATCCATAATAATCGCCAGTGTGTCGGTTAAAAACTCACTTAAATCAACATCACTTATACTCAATTCATGGATAGCGTCACTAAACTCTCTCTGAACCGTCATCTGGATACCTTGGGTAATATTCTTAACAACCTCTGCTTTCGCATGATGCATAGCGATTGAGAAATCGGCTTCTCCAGTTACCCCGGCACTGAAGGAGAAGATGTCCTCCTGAATAGATATCGGTGTGTATATCCAATCTGGCCTCTCTTCCAGACTCTTTTCCACTACTCTTTCCTGAGCAATTATTGGAGGTTTCCCGGGACCAGCGCATCCTCCAATCAAGATTGGAACCAGAAACAGAATTGAACAACAAAAAACCGCCTTTATCACCAGTCCTCCTTAAAAAATGTAGCTCCTGCAAAAGCTGTTTGTAGTGTAGCCCTTTATGGGCGTAATTTTTGTTTATTCGTCGTGTAGCCCTTTACAGGCGCCCCAATAAATCGGGACGGGGACAAGCTCCTACACCACCAACTATTCAATATATGAAATAGCGACATTAACACCTCCTCCCTCGTTTTCTACCAAACTAATAGTACATTCTTTGCCGCCTGTAGAAAAAAGGAGCTGTCCAATACTAGCACCGGGCCAATAGTCGGCCTTCACCAGCCCGTAGCCTTTGCTCTCCATCTCTTTTATGTAGAAGGTCACAACCCTGTCCATAGGGTCAGAAGTTATGAAATTGAGAGTTGACACGTTGTCCTGGGTGGAAATGTTTGTTCTGCCCGCTCCGGCATATACAGGAATTCCCACCACATCCTCTATCGCCTTCGGTTCTGGAAAGGGACGCTTTCTTGCCTTTAATCGCCCAGGAATTTCTCTCCTTATCCACACCCGATCTTTTTCTCTTACGACCTTATGAGTCAGAATAGAAAAACGGTCGGCCAGCCAGGTCTTAAAAGGGAACTTCTTGCTCGCCAGGTACCATCCACCGATGAACAGGACAATTAGAATAGAGAAAATCTTTACCGCAAGATTTATCTTTCCCCTTAGCGAGCGCCTGGGCTCCGGCGAGACCTCTGGCCCGGCTTCCGCTGAAGTCTTGGCGCGCAAAGTTTCCTTCTCTTCTTCCTCTTCAAGTTCGGAGATCTTAGAAAGTACTCTATCAACGAGGTCATGGGATGATTCCCCTATTCTCTTTTCAAATCTACCATAACGCCTTGGCTCTTCTTCCACCATTTTCAACCTCCTGGAGCATCATCAACTTCGCAACAGTTCGATTATCCTTTCCAAATCTTCGAAGGAATAGTATTCAATTTCTATCTTACCCCGAAATTTCCCTCCTTCTCCAAGAGAAACCTTGCCGGAACCGGTACACTTTATCCTCACTTTCGTCCCCAGAAGCCTCTGCAGTTCCTCCTCAATTTCAATCACCTCAGGACTCCTCCTCTTCTCGGCGACTCTTCTTCCCGGAGGAATCCGTTTGCGTCTCAATCTCTGTACAATATCTTCTGTTTCCCGTACCGTCAACTTCTGCTTGACTATTCTCCGGGCCAGATCTATTCGTTCCTTTTCTCCTTCGAGAGAGATAATCGCCCTGGCGTGTCCGGCGGATATGAGATTGCGGGAAACAAACTCTCTAATCTCTTCGGATAAATCGGTAAGCCTCAAGGTGTTGGCAACGGTTGACCTCGTCTTTCCCAGATGGTCAGCCAATTCCTGCTGGGTGAGGTTGAACTCCTTCATCAGCCTTTGAAAAGCTTGAGCTTGTTCTATCGGATTCAAATCTTCTCTCTGGATATTTTCAATCAGCGATATCTCGAACATCTCTCTATCGGTAACTTTCCTGACCACTGCTGGAATCTCTTTCAACTCTGCCATTTTGGCTGCCCACCAACGCCTCTCTCCGGCTACCAGTTGGTAGTTTTCTCCTGAAGGATAAACAATTATTGGTTGAACTACACCCTCCCTTTTTATAGAATTCGCTAACTCCTTTAGTTTTTCCTGGTCGAATTGTATCCTGGACTGATATTTATTAGGTTTTATCTTATTAATGTCAATACTTACAACCTCTATTGGAGCTACTCGGGATACCCTGGGAATCAGTGCCTCTATACCCTTACCTAATGCTTTGCGCATTCCGATTACCTCCAAAAACTCAACTTTCTGACTCCTCGTCTATTTCCACTCCATTTCTCTTCAGGAACTCTCGAGCCAATGAAAGGTATGCCTGTGCACCTTTCGAATCCCTACTGTACAGGATGACGGGCTTCCCAAAACCTGGAGCCTCAGCCAGCCGCACATTTCTGGGAATTTTCGTTTGATAGATCGCCTCTCTAAAAAATTTGCTTACCTCCTCAACTACCTGATTACAAAGGTTGACTCTAACATCATACATGGTTAAAAGAACCCCTTCGATCTCCAATCGGGGATTCAAATTCTCTCGTACCAACCTCAATGTATCCAGTAGTTGGCCCAAGCCTTCAAGAGCATAATATTCACACTGGATAGGAATAATTACTGAATGGGCTGCAGTCAGTGAGTTGACTGTAAGAAGCCCCAAGGAAGGTGGGCAATCGAGTAGGATATACCTGTAGATATGGTCCAAT
>Ga0209314_10001436_pt1 | contig 10514 bp, 8 predicted proteins | sample I19B2metaG_FD_184146 | JGI IMG/M metagenome (GOLD analysis project Ga0209314, IMG submission 184146) | Lake sediment bacterial and archeal communities from Gulf of Boni, Indonesia to study Microbial Dark Matter (Phase II) - ​I19B2 metaG... | ecosystem: Environmental > Aquatic > Freshwater > Lake...
CAATATACTGTTTTGGAGTGCAGTTCTTTCTTTCTGCGTTGCAGATCACGGAGTACAGGCCGAACTCCTTGAACAGGTTGCGGTTTGCAAGTGTGTTGTGGTGAGATACGATATCAGCCCCATCCTGAACAAGCTTCATGCTTATATCCCTGTCTTTCTTGCCCGAAGCCCATTGATTGCTCCATGCAACCTTTACTATAACACGTGGGTTTACCAGCTTCGCACCGAGCGCGAAAGAATTTATTCCGCTTATAACACCCGGGATGGGGTAGGTTCCCACATATCCGAGGATGTCGGTTTGTGTCATGGATCCTGCTATTATTCCGGCAAGAAATCTCGGTTCATATATTCTGCCGTAATAGGTGTTAACATGTTTGAAAGAGCTGGTTTCACTGCAATTCAAGAACCTGACATGCTTGTATTCGAGTGCCGCTTTCAAGGTTGCACTGATAAATGCCGGACTGGTTGCAAATATTATATCGTTTCCATCGTCCGCCAAACGCTTGAGAAATTCATACGCCTTCTTGTTCTCCGGCACATTATCGATAAAGGTTGTTATCACCTGTTCTCCCATGGTTCTCCCCACATGCTGTCTTCCCAATTCATGAGCATTTGTCCAGTTGGACTTCTGGGTTGTTTTTGCATATGCAAAAGCAACTTTAATCTTCTTTCTGGGTTTCACAAAGGTGGTCAGCGTGGAAATCAATCCGCTTTCCTTTTCAGCTGTGGGTTCCAGCTGGACTTCAACAGTATCCGGCCTCGAAATGTACTCCAGCTCCGACTTGAAAAGCTTCAACCTTGACTTTAAAGTATTTTCCTCAAATTCATCCGGTATCCCGTAGACCTTTATGTACTCAAGAAAAGCATCTCCGGTTGTTATGGGAAGTTCTCCGCCCCCGATTTCAAGGTACGCCTTTCTGAAAACCCTGTATACCGAATTTTCAAAATACTGATATTTATCCTGGTATTCCGGATTTTGTGATTTGAAATCCTTCAGATAATCCAAAAGTTTTGCAAAACTGTTTTCCTTGGAAAACCATATGGAGTTTATACGGGTTTCCTTGTTGAACTCAAGAAACTCATAATACAGCTTTATATTGAGATCACTTTCATCCCTCTTGGGAATCAGCCTGGTCACTTTACCCCTTATGGAATATGCATTGAAATACTTAAGGACACTTACTCTTTTATTGCCTTCCATTACATAAAACCAGTTCAGGTATTCATAAACCTTGATCGGATCCCTTATTCCCTCATTCAGATGGGCATTGCACAAGGCCAGCCACTTCTGGCAGAACTCCGTGCCCTGTCCCAACAGAGGCAGGAAGTTCGAAGCAAAGGAAAGGCTCCTCGCATATGTGTAAGTACCTACTATTTTTTTCAGCGGTATCTCCATTTCACCGATATCGACTTCGGAAACTATTTCGACATTCTTTAAAAGCCCCTCTAGAAAAGGCAGATATCCCGTCTGTCCTTTGGAGATATTCTTGGAATATTCCCTGTAAGCAAGCTTTCTTACCTGCTGATAACGCGAAAGATCCTCCATGCTGTAGCCTTCCATTTACTCACCGCATTCCTTCCCCATAAAATGAAATCAGTAATATATAAAAACCTTGCGATACCTTAATTATACCAGAACATAGGGATTTATGAAAGATTTTACTAATGGAGAACAAGTTAAGAGGAAGCAAGAGGACTGAAGCCTGCTTCCCCTGTTTGCTTATTTCCCGGCGGGTGAATACGGGACACGCGCCATGAAGAAGTTCTCCACCTTGACTACAATATCTCCGTCAAGCTCGGACTGTCTCTTGGCCTCTATCCATTCGGGGTCATTCCTGAAAGCATCGAAGCTTTTGTCTCTTGTTTCCATATCCTTGTGCTCCAGGATATAATATATGGTATTGTTTCCCTGGGCATCCTCCCAAAAGTCAACTGTCCTCATCCCATGCTTTTTAAACAGATTAATTGTTACATTGGAAAACCTTTTGTGAATGGCATCCATTTTGCCAGGATGAATGTGATAGATCCTCAATTCATAAATCATAGATAAACCTCCTTGTGTATTATATCTTACTATAGCCTCTTTAACCATAATTTTCAACCCCTTTTACTTTTAAGCCCAATAAGCGGTGTATTTATTTCAGCTTTCAGATATGGTAAAATAGTTTTTAATTGCAATCATATAAAAGAAAGGATTTGCAGGAATTGGAAAATAATTATCCCGAGGAATTCCTCATGTACCTGAATATGCTGCACACATTATCAATAAGTGAAAATGCCCAAAAGACCCAGGACATGCTGCAGCGGATAGTCAAACTTGTAAATTACAGGCACTTCAGGAGGGATGAAGTCGTCACTGTAACGGAAGAATTGGATCATGTGCATTTATTGGTGGGAATATTCAAACAGCGTTTCGGAAACAAGCTTGATTTTCTGATGGTGTCCGAAGGCAGTCTTGAAGAAGGCTACCTGCCTCATTATTCCATACTGGCCTTTATAGAAAATGCGTTGTACCATGGACTTGAGCCGAAGGAAGGTGAATGGCGCCTCGAATTATATTTGAATGCGTCAGCCGATTGCCTTTCAATAAATATCATAGACAACGGGGTAGGCTTTGATGTCGAAAATACACTCTATGGAAGCACTGCGGGGCAGAATGATTTCAGCAGTATAAACTGGGTTTTGGAAAAACTGCATTCACATTTCAAAGGAATGGGTAATGTCAAAATCTCCAGTCAGTTGAGCAAGGGTACGAAAATTCAGATTACATTACCAGCATGAGGTGTTCTTATGTTTATAATAAAATTTGCTCAGCATCGAGCTTCGCAAATTTTGTCTTCACGTGTTACAGACCTAATAAAGGTGCCGGATGTTATCAATAAGCTTTCCATCCGGCAAAAACTCACACTTTTTATGACAACAATCATTATCATTATTGCGATAATAAACCTGTACTTTTACAACAAGGCCTATGAATCAACGGATGAATACAACAGCATGCTGCAGGAGTATATTCAGATCAATAACCTTTCAATTCAGCTCATTGAAGGAAGGGATTGCATTTCAAGATATATATCCACCAAGGATAATAGTGAACTCAATGCATATCTGGCCTATAAACAGCAGATGGAAAGTTTAAGCAACAGTGTTTTCAAATCTTCGAGAACTCTGGATACATACCTTCTGAGCAAAGCCATTGTGAACTCCATTGATTCCTTCAGCAGGGAAATGCAGGTTATAATTGACAACAGACTCTCGCAGGAGAATTATTACACTCAATACCTGCGGGCAAAGAACATTTCGCTGTATACTGGTGATTACATAAAGCAGCTTTTGAATATCAAGCTCAGCGAAGGCGAATGGTACAACAGGCAACTCACCAACCGTGTTGCAGCCATACGCATGTTTAATCTGGCAAGCCTTATAGGAGTGATGCTCTCAAGCCTGATATTCGTGCTCATGCTTTCAAGAAGCATAACGGTTCCCATAAAACATCTGACACAATTTGCCATGAAGGTGTCACACGGGGACTTTGATATAAAAAGGCTTGAAATAGACTCCTCGGATGATATCAACATATTGGCATATGCTTTTAACAAGATGGCGGCAGGTATCAGGAACATGTTTGAACTGGAAAGAAAGTTCCACGAGGAAGAGCTCAAAGGCTTAAGAATATCCCAGCAGCTGAACGAAGCCCGGTTTCTTGCGCTCCAGTCCCAGATAAACCCTCACTTCCTCTTCAATACGCTGAATGCGATAATGAGGATTTCCATGTTTGAGAATGCAAATAAGACCAGCGGACTCATCCAATCGCTATCGAGTATTTTCAGATACAACTTACGGAGTGTCAACAAGGAAGTGCTTTTAAACGAGGAGCTGGATATTATCAGGGAATATGTCTCCATACAGAAGCTGAGATTCGGGGACAGGATAAGCTTCAGTATTGTATTGAGAACCGATATAAGCAATATACTTATCCCCCGCTTTATAATACAGCCCCTGGTGGAGAACTCCATCGTACACGGACTTGAACCCAAGGAAACCGGCGGTGCGGTGCGGATAAAGATTTATAAAAGCATGTCTGAAACCATCATAAAAATAATAGATAACGGCATAGGCATACCAAAGCAGCACCTGCAAAGGATCCTTTCCGGCCCGGAGGATTCCGAAGCCAGCAAGGGCCAGACCACAGGTATCGGTATCTACAATGTAAAAGACCGGCTTGCTCTGTATTATAAAAATGAAAATTGTTTTGACATGAAGAGCCGTGAAGGTAAGGGTACCGTTATAACCATAAGGATAAGAGGTGTTGCATATGTATAGACTTTTAATCGCAGACGATGAAATGATAGAGAGAGATGCAGTAAAATATATCCTCGGCAGAAACTTCATCGACATGTTTGAAATTAGTGAAGCATGCAATGGCAAGGAAGCAATCGAGAAGGCTGCAAGCTTCAAACCGGATATTATTTTCCTTGATATAAAGATGCCCGGTACAAATGGTCTGGAAGCGGCTGCCAGGATACGTGACATTCTTCCGGAGTGCAGGATTATACTCATCTCCGCCTATCATTATTTTAATTATGCAAAGGATGCTCTTTCCATCGGTGCCGACGACTATATAACCAAGCCGGCCCCTCCGGAGAAGATTATTTCAACTCTGGAAAAAGTAATATGCCTGATTGAAGAAAGCAGGGCTAAAAAGAAAAAAGAGGAGGAAACCGACAGCAAGCTAAAGCAGATAACCCAGTACCTTGAATCGGAACTGCTTGCTCTCATGGCTTCCGGGGAAACCGAAGAAAGAGTTATTAAGAATTACTTTGATATACTTAACATCAATTGTGAATCATATATTTGCTGTGTACTTTCGATTTTCAATGACGGATACCGCTTTGAAATAACTGGAGAAGTGCAAAAGGCGGTCATAAAAAGGAGAGTCATAGAAAAACTCAAAAGCAAGCTCCGTTTGAAAGGCTTTGATTGCTTTACAGGTTCAATCGGGCAGGAGATATACCTGCTGCTGTTTTTGGAACAGCATATGGATGAATATGAATCCAGACTGCTGGGTATCAGGCTCCTTTCGGAAATCAGAAAGGAAGTACGGGAGGAAATACAGGTTAACCTGAATGCAGGTATAGGCAATGTATGCCATTTGATCCTGGATATTTACAACTCCTTCCTCCAGGCAAAACTGGCTCTGAAATACGATATTACTCCGGGCACAATCACAAGTTATGGTGATATCAGTAAAGGAAGCTCAAAAACAGAATACCCCATCAACAAGGAGAAGCAGCTTTGCGAAAGCATGATGCAATTGGATGAAAAAAACTCATCTCTCCTTCTGGACGAGCTTATAGACTGGATCGCCGTCAATACAGGCACAATAGAAGAGCTGAAGCAGAAAATATACGAGCTGCTGCTGGTACTTGTCAGGCAACTGGCAATCAGCGTAAATCCTTCCGAATTCAATGCGGATACCGAAAGCTTAAGAAAAACGATGCTAGTTCTCGACTCGGTCAGGGAAGCAAGGGCTTATGCAAAAAAATACCTTATAGAAACACTGCAGGAAATCAGTACGGTCAAAACGAGCAGAATAAACTCACTCCTTTCGATTGTAATGAATTATATTGAAAAGAATTACAGCAATGAAATCTCGCTGGAGGAAGTTGCAGAAGTAGTTAAAATCAGCCCATTTTACTTAAGTAAGCTTTTCAAACAGGAAACAGGAGAAAACTTCATTGATTATCTGACAACCATAAGAATCAGGAAAGCCAAAGAACTTCTGTTCAATCCCATGAACAGTGTCAAGGATGTGTGCTATATGGTAGGCTACAAAGACCCCAACTATTTTACACGCGTGTTTAAGAAGGTATGCGGTCAGACACCTACTGAATTTAAAAATGTGCTATAAATAACAAAAAAGTGCTGGTCATGGCCGGCACTTTTTTTATTTTTTCATATATACAATTTTATGCTACTATTTGCAATTTTGTATAGAGAAGTTTGTTTTTCCAAATACTAATATAATATTGTAGCAGTAATCAGTTATCTAATAAAAGGAGGAATTTAGAGTGAAGAAGTTAAAGGTAGTAAGCTTTACCCTTGCGGTTGCCATGGCAGCAAGTATTTTTGCAGGCTGCGCCCAGAAGCAGCAACCACCGGCACCTCAGAGCACGGCGCCTCAAAGTACGGCACCGGCAGGCGGATTAGCATTATCCAAACCTGTTAAGTTGAGCATTATCGATGTTGCTGGTAATGATCAGCTCACCAAACCCGCTATAGAAGCGTTCAAGGCGGCAAATTCCAAATTTATAACCGACATTGAAATCATCAAAGCCACAGCACCTGAAGCTCCTGCAAAAATCAAGGCACAGCAGTCAGCCAACAACGTTGAAACGACTATGGTTCTGACCGGTTACGATGCCCTGTCCTCAGGAATGGAACAGAATATCTGGGAAAAACTCTATCCCGAGTTCAAGGACAAGTTCCCCAAGCTTGAAGAAAATTACCTGGACGGTGCGAAGAAAGCCTTTGATATAGCAAAGGGATATGGCATCACGGTAACCTACTGTCCTGGTGGACCAATGTTCTCCTATAACCCCGACAAGGTAAAAGAGGTACCCAAGACTCCCGACCAGCTGCTTGCATGGGCAAAGGCAAATCCAAACAAGTTCCTTTATGCAAGGCCTGCAAACTCCGGCCCTGGCAGAGCATTCCTCCAGGGACTTCCCTACATCCTCGGAGACAAAGACCCGAAAGACCCGAAAACATGGGATAAGACATGGGCATTCCTAAAAGAGCTCGATAAATATGTTGAATACTATCCCACAGGCACAGGCGTAACCTTCAAGGAATTGGGCGAAGGCACACGCTGGATGATAGCAAGCCACCTTGGTTGGGATATGAACCAGAGAATACTTGCTACAATTCCTGCAAACTACCAGGCATTCTTCCTCGACAAGACTACCTGGCTCACAGATGCGCACTATATGACTATGCCGAAGGGTCTGGACAACGACAGGAAAAATGCAACACTGGCTCTTATGGCCTGGCTTATGACTCCTGAACAGCAGGCAGTAACCTATGATAACGGATATTTCTATCCGGGTCCTGCAATAAAGGACGTGCCGATAACAATGGCACCGAAGGCAAGCCAGGATAAGGTAAAGGCTGCTATGAGAGATTCATATGAAAAAGCGATAAAAGAATTCCCGAATACTACACAGCTGGAATCCAAGCCGCTTGTTGAAGCAATGGATATGTGGGATAAGCTTGTAGGTGCAAAGGTTAAATAAAATTTGATTTACAGCTCAAGGGCAGGTGTTTCCTGCCCTTGAGTACAAATTGATGTAAAATTACAAAATAAAGTATAGACGGTGGTAAATTATGAAGGAATTTAATAAACTTACAATTAAGAATCTGTATAAATCTTTCGGTGAATTGAAGGTTCTGAACGATTTCAATCTCACCGTCGGAAGAGGCGAATTTGTTACATTTCTCGGTCCATCGGGCTGTGGGAAAAGTACAGCGTTAAACTGCATTTCAGGCCTTATACCCATCACCAGCGGAGAAATCCTCATAGATGATGAGTGCATTGATGATTCAATCAATGTAAATGTCCCTCCTGAAAAAAGAGGCTTCGGTATGGTTTTCCAGAATTATGCCCTTTTCCCGCATTTGAATGTATATAAAAATGTAGCTTTCGGCCTTGAGCTTAAAAGGCTTGACAAGAAGCTGATCAAGGAACGTGTTGATAAAGCGCTTGGCCTGGTTCACCTGGAAGGTTATTCTGAAAAGTATCCTGCACAGATGTCAGGAGGCCAGCAGCAGAGGGTGGCAATCGCCAGATGTATTGTTTTGGAACCAAGACTCCTGCTTTTCGACGAACCCCTTTCAAACCTTGATGCAAAGCTGCGTGTGGAAATGCGTTATGAAATCAAGGCATTGCATGAGCGCCTCCAGACTTCAACCATCTATGTTACACATGACCAACACGAAGCTCTGGCGCTTTCCGACAAAATTGTAGTCATGAAAACGGGATATGTACAACAGATAGGTACTCCCGAGGAGATATACTCCAACCCTTCAAATTTGTTTGTGGCTGATTTTATGGGCTTCAGGAACCTCTGGAGTGCCAGGATCGATCGTATTAACGAAAATGGCGACGAAATGGAAATTGTTATAAACGTAAGTGGAAAACAAATTGTATCAAGACGCAGCTACACTGGAAATGATACTGCTAAGAAGCTGAAACTCAAAAGTGCCTTTGAGAATGGTGCCGAAATAATGACTGCAATAAGGCCTGAGGATATCACAATTGGAGATGGAGAAACAAACGTTGTAAGCTGTAAGATTGAAGTTGTTGAGTATCTTGGTCAGAACAGCCATGTAACCGCTTTCTTTGGTAACAATATAAAGATAGATGCAAGGCCGGATTCCAAAGCGCATGAAGGAGATATGATTAACCTGTACATACCGCCTGAAAAAGTGCTGCTATTTCCAAAGGAAGAAGGTTGATAACTTATGCCGGAAGTAAAAAAGTTTGATAGAACTATTTTGATTTTGCTCGCTCCTGCTTTATTATTCATGCTTTTGCTTTTTATTTATCCGTTCCTGTACGGTGTTTACCTGAGCATCACTACTAAAGAAGGCAATCTGTCAATTTCAAACTATATCAAGTTTTTCAGTGACATGTGGGAATTCAGGACTATATGGATAACTCTGTATATATCCCTTCCCGTTACTTTGTTATGTGTGATAATGGCTGTACCGCTTGCTTATTATATGAGGCGCGGACTTAAATCGGAAAAAATCGTCACATTTTTTCTGATAATACCTGTAACTTTGGGAACTGTGCTTGTATCTGAAGGAATGCTCACATATCTTGGTCCAAAAGGTTGGGTAAACCAGTTTTTAATGGCCATAGGACTGATCAGTGAGCCACTGAAGTTGACGCACAACTATATCGGTGTTATACTTTCACTTTTCATTCAGGGCTTTCCATTCGCTTTTCTGATGCTCCTGGGTTATACCTCCGGTATCAACCCTGACCTGGAAAAAGCTGCTCAGATGTTGGGTGCAAGTAAATGGGAATCCTTCTGGAAGATAATGTTCCCCCTTATGGTTCCCGGAATAGCAATAGCATTCTGTCTCAATTTCGTTATGGCTTTCTCGGTATTCCCTTCGGCAGTGCTGCTGGGTCAACCGTCAGGACCTACAAGAGTTATCGCGTATGCCGCTTATCAATGGGCATTTGAAAAGTATGACAACAATATGGGCTCGACAATATGTATGATAATGGCTGTCATTGAGATAATAATCATTTCGATTGTACTCATATGGCGTCAGCGCATGTACAGAGGAGCATCCATTGTTGGTAAAGGATAAAGGTGATATTATGAACTCAAAAAAATTAAAACTTTCAGGAGTATTATTTGTACTGGCAATTATAATATATGTGGTAAATGTTCTTGGAATACTGCTGACGGTTATTTTAAATTCCTTCAGCAAGGGCTGGTTTTCGGGCGCATTACCTCCCATGTATACACTGGAATGGTATAAATATGCTATAACCGACCATGCCATAGGCAGCCTTCTACAGGTGACTTTCATCGTGGTTATAGTCGTCGTCGGCGTCTCGTTATTGATAGCCTATCCGGCAGCGTACGTAATGGCGAGACACAATTTCCCCTTTAAAGCACTGGTCATGACATTGTTCCTGCTGCCCATGCTGATACCTCCGATGACTTACGGTGTACCGCTGGCCACAGCACTGTACAAGGTCAGATTAGCAGGAAAAATAAGCGGTGTTATCCTGGCAAACCTTGTTCCCATAGTCCCATTCATGATACTGATACTCACGCCATTTATAGAGCAGATAGGTTCAAATCTTGAATCAGCTGCCAGAATGCTTGGGGCGAACAAGGTGACAATATTTTTCAGGATACTTGCACCCTTGACTCTTCCAGGTATTCTGACAGCCGGTATTCTTTCGGTAGTAAAGACAATATCAATGTTTGAGCTCACCTTCCTTGTAGCAGGAGGCAAGTCGCAGACAATAGTCGTCGCACTCTTTGCAGATGCCTTTGCTGCAGGCGCCCGGCCATGGCAGGCAATAGATGCCCTTGCGGTAATATATTTCAGCATAACAATGATTTGTCTGGTCATAGCACTCAAGTTCGTCAACCCGACTCAAATGGTATTCAAAGTCAAATAATATAACAGTAGGGGCGGACGACTCTTGTCCGCCCGGAACCGACCCAAATAAATATTGCCCGGCTTAATGCCGGGCAATATTATTTGGTATTCCTTATCTTGTAGATTAAATCGCTATATCCCTTGCCATACACGTCATAAAGGGGAGCAACAGCCTTTTCGAATTTCAGCCTTTCATTATCAGATAGTTCAATTATAGCAGTGCCCAGCTGTTTTACTTCTTCTTCCGCTTCCTTTTCGGCTTCGTCCCATGCATTCCGCTGGTAGTCGACGGAATCCTTTGCTGCCGCCTTGATAAC
>Ga0209314_10001438_pt1 | contig 10510 bp, 7 predicted proteins | sample I19B2metaG_FD_184146 | JGI IMG/M metagenome (GOLD analysis project Ga0209314, IMG submission 184146) | Lake sediment bacterial and archeal communities from Gulf of Boni, Indonesia to study Microbial Dark Matter (Phase II) - ​I19B2 metaG... | ecosystem: Environmental > Aquatic > Freshwater > Lake...
TCCTTTGTTGGAAAACTTCTCACCCTTGGCATAGTCGGCGGTGCGGGAACAGGATTCGCCTATGTTGTGCCGATAGCTGTGGGGGTCAAATGGTTTCCAGACAAGAAAGGGCTTCTCTCTGGACTTGCTGTGGCGGGATTCGGTTTTGGAGCCTTGATCTGGATTATGCTTGCCAGTCCACCCGCAATTCTCGGCATTAGCGGCCTAATCCAGACGACGAATGGTGTATACACGGTGGCGAATGTGGACTGGGTCTTCATGGTGTACGGAATGATCTTCTTGGTTCTGATCGTGGTCGGTTCTCTAGTGATGGTGAATCCTCCGCCTGGATACAAGCCTTCAGGCTGGGTCCCACCTGATCTGAGGGATAAGAAAGGGCAGGCGCGCAGCAGAGACCTTGCCTCAGGGGAAATGTTGAGAACTTGGCAGTTTTACATCGCGTGGAGTATGTTCATGTTCGGCGCCCTTGCGGGGCTCATGGTTATAGGTAATGTGCAAAACTTCGCTAAGGATGTACGATATGGCTTCCAAGGCCACGGCTTCTCTGCTAGGCAAGCTGCAGACTTTGCGGTAATCGGCGCCGCGATCTGTCTTCCGATACTGAATGGTATGGGACGAATAGTGTGGGGGACCTCTTCGGATAAGATTGGAAGTAGAAGAGCGCTCCTCTTCATGTTCATCTTCCAAGGAGCAATGACTGCAACATTCTTCTTCACAACAGTAAACGAGTACTTGTTCTACATTGTAGGTGCTATGATAGGTTTCAACTTCGGTGGCACTCTTGCGCTCTTTCCGCCAATTACCGCTGACTTCTTCGGCGCCAAGAACTTGGGAGCAAACTATGGCCTGATGTTCACAGCCTATGGAGTCGGCGGAATAGTTGGACCGATACTTGCCGGCATGGTCCAAGATTACCGACTAAGCTTTCTGTACGCCTTCATACCGGCCTCAGCGCTCTGTTTCATTGCTGCTGTGCTGGCATTCCTCGTGAGAGCACCAAGACAGAAAGAAGACTAGGACCCCAGCTCGGTATGTTCTGTTCGTAGCCCCTGAACCGTCACAGCCAAACTCAGCAAGTACACTCGATATCTAGTCGGTTATGCGCCTCCATGCTGACACGAGAAGAACACGAAAGCGCGCAAGACCTAAAGCTATATATACGCAAGCAATTGTCTCAAGGAAGCCAAAATACTCAGCTCAAAACGTGAAATGGATATGGCCAAAGAAGCGGCAGAGCTCTACAAGGAATTTGAAACCTACATAATCCCCCCCAGCTGGAAAGACAGAGCATGGGACACGAATGACTTCAAGAGATGGTACGAAAGCACTGTGAATGACAAGAAGGCTGTGCAAGACTGGTGGGAAAAATGGGCAAACGAACTCTTCTGGTTCAAGAAATGGAAGAAGGTCCTTGATGATAGCCATCCTCCATTCTACAGGTGGTTCGTTGGTGCAGAGACCAATCTAGCCTATCTGGCTACAGATTGGCAGATTGAGCGTGGCAGGAAAAACAAATTGGCCATCATATGGGAGGGAGAGCCGTGGGACGAGGCCACGCAGCAACCAAAGGAAGTCAGAAAGTTCACATATTATGACCTGTTCAGAGAATCAAACTCGATTAGCTCTGCCCTGAAAGACAAACTAGGCGTCAAGAAAGGAGAGATTCTAACATTCTATTTACCGATGGTTCCGGAGCTCCCCCTTTACATGCTTGCGGTTCAGAGGTTGGGGGCACGACACAGCATAGTCTACAGCGGATTCAGCGCAGATTCCCTTGCTACAAGGGCCTTAGACTCCGACTCCAAGATAATAGTGACTGCAGACGGCCTATACAGAAGAGGGAGGACGATAAACCTGAAACCCATCGTTGACGAGGCTGTGAAAATATGCGCGCAAAAGGGCCTCAAAATAGAAAAAGTTGTTGTAGTCAAAAGAGTTGGGCATGATATACCTTGGGATAAAGAGAGAGACATTTGGCATCATGAGCTGGTCAGCGACATATCGAAAAATGTCAGTCTTCCTGCGGAGGGATGTGGCTCAGAGGACTTTTCGTATATTCTCTACACATCTGGCACAACTGCTGCTCCCAAGGGGGCCCAGCTTCCTGTAGGCGGATATGCTGTCTCTCTATATGCTACTATGAAGCTGATATTTGATGCCCGCGACGACGACATCTACTGGTGCACGGCGGATATAGGATGGGTTACAGGCCATTCATACATCGTCTATGGACCATTGATGACAGGTTTGACATCTATAATGTATGAAGGCGCCCCGGATTACCCAAAACCGGATAGATGGTGGAACATACTGCACAGATATGGAGTGTCGGTGTTCTATACCACGCCAACCGCTATTAGAATGCTAATGAAATTCCCCGAAGATTATGTCCGAAAATACGATTTGTCCACGGTAAGGATTGCTCATTCTGTTGGTGAGCCTATCAATCCTGAGGCGTTCAAATGGTACTTCAAGAATGTCGGTAGAGAAGATATCGTGGCCTCGAGCACCTGGTGGATGACAGAGACAGGGCAAATGCTAACGGGCCATTACCCTGGACTAGGAAAGATCTTTCCGCTCAAGCCCGGAACAAACGGCTATCCTTTGCCCGGGGTTACCATGGACGTCCTCGATGATGATGGAAATCCTTGTTCAGCCGGCGTTAGAGGGTACCTGGCAATAACATCACCATGGCCAGGGATGCTCATGACACTATACAAGAATCCGCAAAGATACATCGATGTCTATTGGTCAAGGTTTAGGAATAGGATGTATTTCTACACCGGCGATTTCGCCGTCAAAGACAAGGATGCATACATATGGGTCTTGGGAAGGGCTGATGATGTCCTCAAAGTTGCTGGCCACAGAATCGGAACGGCTGAAATTGAATCGGCAATGATCAAGCATCCAGCAGTGGCAGAGTCAGCGTGCATTGGCAAAGAGGACCCCGTAAAGGGACAGACCCCATTCATCTTTACCGTCCTCAAGCAACAGTCTTCGCCAAGCCCGAAGCTCGCAGACGAGTTAAGAATGCACTTAAGAACCACTATCGGCCCTCTCGTGGCATCAGATTCGACAATAGTCTTTGTTGACTCAGTTCCCAAGACGAGAAGCGGCAAGATCATGAGAAGATTGCTGAAAGCAATTGTCGCAGGAGCAGTTCTTGGAGATGTCACAGCGCTGGAAGACGGGGTAGCTGTCGAGGAAGCAAAGAAAGCTTATGACAGCGTGAAAGCTGCTCTTGAGAGCAAATAACGGCCCAACCTTCTCAGCGAAGAAGAGCGCAACTTGAACCAGCTAGAACAAGGGAAGCTCAAAGCCCTTCACATGCTAAACCTAGTCGTTCAATAGTGCGCCGGCCACCGCGGCAAGGCAACTTTGCACCTGCATGTCTTCTGCCGCGAGAGGCTAGGTTTCAATGATGCCCATCATGTACTTGAGAGCCTTTGCATCGATCTTTCCAGCCTTTATTGTAGTGCCGGTTCTTGCATTGTTTACAGTAATCATGGCCGGTGCGAATATGTTGGGATCTATCTGATAGAAGTCGAACTTAGCCTCCCTTAGAATCTCGTGGAAAGGTTTCCCGTACACGCTGGCGTTGCACGAAGGTGTTTTCGATACGATGTCTTTTAGCAGGCTGTCACTTTCGACATTGGCAGTGTAAAAGGTCACTCCTCCATAGTATAACGCGTCGTTGGTTCTTCCTATGGCCGCGGCAGTCTGAGGATGAACGGGAGGGATCGGAGCATAGCCAGATCCATGGATTATCAGCTTTGGATCAAGCCCAACCTGGGATAGTTTGTGAATGCCTGTCTCAACAATTCTTCCACTTATCTGCACAGAGCCAACGATGGATGAGGTTGGTGCTACTATTGCGTAGAGGTTTCTTGGGGTTATTTCACATTCTCTTGATATGATCTCTACAGCTTTTTCTGTGGGAGGAGACTCCGCTTCCAGCACTATTACAGCGGTATCGTGATGGTCTTTGTACTGTATCAGCTCGTAGATCTCCTTTGGTTTCTGGCACAAGGCTCTCGCAGGGCCCGATCCCATGGCTGTATAGTTGTCCGCTTCTATCTTCCATCCGGCAAACTGTGATCCCAGAGTTGCGATTGCTGGGAAATCTGTCTCGACGAAGATGCTGGGGAGGATCAGGTTGTCGTACTGCATCGGGACTATTGAAGCAGTTCCGCAACCGCCAAGACATATTTCCGTGACCAGTCTTCCAGCGGCATATCCACCTCTCGCCTTGACTCCGGCATCAATAATCGTACATCCAAGGGGTCCCTTTTCTATCTGAACACAGAACCTCTCCTTGTCTCCCATAGCCTTATCAACAAGCACCAGTGCGCTCTTGTTCACGCTTGGCGCCAAACGACTCACCAGGCTTCCAGATATTCCTCGCACCATTTCAGTTGAGGATTTGTTGCCATGTTGACAAAGATCCGACCGGTTCTTGCACTGCCGACATCACCTCGAAAGACATAGAATGGGCCTTCGATTGTTTCTTCACCCACTTTTACTCTTTTTCTGATCTCTTCGATTGAGAAGCTCGGAAGTATTGTCTCCATTTTTCCGCGAATAATCATTATGCCTCCAGTCATTCCGGCGCCGGCCCTGCCGGCACAGTTCCCATCTATGAGTATGATTCCTCCGCGCATGTGTATCCCTGGGAGCATTCCGGCGTTTCCTTCTACCCGAACAGTGCCGTTGCTCATCCAGCATCCAGCTTCAGCGCCACAGTTTCCATGGATTGTTATTTGGCCGCCTGTCATTCCTTCGCGACTTCCTCTGTATGCTGCGCCGACGTAGTCGCCCACGTCTCCGGATACTTCAATACTGCCGCCTTGCATCTTTGAACCGAGCCACGAGTCAGCGCTTCCCTCTATCGAAATTGATCCTCCGCACAATTCCTCGCCAATGTACATTCCCGTGTTACCTTCTATCTTCAGGAATCCGGAGCTCATTCGGTATCCAAGGCAGCGGATCTTTCTTGTATCTCCAGATACTACGACGCGGAAGTCTGAAGTTGGGCCTCCTGTCTCACCTTTGATGTTGAATAGCTCGCCCAGGCCGATCTGTCTGTTTCCTTCCCATACCTTCATCGCAGCTATCTCTTCAAGTGACTTCTCTGAGAGGACATTGGGTGATATCGTCTTGGAATCAACAGGCACCCGAGGTTGCCTCTTCAACTCCAAGACGATTCTGTTCAACCATTTCACCCAGAGATGCTTGAGAGAAATGTTGTGCATGTCTCTTATGCGTAAGCTGTTCTTCTGTTTTCCCAGGATTCCCTTGATCATCTATAAGGCTGTCTGGATCGGAGCCGATCGGCCTAGATATTCGTCTTGGACCAAGTAGTTCTCCATTCTCACCGTGTAGTATTCAGCGAACTTAGATTCCAGTTCGGGCAGTATCGCTGGAAGAAGGTCTTCTTGGGCTCTGGCATTGACCCAGAAGGTTCTTCCCTTAGTTGACTTCACAACGTTTCCTTTGTAGACCACGATCTCTCCTTCCTTCAGTACGTATGAGGCGTTTCTGAAGGCCTTCGCCAGTTCTTTGTAGTCATTAGATGGATCAATAAGCTTAGTATCAGCTGGATACGCCGCAATGTCGGCGTCAGCACCCGGTGCGAGATGTCCTTTATTCTTCAGGCCCAGCGCCTTCGCTGTGCCTGCTCTTGTCATGACTGCTATCTCTGAGAAAGACAATTCTCGATCAATCGATTCTAGACATGTTCTCCTTCTGGCTCCTGTCGGGATCTTTGCGATGACGGTATCTCTAGCCTTCTTGCTCATCAACCACGATATGATTCTCGGATATGACGTGAAGGGGCCTCCGTTGGGGTGATCGGTGGTGAGATAGACCTTCCAAGGGCTGTTAACGAGGAGGGCTAGCTCTAACCCTATGGTCCACTGGACTGCGTTCACCAAGTTAGAGCGTCTGTAGCGAAAAGGAACAATCCCGGCTCCAGACTCAATCTCAACATCAAGGTTCATCCATTTGTTTTCATTCAAGAGGTGGAGTTGGTATTGGAAGGGGCCATCTGCGGTCATCGTGGTTGTATCGGTGAAGACTATCTGACCCATGTCAACTGTCACATGGTCATGGGCGTTTACATAGTCAGCGATTTCCGGAGCCTTTGAGGTGATTGAGAACCAATCCTTTCCTCCATAACCTTCAAACTGTACATGAGTCATGTGCAGAATCGGTCTGTCTTCTCTCAAGTCTCTTAGGCAATCCATCGTGTCAATTGTGGTCTGAAAGTTGCCTGGTCTGCCTAAGTTGTTCGGATGCACGTGAATGGCGTGAGGGAGGTTAAGCAGTTTGTTGACCTTGCAAAGTCCACGCAAAATCTCACGAGGAGTAATGTTGAAGTGCGGTACTTGATCGTCTAGACTGGTAACATTCTTTCCCCAGGCCCAAGCTTCAATTCCGCCTGGATTGACTACTTTGATCGCGTACCCTTTTGTCGCTTGAAGCAGCCAGGCAGCGAATGCTGCGCACTCTTCGACTTTTCCTTCGGAGAGATATTCCATAACCAACCAGTTATTTCCGAAGACTGGGAAACACGCCTTGTCAACAATGGGGATATCATTCAATTCCTCATGCGTGTGTTTTGTCTTGAGTGGGGCAGTGGCAGGTTCGATCACAGTCGTGTAGCCGAGCTTCGCGTATCGGTAGCCAGTCGTTAGAGTGGAGGGAACAGAGTGCCCTACTCCTGACCTGGTCGCAGCTGTTCTGGCTTCAACATCGTTGACATGATCCTCTGGTCTTAGGATTCTGCCCGCATTTACCTTGGAGCCGGCAATGTGACTCTATACATCTCTACGTGAGATTGTGTATGTCGACACCGCCAGCCATAACGAGCATGTTGGATGCATCTATCACAATGGCAGTATCTTCATTGACATTCTCAACGATTCTTCCGTCGCGTACAAATACGTCCATTCTGTCCCCATCGATACCGTTGACAGGATCGAAAACATGCCCGTTTTTCACAATGATCTCATTACTCACCTCACTCACCTCCCTAAGCGTCATAGACTTGTCTTTCTGGCTACCATAGCGAACGCATTTTTCTCTATGACCGGAACAAATCTTCGCCCGTTTTTCGTCATGAGTAGAGCCTTCTTCATGGGGCACGTAACGACGCATTCGCCGCACATGACGCACTTGTCCGGTTCAATGTCGATTCGAGGACGATCGGAAATCCTTCGCCCGGCCCTGAATTCCGCCGGGAAATACGTGATCGCTTCTTTCGGACACATGTCCACGCATATGCCACATCCGATGCAATCTTGCTTAGACCAGATCAGCTGATATCTCTCACCCAAAAACCGGCGTTCCAATACTATCTCTTCCTTGCTCTCAGACTTGGTGATTTGGCCTCTTCCCCTGAAGCTTCTGATTCTGGGATCCATTTCAATTCAGCCCTTTCATTGCTTTCAGACGTTCCAGCATCATTAGGAGTATTTCTGCGTCAGATCTGATTCCGTTGGGAGAATCAACGAGTTTTCTGAGCATTATTGGAACACCATCCATCCTGTGAGCGGTTCCCTCAGATTCGATTCCTACGGGGGCTGAAGGAATCACAACCTTCGCCTTCTCACTCGTCTGTGTCCTGTGCGGATCAACCACTATGATGGGGATTCCAGATAGGCTCTCAGCTATGCGGCCCGGAAATGTGGACAGGGGATCCGATCCTATTATGAGCGCGGCATCACTTTCCTTTCTAGACAATATGTCAATGATCGATGTGTCTCCAGGATTGTAGCGGGGATAGCCATGACTGAAATCTACGGCATATGGGTAGCCTGTCTGCCAGGAGAGAACCATGTTTGCTCCGGCTACGTTGAAGTGTCCTCTCATAGGCATTATTGTGGATTTTGTCCAAGCGTTGAGGTCGGTAACCAGTGAGATGGCCTCGCTTATGTTTCGAAGCTTGCCTGAGCTCATTGTGAGTCCCACACCAAAAAAGAGTGTTCCGAACTCGCAATTAACCATCAGATCAGCAAGTTCTTCGATGTTCTCGCGTGAAACACCTGCCACAGCTTCCTGCTCCAACTCATCGCCTCTAACTGCGACGCGTAAGGCCTTCAGAAGCTCGTAATCCTTGTTCGGTTCCACTTGGATGAAGTAGTCGGCGACTCTTCCGGTATACGTCTTTCTTACATCGATAACGACCATTGTCCGGTCGTCTCGTGATTTGCGGAATCTTCCCTTCGATCCGACGCTGTACCGTGCTAGATGCCTTGGATGTGATTGCAGAGGATTGGCCCCCCAATATATGATGAGGTCTGCTCTATGCATTACGTGACCCAAGCTGCATGTTGAGACTCCCACGTCTTCCTCAGCCAAGATCGTTGGTCCGTGACAAACTGTTGTTGTGTTGTCGATTACTCCTCCTATAGCTTCAGCTAGCTCTATTCCGACTCGGATGGCCTCATTGCTTGTGGTACTCCAACCATACATCACAGGATACTTCGAGTCTGCTAGAATCTGTGCTGCTAGATTGACGGCCTCTTCCAAGCTCGCCGTTCTTGAATCTCCATCGTTTCTGATAATAGGGGAATGGATTCTCTCTCGTTCGTAGTTGAGGAACTTGTTCAAGCTCAGAATGCACGCATTCTCTATGCCAGTGATCTTCCCGTCTCTGACGGTCACTTCCAAGTCGTCACAGAGACATCCACAGAACGGACATACGGCGTTTCTGATCACTTTCGCTCCTTCGGTTCTCGTAGGCTGTGCAATCTTTTCAGGCACAGGGAATGTGGCTTCTTCACTTTTCTCTTCAGATGGCTCAAGTTCGACCGGGATTCCCTTGAATGATGGCATACCTGTTCCTTGAGTACTGGGGTCAACCAAGGCGTTAGCCCATCGGCCATAGGGTATGAATATAACTCCTTGAGGAAGATCTTGCGTCGGATCTGTGACTCTGGCGGTTATCCCGCCAAACTTGCTCTTTATCCGAAGCGTGGCGCCTCCTTTGAGCCCCAGATCTTTCATGTCTTGAGGATTCATTTCACATGATCTTGCGACATACATATATTTCTCCGAAAATCTACCGTACTCTTTTCCGATTCCCTGGCCAAAGCTTCGCCCCGTGATCAAAGTGGCCGTGATTCTTCCCATTCTAATTCACATTGTCTGTCTGGATGCTCGGTGCACCTGCCTCGGGCTATCTACTCGATAAGGCAAGAGAGACTTTGAAACCAAGTGTCACTATCACATTCCTCCAGCGTTATTTGACTCCCTATCGCTGTATGCAATTGGCCTCTCGCCCTGACGCCATACGAGTAGGACTAGGGGAGGTTACGCTTTAAAAATGCCACGTAGATAAGGATTCGCAAAGAGAGATGTGGCGGGGATAGCCGAGCCCCCTCTGAGAGTAGCATGATGACTTGCTGAAGGAGTGGAGACAAGGAATTGAGCAGTCAAACAGATGGAAGGAGATGCCTTGAATGTGGTACCTGTACTTCAAGCTGCCCGGTAGCAGAGTTGCTACCAGATCAATACAACCCAAGAACCATTCTCACACAGATGCTCTTGGATCCAGAAACTGTCGGGCAAAGACCTGAAGTCTGGCTATGCGCATGGTGTTACCGATGCTATGACCACTGTCCACAGGCGATTAAGCTACCGGAGATATTCCTGCTCTCACGAAACTCAGAGTTGAAGAAAAGAAGGACAGAGGGTCTCAAGAAAGCCTTGAAGATCATAGGAGACTCAATTCCTATTTCGACAATATGCATTCGGGGATGTTTTCATCCTGAGCGAGGAAGGCTAGACGGTCCCCTCGAGATGAAGTCCGTTATGAAGCTCTTGGCCGAGTATGAGAGAGGGATTCTACGGAAAGAGATCCGTGCACAGCGAATGCAACAGGACGAGAAAGTGGCAATAATCGGGTCAGGTCCGACGGGTCTCGCAGCTGCACATGAGCTTCTGAACCGGGGCTATTCCGTAGAGGTGCTTGAGTCTCTGCCCAAGTTGGGAGGCATGCTTAGGGTCGGTCTCCCACAGTACAGGCTGCCCGATGAGGTGCTTGACGGAGAAATCAGAAGACTGGAGCAGTTGGGGCTAAAGGGACAGACCGGTTCATTTGCTGGGAGAGAGTTGTCAATAAACGAGCTTCGACAAAGGTATGATGCGGTCCTCATTGCCACAGGGGCTCACAGAAGCACTCCGCTCCATCTAGAAGGCGAGAAACTCGGAGGCGTCATTCGCGGCCTGGAGTTCTTGAAGAAAACCAGGCTACACGAGAAAATGAAGTTAGGAGAAAGAGTGGTCGTAATTGGGGGAGGCAATGTTGCTATTGACGCTGCTAGGACTGTTTCACGTTTGGGCAAGAGGGTCACCGTACTGTATCGTCGATCCAAAGACGAGATGCCCGCCAATCCTTGGGAAGTGGAGCATGCATTGAAAGAGGGCGTGCGATTTCGTTTCTTAGCTGCACCAAAGAGAATTCATGGCAGGAGCGGACGTGTTACTGCCATAGAATGCGTAAGGA
>Ga0209314_10001439_pt1 | contig 10509 bp, 12 predicted proteins | sample I19B2metaG_FD_184146 | JGI IMG/M metagenome (GOLD analysis project Ga0209314, IMG submission 184146) | Lake sediment bacterial and archeal communities from Gulf of Boni, Indonesia to study Microbial Dark Matter (Phase II) - ​I19B2 metaG... | ecosystem: Environmental > Aquatic > Freshwater >...
GAGGGTATGGAGGAGTTCGACCAGGCCTGCCGCCTCGGCACGGGGAGCGCCGTGGAGGTCCACGGCCTGCTGCGGCCGTCGCCGGCCGCCGGACAGGCTATGGAGCTTGCTGCGGAGCGGCTGGTGACCATCGGCGGGGCCGACGAGAGCTATCCCCTGCAGAAGAAGCGCCACTCCTTCGAGTACCTGCGGACCATAGCCCATCTCCGCCCCCGCACCAATAACTTCGGCGCGGTCTTCCGCCTCCGCTCCTCCCTTGCCCAGGCTGTGCACCGTTTCTTTAGCGAGCGGGGATTCCTCTACGTGCAGACACCGATCATCACTGCCAACGACTGCGAGGGGGCCGGCGAGCTCTTCCGGGTTACCACCCTCGATCCAGCATCACCCCCCCTGGCAGACGGCTCGGTGGATTTCTCCGCCGACTTCTTCGCCAGGCCCACGGGGCTGACCGTGAGCGGCCAGCTGGAGGGGGAGCTCTTCGCCCAGGCGTTCACTGACATCTACACATTCGGCCCCACCTTCCGGGCGGAGAACTCCAACACCGCCCGCCATGCCGCCGAGTTCTGGATGATCGAGCCGGAGATGGCCTTTGCCGACCTGATGGAGGACGCCCGCCTGGCTGAGGAGTTCTTCCGCTACCTCTGCAGTCATGTACTGAGCGAGTGTGCCGAGGATATGGCCTTCTTCGACGCCCAGATCGAGAAGGGGCTCCTGGAGAGGGTCCGCCGGGTGGCCGAGACCCCCTTCGCCGTGATGGAGTACACCGAGGCGATCGCCCATCTGGAGAAGGCGACCGTTCCCTTCCAGTATCCGGTCTCCTGGGGTCTTGACCTGCAGTCGGAGCACGAGCGCTACATCACCGAGCAGGTGGTCGGCGGACCGGTCTTCATCGTCAACTACCCCAAGGATATCAAGGCGTTCTATATGCGCCAGAATGACGACGGCCGCACGGTGGCGGCCATGGACCTGCTGGTCCCCAAGGTGGGGGAGATAATCGGCGGCAGCCAGAGGGAGGAGCGCCTCGACCTCCTTACTGCCCGGATGACCGGAGCAGGGATCGATCCCGCTTCGCTATGGTGGTACCTGGAGAGCCGCCGCTGGGGCTCGACCCCCCATGCAGGCTTCGGCCTCGGCTTCGAGCGGCTGATCATGTACCTCTCGGGGATGGAGAACATTCGCGATGTGATCCCCTTCCCCCGCACCCCGCGGCACGCCGAATTCTGAGAAAAGCTAAGGAGTATTATATGACCCGCTTTATAAATGTAAATCTGGTGGTTGCCGCGCAGCTGACCACGCCGGCGGAGAACCCGCTCCTCAGCGAAGACAACAGGTTGATGGATATCTGGTTCGGTGGGAGCGCGGTGCGCAAGCAGATGTTCAAGAAGGTGACCAGGGCCGAGCAGGAGGCCATGGTTGAGGCCCTCAAGGGGCGGGGATTCGTCCAGTCAGGCAATCTTCTAATCGACCCGGGGGCCGTGCTCTTCGCAGAGATGGAGAACCAGTTCCTCGGCGGGGTGGTGACCATAGGCTTCGGCGAGAACAACAAGCCGGTTGAGCTCAAGGTGGGGGGGAAGGCGTTCCACGAGCTCTGCGCCTCCCTCGGCCAGGGGAGGTAGCTCAGTAGATGGTATAATTCTCCGGGGAGGAGAAGATCTCCTTGAGGAGGAGATTGTTCAGGTAGTGGCCGGTGCGGTTGGCCTCCACCTTCCCCAGCAGGCGGTAGCCGGCGGTGTAGAGGTCGCCGATCAGGTCGAGTATTTTGTGGTTTACCAGCTCCTTGGCATAGCGAAGCCCCTGGGGATTGACGATCTCCTCGGAACCGATCACCACTGCGTTGTCCAGTGACCCCCCCTTGGCCAGGCCGGCCTTCTTTATCGCCTCGATCTCCTCCTCAAGGACGAAGGTGCGGGAGTTGATGATGGAGACGGCATTCTCCACGTCCATGACCCGTTTCTTCTGCTTCCCCACGGGCTGGCGGAATTCGATGGACATGGTGATGTCCAGGGTGTTGAGGGGCTTGACCCGTATCCAGGCTTCTCCGTGCCGGGCTTCCACCGGCTTCAACACCTTCAGGTAGACGCCACCCTCGGGGAATTCGTAGACCCCGGCGCGCCACATCTCGTGGTAGAACTCCCAGGCCGAGCCGTCCATGATGGGGATTTCCGGCCCGTCGATGTAGACCAGGCAGTTGGTGATGCCGGCGTAGTAGAATGCCGCCATGAGGTGCTCGATGGTGGCTACCGAAGAGTCGCCGCTGGCGATCTGGGTGGAGAGCCTGGTGTCGGCGACCATGTCGTAGCGTGCCGGGATGGTCGTGCCGTTCAGGGAGAAGGCAATGCCGAACTCCCTGCGGGGGAGGAACTCAAGGGTGACCTCCCTGCCGGTGTGCAGCCCTATGCCGCTCAGCTTGAATATCCTGTTGATGGTCGTCTGACGCTTGATCATGGGGCATTTATCGCACATATCGCGACCAAGGTCAACGGCGGAGGTCCTCCTGCCGCCATGGACGGGGCGGGGAGAGGACGAAAAAAGGGGACCCCTTGCGGATCCCCTGTTCATGCATGCCGCGGATTGCTCCGCTGTCCCAACGCTATCAGGGTTTGAGCATGTTGTCCAGCATTGCCTCGGCTTCCTTCAGCTTGGCGTCGAGCTTCTTGATCTCGTCGGCCGAGTAGACCTTCTTCCCTTTCTTGATTTCCGCGTTCAGCTTCTTGATCTTCTGCTGGATCGAGTCCACATCGTTCTTGCAGTCCTTCGATGCCAGCAGGCACTCATCCTTGCCACCCTTTGGATCCTGGGCGAAGGCGGGGACTGAGACGGAAGTGATGAACGCTGCCAAGAGTAATACCGCTGCTTTTTTCATGTTTAGCCTCCCTCATAGATGGAAAATTAACAGGATAAGAAGATTGTATAACGGTGTTCTTGTCTGTCAAGGGGGCGAAAAAAAAATTTGACTTTTTGGGTCAGTCGGACTGTTGGTTCCAGTCACTTTTGCGCCGCTACCCTCTTCCAGACGGTGGAGCCGCCGATGAGGGAGATGCCGATGAAGGCCCGCAGCCTTAGGCGGTCCGGGGAGAGGAGGGAGAGGGTGCTCTTGTAGCTCCTGCCGTTCTCCGTGTTGTAGATTGTACCACCCTCCCAGAGGTTGTCCCCCCTGAAGGAGTACCCCTCCATGATGCGCAGCCCCAACTGGGGGCGCCCGCGCAGCTCCTCCCTGGGATTCTCCCTGTCCACGAGGGGTTTGCCTGCCATCCCCCCCCTGTCGTCCGCCGGGTAGTTCGGCTCCTTAAGCCAGGCGATCCGGCCGCAGTACTTCTCCCCGCAGCGGAGTATCTCGATCCGGCCGCTGCCGTCCTCCACCTCCCACTGGCCGAGGATGGCGTTGCCGTTCCCCCCGGTCATACCCATGGAGGGGGCGATTGACAGGGAGAGCAGGATGAGGACGAGTATGGCGCGGATCAATGCGTGGGACATAACCTTTACTCTCCAGCTGTGACCCTCTTGAGGAAGGCGCTCAACTGGGGGGCGAAGGTCTCGTGTTCCAGGAGGAAGGCGTCGTGTCCGTAGGGGGAGTCGATCAGGTGGTACTCCACATCCTTCCCCAGCTGCCGCATCAACCCGACCATCTCCTCCGTCTGTCCGGGGGGGTAGAGCCAGTCCGAGGTGAAGGCGAAGAACTGGGCCGGGCAGGCGATCCTTTCCATGGCCTCCTGCAGGGATTCGTAACCGAGGGCAATATCGTAAAGGTCCAGGGCCTTGGCCAGGTAGAGGAAGGAGTTGGTGTCGAAGCGGTCGACGAAGTTGTAGCCGTTGTAGGAGAGGTAGCGCTCCACCTCGAACTTGCCGAAGAAGTCGAACAGGCCGTCCCGGGCCGAATAGCGCCGGCCGAACTTGGCCTGCATCGACTCCTCGGAGAGGAAGGTGATGTGGCCGATCCCCCTGGCCAATGCCAGTCCGTCCTTGGGGTTTTTGCGGTACTCCCCCTTTTTCCAGGCCGGGTCGTTGAAAATTGCCCAGCGGGCCACGGCGTTGAGGCTGATGGCCATGGGGGAAGGTGCGGGGGTGGTTGCCAGGGCGATGATGGAGCCGACCCTCTCGGGAAACTGGGTCCCCCACTCCAGGGCCTGCATCCCCCCCATGCTCCCGCCGAGGACGCTCACCAGCCTCTTTATCCCCAGGTGGTCGAGGAGCATCGCCTGGGCCCTGACCATGTCGCGGATGGTTATGACCGGGAAGGTGAGGCTGTAGCGTCTACCGGATTTGGGGTTGATCGAGGCGGGGCCGGTGGATCCGTAGCAGGAGCCGATGACGTTGGGGCAGATGACGAAGTAGCGGTCCGTGTCAAGGAGCCTCCCCGGGCCGACGATGGCATCCCACCACCCGGGCTTGGGATCGTCTTCCCGGTGTTTTCCCGCCAGGTGGGCACTCCCCGTCCAGGCGTGGGCAACGAGAATGGCGTTGGAGGCATCGGCATTCAGCTCACCGTAGGTCTCGAACACCTGGGTGATGGGGCCGAGAATCCGGCCGCTCTCCAGGCGCAGGTCGGTATCGAATGTGACGCTCTGCTCTTTGACTATGCCTACGGACATAAAAAACAAGCCCCTTCTCCGTGGGGAGAAGGGGCTTAGTGACACTGCGGTCTGCAAGCGCCCATCTCATCTTTCCCCTCCGGGTAGGATTTAGCACCTGGCCTCTGTTGAGAGACCGGTTGCTGTGGTTTCATCGGGCCTATACCCTCCACCACTCTCGATAAGACGGCTAACTGATCTGATTGTCGGGTCAGAATACGGAAGGTGTGCCGGCTTGTCAATTGAAATTGTCTCCCCCCTTCATGATTGACATTGGGTGTCGTGATGCTATCCTAGCCACGTTTGACCATCTTGCCCTAGGAGAGGTGATCATGGCTGGTGCATTGAAAATTGCCGCAGTTCTTCTTCTGATTATACCGTTGTCGGGGTGCCTGGTGGCGGAGAGCCGCTATCTGCAGAAGGTGGCGGAGGCTGAGAACCTGACGGCCGAGCAGGCCGCCCTGCAGAAGCGCCATGATGCCATGGTCGCGGAGCGTGACGGCCTCAAGTCCACCGCTGAAAGGTTGGAGAAGAGCCTGGCGGCGATGACCTCAGAGAAGAGCCGCCTGGAAGAGGGGGTTGCCAGGCTCAGCGCCGAGCGCAAGGATCTGGTCCAGGACCTGAAGGCTTCCCAGAGCGAATCCCTGCAACGGATATCCGAGCTCCGCCAGAAAATATCCGAACTGGAGGGAAACAACGACGGGCTGCGCAGGGAGATCTCCTCCCTGCAGCAGGAGATCGTCCGCATCCAGAAGGCCAAGGAGGAGGAGGTCCTTACCACCAGCAAGACCTACGAGCAGCTCCTGGACAAGATGAAGAACGAGATCTCCCAGGGGCAGGTGACAATCTCCGAGCTTAAGGGGAAGCTGACGGTCAACATGGTTGACGCCATCCTCTTCGATTCGGGGAGGTCAGAGGTCAAGGCCGACGGCCTGGCGGTGCTCTCCAAGGTGGTTGAGATCCTGAAGACGGTGAAGGACAAGTCGATCCGCATCGAGGGGCATACGGACAACGTGCAGATACGCGGGCAGCTGGCCCTCAGGTATCCGACCAACTGGGAGCTTTCCGCCGCCAGGGCGATCAACGTCACCCGCTACCTGCAGGAGCAGGGGATAGAGCCCCAGAGCCTGCAGGCGGTTGCCTACGGCGAGAACAAGCCCGTGGCCGCCAATGACAGCGAGGAGGGTAAGGCGAAGAACAGGCGGATCGAAATCATCCTGGTGCCGAAAGAGTGATGAAAAAGAAGAGCCAGCCAACAGCAAAGCCCAAGGAGTTTGCCACCTCCCCCTTTGCCGCCCTGAAGGGGGTCAAGGCCGACTCCCCCCAGGGGGGCGTCTCTGCCTCGGCCAGGCCGGCTGCTCCCAAGGCGCCAGAGCCCGATGATACGGATCTCTTTCTGCGCGCCATGGCCGACGTGGACCGGCTCCAACGGGAGCAGCGCAAGCCTGGGGCAAAGAGCGTGCCGTTAGCCGCCAGGCCGAAGGTGAGAAGGATCGAAGAGGAGGAGCGGCAGCTCTTTCTCCAGGAGTTGCAGCAGATGAAGCTGGACGTGACCTTCAGGGACGAGATCCCGGCGGAGGAGCCGCGCAGTCAGGCCAGCCCAAACCGGTTGCGCCAGCTTCGCCGGGGTACGGTGCGCATCGATTACGAGCTGGACCTGCACGGCCTTACCCGGGACGAGGCAACCGTTGCCCTGGCGGCATTCATCGGCGGAGCTTACCGCCGCGGCCAGCAGGCGGTGCTGGTGATCACCGGCAAGGGGAACAACTCGCCCGGGGAGCCGGTTTTGCTCAAGGCGGTCATGGCGTGGCTGCGCACCGAGGGGAAGGAGATGGTCAGCGAGACGTTGATGGCTCCTGGCTTCCTCGGCGGTGACGGGGCGGTTGTGGTCTTCATCCGCTCCGCTGCAGCGGGGTAGGGGCTAAGGAGATGGGATGGCAAGTGAGGCCGCCGGGTGACCGGCGGCCTCACTTCATTCTAGAAGAAGCTGGCGGAAATTTCGGCGAGAAAGCGGTGCAGTTCGCGGTTGACGAACTCGGGGTTCTCCATGCCGGCCATGTGGCCGGCGTCAGGGACGATCGCCAGCCTGGCATCGGGGAGCGACTCCGCCATGAGGCGGCTCTCCCCGGGTGGGATGGCCTGGTCGAACTCCGCGCCGATAACCAGGGAGGGGAGGTTGAAACCGGCCAGCCTGTCGCTGTAGTCGGCGCGCCCTGCCATGGCAACCAGTGCCCCGGCGAGGCCGCTCGGCCTGGCTTGCTCCATGATCCTGCACACCTCGGCAATCAGCTCCCTCTCCCCGGCTCCTGCCTGGGAAGAGAATAGCACCGAGGCAAAGGCGGAGGAGACGACCTGCGCCCCTTTGTCCAGCACCTCCCTTGCCAGCTTGAGTCTGCGCTCCCTGCCGGCAGCGTCGTCATCGCCGCCGCGGGTGACCATGAAACATGCTCCCCCTACCCTGTGGGGATGGCGGGCAAGCATGTTGAGCAGCACATACCCCCCCATGGACATGCCGCAGACCACCGCCCGTTCTATCCCCAGATGATCCAGCAGGCCGACCATGTCGTCGGCGAAGATATCCATTGAGTAGGGGCCTTCCGGGGCATCGCTGTTGCCGAAACCGCGCAGGTCAGGGGCGATGAGGCGGAAATCGCCCTTGAGCCCCTCCATTTGCGGTTCCCAGATCCTTCCCGAGAGGGGGAAGCCGTGGATGAGGAGCAGGGGGAGCCCCTCTCCGCACTCTTCGTATGCCAGATTGATTCCGTTTATGAATGCTTGCATCTGTTTTTTCGCATTAGTTGATTTCAGCCGGCGTCGTTCGTTCCGGCTTCGTGCCCCAGGGCGAGGCTGACGATGTGGGCGATGCTGAAACGCTCCCTTGCGGCAAATCTAGGGTCAGCGGTCTCCCGGAGGAAGGCCGCGTTGACCGCCACCAGGGTCTGGTTGAGAATGTCGAGATTCAGCACCGCGCTGCCGGGGAGTGATTCGGTCCCGCGGAAGTTTTCCGGGCAGAAGTCGACCCGCTTCTCCCCCTCCATCTCGGTGAGCAGGGGGAGCCCGTGGGTGCGGCAGATGATGGGGCGGGCGTCATAGGCCAGGCAGAGCCCCTCCTTTAGCAGCGGGCATGGCCCATCCCCGGCCATTTCCACCCTGTCGGCCAGGAATCGAAGGTTCTCAGGGGTGAGGTTCTCCAATGCCAGGAGGAGGGTCATGGCCTCAACCGGGAAGAGGGTCAGGTGACGGCAGCAGCCGCTGCACCCCGGGCGGCAGTTTATCTCGGTGCTGAACGTTCGGGCGACCCTCCCGGCCAGTTCGTCGACGCGGCTTACCAGGAGCCGGTAACCTCCAAGTTCCATCTTTTCCGAATCATCGGCCATGCCCCAGATTAGCCCGAAAACAGCGGGATTGGCAACATTTTTGCGGCCAGAAATGCTTTGACAAACAATGTTGCCATTAGCTAGTATTGCCCAAAAATACACGAGGTAGTTTAATGGAAGCTGTACTTGCCCTCATCGGGGAAGAGCTAAGGGATGTGGAGAAACAGTTCAGAAAGGACCTGGAGTCCAACGTCCCCCTGATCCGCAAGGTAGGGGAGTACGTACTCTCCAGCGGCGGGAAGCGGATACGTCCCGCCATGCTCCTCTTGGCCGCCAAACTCTGCGGATACAACGGCTCCAGGCACATCCCCCTGGCCAGCGTGGTGGAGTTCATCCACACCGCCACCCTTCTGCACGACGATGTGGTGGACAGCGCCAACATGCGCCGCGGGCTGGCTTCGGCCAACACCCTCTGGGGTAACGAGGCCTCTGTCCTCGTCGGCGACTTCCTCTTCTCCAAATCATTCTCCCTGATGGTCGCCGACGGCGACCTGAATGTCCTCAGGGTCCTCTCCGCCGCCACCACCCGCATTGCCGAGGGGGAGGTGCTGCAGCTGATCTGCACCAGCGACGTGGACCTGAGCGAAGAGAAGTACATCGAGGTGGTGGTCTGCAAGACAGCAGTCCTCCTGGCTGCCGCCTGCCAGGCCGGGGCCATCATCGGCGGGGCAACCCCGGAGCAGGAGGAGGCCTTGACCGCCTACGGCATGGACCTGGGGATTGCCTTCCAGCTCATGGATGATACCCTTGACTACATCGCCGACGAAAAAGAGTTCGGCAAGAGCATCGGCCATGACCTGGAGGAGGGGAAGGTGACCCTCCCCCTCATAGAGACCCTGCGCCGCTGCAGCGATGAAGAGCGGGAGATTGTCGGGGAGATCGTCGTCAAGGAGGAGCTGGTTAGGGAGGACTTCGACCAGGTCTTCGCCCTCGTCAGAGCCCACGGCGGCATCGACTACACCGTGCGGCGCGCCAGGGATTTCGTCGCCTCGGCCAAGTCCAGGCTGGAGATATTCGCCGATTCGCCAGTACGCGAAGCCATGTTCCGCCTGGCCGACTACGTGGTTAACAGGGGGAAATAGCAAGCATGGGAAGATTGACTGCTGTTTTGATGATCCTGGGGCTCTGCTTCCTTTCCGCCTGCGATAGGGATAAGAAGGGGATGCCGGGCAAATCCGCCGTGGGGACGGTAGCCGAGGGGAGCGTGGCTCCAGACTTCAGCGCCAGGGCACTGGACGGCAAGGAGGTTCGCCTCTCCTCCCTCAAGGGGAAGGTGGTCATGGTCAACTTCTGGGCGACCTGGTGCCCGCCGTGCAAGGAGGAGATCCCCTCAATGATGAGGCTGGCCAGGCTTATGGAGGGGAAACCGTTCCAGATGCTGGCCATCTCCATCGACGAAGGGGGGAGGTCTGCGGTGGAGAACTATTTCACGTCAAGCGGCAACAGCCTCCCGGCCTATCTGGACGGCGACGGAAGCATCGCCAAGAGCTACGGCATCACCGGGGTGCCGGAGACCTTCATCGTCGACAAGAGCGGCGTGGTGCAGAAGAAGATCGTCGGCGGCCTGGACTGGAGCGGCAGCGACGCCGTCGCCTACCTGAACGAACTGATGGGGAAGTAGCATGGGTGGCGCGGGCGACATATCCCTCTACGGCGCCTTCTTCGCCGGGATACTCTCCTTCCTCTCCCCCTGCGTCCTCCCCCTGGTCCCTTCGTTCATAACCTATCTCACCGGCCTCTCCTTTGCCGACCTGCAGGCGGAGCACCCCTCCCACCTGGTGCGCCGCCGCACCCTGGTCCACTCCCTCCTCTTCATCAGCGGCTTCACCATCGTCTTCGTCCTCTTGGGGGCCTCGGCAACCTTTGTCGGCGGCTTCCTCCGGGAGCACATGACGATCATGCGCAAGGTGGGAGGGGTACTCATCGTCCTCTTCGGCCTGCACGTCAGCGGCCTCCTCCCCATCGGAATGCTTCTCGGGGAGAAGAGGGTCACCCTGCACGACAAGCCGGCCGGCTATTTCGGCAGCATCCTGGTCGGCGTTGCCTTTGCAGCCGGCTGGACTCCGTGCATCGGCCCGATCCTCGCCTCCATCCTCATCGTCGCCGCCAAGGAGGCCACCGTTTACCGCGGCATTCTCCTCCTTCTTGTCTACTCCCTCGGGCTGGCCATCCCCTTCTTCCTCTCATCCCTCGCTCTGCACCGCTTCCTAGTCTTCTTCAACCGCTTCAAGAGGCATATCCGTCTCCTCGAGATCATCACCGGCCTCTTCCTCGTCATCGCCGGCCTGCTGATCTTCTTCGACCGTCTCGGCTCCCTGCAGCGCTACTTCAGTTTCTGACAACTCTTCTCTGAGTTAATTTTTACTCGGGCGCAAGCCCACCAACGCGCTCTCTACGGCGGCAATAAACTACCATGATGTGTCAATGGTCGTGGTCGTGGGGGTGGTGATGGTCGTGGCGGCAGTGTGTGTGGGGGGGCTGGGAACGGGATGCCCTCGGACGGTGGCGCAGCTCCTTGAGCACCGGCATCTGGACGCACATGGTGCACTCCACCTGCAGGGTGG